>Ga0209599_10000009_pt1 | contig 192832 bp, 218 predicted proteins | sample Shrwel_input2_FT_FD_187534 | JGI IMG/M metagenome (GOLD analysis project Ga0209599, IMG submission 187534) | Subsurface microbial communities from deep shales in Ohio, USA - Utica-3 well 1 S input2 FT (SPAdes) (version 2) ...
TATAGAGTGAGTGCAGTTCCTTACAACGAATCAGGTTTTGCAAATCCTAACACCATTTATACAGATATTTCTTTTGGTGGAAACACTGTTAAAGAAGTAATTGAAAGTTTGTTTGAAGGAATTAATAAGAGTACTCGAGAACGTGCAGCAAAAGAAAAAACAGCAGAAGCGGCGAAAGTTATAGACGAATATCAAGTGTTTTTCCCTGCAATGCCTTCTGCAGGATCTAGTTTAAAAATTGAAACAACTGATACTGCAATTTCTAAAGCAAAGATTAATGAACAACTTCGATCAAATGCTGTTTACAAATTTCCGCCTATTGAGAAAAGTCCTACAGTAACATCGTCTAGTGGTGGCCGAGGTTCAGGATATAATGATCCAAGAAGAACTGATGCAGGAGAAATTCCTAAACGATACGACCCTCAGCAGAATCAAATTCAGTTTGCTGCAAATTCTAATATACACGAAATCATTGAAGCGGTAATTCGAGATAGTCTATACTTTGAACAAATATTAAAAGACGTTGAAGCTGCCAAGAAGTCAGACGGGATGATTGATTATTTTCAAATAATGATCAATACTGTTCCTGGACCAATGGATACTACTTTTAATCAACAACGATTTATATATCAGTATATAATTTGTCCATACCGTGTACATTATTCTAAATTGCCCGGACAACAAAATGCAAACTTTGATGCAGCTTCTATGAAAAATTATGTAAAGAGAGTTTACAACTATCTTTACACAGGTAAAAACATCGATGTTCTAAGTTTTAGATTAAATTTTAATAATTTATTCTTCCAGGCTGCTAATCCTAAAATGGGTAATAATGATAAGTCTGATACCAGTCAAGGTGCCGGTGCATCCAATGATCCAGTAGTCAAGGCACCTAACAACGGTGCCAAGGATGCACCAAAAGATCAAAATGATAGGGCACCTGCCCTTCCGGGGAGCGAAGCTGGATCTACTAATGCAAGGGGTCAGCCAGTACAACAGAATCCTTATTATCAAATTGCATATGCTGCCCATCAGGCTATATTAGAAAGTGTTAATATGCTTACCGGTGAGATTGAGATTTTAGGAGATCCTTTTTATCTTGCAACCGGTGGCATGGGAAACTTTTTGCCAAGTTTAAAAGATACGGCAATCACTACTACCGGCGAAGCCAATTTCAATAACGGTCCTGTAGTGGTAAAGATTAATTTTAGAAATCCAATAGATATCAATGAACAAACTGGTCTTGCTGAATTTAGCAAAACAGCGGTGCCGTTTAGCGGAGTTTATCAAGTTTTAAAATGTCAAAGTACATTAAGAGACGGTGCTTTTAAACAAAAATTAAACATCATGCGGTATAGTGGTCAGATAGCAGACGGATCTGATCTTAAAGAAACAAAAGCACAAAAAGATGTACAAGATAGCAAACCTGGAGAACAGCAAGTTATTGATCGTGCACCGAATGATGTTGCACGATCGGGTGTTAAACCTAACGAAGCAAATTTAGCCGGATGGATTGATAAAGGGCTGCCGTCAGTGGGACTGCCTGGACAATTTGCTAACTTGCTAGGTGCAGGAAATCAAGCATTAAAAACGGTTACCGGTGCATTAGGTCCCGCCGCAAATGTATTAAATCAAGTTGGTAATCTAGGTGCTGGGTTGGGCATAGGAGATGCATTAACAGGTATTAATCCTTTGTCAAAAGGAATACCAATCAATGTAGATTCATTGGCAATATTAAATGGAAATCCTTTAGCTGGTGCAGCATCACTTAACCAAGTAGGGAATCAACTTAAATCTTTAGTTCCTGGAAACATTGACGGACTTATAAACGTACAGTCGGCACAGGATGCGTCAAGTATATTGAATAAAGCAGCAAGCGGTGCATCGTCAGTGGTTAATGGAGTAGCAAAGGGTGCAGAAAGTTTTGTAGCATCTGCAGGTGCAGGAGTTAGTAATCTATTAGATTCTACTAAAGGATTAGGAGACACCGCTGGACTTGTTAATAATGTTCAAGGAAAATTAGCTAACTTAACTTCTGGTGGTAGCAGTAGCCTAACGCCGCTACAGAAATCTGCGGTAATGCAAGATGCAATTGATAAAGGACTCCCAGTCGATCAGGCGTTAAGAAACGCACAATTATTTGGAGTTAATGTTGCAGGATTTGAAACTAATCCTAGTGCAATGGCAGCTAAATTGGGAATTGACACTTCGCAGTTGTCTGGGCTAACTGGAAAATTAGATAGTAAAGTAATTTCTGAACTTCAGTCTGTTGTAAAAGAATTACCTGATAATGTTAGTTTAAACTCTGTTAAAGAACAGGGCATTATTCTTGCAAACATTGGCAAAGACTCATTAAAGAATATTCCGGCAATTCCCCCTAAAGTAACTGCACCTTTTGCAGAATTGCCTACTCCCGCAACTTCAGACACACTGTCTGTAGCTGATAGATCTAAAGTAATTAATCATGCAATTGCAAATGGCATACCTGTTGATCAAGCATTAAGGAATGCATCATTATTTGGCGGCACCGGCAGTATTCCTAGTCTAAATGGATCAGCACTAAGCTCATTATCTGCCCTTGGTAAATCTTCAGCAGACATGATAACTGGTAAAATTTCTTCAATCCAGCAGGGCATATCGGGAGTTGTAGGTCAGAGAGGTGCATTACAAGCCGGCCTTACTACAGCAATGGGTATTCCTGGATCAGTTGAAAGTCAAATATCGTCAGTTCAAAAAATGTTAGGTAATCCTGAATCAGGAGTAACTCAACTATCGAATTTAGGAAAAAGTGTTACTGCACAGTTTGGAAGTTTATCAGCAGCATCAGCCAGTCCTTTAGAAAAGTTTATGAACAACTCTGTAAATAGCCTAAACGATCCGAACGCCCCACCGTACGCAGGAACTGACCCTATTGTAAGAAGAAGGTTAGGTTTGCCTCCTATAGAAGAAGCATAATATGAGTATTCAAACCCGCAGAAGACAAAAATTACCACATCCTGGGCCTTGGCTAGGAGTAATTACAAACTATCTTGATCCTACATACATGGGAGGCTTAGAAGTCTCTTTGATTAAGTCTACTCAAGGCGAAGTTACATTACAAAGTGAAACGGTGGTAGTTCGTTACATGACTCCTTTTTACGGCATTACATCTATCAAACACGAAGGTACGAACTCTGCTGATTTTAATGATGTTCAAAAAAGCTACGGTATGTGGTTTGTACCGCCCGATATTGGTACCACAGTAATGTGTATGTTCATTGATGGAGATCCAAATTCCGGCTATTGGTTAGGCTGCGTGCCTGAGGCATTTCAAAATCATATGATTCCCGGACTTGCAGCAAGTCAAACAGTGGCAATGACTGCGGAGCAAGAAAGAAAATACGGCACTAGAAATGTACCAGTAGGTGAATTTTTAAAGAAAGGTAGAGATCTTTCTAATCCTAAACCAGACACATATACAAAACCTATACATCCTTTTGCAGATAGACTGCTGGCCCAGGGATTACTTACTGATACAATTAGAGGCACTACGACTAGTGGTGCTCGCCGAGAAATTCCTAGTGCAGTATTTGGTATCAGTACGCCCGGCCCCCTTGATCCAAATGGAAAGAAAGGCTACATTGGATATGAAAGTATTTCTACTGCACCAGTAAGTAGATTAGGTGGAACACAACTAGTTTTTGATGATGGTGATCAAAACGGACAGAATGAATTAGTAAGGATTAGAACTAGAACCGGACATCAAATCTTAATGCATAATAGTCAGGATCTGATTTACATTGGTAATAGTAAAGGTTCTGCATGGGTAGAATTAACCAGCAACGGTAAGATTGATATCTACGCCGAAGACTCAATTAGTATCCATACTGAACAAGATTTTAACTTTAGAGCAGATAGAGATGTAAACATCGAAGCTGGTAGAAATATCAATTTCCGTGCCGAAAAGAATATGGAGACCAACGTTAGCGGCCACTATTTTTTAAGTGTTGATGAAGAAACTAGAATTGTATTTTCAAAGACTAAGGACGAAACTATAGGTGCTGATTCTAAATTAACAATAATCGGTAATCACGAAATTCTTAGCGGTGCTAGTGTTAAAGTATCTGCCGAAGGCACAATGAATTTGGCTTCTGAAGGGAATATGCGTCAAAGTACAGGTGCAAGTTTCCATGTAGGTGCCGCCGGAAATTATTATGAAAGTGCTACTGCAATTCATATGAATGGTCCAGCCGCAGAGGCAGCAGAGACTGCAAGTCAAGCCACTGTACCACCTGACTTACCCTTGTATGCATTACCAAACAGACAAAAATCAGCAGGCTGGGAAAATGGTCAATTCTATAAAGCAAGTCCTATTAGAAGTATTATGCAACGTGTTCCTACTCACGAGCCGTGGGATCAACATGAAAACAACAATCCTAAGCAGTTTAGTCCCGAAGCAACAGATAATACACTACAAAGTAGAGCAAGTAGTGGTGTAGCTGATAATCCAAATATTGGAACGCAACAGCCCGCTAACGGTGCTGAGTCTACTCCGGGAACATGCAGTCCTGAATTTGCAAAAGATATCAGAGACTCTGGTGCAGCCGCAGGAATTGCAGCAATTAAAGCAGCCTGTGCAAAATTTGGTCTAACAAGTCCATATGCTGTGGCGGCATTGCTAGGCATTGCTGGCGGTGAATGTCGTTGGAGACTAGTTGAAGAAAACTTTAATTACAAGACCGATAGATTGTTACAGGTCTTTCCTAGTGTATTCAAAGGTGATCGAGCACTTGCTGATCAGTATTCTGGAAATCCAAATAACAGTTTACCTGAATTCTTGTACGGGTATCAGACCGCTAAAGGTAAAGGGTTAGGTAATACTGAAGCAGGTGATGGTGCAAAGTTTATTGGCCGAGGTTATATTCAGCTTACAGGCCGAGGCAACTACAGCAGATACGGCACACTAGCAGGTCATGACCTAATTAACAATCCTAAACTTCTAATGGATCCAGCAATCGCCGCAGAAGTTAGCGTTAAGTATCTGCTTGACAGAGTTAAAATGTCTCCATCTGATCCGGGTTATTTTGCAGCCGCATGTAAAGCTGTTGGGTTTAACACACCTGATATTAAAGCAAAGAAAACTGGGTTTTATAATTGTTTCTTAGCACAGCTACAGGGTAAAGTTGTAACATCTAGTGATGGCACACCTATTGTTGATGGATCAGGAAACCCTGTAACAACTGGGGTAAAATAACTGAATAAATAGAGTTATGGCCTACAAAAATATAGTTATAACTCCTCCAAATCTTAAAAATGTAACTACTACTAAAACTAGTCAGTTCTATAAAGGGTTCAGTACAGTAGATGATACAACTACTAATGTCAAACTCTACGACTATGAATTGATCAAACAAGATATTTTAAATCAATTCAACACTCGTAAAGGGGAACGATTAATGAATCCTAATTTTGGTTCAGTAGTCTGGGATCTAATATACGAGCCGCTAACACCTAATGTCAAGCAACAAATATCTGCAGACATTGATAGGATCCTTGCATCTGATCCTAGAGTAATTCCTACTCTAGTAAACATTATTGAACAAGATTACGGATTTTTATTAGAAGTTACATTATCTTATAAAGGTACTGATGTAAGTGACGGCATGATTTTATCTTTTGATAAGCGTGTTGGCTTGGCTGGGTAATAAACTACGTGGTTTATTTTTCCAATAAATATGCAATATTAAGGTAACTCGGTTTATGATCCCGTCAACAAATTCAAAACTACTGGTCGCAGAAGATTGGAAAAAGGTATATCAATCTTTTAAGAATTCTGATTTTAAATCTTACGACTTTGAAACTCTTCGTAGGACAATGATTTCTTATCTCCGCGAAAAGTACCCAGAAGATTTTAACGACTATATTGAATCTAGTGAATATGTTGCACTAATCGATCTTATTGCTTACCTTGGACAGAATTTAAGTTTCCGTGTTGACCTTAATGCACGTGAGAACTTTTTAGAAACAGCACAACGTCGTGACAGCATTTTGCGTCTAGCACAGTTGATTAACTACAATGCCAAGCGTAATACTCCTGCCAATGGATTTTTAAAATTAACAGCAATATCTACTACTGATAACGTATTTGATGCTAACGGTAGCAATTTAGCAAACACAGTTATTTCCTGGAACGATGTTAGCAACACTAACTGGTACCAGCAGTTTGTCACTATCATTAACAGTGCTATGCCCGGCTCTGTTACATTTGGCAAGCCGTATGACAAAAAGACAATCAACGGCATCCCTACAGAACAATACAAGTTAAACACTGCAAATTCTGATGTTCCTGTGTTCGGATTTAACAAAACAATTGGCGGCATTTCGATGCCTTTTGAAATCACCAGCTGCGAATTTACTGGAAAGACACACATCTACGAGTCAGTACCTAAGCCGGCTGATCAGTTTAGTTTTATTTTTAGAAACGATAGTAAAGGCAGTGCAAGTGCTAATACCGGTTTCTTTGCACACTTTCGTCAAGGTACATTAAACTTAGCTTCATTTGGTGTTGATGCACCTGTGCCAAATGAAATTGTTGGCATTAACGCCAGCGACATTAATGACAACGATGTGTGGTTATGGCAGCTTGATGCTGACGGAAACTATGACACAAACTGGTCTAAAGTCCAAGCCTTAACTGGAAATAACGTAATATACAACAGCTTGAGCAATCAAGAAAGAAATATTTTTGCAGTTACTACTCGAGAAAACGATCAAGTTGATTTAAACTTTGCAGACGGTCTGTTTGGAAATTTGCCTAAGGGTCAGTTTGTATTGTTTTATAGACAGAGCAACGGATTAAAGTATTCTGTTAAGCCTGAGCAGATTAACGGAGTTCAAATTTCTTTACCTTATTTTAACAAAATAGGACAAAAGCAACAACTATCTTTAACATTCAGCTTACAATACACTGTTAATAACAGTGAGAGTTCTGAGTCAGATGCTAACATTAAATTAAAAGCACCACAGTCTTTCTATACTCAAAATAGAATGATCACCGCTGAAGATTACAACATTGCACCATTAACTGCTGGTGCAGATATTGTTAAGATTAAAAGCGTTAATAGAATTTCTAGCGGAATTTCTAAGTATTACGAGCTAAGTGATGTTAGTGGAAAATATTCCGGAACTAATATATTTGGTGAAGACGGTGCGTTATACCAAGAAGATAAGACACTGACATTAGAGTTTTCTTACTCTAACAAAAACGAAATTTATGCAGCGGTGATTAACAAAATTATTCCTATTGCTGAATCTGCAAGTATGAATAATTTTTACCTGAACTACTGGCCGCGTCCAGCAGTGTCAGACCCTCCGGCAGTATGGAATCAGTCTACCAAAAGTACTAATCAATCTACGGGATATTTCAAAGATGGACTAACTGGTGTTGCTTTGCAAACAGGTATTTTTGCCGCTAGCAATCTAAGTTATTTAGAGCCCGGTGCTCTTGTTAAGTTTGTTCCGCCACAAGGACAATACTTTTTGCCAAACGGAAACTTGACAACAGTAAGTGATTCAACTACTAAAGATTTTAAATGGGTTAAGACATCCTTGATTATCGGTGATGGATCTTACGGCGGCCAAGGAAATTTACCTGACGGTACTGGACCTGTTATTGTTACTCAGAACATTCCTTCAAATGCTATTGCAAGAGAAATTATTCCTCCGTTTGACAGTGTGTTCAGTTATTCATTACAAACTGATATTGTTAATCTTTCGTTAGCCAAGAGAAATTTTGGTCTAAGTTTTGCAGAAGACACTCGTTCGTGGTATGTGATTAACGACACTGACCTAGACTTGACAAATCCTTTTACTATCCTATACCAAAAAGATTCTTCAAACACTAATAAAGATGCTAGCTGGTTATTTGCATTTACTTGGACTGGAATAGGATATGAAGTAAAATATAGAATCACAGACTATATTTTTGAAAGCGAACGAGACACCTCGTTCTTCTTTGATTCTACAACAAAGAATTATGACTTCACAAAAAATACTCTTGTGAAAGATCAAATTAAGATCCTTGGAACCAATCCGTCTCCTGTTAATTATGGAAATGCTATTATTTCATTAACGTCAACTGGTACTAACGGTAGCGTTACTGGATTTAACATTATTAATCGAGGTAAGGGTTACGTTTCTACTCCTCAAGTTACTATCACTGGTAGCAGTTCTGGAGAGTTTTATCCTGTGTTAAAAAATGGATCAGTGGATCGTATCATTGTGGTAAATTCAGGTTCAGGCTATAATACATTAACTTCGGTAGTGAGTATTTCTTTCTCTGAAACACAGTATTCTACATTGCCGCTCGGTATAGATTATGGCTGGCAAATTGACGGTAACATTGTTGAAGCAGATGGATATATTGAACCTAAAAAAATTCAAGTATCTTTCTTAGACGAATATGAAGACAATCAAATTGAAAACCCAGATGCCTTTACTGACATTGTAGCACCTGCTTCATTAAGTCCTCAAACTGGATTTAAAGATAAGTTTGTCTATTTTAGATATGCAGATAATGACTTAACATATTCAATTGTTACTAATGCAGAAATTCTTGCTTACCCTACAGAAGAAGATGTTCCGCAATCGGCAAAAGTTGAAGGGCAGTTATTTTATTTCTACGACAAATCAATTAACGTTATTAAACACTATTCAGAGTCAGCAGAAAGCTCATATGTATTACAACCTAACTACTTTGCAAGGCCTGGAAGAACAGGATTAAAGTTCCAGTATAGACACAATAGTGGCGACGACCGTAGATTAGACCCAAGTAAAACTAACTTGATTGATATTTTTGTGCTTACACAAACATACGACACAACTTATAGAAATTGGTTAACTTCAGAATCGGGTAGCGAGCCACTTCCGCCTACTAGTTCTGAGCTTGAAGAAAACTATAGCAGCACATTAGAGCCTATTAAAGCTATTAGCGATCAGTTAATTTACCAACCAGTAAAATATAAAGTATTGTTTGGAACACAGGCAGATAGAAATCTTCAGGCAACATTTAAAGCAGTTAGAAATAGCACAAGAAGTACAACAGAAAATGAATTAAAATCTAGAATACTTGCGGGCATTGAACAGTTCTTTGCATTAGAAAATTGGGAGTTTGGACAAACATTCTACTTTAGTGAGTTGTCAACATACATCATGAACATGATGTCTCCTGATATCACTAACTTTATTATTGTTCCAAAAGCAGATGTGCCATTTGGTAGTCTGTACGAAATTGCCTGCCAAAACAACGAAATTTTTATTAACGGTGCCGGCGTAAGTAACATTGAGATTATTGACGCTATTACTGCAAATCAAATTAAAACAACAGCAACTATTATCAATAGTACATTAGGAGTATATTAATGTCTGATGAATTGAATCAGGTGGAAGACAAGAACACACCGAGCACTAGAAAAAGTGTTAACCTATTACCGGTGCTGTTCAGGACAGATAAGAACAGCAAGTTCTTAGCAGGTACTATTGACCAATTAATACAACCACCTCAATTAAAGAGACTTGACGGATGGGTCGGCAGTAAAATTACTCCAACATATGATCCAAGCAAGGATTATTATATTGAGTCTAATCTTAAAACTAGACAAGATTATCAATTAGAACCTGCACTAGTAGTTACTAATGATATTTTAAAAATTATTAAATCTACAGCATATGATGATTTAATCAACCAACTTGACTATGAAGGTGCAAATACTTCGAGACTTGATAGACTTTTTGACCCGCAGTTTTATTCATACGACCCACACATTGACTGGGACAAATTTGTTAACTTTGAAAAATACTATTGGATTCCTGCAGGTCCTAATTCAATCTCAATATCAAATCAACAACGAGAAGTAGTTAGCACATACAATGTAACTGACACTGCTGACGGTTTTAATTTTGTTTTCACCCCTGATGGACTTACTCCTGCTCCTCAAATTACTTTGTACAGGGGAGTTACTTATAAATTCAATGTTAAGAGTCTAAGTACATTCTGGATTAAGACTTCTAGAATTACTGGGAAAGAAGCTCCTTACAGGGCTACTACTAATAACGGTATTTCTGAAGGTGAAATAACATTAACTATTGATCACACAACTCCTAAAGTTCTTTACTATGTTTCAGAAACAGAAATTCTCAATGGCGGAGAGTTCATCATCAAAGATATTGAAGAAAACAGCTTCATTGATGTAGAGAAAGAAATTTTAGGAAAGAAAAATTATAAGTCTTTCTCTGGAGTTGAATTCACTAACGGAATGAAAATTAACTTTGTTGGTCAAGTATCTCCTGAAACATACAAAGATAAAGAATTTGTTGTTGAAGGTGTGGGTTCTGAAATTAAGTTAGTTGAATTTGATTCTCTAATTGCACCGGAACGCTTTGCTACTGTTTTTGATGAAAGGTTTGATAGCGAAAGCTTTGACAAATATGCATTTGATCAATCTATTAATCTTCCTCTAGTACCTGAATATATCACCATCAACAAGGCTAGTAAAGATAAAAACCCATGGAGTCGTTACAATCGCTGGTTCCACGAGGATGTTATCCGATTGAGTGCAAAACTCAACGGAGTACCAGTACTGCTACCATTTAGCGATAGAGCAAAACGACCTATTGTTGAATTTGAAGCTGACATGCAACTTCATAACTTTGGCAGTTTTGTTAAAAAGAATGTTCAGTTCATTGATACTATTACTACTGATGTATTTTCTACAGTAGAAGGCTCAGTTGGATATTACATCGACGGAGAAGAAGTTGGTCAAGGTGATCGAGTAATCTTTACTGCTGACAATGACAACTTTGTTAATAATAAAACTTATATTGTTAACTTTGTAAAAATTGGAGAAAAATTTAGAATCAGTTTAGACGAAGAACCTGATGTTACTCCGCAGGCAGGTGACTCAGTTGTTATTACTAAAGGTACTGTTAAGCGTGGTGAAAACTGGTGGTTCAACGGAACTAACTGGGTATCAAGTCAGCAAAAAACTGCTTTAAATCAAGCACCTCGATTTGAGATCTACGATAATAATGGTGTTGCATATAGTGACCCAGTTTATAAAGAAATTTTCTTAGGATCTAAGATTTTTGGTTATAGCATCGGCACAGGCGTTGCAGATTCTGTATTAGGATTTCCTTTAAAATACAAAAATATTTCTAATCAAGCATATTATTTGTTTGAAAACTATTTCATGACTGATGTTAATTTTGTTGTTGACGGCAACAATTCTTACTCAGTTCCTGTGTCTAACGGCTTTATAAAAAGAAACGTTAATAGAAACGACTCCGTTTATATCAATGTGTGGACAGAGTCTGCTGGATATCAAATTCCTATTATTCAATATACCGTTGCAGACTCTGTAATTACTGAATTAGAAATTACTGCGGTTGAAAATGCCGGTTATCAAAATATTGAAGTAGAAGTATTTGTCAACGAAGATAAAAAAGTTTTATTAGATGAGTATACATTATATGCATCTGGCAGAAGATATTTTGTAGTTTTTAAAAATCCAGTAACCGTTGGAGACAGAGTACTTCTTAAAGTTAAAGGCACTGGAAAACCTAGTCTAACCGGTGCATACGAAACTTCTTTAGGATTTACAAATAATCCGTTGAACGGCCCTATTTCTCAATTTACTCTTTCCGAGTTGTCTGATCACGTTAAGACTATGATTGACAGGCATCCTAACTTTGTTGGAAGCTTCCCGGGAACTAGCAACATTAGAGATATTGATCAATTACCTAGTTACGGCACTAGACTAATCTGCAATAAAAACCCTCTCGCATTTGCTGCATATTTTATTGCTAACGACAAATACAATTTGTTGTCTGCAACAAGAACGGTTGCACAACATTACAATCAATTTAAATTAGGGTTGATTGATCAAATTACAAAACTTAAAGGTAATTACACTTCTGCAAAAGCATTAGATATTGCATTATACAATATGAATGTGAATAAAGAAGTATCTTTTCCTTATGCACTAACTGATATGGTTGCTTACGGTACTGATTTAGTTTCTAGATCGTATCCTGTAACTGACAGCAGAAATAAAAATTATTCAGTAGTGTCAACATTTAATCTAACTGAATTATCTTTACGTTCTGTTATAGTGTACAGAACAGACACTGCTGGCAATATAGTACAGCTAGTTCACGGGTCTGAATATGAATTTGATCTATTTGATTCGTCAGTTAATATTAAAATTGATTTAGTCAAAGGAGACATTATTACTGTTAATGATTATCCTAGTACTAAAGGCTGCTACGTACCGCCTACACCTACTAAGTTAGGTCTATATCCTAAATTTGAACCTAAGATTTATCTTGATGATACGTTTGCAGGAGAAGCAAGGAATGTTATTCAAGGACATGACGGCAGTATTATGCTGGCATTTGATGACTACCGAGACGACATAATTTTAGAATTTGAAAAAAGAGTCTTCAATAACATTAAGATTAATTACAATCCTGAATTGCTAGATATCAATAGTATTCTTCCGGGTGCGTTTAGAACTAACAAATATAACCTTAAAGAAGTTAATGATATTCTTTCCAGAGAATTTTTAAAGTGGGATGCGTTCTACGGATTTAATTATTCCTTTAACACTACTGCTACTGAAGATAGAAAAACTTGGAACTATAAAACAGGAAAAGATTTAGTTACTAAATTGCCACTTCCTGGCAACTGGAGAGGTATCTACAAATATTTCTTTGATACAGATCGTCCACATACTCACCCTTGGGAAATGTTAGGCTTTCCTATTATGCCTGAATGGTGGGTCGATGCATATGGACCTGCACCATATACTAGAGGCAACACTATTTTATGGGAAGACATTGAAAAAGGGTTTATTAGAGAACCTAACAATTTCACTGTTAATGCAAAATACATTAGAACAGGATTGTCTAGAATATTGCCTGTTGACGACAACGGAAATCTTTTAGACCCGGCATCGGCTAATATTGCTACCGGACTAGATTATCTTAGCACAACTGATAATTGGAAATTTGGAGATATTGCTCCAGTTGAAGCTGCTTGGAGAAGAAGTGCCCTATATCCTTTTGCAGTACAAATTTTAATGGCTTTAGCACAACCAGCTAGCTATGCAGCTATGTTGTTCGACACTAGTAGAATAACAAAAAATCTTGCGGGACAATACGGTTACGGTGAAAATAAAGAATTCGTTAGCTTTGATATTCTTAAATTATATCAAGATGTTATTAACGATCAAGACACCCTTGCTGCTGGATACAGTGTGTTTTTAATTGAAGCAGGCAAACAAAAAAATAGAAAGTATCTATCTGAACTTAAATCTGAATTGAATTTTATTTCTTTTAAACTAAGCCATAAATTAGGCGGATTTGTTAATAAAGAAAAATTTAAAGTTATTGTAGACAGTGTAAGTCCTAACAGTGTTAGCACTGGCGTTGCATTAGTTAACGAAGATCATGAGATATTTTTAGACAAAAGTAGTCCAGTTAAGAGTTTAGGAATCAGTGGAGTTATTGTTCAACGAACAGAAAAGGGTTATTCTATCAGAGGATATGATACAAAGAATCCTTATTTCAATTGCCTGATGCCAAATTTCACAGCAACTGATCCTGCAATTACAGTAGGCGGAAAATCAGAAGCATATGTAGATTGGGCAGCTTCTAGTGCAAATCCTATGACAGGTCTTGATACTACTTCAGTCAGTACAAATTCTGGTTATAGATATTACAAACAAGGTCAAGTAGTTAGATATTTAGGCGGCTTCTATCGAGTAAAGATGGGTCACAATTCTGGCTCAACGTTTGACTCTTCTAAATTCCAACCGCTTCCGGCACTGCCAGTTATAGGCGGAGTATCAGTTCGTCGTCCTTCTAAATTTGGTTCAACAGTTACAGAAATTCCTTACGGTATCGAGTATGAGAACCCTGAAGATATTCATGCAGTTTTATTAGGTTACAGTAAGTGGCTTGAAAGTCAAGGATTTGTTTTTGACGAGTATAATAAAGACCTTACAGAAATTTTAGATTGGACATTTAGCTCCAAAGAAATGCTATACTGGACTACACAAAAGTGGTCAGTTGGCAGTGTAATTACTTTAAGTCCTTTTGCAAACGGTGTTAAATTTGAAGATACAACCGCAGTAGTTGACGGATTAACCAATGCATTCTACGACTACAGTGTTTTAAAAGCAGACGGTACTGTACTTTCTAATAAGTCTATTTCTACTTCAAGAGACGAAAACGTTTTCACAATTAAAACAGTGAATACCACTGACGGAATCTTTTTTGCAAGATTAAATCTAGTACAAAAAGAACATACCCTGGTATTGAATAATTCTACTTTGTTCAATGATGTGATCTACGAACCAGAGACTGGATATAAGCAACGTAGAATTAAGTTAATAGGCTTTATCACTGGTGGTTGGAACGGCGATATGTTTAGTCCTGGCTTTATCTACGATGAAGCACAGATTTCTACATGGGAAAAATTTACAGATTATTCTACAGGTGATGTAGTATTCTATGCGGGCAATTATTATTCTGCAATTTCAAAAGTTTTAGGTGCAGCTGAATTTAATTTCAACGAATGGTCTGTACTAGGAGAAAAACCTGTAGCAGAACTTCTTCCTAACTTTGATTATAAAATTGGTCAGTTCGAAGATTTTTATAGTCTTGATATTGATAATTTTGATGCGACTCAACAAAGTCTTGCACAACACCTTGTTGGTTACAGTCCGAGAAGTTATCTTGATAACATTTTTACTAATGCGACAAGCCAGTATAAATTCTATCAAGGCTACATTAAAGAAAAAGGTACTAGAAATACAATTAGTAAATTGGCCAAGGCTAGTATTATTTCTCAAGGCGGCTTCGTAGATTTCTATGAAGATTGGGCATTCAGGATCGGTAACTACGGTTCATTCCCTACTAACGAAACATTAGAGCTTACTTTAAATGAGTTGCAATTCAAAGAGAATCCGCAAATTATTAAATTTGTCGAAACTGAACCAATCACATACAGTGAGTTTATAAGCTATCAGACTCCTGAAACCATTGCTATTAAAACAAGCGATTACTCTAGCACACCTTTTAAAACAACTAGTACCGCTCTTTCTGACAGTGTAGCTATCTTACCGACTGCTGGATATGCTAGACTTGATGATGTTACGGCTACGGCTTTCAACAGAGACAGCCTGCTTGACATTGCTAACAACAGAAGTCTAAAAGATGGAGACACGGTGTGGGTTGGATTCCTACCTAACGGTAACTGGGACATCTATAGATATACTCAGATTTCTACAAGAATTGTAGATGTGGATGTTTATTCGCCAGGGTCTAGTTTATTAGTAACAACTGATTTTAGACACAATTTATCTATTGGGGATATTATTAGTATTAGTCAGTTTGACGGACAAGTTGATGGAGTATACACAGTTGATCAAATTATAGAACTTAATCAGTTTGTGGTTTCGTCTGTTCTTACAACATTAACAACTCCATTTTCTCCAGCAATAGGATTGTTGTTTAAATTTGTCAGTTCAAGACTTGGACAGTTTGACGATTTAGAAAATTCTATATTACTTGATAAGATCGGTGTCGATGAAAAGATATGGGTAGATGATCAACTAGGTAAGTGGGCAGTGTATCAAAAGACAAACAATTTTGTTTCAACAGAATTTAAATCTCCTTATGTTGCTTACACACTAGGACAGAATCAACAGTATGGCTACCAAGTCGCTGGCAATTCTGCAGGAACAAAACTAGTAACTAGCTCCCCTAATTTTTATTACTCAGCAGACGGCCGCTCTCTAGATTTTGGAAAAGTTTATACCTACAAGATCAATAGTGGACAGGCTCTATTCTCTAGTGCAGTGTACCCAAACATTTCTATATCAGACACGTACTTCACAGGAACTAATACTTCTTTATTCGGGCAGTCGATTAAATTTGATGATGATAATGATTTGGTCTTTATTGGCTCGCCTGGTACATCGTACATTCGACAAGTTACTGCAACTAACAAATTTAGTACAGTTAACTTAACTACTTCAACATCAAACTTTATAGAACAAGGATTTGTTAGAATAGCTAGAATTGATTTTGACAACAACGAAATTTTGTTTAATGCAGCAATTAGCAGCCCTCAGCCTCAGTCTGGAGCAAACTTTGGACATGCTATGCACGTTGGAAATATTTCTCCAACTTCTAAGGTACTATTTGTTTCAAGTCCCGATCATGACGGCATTGGTGCAGTTCATTATTCTGTACTGAACATAACTACTAGTTCTGTTAGTGTTGCAGCTAGTGCAGATACAAATGCAAGGATTTCAGTTAGTGGACTAACTGCTGGCAGTAAATTTGGTAATGCAATTACTGGTAATTCTTCTGGTACTAAAATTGCAGTGTCGGCACCTGGATGGTCTACGTCGACCGGTGCAGTGTTTGTTTACTCACTTGCAGGTTCTGGAACTTACACTAATGTACAGACAATTACTTCTCTAGATAATGCATTTATCGGTATTGCAGGACCCGGAACTGGGTTTGGCAACAGCATAGTAATGAGTGAATCTGGAGACTACCTGTTTATTTCTGCAACTAAAGCAAGCGATAAAACTACTCGTTCGGGTAAAGTTATTGCAATGAAATTAACTAATGGGCAATATGTAGTAGATCAAGTTATTGATAATCCTTATTTAAATAACGGTTATGACTTTGGCAGTACTATGGAATTGTCTCCAGATAACAAGACTTTAGTAGTATCTTCAGCAGGTGCAAGTCACAAACCTTTTGCTACATTTGACAGTTATACTTCTGCAATTGCTGGCAGAGAAAAATATGTACTAGACCCTAACAGTAATCTAAGAGCATCAAGAACTACATTTGATTCTGATACAACTAATTTTTATTCTGTAATTAAAAATTCTGGTGCAGTCTTTACCTTTGTAAAAGAAAATGAAAAATATATCTTCGGCGAAGAACTTTTTAATCAGTTATCAATTGCTGGGCAATTATACGGAAATAGTGTGCATGTACACAATTCCGGTGTTGTAGTAGGTGCACCTGGCTTAGATAGGCAACAATCTCAAATTGGTGCTTTATATTTTTATACAGCTAAGTCTGATTCACTAAACAGCTGGAAACTTATTAGATCTGAGGAAGACCTTGTTGATCTAAGTACAATTAAAACAGTTAAAACTATCAACACAAAAGATCAGTCAGTAGTTGATTATTTAGAAATCATAGATCCATTGAAAGGTAAGATATCTGGCTTTGCTGATCAAGAACTTTCTTATAAGTCATTGTTTGACCCTGCGGTTTATTCTATAGGTGTTAGCGGAGTGGTGACTAACACTAACAACAACTGGTTAGACGAACACGTTGGAAAATTATGGTGGGATCTGAGCTCAGTCAAATATGTTTGGTATGAGCAAGGTGAATTAGAATTCCGTAGAAATAGTTGGAATACTTTATTCCCTGGATCTATGATAGATGTATACGAATGGGTAAGAACATCATATCTTCCTAGCCAGTGGAGTGCAATTGCTGATACTAACGAAGGCCTTGCACAAGGCATTAGCGGCCAGCCTAAATTTATCGACAATTCAGTTATTTCTGTAAAACAAATTTGGAATCCTATTTCTAACTCGTTTAGCAATGTCTATTATTACTGGGTTAAAAACAAGATTACTATTCCTGAAGGTGCATCTAGAAGACTAAGTGCATACGATGTTGCAACCCTTATTGCAGATCCCAAAGTAAAAGGTGTTAAGTTTGCATCTATTATTGCAAACAATGCGTTTATGGTAACTAACATGGGCAGTTCTATCATTGGAACTGACATTAATTTATCAATTGACGTAGATACAACTGGAAAAGAAATCAATAAACACACTGAATGGTTGTTGCTGCAAGATGGAAATGCATCTAGCGTACCTAATACACTAATGATCAGAAAACTAATAGACAGTCTATTAGGAAAAGATACAGCAGGTAACTCAGTACCAGACCCAATGTTGTCTGATAGATTAAAGTACGGAATTGAATTTAGACCAAGACAAAGTATGTTCAAAGATAGAATCGGTGCTCTAAGAACATTGGTTGAATACACTAACAGCGTATTGAAAACTGCTAACATTGTCGACAGTGTAAACTTTGCCAAGTTCAATGCTAAAGATGAGATTCCTAACCAAGTATTAGGAACTTATGATGTATTAGTTGAAGACTTGATCGAAAGAGATTTTGCAGTCAGTACTAGAAATCTTAAGAGAGCACAGTTAACTTGCCAGGTAAGAAATGGTAAAATTATTTCTGTTACAATTATTGATCCGGGATTCGGGTACGGCACATTGGAAAAAGTTTTAGTTAACTCTAACCAAGAAGCAGTTAACTATGTTGGTCCAACTGTTACTATTGACGGCAATGGTAGTGATGCAAAAATTGTAACTGAAGTTAACGTTGTTGGCGAAATTGTTAAAGTCACAGTGGTAAATCCTGGAAAGAATTATACAGCATCTCCAGCATTAGCAGTTAGACCTTTCACAGTAATAGTAAGAACAGACGACACAGTAAATGGTCGCTGGAGTCGCTACGAATGGGAATACGATCTTAAAGTATTTTTAAGAAAGTACACTCAGTCCTATGATACTGCTAACTTCTGGAAATATATTGATTGGGTTGACACAACTTACAATCCTGCACAAGATATACTTGCTACAATAGATGCACCGTACCAGCTAGCCAGTGTATCTAGTATCCCTGCTGGCAATTATGTTAAAGTAAGAAACGGCGGTGATGGCAGATATATTATTTTAAGAAAGCGTTTATCTACTGCCGGTGTTGGAACTTACAATAGCTCATTTGATTTGATTTATCAAGAAAATGGTACTATTAAGTTAGACGAGTCTATCTGGAACTATAAAGCATCAGTATACGGATGGGATCAAGTATCCGGATGGGATCAAACTTCTTGGGATCAAAATCCTGCTAAAGAAACTGAAAACATTATATACGGCTTACTTGAAGATGTATTTGTAGGGCCGTTAAAAGTTTACTATAACAAACTTTTCTTTAAGCTAATCAAATATGCACTAAGCGAGCAAAAATTCTTAGACTGGGCATTTAAAACATCGTTTATTAACGTGTATAATCATGCCGGAAGTCTAGATCAACGACCTGTTTATAAGTTAAACAACGAATCTTATTACCAAGACTACATTAACGAAACTAAACCATACCATACTAAGATTAGGAATTTTACTAACAACTACACTGCAACAGACGTTACAAGTGCAGTCATTACTGACTTTGACCTGCCATCAGTTTACAGTCCTAGTCAAGGCAGATTTATTCCTGTTACATTTGGTAGAGCAGAATTGAACACGTATCCTTGGAAATCTTGGTTACAGAGTTATTCTTATTCAGTTGATGCTATAGATGTATATGACGGCGGCTCTGGGTATGAATTACAACCACTGGTTGAAATTTCTCCTCAGCCAGGCGATACTACTGGCACTGGTGCTAAGGCAGTGGCATATATTGCACTTGGAAAAGTAAGTCAAATTGTTGTTACTGATGCAGGTTCTGGGTACACTGCAACTCCTATTATTAAACTAATTGGTGGCGGCCCGACAACTCTTACTCCAGCAAGAGTATCTGTAAGAATTACTAACGGTGCTGTTAGATCAAACTCTATTACGATGAAATTTGATAGAGTATCTGGATATAATGAAATTACTACATCTACTGCATTTGATTCTTACACTGCAACTGGTGCTAGCCGAGAGTTTGATTTAACATGGGCACCTAGTCCTGATAAGAATAACATCACAGTTAAGGTAGACGGTATCCGTGTTCTTTCTGGAGATTACACTGTTGAGAAATATTCTGAAAAATACAATGGATATTCTAAACAGTACGGCAAAATAGTACTTGCAGATATTCCTAAAAAATTATCAAAGATCACGGTAGAGTATAAAAAGGATCATTCTTTATACCATGCAGTTGATAGAATCAGAGATTACTATGCACCGGTATCTGGTATGCCGGGTAATACTGCAACTATGTTAATGAATGGATTAGAATATCCCGGAGTAACAATTGACACCCTACCATTTGAAGTTTCAAAAGGTTGGGACACTACTTTGTTTGGTGACAGTAATTGGGATGATTTTATTCCAGAAGTAGGTGCGTATGAAACCAAAGGACCAAGAGTAACTGCTACTGTGGCGGCAACTACTAGCAATAGTGCTGGTTCAGTATTATACTTTACATTAGCAACTAATAAAGATATTACAGGTGTTCGAGTGGGATCTACGGTTACTATTGCAACAGTAATCTATACAGTTACTTCGTCTACCATTGATACCGCTAACATGACTAGATGGGTATTACAATTAGGAGCACCGGTCGGAGTAACTCCTGGTGCCTCTCTAGCATTTGTAAATCCAAATCCATTAGTCTACACTTTGCCTTTCGTTCCAACATTAGGCCAAGGATACAATGCATATATTAAGTATTCAGGTACTGACAATTTTGTAAGAATTGATACTACTGCTACAGCATTTGTTGGCAATGGATACGTTAGTACAATTACAGTTCCTGCAATTTATAATTCTAATGATAGAGTATTGTTTAGGTCTACTTCAAGTGACGGCTCTTTACCAGTTGTTGATTTAGATTTAGATACCTATATTAATCCTAACGGTGCTACTAGCCCCGGATGGTATTATGACAACATCAATGGTATGATGGTACCTACTAAGTCTGATGACTTAGAAGATATCAACATTGATGGTGATAAGTTAATCAGTGCAGCTAACAGTTACGGTCCTGAAGAAAATCTTCCAGGTAGGGTTTCTGATAGTTTAGGAATCAACGTCTACACTTATCCTACAGCAGGTGCAGCGTTAATGATTAACAAAAAGTATTTTAAAGACGCATTCACTAGTAGATATCCAATCGGGTTTACACCTCCTAGTAATGAATCCGTTGAAGTAATGTTAAACAACAGATTGTTGTCATATGGTGTGGATTACATTATAGATTATCAAACTAATGAAGTTATTTTCTTAGAAGATCCTTATGCCGGAATTCGAGGTCCTTATTTTAATCCTACAGATGTCTTACCAAGACGCCAGGGCACGGTAATTGAAAGTAATGCAGGAGATGATACCTTTACCGGTCCATACCCTCTTGGATTTTCCTGGAACATGTTTGGAACATTGTACAATGAAGTGTATGTTGGAACAAACGGCTATTTAACTTTTGGTGCCGGCGATAGCCAGTGGACTCCGCTAGTGCTAGGGCAATTAATAGCACCTGCAATTTATATTGAATATTGTGACTTGTGGCAAGATTACGGTATTAATCCTAGTACAGGGCTACGAAATACTCCGCTTTCAACTGGTGAAACTCCAGGCCTATTCTTAAGCGGCGGCGAAGTAGGCGACTTTGTATATTGGAGACTGCGTTTTCAAGGCTCTCATTATAATCAAAGAACTTCGACTACGACAGTTCCGGCGTATCAATTTGAAGTTACGTTATATAGTGACGGAACAAATCAGTACATCGAAATGATTTATGAAAATACATGGAGAGGTGCAAACTTTAACGGCGACCAAGGATTTATTACTGGTGTTGCATTAGGTCGTTCTGGTAGCACACCGGGTACTGGTATTCTAGTAGATGATGCTAGTATTCAAAATAATACTAGCCATGTATTTTATAGTACCAGTAACGGCGGTAATTGGCAATATGCCGGTCGAGGAAGCTTCGATCCATTTAAGAATCAAAATCCAGATCCGGAACTATTATCTATTACTACTATGAGCGTTGGTGGCAAGAACTTGCTAGAAAAAGCATCAGTTCCTATTACATATGCTAGTGGGCAGAAAGTATTTGATTTTGCATCTAGTTTTGCAGATATTAAGAGCAGTTATGTAACAGTTAACGGAGTTAAACGTACTGATTATACATTATCTGGATTAATTAAAGGAACTTCGGGCAGAGTAAAATTAACGTTTGCTACTAACTTGGCAATTGGAGATACCTTACAAGTTTGGTTCTTTGCTAGTGATCACAAAGCATTTAGTGAAGTTAAGGAGCAGATTATTGCAGTTACTTCGGGCACCACAGTGTTCACATTAACTTCACCTCCGGGAAATATTCAACCGTTCCACAGTCAATTGATTGTTGAGCGTGATGGTCTACGTTTGAGCCCACCAGACACTGTATATTATTCGGCAGCTAACGGAGTTAGATCATTCTCGTTAGATCAGCATATTGATTACCCGCAAGGGCTACCTGATAGAGCTAAATTAGAAATTTATGTTAACGGTGTAAGAAGAGATTTTGACACCGCAGTTAGATTAAATCAAGATGAAAATCTAGTAGAATTTAACACTCAAGAGTTAACGGATACTGATGTAGTTGCTATTACATTGTTAAGAGATCATGATTACTATGTTACTGGATCAACATTAACATTAACTGATCGAGTTAACGTTGCTAGCTCTAGTACAATTAAAGTTACAACTTTTAACAACCATGATAACAGCTTGTTTAGAAGAGAACGCTTTAACGGTAACTATGCAGGCATCTTTAAGTTAAGCAGAACTGTAATCAATAGTAATTATGTTTGGGTTGAAGTTAACGGACGTCCAATTACTAGAGAAACTGAATTTAAAATTGGATCTGATAGCAGAACAGTTATCTTGAATGAGCAATACAAATTAAAATCCACTGATACAGTAGTGATTATGAGTGTAGTTGATCAAACAAGTGAAGCACTAGTTGGTTATAGGATTTTCCGTGACAATCTTGGTAGGACACATTACAAGAGAATTAGCCAAGAAAATTCTACCCAACTTGCAGCAGATCTATTGCCAACTGATACTTCTATTACAGTAGAAGATTCGAGCGTATTGACATTGCCAAATCACAGTAACAATCGTCCTGGCGTTATTTTAATTGACGGAGAACGAATTGAATTTTATAAAGTAGAAGGTAATAAACTCAGCTGGTTACGCAGAGGAACATTAGGCACAGGCATTAAATCTTTACACAAAGAAAGTTCTATAGTGTTAGATCAAGGTCCTGAGCAAAATATTCCGATTGTTGAATATAAGAAACAAGATAAGTTTACTATTAATAGCACAACTAACACAGTACTAACATTAACAAATATTGTGTTTGATGGCGGAGTTATTAATTCTTATAATCATGTTGACGTTGTTTATCAAGGCAGAGTGTTGCGTAAGCCACTATCTGATACTTACACTTCGTTATTCAACAACGGTGTAAAAGTTGTTAAAAATACAACAGCAACTTACAAGACAACCGATGTTAGTGTTGCATATGATTCAGGAGAAACTAACTCTTATAACACTGCAAGTACAGTATTGTTATCAGCTGAATACAGCATTACCACAGCAACAAATACTATTAATTTGAACTTTACTCCTAGAGTGGGGTCAGAACTAAAAGTAATTCAAACAGTGTCTCAAGAGTCTGGAATTGAATATTCTAACATCCATTCTAGAAATGTTGAGCAAGTTAAGTTCTTGTTGGAGAGGCCATCTTTCCTACCAGATAAATATTACTATGGTCAGAATACTGCAACAGATCAATACCTAATCCTTGAATTTGGGGATACATTAGACAGTGAAACAGGAGATCCTTTAATAGGTTCATAATATGGCAAGAATATCGCAACTTACAACTTTAACCAACGTAACGGATCAAACAATATTTCCGGTTGTTTCTAGTGGGACAAATTTTCAAGTAACATTTGCAAATTTTAAACAACAGATCCAAGCAGCCGCACAAGGTAGTACAGGCCCCCAAGGATCAACTGGTGCTACAGGTCCGTCTGGAGCAACTGGAGTTGGGTCAACTGGTGCAACCGGAAGTCAAGGTGCTACCGGACAAAGTGGGTTGAATGGAGTTGACGGTGCAACTGGCCCACAAGGATCTACAGGCCCTATTGGTGCTACTGGATTTAACGGTGCAACCGGCCCCGCAGGTGCTACAGGTTCAGGATCTACTGGTGCAACAGGCCCTTCGGGTCCTGCAGGATCAACTGGTGCCACGGGCGTTGGTAGTACAGGTGCCACTGGATCTGGGTACGGCGGGTTAACTTCTACGTCGACTCATTCAATCAGTGCAGGTACTAAAACTTTTATTCTTAATAAATCTGCAGACGAAACTGCGTTTACAGTGGGTAGTTCTGTAAAGATAACACCAGTGCTTGGCCTTGACGGTACATATGGTCTTGGTGGCTTTATCAATACCTTAACTGGAAATACTTTATCTATTAATGTTACTGCATTTACTGGAACAGGTACATATTCAGATTGGACATTTACAATTTCAGGAAGACAAGGTGCAACTGGTGCAGAAGGAGCTTCTGGTCCCCAAGGAGAGATTGGAGCACAAGGTTATCAAGGTGCTACAGGTGCAACAGGTACATTAGGTTCCACTGGTGCTACTGGACCAAAAGGAGATGCAGGCGATCCAGGCGGTGCAACTGGTCCGATAGGCAGCACAGGTGCTACCGGTGCTACTGGCATTCAGGGAGTAAACGGATCTACTGGAGCAACAGGTCTTAGGGGCGGAACAGGGGCAACAGGCCCGCAAGGCTCAACTGGTCCTGCTGGTAGTTTTGGCGGCCTAACTGTTAATTATAGATTTAGCACTGCGGTAACAGATGACGATCCGGGCAATGGTAGAGTTAAATTTAACGATCAAACTTTACCCGATGCTACTTCTTTGTATGTTGATGATCGAGATATTAATGGTGTTGACCTACAGAGCTTCCTAAGAACAATTGACGATAGCACAAGTCCGTTAAAAGGACATTTTAGAATTGGAGTTGCTAATACTCCTAGTACTTTTGCAATTTTTACAATTACTGCAATTTCTGAAGAAGATGGCTATTTTAAAATAGACTGTGCTCATGTTGACGGTGCATTTAGATTTGATGATCAAGCTGAACTTATTTTAACGTTTGCAAGAACTGGTGATATTGGACCTACCGGATCTACTGGCCCTCAAGGTGCAACTGGTCCCGGCTTTGCAGGACTAATATCTACTAGCACAGTAGCTATTGGAACATCTACAGTAACATTTGTTACAAATAAGTCTGCTGTATCCGAATCCGCATTTATGGGCGGTAACTATGTATATGCTTATGCAGGATCTAGTGCAACAATTTACGGTCAAATTGTAAGTTTTGCAGGAAAAAATCTTGTACTTAACCCAATTAGCACTGAAGGTACTGGTACTTACAGTTCTTGGTTATTTGATTTAACAGGGGAATTAGGACCTACTGGACTTACTGGTGCTACTGGCCCACAAGGTAATAATGGAGCAACTGGTGCTGAAGGATCTACCGGTGCTACTGGCCCTACTGGTTCTACTGGCCCTCAAGGAGATCCAGGCGGTGCTACTGGCCCTCAAGGTGCTACTGGTGCATTTGGCTCTACAGGTGCAACAGGCTTAACAGGTGCTACTGGCATTTTTGCAGGGTTATCTTGGACATTAACTAATAACGGTACAATTGCTTATACATTTAGTGGTCCGGGTATTGTTGCAGGTAACACAGATGACCCTGTGTTGTATTTGTATAAAGGGTTTACATATAATTTTGTAAACGCAGCACCGTTACACCCTTTCCAAATTCGAGTAAGCAGTGGTGGTGCAGCCTATACAAGTGGTGTTACTGGTAGTTCTACAGGAACAACTACTATCACAGTTCCGATGAATGCTCCTAGCACATTGTACTATCAATGTACGGTTCATTCTGTAATGGGTAACATCATTAACATAGTATAAAATAATAATGGATAAGTATGAACATGCAAGAAGAAAATAAACAACAAGAACAAAGGCCAGTGCAAGAAAAACGCCCCGACGAAGTTGGCGGAATTAGTCTTCAAGGTCATATTAAGATCTTTGATCCTGCCACTAAAGAAGTCTTTGTTAATAAACGCAATGCTATCCATTACGAAAATTTTAGTCTAGCACTGGTTAACAGTGTTGGAAATCAAGGTTACGGATGGGTCAGTAAAATGGCGTTCGGCAACGGAGGTAGTAGAGTCGACCCTACTGGTATTATTACATACTTAACACCTAACTCTGTTGGTCAAAATGCAGCATTATACAATAAAACTTACGAAAAATCAGTTGACGCTGCTAGCTCATCTAATTTAGATCCTACAAGAAATTATATGGAATCTAGGCATTTAGTTGGTGCAACATACAGTGATCTTCTTGTTAGTTGTTTATTAGATTTTGGAGAACCTAACGGTCAGTCAGCGTTTGATAACAGTGCAAATTTAGACGGACAATTTGTATTTGATGAATTGGGATTAGTAGGATACGATTCTACTGGAAATGAATTGTTGTTAACACACGTTATTTTTCACCCTGTGCAAAAGAGTTTAAACAGAATGATACAAATTGACTACACTGTTAGGGTTCAAAGTATTAGTGGGGTAGGAGCATAACATGGCCTATACAGTTTATTTTTCTGACCCTACAAAGTATAGCAGTGCTATTTTAGTCGATGACGGTCTGCCCGGTAATCCTGGAAATAATTATTCTACTAGTCTAACACTAGTTGGAAAAAATGCTTCAGGATACGCATACGATTTTGCCACTAACTTTCTTCACCTGTTAGAAAATCATTCTAACGCTACTCCGCCAAACAACCCTATTGAAGGGCAACTTTGGTACGACAATGCTAATCATAAATTAAAAATCAATGATGGCACAGCTAATGGTGCAAATTGGAAATCGATTAACGGAGTGTACCAAGAAGCTTCGGAGCCCCCCGAAGCAGTTACTGGTGATGTTTGGGTAGATACGACAACATTTCAATTAAAAGTTAAGAATGAAAACAGTGAATGGATCTTGGTAGGTCCAGCTGTTGACGGTAGCAGTAAGTCTGGTCCAATTGCAGAAACAGTTTTAGATACTGTAGGTGTTGGGCATAAAATTATTGCAAACTATGTTGACGGAAACATTGTAGAAATTATTAGTCCTGAACAATTTACTCCACAGATTAAAATTGACGGATTTGAAACAATCAAAGCTGGTCTTAATTTAACAGCAGTCAATTCCGCAATTTTGAATTCTACTGCATATGCAGCACAGAATCTTATTGTAACTACACCTACTCGGGGCGTTATCAGCGGTAATTATTTTGTTCGTAACGACATTGATACATCTATTAATGGAGTATTGAACGCTAAGAACGGCTTTACACTGGGCGTCGATCCTACTTTCTTAATTCAAAAGGAAGGCACATTTAAAAATAAATTTGTCAACAGCAAACTTAATGGAACATTTGCATTCCAAGTAGTTGACGAAAGTGAAATTTATAACGAAATTTTAACTGTCCAGGGAGAAAATAAGAGAATAGGAATAAACACTCCTAATCCTCAATTTACTTTGGATGTTACTGGCAATGCTAGATTTTCTGGAACTGTTACAATCACAACCAATGCTGATGATGCACTAACTATTTCGGGTGCAGTTGCATTTGGTAAGAACACTTCGTTCAGTAGCACAGCAACATTTAACTCAACGTCTACATTTTTTAATGGGATTAAGATAGGTAATACAGTTACTGATGCTTCTTTATTCTCTAAAGAAATTATTCAACCAGCAGTTCATAATGTTTACACCTTAGGATCTGTTACTAAGTCATTTAAAGAAGTTCATAGTGCAGTATTTAGAGGCACGCTTGACGGAACATCTACAGTAGCAACTAGATTAGCATCTTCTGCAACATTCACAATGGCAGGCGATGTATCTAGTGCAGGTATTACTTACGGCGGAACGAGCGAAACTAGAACATTTACAACTCAATTGCAGGCTAATGCAATTACATCAAGAAACACAGTTACTAGTGTTGCATCAACTGATGAATTATTAGTAGCTGTTAAGAGTGTTAGTTTTGTTTCAATACCTGCTAACGGCGGATCTGGTAGCGGTATTGCGTTTGATATTACTCGTCAAGCTGCTGGAACATATGTCATTGACAGAGTTGCAAATAGCGGAACCAACTATCTTGCTAACGATGTGTTAACGGTTCCTGGAACATTGCTAGGTGGCGAAAATAATATCAACGATATGTCAATTACTATTCCAAGTGTTAACATACTTGGTAGTGCCCCAACAAACACCGCATTATTTACAGCAGTCTCTGGTACAGGGGTTACTGGATTAGCTAAGGCCAGTCGAGATGCTTTATTGTCCAGTGTGTTAGATTTCTTAATTCCTCCCGGTACAATTATGCCGTATGCTGGAATTGAAAAACCAAACCCTGCAACACCGTTGAGCAAAGGATGGTTATTCTGTGACGGGTCAGTGGTTGGACGTACAGACTATCCTGCATTGTTTGCTGCAATTGGTTACACTTATGGTAAGACATTGGTTAACGGTCAATTTAGATTGCCCGATCTTCGAGGTAGAATGATCATTGGTTATGATAATATGACCAACGGTCTTACTAGTAGCGGCGGAACTGCAAATAGGGTAGTAGGAGCAAATACACCTAACTCTTTTTCTGCATCTCAAGGAACAGCTCCGCCAGTAGTTGGCGGTCGCACTACGGCTACTATGACAGCAACATCATTCTCTCAGCAGTTTCCGTATCCAACTCCGGGCTTTGGCGGAACCGCAACAGGTATGGTAACTACCGTAATGAATCCGTTCCATGCTATGAATTATATTATCAAGGCCTAATAAGTTATGTCATATACGATTAAATTTACAAACGGAAAAACATTAGCAGTAGTAGCTGATCAATCAATTGACGAAGTGTCAACTAGCATAACTTTAGTGGGCAAGAATGTTAATAATTACGGACAGTATGTTAATGCTAACTTTGTGTCATTGCTTGAAAACTTTTCAAACTTAATTGAACCATCTAGCCCTGTTGTAGGTCAAACATGGTTTGATACAAGTGAAGGACGATTAAAAGTTTATTCAACTGGTACATTTAAACCAGTTGGTGCTCCTATTATTAGCACCATTGAACCAGCCGGTGCAGTCCGCGGTGACTTATGGGTAGATACTACTGACAATTTATTAAAATGGTATGACGGAACAGTTTGGCAACTGGCTGCTAAACAATATTCTGACAGTGTAGGTAAAGAAGGATGGTTCGTAGATACAATAACTGACAGCTCAGGTTTTGATCACGAGCTGTCTATTTTCTATAGTCAAGGTGTTCGTTGGGCAGTTATGTCTACTTCGACTATCACACTTCAACCAGAAACGTTAACTGCAATTGCTTTAGGCACTAGCACTATTAGATCTGGTTTGATGATTAACAGTGCAATTGGTGCTAAATTTTATGGTGTAGCAACTAGTGCAGAAAGTATTCAAGGAGTTAGTCTCGACAGCGTACTAAGATCTAATTCTTCAACAGAAATTACTGGTAAATTTGATTTTGTTAACGATAACGGTATTTCAGTTGGAACAAATTCAAATGTTGAAATATTAGTTGACAATACTGGAGTAGTTACTAGTGTGATCCGAGGAACAATCCAAGGCGAACCTCTAGAAATTAGATACAATAGTGTCACAACTGGCACTGATGCAGTAGCAATCCATGTTGATTCTGACAATGATCGAATTGGTATTTTTAAACGAAATCCTACAGTTGATGTAGATATTGCAGGCGATGTGCAGATTTCTGGAAACCTTACAGTGCTAGGAACTCAGGTAAGTGTAGAATCTACATTTATGAGAATTGAAGATAAAAACATCGAACTTGCAACTGGCCAAACTACTGCAACCGATGCGTTTGTCGACGGCGGCGGCATTACATTGCACGGTTCTACTGATAAACTTTGGGTGTTTAGTGACTCGTCTGATTCTTGGCAATCTAATATTGGCATTGATACCTTAACTACATCTGGATCTTATAAAATTGCAGGGGTTCCTGTATTAGAATGGGCAGGTGCTGCTGACTACAAATTAAGTTCTTCAGTTAAGTTTGCACCGGGATTAATTAATTTACCAGTGCTTCAGGGACTAACTGTTTCCAGTGTTGTTATCTACGATAAAAATATCTCAACAGTTTCAACACCGCTAACTGATTTATACTTAACTCCGTCGAGCGGATATGTTAATTTAGACAACTCTAACAAGATTGTTGGACTAGCAGCTACAGTTGACGTTGATACTGATGATACTGCGGTGTCTAAAGGCTACTTTGAAGGTCGTCTTGCTGGTGCATTAGGTGGATATAGTGCTAGAAAGCCTTATACATTGGCCATTGATATCACTGACTTTGACACAGTTAACGAAGATATTATTGCTACGTTAGATGTTACACTACCAGTTGACGGATTTGGTGATCCGTACTATGTTCAGCCTGACGGTGCTAGATGTACGGTTTTATGTACCAAGTATGAGGCCACTACTGCAACATATTTGTTGAATAATTTAAACACTTCTACTGTTAGAAAATTATTCAATATTGTTACCGGTATTAATTATACAGCAACATCAACTACTACTTCGTTTATCAACACTATAACAAGTACATCTACTTTATTAGTCACTGATTTTGAATTAGCAGGTAATGTAACTATTGCTACTCCCATGCCTCGTATTGTTAGAACTGTAAAATTGTTTGCAGTTATTGCAGGATATTGGACATTTATTGAAGATGTTGATACTACCTATCTAACATCTGACAGTGCGTTTACTCTAACTACAGGCGTAAAAACTTTCACAGTTAACAAAAGTAGTTCTACAGTTTATAGCTTCCCAACATCATGGGGCAGCATATTCAGTACCGGTACTAGCATAACAATTAGAGAAACTGATACACAGGTTAACTACCTACAAGGAACAATTTCTGAATATTCAGGAACTAACTTAACAGTTAATGTAACTGCTGCATACAATACTGCAACAACATCAACGTTCACATCGTGGATTATTAGAAGAGACCTATAACGGAGAGCAACTAGATGCCTTATAATTTGAATTATTTTGACGGGAGAGCTTTTATAACGCTTGCTGATGGTGTAGTCGATCAGCAGGCTTCTTCTAGTCTCTATTTAATTGGTAAAGATGTTACTAGTTATGGTACTATTCAAAACGATAACTTCCTTTGGTTAACTGAAAATTTTGCAGGAACAGTGGAACCTGTTAATAAAGTACAAGGACAGCTTTGGTTTGACAAATCCGATAGTGTATTAAAACCGAAAATATACGACGGTGGCGAATGGAGAACTATTGGAATTGTTACAGCAGGAGTAACTTCGGCAACAAATGCAACACTTGGCGATTTTTGGTATGAAACTTCTGCAGGACAGTTGTTTATTAAGAATACGCTGTCTAATTATTCACTAATTGGACCAGAAGCAGTTCCCGGCTTTGGTACTACTAAATTTGTATCGACTAAAGTTATTGATTCTGCTAATGGAATACATGCTTGTATTGTAATGTATGCTGATGGCATAATTTTAGGTGCAGTGTCTAACGACGATTTTGATGTTAAATCGACTGAAGCAGTGTACCTTGCAGGTATTCCTCATGTTGGTCGAGGATTTAATTTTGCATCTGGTGCAAGTATTAGTTCCGACGATGTGTATTTAAAAGCAGATGTTGCTGAAGTAATTACAGCACGGTGGTCTTTTACTAATAGCAGTGGAATCGGAATTGGTACATCTACTATCTATTCAAGCGAAGCTGGTAATTTAACATTACAATCTACAAATAGAAGTGTTGTGGTTAATGCATCTGAATTTAGACCAGGAAGCAGTTTAACAACATTAGGAAATTCTTCAAATAAATTTGCTAAAGTTTATACAAGTGAAATTAATGCAGGTAGCAGTATAACTTCTGCAAATTTAGTTGGTAAGTTTATTTTAAGTTCTAGTAGCAAAATTGAACCAGGCACTGATGCTTCAATTAATTTTGGTGCAGCTAATGCTCGCTTTGCTACGTTGTTCTCAAAAGGATTGAATGCAGGCGGAACGGCTGAGTCTGGAGTTATTACTGGCCAATGGTCTATGGGTGCAGGAAGTTCATTATCTTTACAAAATGCTACATTAATTGTTGACACTCTTGCTGCTCCGACTGTTTCAGCTACAACAGCAGTTTCTACTCCTAAATTATCGGCTGGAAGTCCTAGTACTAACGGCACATTTGAAGGCCAGTGGTCATTTGGATCAGGGTCATCGTTATCATTGCCAATTGGCACAACATCTTATTATGCTGACATTGCAGAAAGATATGCAAGCGATGAGCAGTATGAATCTGGAACAGTTGTAATGTTTGGTGGGACATCGGAAGTGACTATTGCAAATGTTCATAGTACACCCGCAGTTGCTGGAATAGTAACAACAGAACCTGCACAAATTTTAAATTCTGAATTGGCAGATTCTGTTGCAATTGCCCTAGTTGGTCGAGTACCTTGCAAAGTAACAGGTAATATCACTCGTGGTAATTTATTAGTAGTGAGTCATATTCCGGGAGTCCTTACAACTTCTCTATTCCCAAGTCCGGGAACAATTGTAGCGAAAGCAATGGAAAATTATAACTCTCCAGATGTGGGAGTAATTGAAGTAATGGTAACAAGAGGCTAATGAATGTCATATATTATTAACAAATCAAACGGTACAAAATTAGTTACTATTGAGGATGGCTCTATTAACGTTTCTGTTTGTGATCTATCTTTAGTTGGTAAAAATTATGCTGGCTATGGCGAATCTATCGCAACTAATTTTGTTAAACTTTTAGAAAATTTCTCAAACAGTAAACAACCACCTAAACCAATTACTGGTCAAATTTGGTACGATAGCACTAACAGAAAAATTAAATTCTATAATGGTGCAGAGTTTAAACCAGTTCCTTCGTTGCAATCATCAACAGACTATCCAACTGATCAATATAAAGGTGACCTGCACTACAACGAAACTGAAGGCAAACTTTATTATTATGATGGTACTGGATACGTTTTAATTGGACCACAACTAACAGGCAAGTCTGCAATCAACACAGTGACACCTGTTCTTCTACAAGAATCTAACGGCCAGGTACATTATGTATTGAAGCATCAAATTCAAGATCAGTTTGTTGAAACAGACCTTAAAGATATTGTAATTGCTTCAAGGGCACAATTTGTTCCAACATCCGGAGACTATTCAGATTATCCTATTATCAAAAGAGGATTAACATTACCCGGAACAAACAGTTTTGGAGTATCTTATAGTTCTGAAAATCTTGAAGGTTACTTACTATGGGGCACGGCTTCTGACAGTATTCGATTAAACGGTAAAGAGTCCAGTGATTTTGTCACATATGAATCTCCTATTTTTACAGCACAAGTGCAGGTTAATAATGTCAGCGGAGTTAACATTGCACAGAACCAACTAAGATTGTTCTCCAATGTAAACGGAGCTCAAATTACTTCAAGTTTATATAGACTTAGTTTAAATGTTACTGACACTAACCAAGAAATTATAAATGTTGTTAACGTTGATGCTAGTGATAATCCGGCATTGCTTGCAAGTAGAACACTAGGAACCTTAGTTAATATTGGCAGTGCTTCGAATCCTTTCAACATTATATACGGTAGAGAGTTTAATACAGTAGGTGCCGACTTGGCAGAAAACTATCTTGCAGATGCAGAATATGAGCCGGGCACTGTGTTACGTTTAGGCGGAACAGCAGAAGTTACTATCTGTGCAAGTTACGAACACGAAGGCATTGCAGGTATTGTGTCAACTCAACCTGGATATCTATTGAATAGAGATTTGGCTAACGGAGTTGCTATTGCACTTAAAGGTCGCGTACCTTGCAAGGTAAAAGGACCAGTTAAGAAAGGTGATGTATTAGTTTCGTCTAATATCCCTGGACATGCCGAAGTTCGTAAGTACGGACATAGAACAAATCCAATGGCAGTGCTAGGAAAGGCACTCCAAGACTTCACTGGTGAAACTGGCGTTATTGAAGTAATGGTATATTAAAAAAGCCCCGGAAGGGGCTTTTTTATGCTTCAGTAGTTTCTACTTTTGAAGTTTTCTTCTTTGGCGGATCAATTGTGTCTGCTTCTTTTCGCAATCTTGCAGCCTCTTTATAAAGAGCATCTGCTCGACTACGCATTTCTGCAGGAGACAACTCTACGGGTGTAGTGTCGACAACAATTTCGTTGTCTTTCATTTTGTCTTCCCTAGCTTTGTCCCATTTAGTTTTTACAGATTCCTTTGCACTAGGGCTTGCAGGCTTCTGCTCAGTTGATTCTGTAATTGCTAATTGATCAATAGTAATACCTTTTTGGTCAGCAACTAGTTGATTTAACTCACTTAGAGTAATTTGATTCTTATTATCAAATACCATAGTGACCATATTAGTTGCAACTTTAGTCAATAGCCCATTACGGTGTAAAAATTCCAACATGTTGGAACCATCTGGGAACCTACGTACAGCTAATACATCTGCAAGTTCATTTGCTTGCTGACCAGAATCGCTTTCAATTAGACTCATAAGAGAATCGTGAAATGCATCGGGTAATGCATTAGTACCGCATACTAGAGCACTGGTAGCTTCGCCAGGCAGTGTTCTAAACACAACGGCTAACTTTGCTCCGTTGTTCTTCATTTTTCCAACATGTTTCATATTTTATCCTTATTCTGGTTGAGCAGTTTGCTCAGCAGCCTCTGGTGCTTTCTGTGCAGGTACAACAGCAGCCAAGAAGGTATCTAATTTATTAAATACACCTCCAACTGCGGCCATCTCGGCTGCTTTGAATGCACCGCGAGTTGCGGCAATATCAATAATAGATCTGACATTTTGTAGATCTGTAATTGTTAGCTCAGGGGCTTGTTTTTCTTGTTCTGACATTTTTAATCCTTATGCAAAAGTGGACAGGCTAACGATAGCATAGATAGTTCTTTTGCATCTTCAACACCTATCTCGATAGCAGTAGTTAGCTTATTATCATCCACGATGGTGCATTTTCTGACGCAATAGCGACTATCCAAATTAAGATAAATCCATTTATCTAGCTCTCTAATATCGAGCATTTTTTTAATTTGGAGCTTGCTAAAATTAGGAGGAATCCGATCTAGTCTTCTCATTGAGAGTACGTTTAACGGATTCACTCTTCCTTTACTGATAGCCATAATATACCTACTTTATTTATAATAGGCAGTCTGACCGAATGGAGAAACAATGGATTCAGTGCCGTGTATTACAAACAGAGTTTCGCAGTAGTTTTCATCGCCCCAGCTACCGCAAGGGTATCCGTCCGTAAACATAATGAAACGCTTAGGTTCAATACCTTCTTCTTTCATAAAGTCCCAGTTAGCATCAAAGTCAGTACCACCACCGCCTTTAACATCGTAGCTCATAATTTCATCAGCGTTATCGCCAGTGAATTTTGCATAATTGTAGACGCTGGTATCAAAGCACCACAGATCTAATTTAAAGTCTTGGTACTCATCCATAATACCTTTAACTTCACTCAGGAAGTCTTTAGCCATTGAGTCGGAGATAGAACCTGACATGTCAATTGCAACACTGACATCGATTGTTTCTTCGTTCATCATACCGGGCAAGATTGCACCGCAGTGCTGTGACTTACGGTTGGGACGTTGGAAGCTAAAATTGCTCTTAATGATACTTTGGATATTCATACGGAGCAGTTGACGCCAATCCATTTTAGGTTCAGTAAAGTCTTTAATTAGACGTTGAACACCTGCAGGAATACGACCGGCACCTGCTGCCTGAGCAGCCGCCACCATTGCTTCTTTAATCTCGTCACGGATCTGTTTCTTTTCTTCAGCAGTTAAGGTTGGACGTTTACCCTTGCCTTCTTGGTCGCCGTCCTCACCTTCACCCTCGCCTTCGCCCTCACCGTCAAGGTGCTCGTCTAACATCTCGCCAAGTTGGCTCAGATCAATCTTCTCGGCCTTTTCGTACAGCTCGTCATAGATCTGTTCATAACTCCAACCACGGTATTTGTTGTCTTGGAAAATTTTAATGAAACTAGGCACTTCACCAATTTTCTCATCTTTAAGGATTTGATTGGCTGCAAAGTCTGCGGCAATGTTTGACAGCTTAGGATCTCGACCATCGCGACGACCCATGTGATCAAATACGTTGTGGAGAACTTCGTGTGCAAAACCAAACTCTGCTTCTTTAGGCTTGAGCTTATTAACGAAGTCCAAATTGTAATAGAAATTGCGGCCGTCTGTTGCTAGAGTTGAGCACCAGTCTGACGCATCAATTAGCTTCATGCGGGTAGCAAGGTTACCAAAGAAAGGATGGCGTAGCAACAGACCAACTCGTGCGGTGATCAGTTTATCTACAATTTTTGCCTTTTCAGCAGAAGTGTATTCTTTTGCAGGTGCAGTCTTTTTGACTTTTTCTGCTTTCATAACTGTTGACATATTGTGTCCTTTTGTTGTCTATGTATTATTATATACCCAAACTCGTAAGAAGTCAAGCAAAAAGGGCCCCAAAGGGCCCGATTTTAACCTTCCATTGCTTGGATAATGTACTTGCCGTATTTGTCGTGGAACTTGTCAAAGTTCTTCAATTTGCTAGCATCAAACGGCAGTTGATAGTTAGTCAACGCTACCTTTGCACCCATAACAACCAATTCGGTTGGGAAATTATCCATCATAAAGCCAAAGAAGTTGTCTGCCATACTGTCCCACTCTTTAACTTTCTTGCGATCTGCTTCTTGAAGCTCGTAGCACATAGAAGTAGTCAAAGAATACATAGCGGAGATTTCTTTGATGTTAATCTTAGTAACCTTACCCGACAGGATGTCTTCTGGCTGTGGCATCTGTTTAGCAACCTTGCGGTGTGCCATAAACTTAACAGCAAGACCTTCGCCAATAGCACCTGACACCAAATCAGTCAGTGTGCCTTCATCCAAGTCGTCGTCAATCAACAAATCGGATACAAAGCTCCAAGAACGTGGAGTAGCAAACGCACGTGAGCTAGACTTTGGGTCAAAGTCATACAGGTCCTGCTTGGCAAAAGAACAGTAACCAACAACCTGTTCATGCACACGATTCTTAGTAGCCCACATCAACCAGTCTTCAAAGTCAGTACGGAGTTCCAAGTGCAGGAAACGATTAGCCAACGGAGCAGGCATACGATAAGTAACACCCTTGTCAGTTTCACGGTTACCTGCGGCAACAATTGAAACACCATCGGGCAATTTGTATGTACCAACACGGCGATTCAGCACCAACTGATAAGCAGCCGCTTGAGTAGCAGGAGCCGCAGAGTTCAATTCATCCAAGAACAAGATCGCAGTAGATTCTGGATCAGTGGGCAATTCTGCAGGAGGTGCCCAAGTCATTGTATTGGAAGTGGAGTTGTAATAAGGAATACCTTTGATATCGGTAGGTTCCCAAAGTGACAAACGAACGTCAATCACTTCGCGATTTTGTTCATCGCCAATTTGTTTAACAATATCGGACTTGCCGATGCCTGGAGCACCCCACATGAATACCGGACGCTTAATCTTTACGCACTTGCGAATAGACTTTTTTGCTTCGTTAGGAGTGACTGCACGATTACCGCTGAGAGCTTCTGCCATTTTAAAACCTTAAAAAATGTGTTGAAAATTTGTACGCTGTATCGTTAGCGTATGTATTGATTATACAGGGTTTTCAGTCAGTTGTCAATGGTTTTTGCTGTTGTGTTTTTGCAACACTCATTGCCCTAGAAAGGCCGTATTTTTGGATATTTCCAGAAAACAATACTAATTGCACTGCCATCTTTTCTCTATATACAAAGATAGCTTTTTTGGTTAGATAAAATGGGCAGTCAATAAATTGATCCATTTGGATAATTAACCGATTTGTCCATTCAACTTCTTTTGGCAGATCAATTTGATAGCATTTGATATCAGCCTGTTGCATCCATTCTTGTCCAGAATCAGTTAGCCGTAATCCGCCTGTTGCTTTTTGTCTAGGATTCATCCAAAATGCAGGAAGCATTTTTTTAACATACTCGTCGTGGTGAGGCTTACCTAGTGTTTCTAAAACGTATTTGACTATTTCAGTCCGTTGATTCATTGCCTAGTTTTTCACCAGTTGTGAGTTTATAAACGGAGAAGTCCTGACAATTGAACATTTTGTTCAGTCGTTCTGCTAGATTGTGTGCGTGGCCGCTATTGGAAAAACTAACTTTTTTATACTTTGGACCTAAGTCTTGTGCCACTATGCTGGTAGTTTTTAAGTTGACTGGTTTGTCTTTATAAAAAACTGCCCAAATTGCATCGGCTTCTAATACCTGTTCAGTCTTGTAATTTTTTTTATTTGTTAGTTCTAATAATACTGTAGGTTTAGGTCTGCTCATAATGCGTACAATCTCCGTTATATACGCATTTATTTAGTTGGGATTTATCGAAATCCACCACCGTCCATAGATACCTGTATCACTTCTTCTTGACTAGGTTGTTGTACAAAGTCTTCTAATTTTCCCACTAGTCTGGTCATAACTACCGCAAGACTATCTGCTAATGCAGTAGCTTCATTTATGTCTAAAACTACAGTCTTTTGACCTGATTTCTTTGCAATACGAGCCTTTTCGAGATAGTTTTCGATGGCTAATGTGTTAATTTGTTTCATTTTCTTTTTTACTTAGAGTAGTGAGCATCTGTTTCATTTCGACTTCGGTCTTAAAAGGTCCATGAAATGGATATCGATCTAATGTAATTAGCTTAGGACAAAAACTTTTAACCCAACCTTTGCGGAATTTAATTACATAGTAACCTGCACAATATTGACTTTTGCTTTTTGTACTCTTAGCATAGATAGGCAATCTTTTCCTAATGTCGTACACTGATCCAAACGGTTTTGATCCGCATGGAAAATCATAAACTGCATATTCTTTAGTTTCGGATTTTACAGATTTAACAACATCAAAAAATACAACGCCTAGTTTTTCTTTAACATCTTTTACGGTACCTATGGCAATTTTATTGCCGTTCTTTAAAATAGAGTACGAGCTACGTTCTTTATTCAAAGTACCTACTTTTTTACCGTCTCTTTCTAATAGCCAACTTTTGTTAGGTATCAAAGGTTTTGCAATAGTTGTCATTTTATCTTTCCAATTGTTATTATGCTGATACTTTGTATCTCGCATTAAAGGGCTCTGCGTAACTCTGTGCTTGATCTGTGATTTTTTGCAGATCGTAAGTTGCACAAAATTTCATAAGTCTGATGCCAACTTGCGGCACATTTTTTTCTGCGGTAATTGCTGTGTTGATAGTTTCGGTAATAAGATTACGAATTTCTTGAGGTTGCTCAGTTAAGTCACACAGTAGACGATTTCGATTATAGTCATCTAGCACTTTATGCTCAACGCCTTCGTGATCAACCCACTTCTGGAGCATGAGATTGTTCCAAGAATATCCTTTAGAATTTCGATCAGCAAATGCTTCACGAAGTCCTACTTTGTTCTTTGTGCCTTTTTCACGCACACCTGGATATGCACTAAAGATATTATCGCTAGTATCGCCACGCATACATTTCTCGAACAATAGCCATTCTGGATCAGGTTCGGGTTTTACAAGTCCAGTTTTCTTGTCTTTAACTCGTTTGCCCTTCTCGTCAAAATACCCCTCATGTGTAGTAGTAACTTGACTGACACCGTTATATTGTTTGACATTGGGTGCAACCAATTGTGCGAAATCTCCATCTGTCGAAATGATAATATGTTGGTCCTCGGGATGTGCCTGAATAAATCCTGCAATAAGATCATCTGCTTCTAGACGAGGATGTTGCAAAACAGTACAGTTAGTCTTCTCTGTAATAAAGTCTTTAAACTGATCAAATGTTTCCCAAAATACACGGTCTTCTTCAGCTTCTCGTGGACTCTGTGCCGCACGAGCTTCTGTACGTTGACGCTTGTAAGGTGCATAAAAATCCTTACGCCAGCTACGCCCCTCGAGGTGAAAGATAACATGGTCACCTTTAAAATCACGCCACGCTTTGCGTACACTGCTAAGAATTGTATGAAGACTCATACCTACTTTATCTTCAAGTCCACCACGCACTACGTGACGAGCTCGGAAGAATGTATTAGCAGTATCGACGTGAATAAATGTTTGTGCCATTAACTGACCTCTACTTTCCCATTACCTAAATTGTTTACGTTTACAAAGCCACTGCCTCTACGTTCCATATCTACACCTTCCTCGGCACCAACGCCTCTGCAAAGCTCTTGGAACCATTTATCCACAATGGCCTCATCTGACTCGCCAGTATAACCAGCGGATCTTAATTGTAACACAAAATACTCATTCCAGTCAAGTTCAAAGAATCCGTTACGCACATTTTCTTTATTAACATGAGTATCTAGTACAGCTACCCAGGGCTCTTTCTTTTCATTTGCTATTTCTTTTGGGCTAAGTTTTGATAACCGTTCTAATTCTCTAGCACGTTCTGCCTGTGCCGCCGCCTCTTTGGCAATTTGCGTAGAGCGTTCTGCATCCTCTACAGCACGTCTAGTTTCGGCTTCAATTTTGTCAATGCCAAATATTTTTTTAATAAAACTGTTCATTAAGTTCCCCACTCATTTTTAAATAACGGCACTTGCAATCTGTCACTGTAGCGTAGACCTGCGTTCATTGCCATAATAGCTACTGCTCGATTGTTTAGTGCGTAAACACTTTCAACACCACCTACTGGCATTAGATAAACATGTCCTTTAAATCCTGCGGCACGATATTCTTCAGTAGCACGTTTAGCATCAGCAAAGTCTTGTTCTGTTGCAATAACAAACTTCAAATAAACTGTACCGTAGTTTTCATAGTCACAAACTACTTCTGGCTTAATAGCATCTGCCCACGGCTCACCGCTACATGGAAGTTTAGCACTTACGCTGAAAGTAATTTCTCTCTCGTCGCTACCGAACGCCCAGTCTTTTAAATATTCTTTAAATGCTGTAGTAAGACGCATAGTACCGTTGGTCTCAAAAGTAATTTCTTTTAGACCTGCCATCTTAGAATGTGATAACAAATCTGGATATTGTTTCTGCCATCCTAGCAATGGCTCACCGCCTGTAATTACAAGATGTTCGTCCCGCCATTCTTTGTGCGGTAACGAATCAACAATAGCATCGGCAATTGAATCAGTAGAAAGAAGGGGAGATAGATGCTTAAAGCGAGGATCCCAACTAGCGTAACTGTCACAACCTGTACTAACCAAAGGTAGCGATTTGTACTCGGTGTAAAGAGTTGGGTCAATATTTTCTGCTTCATTGCTAAGTTCTCCTCGTGGCATGCCAAAGCCTTGACATTTAAAGTTACATCCAAATGTACGCAAGAAAACGGAAGGTACTCCCATGTACCGTCCTTCACCTTGGATACTGTAAAAAAGTTCTGCGATTTTAATCTTACTCATAAATTCCTGACCATTGTTTTAATTTTTCAATCTTAGCCTGCTTGGCAGTATTAAGACCTTCTTCTGTTATAATATCATAAGATTTTAACAGATCTATCATAGCAAGTACATCCCCAATCTCACCTTCTAGGTGCTGTGCATTAGTTAACGGCTTACCGGGTTTAAAATTGTTTAAACCAAATCGATGACATTTACTAACTGCCTGAATTACTTCTGCACATTCTTCACTGAGAATGTTCATTACTTCGTGTAACTTATTATCCATTATTTGCTCTTTCTGTTAGGTAAACATCATTGTGTACCCATTTATTGTTTACTAGGAAACCCCATTCTCTACGCTGTGGACCAGGCATGAACATTGTCCAGCAGTCCGTTCCTGCTTTAAGCTCAACACGGTGATAGCTATTAGCAGGGCAAATACGGAAGTGCCCAGGACCACGCCAATGCCGTGTTTCACTGATCTTGGCACCTTGTGAATCAAAGTTAGGAGTCCATTCATAATAACCACCTTTAAGTATTAGAGTAGCGTAAGGCCATGGATGATCATGCACATCATCGGGATCTGATTTAAGGAACTTATGAAGAAAGATATTAAAGGGGAAGTGCTTTCTATCTTTAAGAAATAAGTAATAGCGTTCGAGATACGGTTCATTTTCTTGCCTATCCATTACGATACGTTTACGACCAACTTGTTCTAAAAAGTTTAGGAACCATTTCATTTGCAATTCTCCAGCCAACTGTCAAATCGTTGTACGGCTTCTTCGAAGTCGATAGCCCAGACTTTTGCATAGATGATATTTTCTTTAATCTCCATATCAAATGGAATAGTACCATTGAAACGAAAATCTTCTGGAACATCTGTAGTAACTACAAATTCGTTAAGATGCTTTGCACGATTAATCAAGTTATGCATCATATCAACTGAGTTCATGTTGCCTCCGGGTCTGGAAATGATTCACTAAAGGGCCAAGACGTCTTTGGATTCGGCCTTGGCTTTAGTTTAATATTTTCTTCAATTACTGTACCATCATCTTCACACAAGTCTATTTGATAAGGTGCAATAACATGTACAGCAGTATCTTCTTCTTGCCAATCATGTTCACCGTCAAACAACCAGCCTGCTCCACCTTCGTAGTAGAGTTCTTTAAGTTCTTGCTGTTCTAATTCTGTAATGTCATCACTGAATTCCCATTCGATACTACAGCTATCGTCAAACTCGCAACCCCAACCGCAGTCAGCTCTGGCATAAGCAACATTGTCACCTTCCCACGGAAGATTACAATCTAGGTCGCCTTCAACAAAACCTTGTCCCCAGCGATATGTTTCGTCAATATTAAACCAGCTGATACTACCGTCAGCATTTTCTCGAAACATTTCTACATGCCATACAATGCTTTTCTTTTCAAGAGGTTTAATTAAGTATACTGACATATTAGTTGTCTAATTCCATAGAGTTGTATTCTTTAACTACATCGAGAACTTCTTCTTCTGTGTTACATACAATCTTACTGTTCTTCCATTCGTTGTCGCTATCACGACCGCCGACTTCTACCATCCAACCGTTATCATAACGATTGATAGTAATTGACTCATTTACTTTTGCGAGTTTTTTTAATTTTGACATCTGGATCTCCTTGTGTTGTTTCTACTGGAATAGTACTTTCCGCTTTTAGTATAGCAGCTCTGACGTCTCTTGTCAATGCTTCGTCGTCCCATTCTAATTCAGTGCGACCATCCGGGTAAGTAGTCACTGTTAAATGACTGCCTTTTTCTACTTTTGGCAGAACAATTTTAGCAGAACCTATTGTTCCGGGCATTTCCAAAACTGTACTATCTGATTTCTTTTTACGTGTTGCCATAGTATTATTCTCCAAAATAACTGTTCATTATTTCTAGCTTGTCTTGATACTCTGCCATTAGTGCAACTTCCTTTTCAATAGCATCCATTAGATCTGTGTGATCATGGATAGCAGTAGGATTACTAAGCATAATATCCACATTCATTTTATGCTTTAGAATGTGTGCTTCAAAGTGTTGTTTTAATACGCTGATAATTTCTTGTCTCATCTTGGGGCAAAGTCCTGTTGTAATTTAATGTTATCAAAGAATTCCTTCTTTGTGCTTTGATCGTCTTTAAACGCACCTTTTAGTACTGTGGTTTGTGTAAGACTTGAATGTGCCATGATGCCGCGATTCTCACAGCAACCATGTACTGCCTGAATATAAACGCCTACATCCTTGGCGTCTGTAGCCTTCATGATTTCTTTGGCAATATCATTAGCAAGCTCCTCCTGGAGAGTACCACGTCGGGCACACCATTGAGCGATGCGTGTATATTTTGAGAGGCCAATGAGTTTCTCGGCAGCAATAATACCAATATAGGCAACGCCACTAACAGGTTGGTGATGATGACTGCACATACTGCGAAGCTCACTGCGAACAACCAACATACCTTCGTAGCGGTCCTCCGAATCATTTGGAAATGCTGTTGCGTCTGGTGCTGGGTCATATCTACCTGCCATTATTTCGTGGAAGTACATTTTGGCAAGTCTTCTTGCGGTACCTTTTGAGTTGGGATCATTTTCGCGATCAATTAGCAATGTGTCTAGCACTTGTTCAAATGCTTGTGTTGCTTCGTCGATTAGTTCGGGCAAAACATTAGTATCAACATACTCGCTGATGTTGTCTCCTGCCCAGAAACGTTTGTTGTCGCTTCGCATTCTATTACGAATTACTTGCGACAGATTTTTACTTGTATCCATTGTGATTTCTCCGAGTTATTGTCGTGGATGACTTCTATACATTGTAACTTTATTTAGGCAGGTCAGTCAACCGTAGTAGCAAATTTTTCTGCACAGCTGATGATAGCACATTTAGATTAACATTATATTCTTTGGCATAGTTTATTAAAGCTTCTGTATCTTTTGGAAAGCAGTACCCGCCAAATCCTAAAGAGCCATCTATACCTGGAACACGCATATGACTTTCACCGATGCGTTCGTCTTGCTTAATTAGATTAACAACTACATCGTAATTTAATTCAGCCATTCTTGCTAATTGATAAAGCTCATTCATGAACACTACCTTAGTAGCCAGGAAGCTATTAATAGCATATTTGGCCAAGGCAGCATCACCTATACTACAGAATTTAACTGTCTCTAAACAAGGCTGTGTCATTTTAATAATGCGTTCAGCTTCGTTTCGATATGCCCGAACATCGCCGCCGATAATGCACCACTTTGCATTGGCATAATCTCTACTAGCATTTGCTGCTGTTAAAAATTCTGGACTGTGTACTAGATTAGGGTAGATTTTATTGAGACTCTGATATACATTTGGTGGTGCAGTTACTTTAGAAATAATAACGCCTCGAAAGTCTTTTAGTTTTTCTAGTACGCTTTCTAGTATACTAGTGTCACAACTCCCGTCGTCTTTCATTGGACTTGGAACACATATAAAGATGCCTTCGCATGCCATTAGATCTGTGTAAGTTCCGACATGTCCTTTACGAACATCGGAATCTACACATACAACATTATCGGATGTAAATTCAGTAGAAGCACGAATAGCCTCTCCAACAAACCCTAAACCAACAATTCCTACCCTGGGATAAAAAGAATCATTCATTTAATATTTTCCAACAAGGTACTAGCACTAAAGAAATGTTCAGTTAAATCAGTTGCTTGTTTACGCACTTGAAATTTAAACTGTTCGTAGTTGTTAATATACTGAATAATTTTGTAGCATAGTGCATGTCGATTTGCCTCGTATGCCTTGTAACTGTCAGTCCATTCGCTAGGATATTTAAACATGTCGTAATACATTTCAGTATATGACAATCTATCCGGAACCATTGGAATAGCATCTACAATAGCACCTTCGTAACAGCTAATGCCTAGTGTTTCTTGTAGATTGGCACTAAACACTAACTTTGCCTCGCCTAACAAATTATGATATTCATTCTTTGTCAGTTGTTGATCTTGACACACAACAAATTCATATTGCGGCAAGTGTTTAGCTAAGTCACGGAAAATTTCAACCTGCTTTTCAGGAGCAATACGGTGTGGAAACAAAATAAGATCACGCTTGGGCATGTTCTTATACATTGTTAGTGTTGAGTCCATATATTCCATAGGCCAACCTGAACGTACAATTTTGTTAGACCGTACAGCACGGAAATGTTCTGTTGGACCGTCAGTGCCAAACAAATTCTTAACGAACATGTCAATATGAAATTGTGTAGCAAAGTAGTTGTGATCAAATGCGTGATAGAAACTCTTCTCAGCGTGTCTAACCCAAGGCTTATCACCTACAAGACGTCCTAGAAAGTCTTGAGGGTCATAACTGCCAGCATGCCATAAGCCGTGTGTAGTTACTGGAATACCCAGCAACTCGCTCATGTACTTGAGATTGATGATACCAGGGTGCCAAGCATCAGTAAATACAAAATGATCACCTGGGCGAACGGCTCCGTTGCAAAATAGCCGGCCCATCTGCTCAACTTGACTAGCCTTGTATATATTGGTGCCGCCAAAGTTGAGAAACGCTCCAGGAGTGGTAGCACTAGGAATATCCGTAGGACCTGATATAATGTTGACATTGTGTCCTGCCTTTCGTAAGAGGGCAGGTACATGGGACTTCCATTGTCCCGTGTACCTTGTCTCTACTGATTCTAAATCAACGAGAAAAACTGTCATTTCTGTTGTATTGTGGACGAGGGTTTTTGCCCTTGTACTCAGTACGAGGTCGACGTTCGCCACCGCTGTTCCAACGTTGATAATTCTTGTATTCTGGAGAACGATACAAGTCTGCTGGATTAAAATCCAATAAGTTGAAACGGCAATAATCGAGCCACTTATCGAGATCATCAAAGATCTTCTCAACTTCAGGTTTCATGAACAGGGTTTTTTGAATGTAGTTTGGCTGTGCCATTTTTGTAATACCTAATTAAAGGGTTGAAGGAAATTTAATGAAGCAGCCGTTCTCGCCGTCTTCACTTACATCAATCCAAATCTCGCGACCTGGATATCTTGCAGAAATGGTTCCGTGGAGATCACGGCTTATCATTTCGCAGGATTTGTGGTTGAGTTCGAGTGTGCCATCTGTGTAGCAGTGCTCTAACCAACGCTTAAACTGAATAAACTCAATATCACGATCATCGTGAAAAACTTGAATATAGATTTTAAAATGGAAAATATGACGGTGCGGAGTACCAAGGAAACTGACATCATACATGTCTCCTGTTTTAAGTTTAGGGTCTGTAGCCGCCGCTGGATACATATGAACACCTTCCTTGCGAAAGGTTACCCAAATCATGTTAAGATCAGTCATTAACTAGATCCTTTGCAAGAGATTTAATCTCTGAATCAGTTAGGAAAAATTGATAGTTTGAAGTAAAGTCAACTTCTCCGTCTTTGTTAAAACATTCCTGAATAAACTGTACATGATTCAAGTCAGTTGGAGTAAGGCATTTCTTTGACGTAACACGGAGCCTAAACGCTTTATTTTCTTTTACTGTAAATTCTTTCATTTTGCTATCTCGTCCTCTTTATATTGATCCCAATCGGTAAACTTATTACTATCCAACAAATCGTGCAATCTATGTGTCCAAACACCTGCATTAGTTGCTTCGAAATCTTTGTCGTCTAGCTTTATTGTAGCATTATAATTGAACTGTGTCAAGTAGGGTAACTTAACAGAAATCATCGAAATGAATTTTCTTTGCTCATTTAATCCTGTTTCCAAAATATCTTCTGCGTACTTGCAATCAAAATCCAAAGTACACCAAAAATCTTGTTTTAGAAGAGCCATAATCATTAGCTTCCAATTTTCGAGATCTTCTGTGCTTCTTGGTTTGAAACTTTGATTTGCACCAAAGTAAACATGCTTGACTTTTTCTTGTTTAGCAAGTAGTAAAACTTCGGCTGGATTTTGAACACCTGTTACAAACAGAGTGTCCATTCCGTATGCCGCAGTATGCTCAATTTCTTTACCAGTAAAGAAAATTACTTGATCACTAGTACCTGTTGCATAATCACGATTCATCTTGCAGTCCTTCTTCTAGAGCACGTAAATCATCATCATCTGGATTAACTAAATCAACTTCTTCTGCTTTAGTAACTTCTTCAATTTCGAAGAATGAGTTAAAAGTATTCTGCTTAGGACCGCCTTGTAGACGAGCACCTTCTAAGCTACGAAGGAAAGGACCAGCTTGCTCAATTAACGCAAACGCTTCATCTTTAGTAGCAGTATTAAACAGCTCTTCGACAAATGTGCTAAAGTACAAAATGTTACGAGGAACCCAATCTGAATACTCGTCACTCATGTCGCTTGATTTAACTTTCTTCCAATGTTTCCAATTAATTCTATCTTTAGTTTTTGCAATCTCAATATCCATTAATTGTTGAGCACGTTGAACAGCAACAATATGACATTCAACATTATGTCCCATCATTAGGGCATATGCAAAGCTATCCCAAGATGTTTTGTTAGGAATCTTACCTAGTTTGTTAAGCCTAGGCACAATATGATAGTGTTCTGGATTCAAGTGATCAAACTTAACATCACCTAACTCTGTATCAGACTTTCTTTCGCCTAGATCATAATAGGCGATGTCTTTCATTGTTAGACGTTTTCCGATTGTTGACTCGAATGGGAACGGGATGTCTGATCCTGAAAGTGCTTTGTTATCTGGGGCTTTGTCCATAATAACACTCCACCTTTTTGGCGTGTGGACTGCGTTTGTGTAGACGAGGCCGTGTGCTGTTGCGATGAACGGTGAGGCACAGTCAAAAGATATGGTAAGCTCTTCATTAATATGTTTCCTAATTTGTCGTTGAATTAACGTTAAGTAACAACTCCAGTCAAGTTGTGCTGTACCCAAGAAGTGGATCCAGTTTTTGCCCTTCAGCAAACCATCTTCACGCAAGGTCATAAGACGCTTGAGTGTAATATCCATCTTGCACATGTTAGCACCACCAAAGGCCCAACCTTCTGCTTCACGCCCTGCATACTTGCCTGCCGGGTCGCTAAATTCTTTTACACCATTATACCACTTCTCAGCAGTTTCCCAATCTGAACCTTGTAAGACATTAAGCCATTTAGTATTGCCTAATCTGTTCATTAGGAAGTAATCGTTATTGTAACGAGTCTTATCTAAGCAGTCATCGAATGTTTTTAATCCGGTCTTTGGACTGTGAATATGATCACAGGCCCAGGTTGGAACGTCTAACATCATAGACCAATCGGCTGTTAGCTCAAGCCATTCTAAAATACTTTGACGTGTCTTAGTTGCAGCAGGACCTTCAAAGTTTAACCAGTCAAACTTAAGAACACCTTTACCAATTTGGTATCCGCCGGAGTCTCCCAGAATCATTGTATTCCCGCGATCACGTTGTTGGATCATTGACTCCTGCGTTATACTCTTATTCAAGTCTAACTGTGCGTGACCCGCAGAGTATAGACCGTACTTGTATGTGAAATATCCTTGTTCAGGATTTAAAAAGTTCATACCTTCAATGCCGCGATCAAAGCCGGCGGGAATACGATCTTTGGGAACGAACTCTTCTAGGCGTTGCTTGGCAACATAGGTACTATAGAAACTACTAATTGCAGGTAGGTATACTGCGTAGTCCTTTTGTAGTGGGGTTAAATTAACTTGTTGTTTCATGTTCTTTACTTAATATTATTGTAGCATCTAATTGTATCTTTGCCTTCTTTAAATTATCCAAGGCAATATTAATAGCAGGATGTTCTTTAGCTAACGCTTCGATTTGAAACTCTTCGTCTCGCTTCCTTCGAGCCCAATCGAGTAATGCTTCTGCCTCAGTAGTCATTGATACACTAGCATAGGTTGTTGATAACTCTTTCCATGATGAACCGTCGTATACTTCCATGTTACAACTAGAGGTATTGTATCGCAACATTCCTGCTGATTGACTTCCAGGAGGAACGTATGTGCTTATAGGACTACCTCCAGTTACCTGAAGGTATCTTCCGGAATGAGTTATCCCTTTTATCATGCCTGTGCTGGAATAATATATTTGTAAGTAGCAAGGCCGCTATCTAATGTAATCTGCATAGCACCTTCGTTACTGAAACTTACTTTAGCATTATTAGCGTCTGCAATTTTAAGAATGCTCAACACACTTTGTACAGGCCATGTCCAACCTTTATTTAGGTTGCCAACAACACCTGTTGCAAAAATAAATTCACCACCGTGTGTGCTTTGATCTCCAAAGGTAAACTTTAAATTACCATTTTCGGTCTTTGCCAAGAAAGTAGTGTGTTCGTTGTTAGCAGCCGCTTGGAACTGAAAACGTTGTACACTTTGAACGCTAGGCTCAATCTCAACATCCCACTTGACACCGCGAAACTTCACAGTCTTCAACTTTTCGTTAATAATGTCAGTATTCATAAAACGATAATCGTTTTTGAAGTCCTTTGTTTTATTCTCAAAGTGCAAACCAGTTGGAATAGTATCTCCGTTGCGGTCTGCGGTAGTAACTTCAATCTTAGCATCTTCTTTGTACTCTGGGCAATCTAACAGATACTTTAGCTTGTTCATTTGCGGCATACCGAACACACCTACCATGTCTGGATATGGATTTGCTGTTTCAGCATACATGATAACCGAACGGTCATCTGCCATACTGTCAACGCTAGTCTTCTTTGCGTCTCCAGTAATTTTCACAATATTTAGGAAGCCAAGGTTATGTGTGTGACCTACGATGTCTTGAAGAATGTCTTTCATTTTAAATCCTTTTGTTTAGTATATTTAGAAATTTGTATAATGTCAAATAAATTTTATTCAAAGCTGAATAAACTGCCGAATGTGTTGTTCTGGGTAGTAGATTCTAAGTCCCACTCTAGAACTCCAATTAAGTTGTCTAACTTGTTGTTGATAATAGTAGCTTCCATTTCGCTATGATCGAACGGAAGTTCTTGGAACCATTTTGGTAAACGCATTTCGTCAACTGGATATGCAATTGAAGTATACCCTAATGGATTGTCTTTCATCTTGCACACAATAACTTTCATACCGTCTACGATGCCCATTGAGTACTTGTCACCGTTCATACGTTTCAAAGTATTCCAGTTAATACTAGCACGAACATGTCCTGGCATGTTAGTCCTGCCTGCTTTGACTTCTTTGGCTTGATATTCTGCAATGTTATTTGCACGTTTAGGACTGCCTTTTTCCCAACCGGGCCTTTGTTTAAATTCACTTCGGAACTCACCGATGCGTTCTAGAATCTCTTCTTCCTGGGCATTATTAAGCACCTTGGTTAGAATTTCTTCTAAGAACTTTTGCATAAATTCAGGAGTATCACTGCGTTTCAAATCTAAGCCCATAGCTTTGATCTTACCTGGCTTACCATCTACATCGCTACGCTTGCCTTCTTTGTCATAATACAAAACAGCATAACGCTTCTTAGTAATGAACAGGCCTTTGATAGCAACAATTTCACGACCAGCTTTGATAACATCTCCTCGAGTTTTCGGGCAGTGGAAGTCGTCTAACATAAATTGTGGAAATGTGCCATTTACTTCTTCGGAGATAGTGTCGTATAGTTGAACAACGACTTCTTTGTTCCAGGGTATTTGCCCCTTATTAATCTCGTTTTTTAAGGTTGTGTAAGCTGAAAAGTATACAGAATCTGTATCACCGTATATGATACTTTTGCCAGTATAGTTGTACTCACCAGTAACTACTTCATTTACTTTCGCAGCCATATGCCTGGCGATCCGTCGACCAGTAAGAGTTGTGGATTGCCCAATACGATTATCAAAGAACCTACAACCAGCGTTAAGAATAGCACCGTATAGGCTATTGAGGTTAATCTTTTTAACCAGCTGTCTTTTATCCCAATATTCTTCTTCAACTTTATTCCCCGATGCAATACATTCTTTTAATTTTGCCTGCATTTCTTTACGTTCGGCATACCAACGTTTTAACAATCCGGGAATGATCCCTTCTTTCTCATAGGTAAAGATAGTACCGTTTGCTGAGATTACCCAAGGCTGATTGCTTTCAAAAATCAGTTCATAGATTTGAGCACCGCTCAGTATATCAACTCTGCCATCTTCCCAGTCGACAGTGATATCAGTTGCACGATCCTTTGACATAACAAGTTCGTATTCATTACTGCCAAACTTACCTTCCCATGAAGCTGCAAAGCTAGAACCTTTATTCATCTTACCTTCGATTTCGGTCTTAGTATAAGATTGGCGTAACTGTCCAACAATAGTTTCTGGACCCATGTTCAACGCACGAATAGCAGACGGATACAATGAGTTAATGTCCATTGATCCGATCCAGTCATGCAATCCTTTTTTAGGATATGCAACATACGCCCCTGCGGCTTGTGTTTCTAAATCTTCATCACGTTTAGGACGACCCGGAACAATCAATCCGCGGTGATGAGCTTCGTTTACAATTGCCTGTTCAGTAACAGCTACCGCACCCATTGTGGTCTGTAATAGTACAGTACACTCGTGTGCTAGTGTGTTAGCTAAGTCAATGAACTTTAATTTATTGTCTAGCTTATTCAACAATGCTGTATCTTGTCTATTGTATTCGATGAACTTGCGAAAGTCATTGTTATACAATTGATCCAAGGTACCTTCGTATTGCGTCTTACTCTCACCTACTTCCATCTCTCCGATGGCATCCAATCTATAGGTGTGTCGCTCTTCATAGGTGTACTTGCGGTACAACTCGAGACTGTCCAGATGAACGCGACCAACCAAGTCATAAGTAATAGCTTTTTTTCCATACTTCTCGTACTCTCTTTTCTTAGGGAACTGATCCCATAGACACAACCTACGAGTATCTTCTTTACTAAGAACTTTAATGATGCGGTTAACAGTGTAAGGCATATCATATCCTTCACTATTCCATCCGCTCAAAATATCCGCATCTTGAATCAGGCCTAGGAATGTTTCTAACATTTCATATTCTGTTTCAAACAGCATGGTGTTAGGAAAGTCTTTTACTTGCTCCTTTGCCTGCTCCATTGTCAGCGTCTTGGGCGGAACTGCAAGACATACTAATGTATCTAACCATTGCAAGTGGACAGAAATTGCAGTAATTGGCATAAACGCATCTTCAGGAGTGCTGTAACCGCGTTCTGGATCAAAGTCTACCTCAATATCCCAAAATGCTACATTGAGCTTAGGAGCATCTTTGCCTAAATAGTTTTCTTCTAGGCATCGGAATACAGGATTAATATCATTTTCAAAGAGTTTTTTTCCTGAGTGAATTCGTGTTTCTTTTTGGAACTCTTTGTAATTTTTGACAGAAACTTTACTTAGTGGATCACCGTAAATTGAACGGTATTTTCCTTTAGCGTCTGGGTAGTATAATACATATTTGGCAGGATAATCTTGAAAGATTCTGCCTTTCTTTGGATCACGCTCAACGACGCGAATAACGTCCTTGTCGCGATCCCACATTGAATCGACGTAGCTCATTTTTTCTCCTTTGTAGTTTGTGGCCTACAAATACCAACCGGATCATTTATGGCTGATCAAACCTTTCTCTTATATATTTAATAGTCTAACGTAACCGATAATATCTATAGTGACTAACAATAGATAATTTGCTACCATGCCAGTACTCTTGCGAGTCCAAGCAGCCCATCCAAATATTGCACATTGTAAAATGAATATAGGATACAGATAGAAAAATAAGGGATCAGTTGCTCCTGCTGCCAATGTCAGCGAGCAACCAAGACTCATTAACCAGGCAGCAATTTCTAATGAAAACCGTGTCGGCCATTCTCGATAATCAGTCCTTGCCCAATTATATATTCTTTGGATAAACTCCATTAGTCTTCCTTACGGAAGCTGTGGCCGCTAATATCAACAATAGTTTCCAAATCATCAAACTCACGGAATACTTGATCCCATGTATCTTTTTGTGCAATCTTGATAGCCTTCTTGATAACGCTTGGCTTGACTTCAAGTTCCTCTGCAACAGCTTTGATTGTTTCATTCAAACCTTCTGTTAGGTCTTGAATTTCCTGCATAACTGTCATACCTTCTGCGACAATCTGCTTAATCTTTGCTTGCTCTGGGGCACCGAATGCTTTTGACATAAATTAATCTCCTGTGAACATTAAGTATATACTAATGCGAATACAGTGTCAAACTTTTATTCGTAAGTTACTGTATCAGAGTCGCCCAATCGCCATTTGGGGTTTGTTTCCACAACCCATTTTTTAGTAGCAACTTTGAAATCTGGAAAAAGCATTTCTTTGGGGTTACTGGCGGCATCAAAAAATCTACAACGGTTATTGGGCTGTGCTGCATATTGTCCGTTGGCTAACTGTATAAAGTTAAAGCTCTTGTGATCCTCCGGCCATTCACTGTAGCCGGTATCTATTGTGTTAAGATCTGGACTAGCATTGTCCACTGTAAACATATAGTCGCCCTTGTGTAGTTGACGATCTTTGGCATAAAACTCGCAGGATAGATTGCGTAGAAATGCCTTTTGTATCACAGCAATGTCATAACTGAAACAGTCCCAGATCTGTAGTGTGTCAAGTGGTAAAAACTTATCTGGCTCTAGGTCAGTGTTTCTGCTCACGTAGGCGTGTAGGGGTAGTTTATCATACAGAGCACCGTATCTGGGCAAATAACTTTCAATACGAAATGCTTGACTACGTAAGCTCTTTATTGATACCCATATACAAGGTTCGTATTCGCCGTGTCCAGATTTAAAATCATATAAAAATTCTCGACGTACGAAACAATGTACCGGCGGCAAGTTAGCAACTAAGAAACTCATGTTATTCTTCTAGATTAACAGCGTCGGTATTAAAAAATTCTGGATTTGCTTTGTTAAACTTACGCATCACAATACCGGCTAACTCGTGTGCTTGATTTTCCTCAGGACTACCTGTAGCACCTGCACCAGGCTGTAGACCAGTTTCTTCGTTTTGTTTGTAATGCACCATTTCGTGTGCCAGTGTTCTTAGAATGTCTAATGGATGCCTATCTTCGATTGCAATATTGATTATTTTAGTTTCGCTATTGAAACTTCCAAAACTAGGCTGATCGTCTACACTGCCAATGCGTAAATGCATTTTGATCTTTGGAACAGTTTTTAATTTAAGTTCGTTGACTGCAAAGGGAAGGAACTCCTGAAGTATTTTCATAAAATCAGGTTTTGAATTTACATTCTCTAATAAGTCTATGATTTTCATTACTTGATAATTCTACGATCCAGTGCTGCCCATAGACGAGATTCGTAAGCAGGCTCTTTGTTTTTATGCTTAGTGTCGCCTTGCTTTTGGGCTTTCTTTTTATCTTTGTGAGCACCAGCACCGCTTTGCACAGCATTCTTGGCCACAAAGTTTCGAGGTTTAACTGTGTGTTTCACAGCACGTACACCTTTCTTATTTTCTTCAACTGGCTTTTCTTTTAATTTACTGCGAGCCTGCATCTTAGACATTTTGTAAGTTGATTGGAATTCTTCGTCACTCATTGTGCGTAGATCCATTAGGATCTCTTTAACTCCGCCCTCTTTGATACTTTCTTTTTTGTGGCTCTTATAACCCTTGTTTTTCATGGACCATGCTAGTGCATATGGATTATCAATATCATCATGCTTCTTCATAGCCTTAACAGTCTTTTCCCATCCTGGCGGTGCAACTTCTGCTACTGCACTTTCTTTTGGCACACAGTTAGGAACTTGTTTTCCGCCCTTTTTCTTCATGCCAATTTGCTTATAGTCTTTCCAACATGTTTCGTCTAATTCGCCCTCCGCTACACCTTGCCCTAACACTTGACGAACTAATAGTTCAGGAGCAAAATCCATGTCACCGGCTAGTTCTCTTGCTGCCGACAGCACTGCTTGTCTAGTTGGCTGTAATCTTTTTTCTTCTACATCTCTACGAAGTTTCATTATGAGAGATTGTGCATCATATCCCAAATCTCTAACGCCTTCCGCAGTGTTAGTTTCTTGGAACAGCTTTCCGCTATCAAGAGCATTGTCTGTAGGCTTTTGTCGTCTAATCATCTTGCCAGCCTTGCTAGGTGCAGTTGCTACAGAGCTTGTGCTCATTCCGCCTACGCTTGCAGATTCTAAAATTTGTATGATTCTCATTTTGTTAATTTATTCCTATCAGGAACGGGCCCGTATATGTTTGTAGAGTCTAACTCGTCACTATTCATGTCACCGTGATTCATATCTTCATAACTCGCACCGGCAGCTTTGTAGGCTGCTTTTAGCATGTCTGCTTCTACTTGTGTGTAAGGATGTGCAGTCTTCTTTTTACCTGCCCAACTTTTTGAATCAATGTCTAACTTATTCTTTCCATCGCTCATTGCCGCTGCCATACCAACTCTAAAACTGACGTATCCGCTATCTGCTTTTTCAGAATCAGAATAACGATGCAGTCCCCGTGTGGATTGCTGCTGACGCTTAGTCAGCTTGCCGTTAGTTCTTTCAGCGATGAATTCTTTTGCTCTCATAGTGTTATTTATTTTTTACCAAACCAAAGTTCGAACCAAGCCGGCGTACCCGGTTTAATTCCCTGTTCACGCATTATGCGAGCATTTTCGTTACCATGTTGACTATGTAGCGGTATATCTCTTTTTGTCAAGTATTCACGCATACGCTGTTCTGCACCTAACTCTCCTAGCCAGTTACTAGATTGTAGTGCATGTACAGGATCATCTGGGCTTAGAGCACAGTCTGGATCAGTTGAAGCATCTACAGGGAATCCTGCTATTCGATATTGTTTCATTTATTGCTTTCGAACAGTTTTAAAATTGCCAGCGTCATTTCGAGTTCGTATGCTTCGCCAATTGGCACACACTTATCTTTACCATTCTTAGTACCTGCGTACTTATAACCTTTCCAACAGGCTTTTCCGTCTGCACCTTTTTTCTTATCAGTCTCGCCTACTAATTTATGTGTAGGTTGTTCTTTAGGTGCTGTACCTTTTAACTGGCCTTGTGATCCTAGTTTGTTTTTATTACTACCTGCAAATTTGTTTGCAGACATCATTGCTTCATTCTTCTTAGCTATGTTTCTGCCTTTTAAATGTTCTTCACGACGTTTGTCACCAGCAGCACGTAGTTTGGCCGTAGCACCATCTTTAGGATTAGTTAATCTACTGGCAACCTGTGCCATTGCGGAACTATTATCTTCCCCTACCTTCTTTTCATCATTAGCAAACTGTTTCTTAGTTGCCTTAACAATGCCGCTAAAACGTTTGTTGCCTTTGGCATAGTCGCCTGCTTTATCGGCAGCACTGGCTTGGGCACCTGCGGCTGTTTTATATTGTGCTAATTTTTCGTTGGATAGCTCTGACACAATCTGCCTTAAGTTGTTAACAGCAACGCTTTCGCTAATCTTTGGATCCCTGCCCATTTCTTTTTGGCTCAACAAATAATCCCAAACACTAACTAGCATCATTTCTGCTTTGGCAATCTTTTCTTGTCCCCATTCTGGTAGGTTGTCATTACTCTTAATAGTTTTTAATAAGCCGTCGACTGCACGAGCCATTGTGCGTAGATTACTCTGTGCCATTCCTGCTTCGTCGTCGTACTCGCCGTCGAAGTTTTCGTTCTTAGCCTTTGCTTTGCCTGCTTTCATATTTGCCATCCAATGTGCTAATTGTCCTTTACGTCCGCCTTGTTTAGCTACTTTACGTAGATTACTGACTGACGATTTTGTGGGAACTCCGTGACGCTTACTGTCGCCCTTGTCTTGTGGGTTGCGACCGTCTGCAAAGTTTTCATTTAACATCAGTGCGTTAAACAATCTCATTTCACCTAGTGCAGGTTGTTCAACTGGCTGTGGTGCAGGTTGAACAGCAGGCTTCTTAACTGCTGGTTTTAATTGAGGCGTACTCATACCAGTCTTTGACACATCCATTAGATGTTTGATCCATTGTGAAGGTAGTGGCTTTGCACCATCTTGCCCGCCATTAAATGCATCATTCCACATTTGAAATGCCTGTTGTTCATCTCCAGTTTTTAACACATTGCGTAGCTTAGTAAAGCTCATGCCAGTGCCTCTAGGAGTAACTTCTAACTGAACTTTAACATGCTCATATCCGGGAAACTTATTAACTGCTTTCATCAAAGCCTGTGCAATAGGCATCTTGGCCTGATCTTCACCTACCATAATAACAACATTATCGTAACGTGGAGGTTTACCCGGCAACGGATTAATCAGCTCGTGCTTGATCTTCTGCATCAAAGATCCGCCTTCTTGAGTTACAGCACCAATGTTGGCTGCATACTCTGGATACAGTTGTTTCCAAGTTTTAATTTTATCTGCAACAGGAATAGGATCATCTACACCTACAGCATTACCCATAAACAAGTATGGATCTCCACTGACTTCTTTCGCCTTATTAATTGTAAGACCGAATAATTGTTGATGACCTTTGTGTCCTACAAAACTGCCAATGGCTACTACCGCAGTTTTATTTCCTGTACGTGGTTGTTCTGTACGTGCTGCTGCTTTAGCTGCCTGCTTGTCTGCAATAATTTTCTTTTGCTGTGAGCTAGTAACTTTGATAGGTCCTAGACGACTATTGATAACAATGCCTTCGTAGTCTTGTCCTAACAAGTCCTTGCCTAATATATTAGGATCTTCTTGAATTGCTTTTTCTAATGCTAATGCCACAGGTGCTAATATTTCTTTAGCTTCTCGCTTTTGTGCAAGTTTACCGCTGGCTAACATTGCTTTAATTTGTTCAATGTTTTCAACTGGGGGAACTATTGCAGTAACGTCTAGTCCTTCTTTTTGTGTTAATGAATTATCAATAAACATAACACTGCCTTGCTTGCCTAATCCTGTTAGTTGTTTAACAACAGATTGTGCATCGCCTAAGTCTTCTCCAGATGTTGCATCAACAACACGGAAGGGAACTAGTGCCAATTGAATTCCTTGTGGTAACTTGTCGTAATGTATACCTACAAATTTTAATTTGCCTTCTGGAGTTTCTGTTGCAAATGGTAAGAACAGCACTTCGCAAGTGACCTGCTTATTGACTAGAAATTCTGGACCTAATTTGCTATCAACTAATTTGATAGCGTTCATCATTTCCATGAACAGCTTGTCAAAGTTTTGAGCCCGACCTAGAATCTCAGGATCAGTTGTTCCCTTTTCTTGATGGTACTTAACAAAGCTAGGTGCATACCTTGGGGGAGTATTACTAGTAGCCATAAATGGCTTGCCGTCTGCATCCTTACCAAAGCGTCCACCGAAACCATCTACTTTAACGTTTAATGGAATGTTTTGTAGTTTAAAATTGCCATTACCGTCATGAATTTCGTCAATTAGATCTAATAAGTCAACTGGCTTTAGATCACGCAGGTGCGGCATATTCTTACGGAACTGTGCCTTAACTTCTTCTGCTTCCTGCAAACTTTCGGCAGTTACTTTATAAGCTGCTTTATATTGTTGCTTCATTTGTTCAAGGTCGCCTGGTGCTTGAACACCTAATTTATTAATCATAAGATCTAACGCAGCAGATTTTTCTGCACTATCACGTTCTGGATCTCCTTTGTAAAGGCCCTGAGCACCTTTGCCAAATATTTTATCAACAAATGCTGACAACACTGACTGCTTTTCTTCTGGAGTAACTAGAGTGTTCATTGCATCTAGTAAACCGGTAAAGCTCCAATACTTACTTTCTAACTGTGCTGCCTGTTTAGGATTCAATCTAGAACCAAAGATAGATCCAAAAATCTTTCCAATATCCTGTTCGTAGCCTGTTGCAGGTAATGCCTGCATAACCGGCATGCCGTTGCTGACTATAGGCTGACCATCTGCTCCTAATACTGGTTCGTATTTGGCACGTAGACCACCACCTTCTTTGCTAGATACTGCAAAGCTGACCATGTTATCAGTTGTAGGCACATCTTGTATTTCTTTTGCTTTGCCCCGGCCTACTGATTTGCGTAGTAAGAAATCTTTTCTACTTAATGATGCTAGACTTTGAATTAAGAACTTGTGGAATACACCCTTAACTCCTGCGTTCAGATCATCCCAGCTACTGCTGTGACTAAATTTACTCCACGGAGTTGGCTCGTCCTTTTCAAATGCTACAAACTCTAAGTCAATTTGTACTTTAATAGGAGGATCTTGTAGTTCCCATAGACTAGAGAACTGCTCGTTACCACGTTGGAAACCTAAGAACTTAGCATTGCCTACCATCTTACCTTGACTGGTAGATAACCATTGTTCTAGTTCTTGTTCGTTTTCTTTATTGACTTGTGTGTCAATGTCGCCAACTTTAGGCTTCTTCTCCACAAATTGTTGATCGGTAATACCCTTGGTATTGAAGAAGTGTAGACTACTTCCGCTTAGAAATTGTTTACTTTGTAGTAGTTGCGGATTCCACAAAGGCTTTTTGTATTTTTTTGCAAAAGAATTGTTGATATTAAGCAACAAGGTATCTAAAATTGGTACAATATAGGAACGATTATGTACTTTAAGATCAATTTGTTGTGCTTCGTGTCCGCCAGGTAGCGATAAATTGCCGCCTTCTGAAACAACTTTCTTTCTATTACTAAACAGCTCATTTAAATTCATTTTATTTTCCTAACTGATACATGCCTTTGAGGATGTCGCCGTTGTAGTGTTCTGATAATCGAGTGCATAAAGATTCTCTAAACTCTTTGGAAAATAATTTTTTAGGATCTTCTTTAAGATCAAATCTATGATAAAATTTCATGCAGCCTTTATTGGCCAACGGCATCCAAACTTCCGGAGTATGCTCGGCAGTGGGTTTGTTTCCGATTTCTTCCGCAATCGGGAAGAAGACCTTTTTATGCAAATTGTCGTCATTTATGATATATTCTAATATATCTTCTAACATCTGTGTTTCTTGAAGCTTGTCGTTTTCTTCATTTTTTGACAGCTTGTCGTTTTTGATGTTTAATCGTCCAAAGAATTCATTTAATAGCATAAGTTTATAGGCCCTAATATAACCAATAGAGAGGCTAACGCTCTAGTAGAGTATTTAGCTGAAATGTTTGCTTAGTAATTGTAGCTGACTGCGGTCACAGCACCGGAATTTACAGCAAGTATTGCACGTAACCATGCAAATTGCCCTGTAAAATTAAGGTGTTCTGTGCGAATAGGGCCTTCAATAGCACCTACTCTAGCTGGAGGGATATACCCTGGGCTGTCTGTAGTATAGACAAACTCTGCATTGTCTATATCGAACCAATCTGCTTCTGCTGGGCTTACTGCTAGTGTGGCTTGAATAGTAGCGGTTCCTACAAACGTAGGAGTTGTATTCACTATAAGCGTGTGTAAACCTGAAGTAGTTCCGTAGTACCCGGCTCCGTGTTCTGGGATACTGGTAAAAACTTGAGTACCAGTAGTTCCGATAGGATAAAGGGGATATGCAACTGCCACACTGGTGCCAGTTGATCCTATTCCTGTATATACGGTGAATTTAAAACTCTTACTTAGTGATGGCATATTACGGCTCTAAAGCTATATTTAGCCCTTAACTAATGTATCTCGAGGTATGTATTCGTACACTTTGCGGATGTTGTTGCCTAAGAACAAATGAGTCATGGTCAACATCTTACTGTCCTTAACGTAAAAGAACGGATCTTGTTTATACGAGTATCGTCCAGTCATCCATTCTTCAGTAGTTGGGCTAATTTTAATATCGTCACCGTATTTTTTAGCCCATTCGTGGAATTGTAATTTTACATTAGATGCAACATTCCGCATGACAACTTTATAAACATACTTTTCATGAGGTATGACATCACACAATACTCGTTTGTTTTCGTTATCTAACAAAAATGTTAATTGGTCTGGAGTTTCTGGCTCGTATACTGTCCATAACCACGGAGATAGATCTTTCAAAATACTGTTATAAACTGTAGGATCTTTACAGAAAAGGCAGAACTTGCTGCCTTCTGCTCTAATCTGAACTTCTTCCTTACGGTCTAAGTAAGACATAACCGCGTTGGTAAATGCACGAAGTTTATCTTTGTCAACTGCAATTTTTGAATATCCTAAACTAACAGCTTTACCGTCGCAATAATCTAATACAGGGCCAATGCCGTATCGAACTATTCTACTAGAAGCCGTTACAAGGCATTCAACCTTGTAAGGCCACTTGTTATAGAATAGCTTATTGACCTTCTGTCGCTTTATCGATTTCAACATTTTCTACTACAGGTAAAATTTCAGGATATGTCAAAGTAAGATCGTTACCTTTAACACCTACTTCAACTACTCCTCCGTTTACTAATCGACCGAATAAGATTTCCTTACTTAGCGGCTTTTTAATCATATCATCAATTGTACGTTGTAGTGGACGAGCACCCATCTTACGATTGAATCCTTTCTTAATTAACAATTCGGCAGCATCAGCAGTCAGCTTAACAGCAACATTCTTATCTTTCAACAATCCATTCAGTTCGTCAACAAACTTCTTGACAATCTTTGCCATAGTGTTGTGATCTAGTTTACCGAACTTGATAATGCCGTCTAATCGATTGCGGAATTCTGGCTTGAAGAAACTGTTAATAGCACCGTCAGTTTCGTCTCCACGCTCTAAGCTACCAAAGCCCACTGCATTGCGATCATTGTCAGCAGCACCTAAGTTACTGGTAAGGATAAGGATAGCATTGCGGCCGTCCGCCTTCTTGCCGTTAGATCCAGTAACATAACCGTTATCCATCATTTGTAGCAGTACATTGGCAACATCCGGATGTGCTTTTTCAATCTCATCAAACAACAAGATAGCATTTGGGTGCTCTTGCAGTTTAGTAATCAACATACCTGCATTGTCTTCAAAACCAACATATCCAGGAGGGGCACCGATAAACTTAGCAACTGAGTGTTTCTCTTGGAATTCACTCATATCAAAGCGAACTAGTTCTACTCCCATACTTGCAGCCAATACTTTAGCAGTCTCAGTCTTACCTACACCTGTTGGACCTGTAAATAGGAAACTACCTACTGGCTTGTTCAAGCTCTTCAAGCCTGCTTGTGCAATAAAGATTTTATCTAACAAGATTTCGATAGCAGTTTCTTGACCAAACACTTTGTTACGCATGTTCTTGTCGAGATCTTTAAGATTCTTGTTTTCTTTTTGTGCAATTTGATCTAGCGGCAAACCAGTCAGTTTACTGACTTCAAACAAAATTTCATCGTGATCGACAATACCTTGTTCTTCGTCTCGTACTTTAAATCTAGCACACGCACAATCAATTAGGTCAATTGCTTTATCTGGTAATTTCTTATCAGTCATGTACTTGATAGAATACTTTACGCTATCAATTACTGCTTGATTAGTGATCTTAACACCGTGATGTTGTTCATAATACTTTTTAAGACCTTTGATAATCTTAATAGCGGTAGCTTCATCTGGCTCGTTTACTACAACACGTTGGAATCGACGCATTAGGGCACGATCCTTTTCAAAGTGTTTGCGGAACTCTTCCCATGTAGTTGATGCTACGACTTTGATAGTACCTTTGCCTAACGCTGGCTTGAGCATATTAGCCATGTCATTAGATCCACCGCTTGCTGATCCAGCACCGTTCATCATGTGTGCTTCGTCAATGAACAAGATACAGTTCTTTTTCTTTTCAAGTGCAGTAATTACCATCTTTAGGCGTTCTTCAAAGTCGCCTCGATATTTGCTACCTGCTAGCAAAGCACTGATATCTAAACTGTAAACTGTGTGCCCTTGAATAAACTTAGGAACCTTGCCTTCTTCAATCTTACGTGCTAGACCTTCTGCAATAGCAGTCTTACCTACACCCGGATCACCGATCAGCATGACATTTGATTTTTGACGGCGTGCTAGTGCAAGTTGAATTTCTTCAATTTCTTTCTCACGTCCAATAACTGGATCAATCTTTTTCTGTTTAACTCTATTGGTTAAGTTTGCACAGTACTGAACAATCATCTTTTCTAGTTGATTGCCACCTACTTCACTAGCTTCACCGTCTTCGTTCAATGCACTGTTATTCAGGAATTCGATAAACTTGTCTTTATCGATTTTAGCCTTACGTAGGAAGAAGTTAGCAAAGCTCTTCTTTTCGCTAAAAATACTAATGAAGCAGTCAACTGGTTCAATTACTGTACGCCCGCCAAACAATACTTGTGTAAAAGCACGATTCAACATACGTTCTACAGTGTTTGTTTTCTTTGGGCGATAATTTTCTTTGTCGGTTTTAATGTCGTTAAGATCATCTCGAATAAATTTTTCGAGGCTCTTCTTTAGCAGTTCGACTTCGGCACCAAACTCTTTCAGCATCCCTTTGAACTTTTCATCAGTTACCATACTGTACAAAAAGTGTTCCAGCGTGATATACTCATGTTTATGTTTGGCAGCAACCTCAATTGCACGTTCAAACATTCCTTCGAGATCGTTATTTGGTTCCAGCATTACTTGTATTTCCTTTTGATTGATTTCTTAACCGCCAATGCCCACTTAAGAGCACTTGTTCTATTTTGAAATGTGATTCCTTCTAGATGATCAAATTCATGTAGAAAGCATCGGCATTCGTAACCAAAAAATTCAGCTTCTTGGGTTTCACCTTTTGAGTTTTGAAACCTAACAAGAATTCCTCTTGGTCTTTTTATTTTAGCATAAATGTTAGGAAAACTCAAGCATCCTTCCTCTTCTTCGAGCAAGTCGTCTGTTACTCCTGCGATAATTGGATTGAAAAATGCCTGTGCATGATCTCGATATTTCTGATGTCCCATGACAAACATGCGAGTTCTAACACCTATTTGATTAGCAGATAATCCAATGCCGCCATTGGCAAGCATAGTTTCGATCATGTCTTTCTCGAGTTGAACAGGATCAGTTAGTGGGTTTTCAAAATCAAATTCTGGCATTCTTTCAGCCAATATTGGGTCTGGATTTTTTATAATTGTTAACATAATAATATTTAAGATGCAATTGACCTTAGCGTATTTTTTTGATACTCTGTAAGATTGTTTGGAACAGATACCTTAATAAGTATCATATGATTTCCTTTAATGCCGGGATTGTTCATTACAGGCATTCCGTAACCTTGTATGCGTAAGAAAGAGTCTGGTTGAGTTCCTTCTTTTATTTGAACAGTTAGTTTATCACCACTGATTGTACTTACTTCAAGATCTTTACCTAGCATTGCATCCCAAGCTGTGATATTAATCTGTTCGATAAGATCATTGCCGTTTCTTTGAAACCTTGAATGAGGGCGAATTCGTACTGACAACATTGCATCCCCAGGTGGAGCCCCTACAAATGAATTATCTCCTGCACCGGCAATTCTTAACACTACTCCGTCATTAATGCCAGCGGGGATTTTAACTTCAAATGTTCTTTCTTGATAATTGCCTAAACGATAGCTGGCAATGATTTCTTTACCAGCAAATGCTTCCTCTAGGCTAATAACAGTTTCAAGATTTATGTTTTTATTACGTGGTGACCGTCTGCCAAACATTGCACCTATGTCCGGGCCAAAATGGTGAAAGAATTGTTCGAATCCCGGAGGAACTCCGCCAGTGTTTGCCTGTTGCCACCCACCAAGTGGATCTTGTCCAAACGGACTAGGATTGTCATATGCTGCTCGCTTTTCTGGATCTCCTAGTGTGGCGTATGCTTCTTGAATTTTTTGGAAAGAGGCAGTATCACCGCCCTTGTCGGGATGGTGTTTTGAAGCCAGACTACGAAACGCTTTTTTAACTTCGTCTTGTGTTGCTTCTTTTGAGATGCCTAAAGTATTGTAATAGTCCATAAGAAAAGGTATAGTTTATTATACTATACCTTTCTCTAATTGTCAACTAAGATTATTTCTTAGGTGCTTTTTCTGGAACTTTTGTTCCTTCATGCTTTTCGTGTATTTTTACAGTCCTGCACTTTTCAACTTCTTTTTGGGTCTTTGCATCTGTAGTTTTAACACAAACTTTTTTAGTTTCTGGTTTAGCTTCTTGAGCCTGGACTCCTGTAGCTAATACTAATGCTAGACCTGCGACAAAAATAATATTTTTCATAGTTTTTCCTTTTATAGTTCTGGATCTGGGCCTTGCATAGGACCCGGTTTACCACTGCTTGACACAAATGTTGAGCTAGGAGTAAATGATGGCTGAGTTACTGGCGGCCTTGCTGCTGGTGCTCCGAAACTTGGGCCTGCTGCTGGTGCTCCGAAACTTGGCGTTGCTGCTGGTGAACCAAAGCTACTGGGTGTGCCGAAGCCTCCTGCTGACGGCGAGCCAAATGCTGGGCCGCCGGTTGTTGGTGCGGAGATGCCCCCGTTGTTTGCTCCATTTAATTTCTCCTGAGTTCGACCAAATGCTGCAATACCTAACACAGCACCCATTGCGATGTGGAATAATCCAGCACCCTGTAGTGTTAACGGATTCCATTGTGTAATTTGTGTGCCTGTTGTAGTTTGTAATAAACTCCACAGTACTGGAAATATAACCATGTCCATAGTACAAACAACCATGTACATCCAACCCATCATTGGACGCCACTTGGAATTCATCCAATCTTCTTTTTTCTTTTCGCTTTCGCTTTTAACTTCTTCTGACATGATCGCCCCTTATAGTGTAATTGGTAGCCACAGCCATAGTGCTTGGCTGACAAACAAACTGCCCACAGAACCAACTACTAAGCTGATCCAAAACATTGGCATACTTACTGCTAATATGCTAGCAGTTAGTAATACAATAGCAATCTGTAGCACACTGCCGCCCCATGTAAACCATGGTGATTTCTCGCGAGCAACTGCACGCTCTGCTTCTAGTGCTTTAGCTTTCTCTGCTATTTCTTTCTTGTCTGCTTCCATTCGATCTTTTTCAGCTTCGAACTTGGCCTTAACTTTAGGATCAGTTGCACTGGCAGCGGCGGTTTCATATAGAACGCCTCGCACATTTTTCGCCTGATACCAACTCCACTGATTATTGGCAGCAATAGTGTTGTTCATAATCTTGCTGCTGTTCTGTCCGCCGATCATAGTGCTGATGGCTAAGATAGCAGCAAGGATAACAATTACGAATCCTGCTTTATCTTTAATCTTTGCTTCACGCTCTGAACGTGATAGTGGTTTTACTTCTGACATTGTCGCTCCTAATAAGTGTAGTGTTAATTATTTATTTGAATTATCAAATATTCGTTTCTGCTCAGTGTACCATTCATTCCAACCTTCTACCTTTAAACTGCATTGATAATAAAGTCCGTAATTCTCTACTACAGTTTTTAGCAAATCTGTTATAGCAGGCTTTGATGGGTCTGCTTTTTGTAAAGCCTGACACTTTTCTAAAAGTTCTTTAGGTGCTTCAGGCCATTTTTGTTTTACGGGTACCGCAGTGGAACACGCTGACAGAAAAAATACAAGTGCTAAAATACCGTATTTCATTTCTTAGCTCCTTCTGCGGCTTTATTCATTTCAGTAGCAGCATTGTGTAACTCGATAATTTCTTTTGGAACTGGACAAGTTTCGATATATTTGACAATTTCTTCTTTCTTGATAATTTCTTTATCAATGTATTTTGTAATATATTCAGTCTTGCCTTTGACAAACTCTTTCTGTTTTACAATCTTTTCTTGTATAATAGTATTTGTCTGTTTACTTTCTTGTTCGGCTATTACTAACTTAGCTTCTAATTCTTTTACTCGTGCTTCCCACTTTGCTTCATTGGCAATTACTCCTTGGAAGTAAACGCCCACTAACAAAGCTAAAATACCGCCAACCTGTAAAGGCAAGCGGTATGTAGAAACAAACGGAATAAACTTGAGAACAAATGATGCCAACACTGCTAGCACGCCTGCTATTAATACTAATGCCCAAAACCAATCAGGTAACAGGCCCAGCATCCAAGTTAATTGCCACATATTAAGCTCCTAGTACATGTAGGGCGTGATTGTAATGTTTAATGCGATCTTCGAGACCAATAAAACCGCCGTTGATTTTTTTGGTCATTGTTTTGATATCGCCAGCATCCGCTTCTTTATTCAATCCAGTGCTTTCCCAGAACCAACATGCCGATTGTACAGCACCTTCAAATGTTGCTAGGTATTCAGGGACTTCTTCAACTGACATTTCTAAACTGGCTGCAAACCAAGAATAGTTTTCTTTACCAGTTAACTGAATCAACCCACGACCGCAGTAACGGAATCCGTCACCGCTTGCTTCGTCGCCGTTACCCATACGATTAGCATACACTCTATTAGCAATTGCTTCTTGCTTGTTTGCATACCGTGCAGCTAATTCATCTGAAGGAAAATATTTAGGAAATACTTTTCTTAGAGTCACTGCACGATAGTTTAAGTTTTCTTTTAATGCTCTGAAGCCGCCGCTTTCATGAGCACATTGAGCAACAAACGCTGCTACACGCTCCGGTGTGTTGATCTGATACTCTGGCAAAATTGCACACAATGCATCATACCATTGATCCACATACGGATTACCGTGAATCATTTCTGCTAGATGTTCTTTTTTAAAATCAAATGTAAAGCTCATTATTACCTCTTATGTTTTCCGCCGCATTTTGGGCATTCTTCTTGATCCATTACCATCGTTCCTTTTTAAAAACTAATGCAGTGTCTCCATTACGAACTAAAAATTTATCATTAATTTTATGTATTTCGTAAGGACCTAAATATTTTTCTAAGAAATTAACCTGGCTTTGACTAGCTTCGTCTAACTGAATAGCACCTTGTAAGCTATCTTGTATTTCTTGATACGGACCCATTGCTAATAGTTCTAAATTAACAGATCCTGAAAACGGCTTAGAAATAGTAACGCTGTGATTCTCGTCAATTTTTACAGAATCAAACGGAGTTTTATCAAAGAATTCTTTAATAGCGTCTCCTTTAATTTCTAGCATTTTATTTCTGTAATCTTCTTCAGACAACGGAATGTCTTCTTGGATTGCCTGTTCGCTAAATGCTCTGCTTTTTCCGCCTTTATGATATCGGTATCTCCAATCAACACTGTCGACTAGTTGTCCAACACCACTTAACAAATCTCTAATTTGTCCAGGCAAATGTTTAGTTCTTTGTATTTCTACAAACACTTGATATTTGCCATCCTTTTCTTCTCCGCTGCTCATGTCAGCATCCAGTACAAAAGGATAACCCTTTTCAATAAATTCCATTAAATCGATAGCAGGATGCTTATCGTTAACTTTGAATCCTAAAACTAACACATCGGAGTCTTGTCCCATTTTGCTAGTATATTGATCAATAGTAAAAGTTGTATCTACAAATCCTTGCAGATCACCTCTTCTAAGACCTTCAAACAACCGGTGCTTCATTAGGTGCTCCTCCTGCAACTTCGCCGCCTGCCGCGGCTTCTTCCCCACCACCAGCTACAGCCGCTTGATTCGCTTGCTGCAACTGTTCGTATTTTAGAGAATCTGCTAACGCACTATTCTCTTTATCTTCATGTCCTTGGAAGATATCCTGCATTAATTTTTTAGGAATAGTAATAGTCACAATCCAAACAGGATGTGCATCTAGTTTTCCTTTTTTAGTATTAGGTCTAAAATCATCTGGACTGTATACTTTTCTAGGAACAAGCAGATTGTCTTTCTGATAGGTGATTTTACAACCGTAGTCTAACAATCTTTCTCCGCCACTAGGATCGGGCATCTCTTCACGAGGCCACATAAACTTGCAGGTAACCGAATACCTGTTTACAGTAGGACCTTCGATTAGTTCACCGTCTTCCCAGTTTTTAAACACATAGATATCTAACTCGTCGATTACACGTTCAAAGTCTTTTAGGATTTGAAACGCAGTGTCGTTAGAGCTTAGAGTCTGTACGTTTTTAATAATATCTACAATATCGTGCATAGGGGTTCTCTTTGTAATATTTATACGATTCGAAAGAACCCTATTTGATTAGCTTTTTTATACTCTTGAGTAAATATCTGTGCAGGTCGCTCACAAAGGAGGCATAATTTGTCTAGAGCAAAACGTAAGGAAAGAGTAATGGCTCGTCCTGAACAAGGTCAAAATCTGATTCAAATGAATCAATATCTGCGTAAGAAAACACAGGTCAATATAGTTCCGCGAAATTTATCGCAGGAAACATACTTAGAACTGCTGAAAAATCCTCGAAAATACATCATTTTTGCTATCGGTCCAGCCGGCACGGGTAAAACTATGCTAGCCGTTCAAATGGCTATTAAGTTGTTTAAAGAAGGTGCAATCAGTAAAATCATTGTAACCAGACCTGCGGTTAGCGTGGATGAGGAACACGGTTTCTTACCGGGTGATTTGAATGCTAAGATGGCACCTTGGACAAGGCCCATTTTCGATGTATTTGAGGAGTATTACCATCCAAAAGAAATAGCAGAAATGCTAGAGGATGGAGCGATTGAAATATCGCCGTTAGCTTATATGCGAGGCAGAACCTTTAAGAACGCCTTTGTCATTGCTGACGAAATGCAAAACGCCACACCGTCACAGATGAAAATGTTATTAACTAGATTAGGCGACAACAGTCGCATGGTAGTCACAGGAGATTTGAATCAAGCGGACCGTCCTAGAGAGAACGGCTTGCTAGAATTTTGCAGTTTATACGCCCAAGGAGGTGAGTATCGTATGATTGCGATGGCAAGGTTTGAGACAAAAGACGTTGAGCGTCACCCTGTAGTTCGAGAAGTATTAAAGATCTATAAGGAATCAGATAACGAATAAACACCACATTCGCTAAACATAAATCGTACGATCAGGTAGTGTAACCGTTTATCCGGCCTGCACACTACCTGATTTCTTTATTGTATTCTAGCTAATTTAATTATAGTTGCTGCCAGATTAATCTCTGGATCTGCAATAATAGTGTGGTCGACTAGTCCTTGTTTAATAATAAGGATGGCAGCATCTTTAGTATCTTCGTCAGTGCTAAACAAATCTAAGTTATCGTAAAGCCATCTAAAGATCTCATCAATCTCTTCAGGCCTTGCTTTACTACATACTAGTGTCCTTGCTTCTTTGAACTTTTTCTTTTTAAAGAGATCAACCATATCAATCTTCCAATCCGATGTAGTGGAAGTTTCTGATGTTGGCTTAACCAATTGTCCGCCTTGCACATGCTGTTGTACAGTATTAATACATTTACGCAAGTCTGGATAAGTGGCTTTGACAAAAGTATCAAGATCGTCTAACTCAAATTCGATATTCTCTTCTACCAGGATGACCGCAACTCGTCCGGTGAACTCAGTTTGATCAACTCTGTCGATGTGGAATCCTTGACATCTACTGTGGATAGCAGGGATAATACGAGCAGGATAATTGCAAGTAAGTATGAAACGAGCGGTCGAAGCAAACTGCTCCATGACTCCACGGAGGGCAGCTTGTGCATTAGGTGTAAGATAATCTGCTTCATCAAGTAATACAACTTTAAAAGGTCCAAAAGGAATCATCGAAACAAAGTTTGTAATTTTGTCTCGAACATCTTCAACTGAGTTAGTACGACTAGCGTTGATCTCTAACACATCAAATTCTTCAATGCCTAACTCATTGATTAATAGTTTAGCCATTGTGGTCTTGCCAATGCCAGCAGTACCACTGAGTAATAGATGAGGGATACTTTTGTCTTTAATCCAAGTATTGACCTGCCGGCGTTGTTGTGCATCTTTGAATACATAACCGTCAACAGTTTTCGGCCTATATTTTTCTACCCAGAGTTCTTTGCTCATGATTTCAATGTTTCCATAGTGATAATTTTGTCAATTTCTTTGCCGAAGTCTGCATCGTTATTAATAACATAGAGACCGTTTGAACTGCGATCTGTCTTTTTATCATAGCGGCGTGTCTCTATAACTCTACCACCGTTGGCATTATAAACAGTAAACTGAATTGCACGTTCTGGCTGATCAATACTTGGAGGACCTACACTTATTAAGGAACCGGATAGTCGATTTATTTTATTTGCCGATTCACGTTCTTGATTCTGACGTTTCTCATCTTCCCATACTTCGCGACTTATTTTTGCAAACCAGCGTTTAATAAACCCTGGTCGCTTAACTTTCTTTTTTTGTATTGCAGATTCAATTCTGTAGTCTACAGTTGACTCTTCTGCCGCGTATACTTGACCGTAACTCATTTGTATTCCTTATCTAAATTTACACTGGTTAGTCCAGCAATGATTTGGAAGTTATCCCACGCTTTCTTAGCGACTGGATTTGACTCCAGTTCACTACTTGGCAGAACTGCTTCTAGCCAAATTTCAGGACGGCGTGTAGGATGAGCTCCAAACTTACGGGGCTGATGGAACTTGCCGGATTCCCACAGCTCAATGGACACACTGCGAAACTGATCTTCATCAGTGTAGCCTGCCCATTCTGGGGCACTGCGACTGAATCCGCTAAATGAACTCATGTTCGGACCGCCACCGCCGTAACCATTCCAAATGCCTTGCCACTGGGCGTCATCATGCGGATCAAAATCAGTACGAGCAATAATGATTAAGACATCGTCAATGTCCACAACACCATCTACAATATCGCGAACGCATCGGCTATAACTCAGACCAATTTTCATTTCTTTTCTCTCAGTAGTTCTTGTTTCATTCTATCACGCCAGCGAATTGCGTCTTCTTCGTAATCGAAGTGCGGACTTAATTCGTGATCCTCGTCCAGGTCGTCGACCCACACATAAACTTCTTTATAGTCGTCACAGAGTAATTTCATTCTTCAAACCTTGCTTTACGTTTGGCTTCGTGTTCTTCAAAATGTTTATCACATACATTTTTAATCCAACCGGATGTTTGTTTAGTAGCAGGTGAACCGCAATCTTCACAAGCTCTTTCTGCCCAGCTCTCTGCCATCCTTACCATTCCGCTGATTTCATCGTCTCCACCATCGTAGTAGAAACGTAGTCCGCCAAATTTTTCTTTAATTTGACGAACTACAACTTGTGCTACTTCGTCTGGAATAGTGTGATTATACGGATTGTCTTCTAGCAATTGAGCACGAGTCTTATTCTTCCAATCGATATGACCCTGAATATTAACACACAATGCTTCAAGAATGGGCCACCAGCCTTCACCACAGCAAAAACCTCCGTAGCCCTCTTCGAACATTTTTGGAAAGCGAGTTTCCATTTGTTCAGCAAACACCTCATACGGTTCTAGTTCATCATCACCCATTTTACACCTCAAAAATAAAGTTATCGTCAAATTCTACTTCACCTGGATAACCTCTAGGGTTGCAGACAACTCTAGTATCCCCTACCATATAGTCAAACTGTTGATGCATGTGACCATGAGTCCAAGCCTTAATCCTAGGATGATCTAGAATAAACTCACTCAGATTGCTGGCATATCCACCGTTCATCAATGTGTCATCTTTGTACCGATCTCCTATGCTGAGAAACGTAGGAGCATGGTGAGTACATACAACTACTTTAGCATCTTGAGGCAGGCCTTGTACAACAGTTTGAATGTACTGCTTGGTCTTAATATGCTCAACCACAGCTCGCTTGGGTAAGAACTTTCTAAAGTTCTCATTAGCAATACGAATGACTTTAAAGTCGTTCATCATATGCTCAATATGATACAGAGTAAGAGCATCGTGATTGTTCATGTCAGTCCAAAGTGTACCGCCTATGAAATAAACACCGTCAATTTCTTTAGTGTTATTATCCAACAGATGCACATTGGTCAGACCCATTTTCGTAAATTCATCTCTCAAATATTTTGCACTTCGATCGAATTTACCGTGATAGTGTTCGTGATTACCCATCACATAGATAACATGCGGGAATTGAAAACTAACACGCTTAAAGAAATCTCGGAATCTTTGTGCTTTGCCTGCTTGACGCTTAAGATCTTCTAATGCACCGGGACTCCAGGGATCAAACTGAGCCGCAGGATGGTCATGAAGATCTTGTGCTGTACAAATGTCGCCAGACAGCACCAAAACGTCCGCACCATTTTGGTTCTGGAGGTTCAGATCATGAAACTCTAAGTGGAGATCTGATGCTAATTGGATTTTCATTTTTTGCTTTCTGCTTCTGCCACACGCTTGCGTAGACTGCTGGAACTAAAACTGTGGTCTCTACCGTTAAAAACTAAGTTAATGCCTCTTTGTAAGCAAATAGCTTTACCAGTAAATTCTTTCTCTTTGTACTCTATACCTAATATTCTAACATCAATTGGTAAAATGAGCAAGAGATCTTCTAGGTCTTTTTCAGTATTATACACCACAATTTCGTCAACATAGCGAGTTGCAGCCAACTGAATTTGCCGTTCTACAATGCTTTGTATTGGCTCATTCTTTTCTGGACGATCCCACTTGGCATTGTTTTGTAACCCTGCAATAAGGTAATCGCAGTGATTGCGAGCTTCACTTAGCATAGCAATATGGCCTGCATGTAGCATATCAAATTGGCTAAAGGTAATGCCAATCTTCATTCCTTGCTTTTTAAGCTCTTGTATTTTGTTGAAGATCATACTAGTTCCTCAACAATGCCTAACACTTCTGCCATTATAAAACAAACACCTGCCATTAGCAAATTACCTGTAATCAAACAGCCACCTGCTACAATGCGGGTAAAACTTTTTACAAGGCTAACATAAAAATGTCCCTTGCTAGTATCTTTAGGTTGAACTTCAATTTCCACGTTTAAATAATCCTTTGATTGATTGTATTAGATTGTAAAATCTAAAATGATAGTTTGTTAACATAGCGGGACGATGCGGGCACCGTCCTTGATTATAGTCGCAAGTTAATTCAATTTCTTTTCGACAGATATTACACTGCATTTCCACCTCCAAATTTTAAAGCGAACATAGTAGAATGTTTCTCTCCGTTATTCATAAAATTAAAAACAATTTTCTCTTCGGCTTGCAAAACAGCCCATTCAAAGTCTAGTCCCATTATAAGTCCTTGATCCTTGCACCATTCTGCAAGTTGTATTGCATGATTACTAGCGTGATAAAGTTTCATAAAATCAAGTTTTCTATATTGTACTATAGTATCAAATGGTATTTGAATATTAATCATCTGGTAACATTAGATCTACAATATCTTCGAAGCCATTCAGAGATGTCACGTGGTAGTCTTTATCGCCGATCATATAACAACTTGTCCAACTAATCTGATTATTTGAGACCTCGTAAGGTTCCATCATTGCTAATAATAACAGTGTTTGTTCTCGTTCTTTGCCTTCCAACGTTCTTTTAGGAGGACCCGTAACTTTACGCAAGAATTCTTTCAACTTCACTGGGTCGTTTATAAGTCCAGCCATAAATTCTTCATAGTCAATTGGTTGTTTTGAGGATTTCAATGATCCGTTTTTGCTCTTGCTCATGTAACCATTCCTCTTCTGGGCTAAACGTTGGACATTCTTTTAATAGCTTATCTAATTGCCATTTAAGTTGATATAAATCTTGTTTAACACCCCACGCAACAAATCCGTCGTTGCGTGGATTGCTGCATTCTCGTGCTGCTGCACGAATTTGAGTAATAGCTTCGATAATATCGTAAGAATGTTTATAGCCCATGTAGATATTTTATAGATTAAAAAAGGGTCTGTCAAGACCCTTTGGTGTTATTGCACGAACGGTTTAAGATCTGGTGGAGTCCAACCAATAGGTTTTAAAACCTTACCATCTTCACGCTTACGTACTTTGCCTGTTTCGCTATCAATCTTAGCAAAGTTAGTACGCATAACTTCTTTCCAACCGCCTTCTCCGTCAAATCCTGCACTATGGATAGCACCGACTGTGACAACAATAAAGTCTAGTAGTGCATCTAATGTTTCTACATTGTCGTTATTGTCAATGGCAACACGAAGTTCTTTCCACTCTTCTTCCATAAGATTAAGATAGAGTTTAAATTGTTCTTGATTAAAGCCTTCGACGCTTTGATCGCAGGCCCGCATAAATTTCTCTTGGTCACGAAATGGATTTGTCATTATTTTCCTACATTAGAAGTATTTTCAGCCGGTGCTCCCACTTGGAAGGCAAATAGAGCATCATTCGGCATATCATCACTTGACATTAGTATAGCATTATTATCTACCATACGCAACTCGATCATTTCGCCATCTTCAAGTTCGTACTCAATGCTTCTAGTCCAACGACCGTGCTCTATAAGAATCCATTCGCCAACTTTAACTTCTTTTTGTTCAGGCCCGATAGCAAACACCTTAGCCCAACGAGGATGAATTCCCTGCACCTTACCGTTATCACTAGGAATGATAATACCTGAAAAAGTTTTCTGACTATCAAAATTCATATCCGAAACAAGTACCTTGTCTCGAATAGGAACAATCTTACCTACAACTTTCATTTTTTACCTTTATTCATAGTGGCATTTGGATTACTTTCGTAATATGAATTAATGGTGTCTTCACGCTTCTTGACAATTCTGCCACCTGGGCCCAGTTCGTCACCTCGGGCGTTCATTCGTACATTACCAACTGCTGGCATTAGTTGATTTTTTTCTAGAAGCTGATCCATGTCGACTTCTTTGCCCTTCATTGTTCTATATACTTTACGTGTCATTTTTGACTCCTTATTTTAAAAACTCATGTATATCGAGTTTGTATTTGATACTGTCTACTTTATGGATACCTATTAGGTACAGCACATAACTGGCCACACTACTGCCCCTGCCTACACCCCACACTATTTGATGTTCACGCATGGTGTCTACTAAGTATTTAAGATAAAATAACAAGTCGAACATGCCATGCTGGATAAACAGAGTTAATTCTTCGTCTACCCTAGCCTTTTCGGATTCAGTCGCACACTGCTCGTATAACCAATCTACAATAGGAAAGTTAGAGTATTCGTTAGGCATAAACCAATCGCATTGATTAGCTTCGTCGAAAAGCTCTTTAGAATCAATATCAGTAGGTTCTTGGTAAATCTTTAAAAGAGGAGTATCCTCAAAGTTTTCCTTAACAGCGGTATTGAATTGTTTAATTTCAGCAGTATTGTCAAATAAAATCTTATCGAGATTTTTGATTTTACCAGAATACAATGCCTTAAATGCATCGTCTGTGTTTAGTATTAACTGCCCGTAGTTGTCAGATCTCATTTAACAAGTTTAACATATTAGTCTACGTTAATCAAGTCATCAAGATTGCCATTGTTCTTTTTAGTTGCACCCTGCAGGGCAGCTTGATTTCGTTTGGCCATTTCTTCTCTATAGGTATTGAGTACAACAATAATTTGTGGTAATACCTGATTCATTCCTGTTCTGGCCGCAATACCATACTTTCTAGTTAGATCCAAAATTCTTTCTTCTAATTCTGTATCTTTTAAATCTGCAGGATTGGCCAGTAACGGATTAAACATTAGTATATGTGCCGATAAATTTTATGAATACAGTGTCTCCTGCATCGGCAGTTGATATTTCAAATACATGAGATACTTCTGTATTAGTTCCTAGAATGTGAGGTAATGTTAGACTTGCTTCTTTCTTCAACGTATTACTACCTTGTGTAAAATTAATAGATCCTGTGGAAGTAGTTGCGTTTAAAATTTCAAACCTTACTGTTGAATATATGTTGCTGTCCGACGGCCAGTTAGTCACTGTCAAAGTTGCAGCCCCGTCAACTGTGACTTTATGATAGCCGCCTAATTGATAGTTTATCTGCGTACTTGATGATATATCTTCAAGCAATGTTCCTGCAACTCCAGTAGCTTTGAGGACTCCGCGATATATACTGCCTTCGTAACCGTAGTCATTTACATCGTTTAGTTTTACAGAAGTTAATTCTAGTTGAGATAATTCTTGAGCAGCAGATTGCAGTGCATTTTTAATGCTGGCAAAATTATCTCGAAAACCTTGGGTATCATTGTCTACTCCTGGTACAGGGTATAAAACGTTGATATTGTTACTAAAATTGGTTACGGTGCTTGACATATGTTTCTCTCTAAGAACAGTAGATATTTATCCGAAGATTGTAAGGGGTGTTGCAGAATTAAAAATCTGGTATAATGCTTTTGCTGGCCCGCCTTGTAAGCTGCCCCAGTTAGTGTATCCTGAACCACCGTAGTAACTTTCGTTAACTTTCCATGTGCTGGCCGTAGAAGTTGTCCAATTTAAACATTGTTGTTGATTCATCCAAGGCCTTGCCTGTAATACACAAGCCAGTGCACCTACAACTTGTGGAGCGGCTTGACTAGTGCCAGATATGGCATTTAGATAATAATTAGAATTTCTAGGATCTGCTACAGCAGGATATGCATATGCACTGTTTGCGTAAGCACCCATAATATAATCTCCTGGTGCCCAAATATCTACTCCAGGACCGGTACAACTGAATTCTCTTTTATGCTCGGGATTAACCGAAGCAGTTGCAAATGCTGCAATTGCACCGACACAGATTACACCATTAGTACCTGCAGGTGTTGCTCCTCTGTGATAGTAATAAGTAAAACCTGTATATTCAGTCCAGTAGTTATTGTAATCAAGACCACCGCTAACATCAATTTTATGACGATCGTTACCGGCAGCAGCCACTACAATAACTCCAGCATTTATACAACTTTCTATTTCTGCATTTAGTGCAGGATAGAAATATCCGTGTACACCTATGCCACCTTCGGGGATTCCGATAGTTCCGTATGCAGCAGTAGTAGTTGATACTGCATAGTTAGTGTTACGATATCTAATACCTGTTAATCTCGTGTAACTGGAAAAGAAACCAAAACTGCAATTAACAATAGTTGGACGCTTATAGCCAGTTGCAGGGTCTACAGCTTTGGCTATGTGGAATGCTCTAATAGTTTGCCAGACTTCAAAATCATCTAACAGTCCTAATACCCTATTGTCAGTAATATCACGTTCTGTAGTAGCACCTGAACCTACAGATCTTAAACTGTAGATATTAGCACCCGGTGCCCAACCTTGTGTGTTACCCGCCGCAATACTCGCACAGTTTGAACCGTGCCCGTCACAGTCCCCTAAAAACCCGCCGGTGGGTGCCGAAGCAATAATACCATGTTGAGTCCAATCATAATCAATTACTCTACTACCGCCAGTGCCATCTGTGTTAACTGCAAATTCTGGATGGTTAGGTTCAACACCTGTATCAATAATAATTATATCAACTCCACCGCCATTTAGATTAAAAGTAAATGGACCAGTACTAGAACTATATCCTGTTGGAAAATTAGTCACAGTGCTTAGTCCTCTAACTAGTCCCCAATTTTTTGAAGTCTGAAAAGGTTCGATTGATTTGTTAAAAATACCTGTTCTAATACCTGTTGTTCTTTTCTTAACGCCCATTTCAATAGGGTCTCTATGAACTTCTTTGATCCTAAGATCAGACATCAGTGCCGCTGCTTCTTCGTCAGTTAACATCACAGTAGAATTGTGCTCACTGTGTGTCATCGGGTTAATGATTTCTACAGCACGTTCTGGAATTGCCTCATCTGAATAATCCGTAGTTAAATCTGCATGAACGCTGGGCTTATCATTTGGATTTTCAACTACGACATAATATTTTCGTAACATTGACATTCCTTACGATATCACTGTTCTATCAGTGAATAGTCTCCAATTGGCTCCGTCATAGAAACAAGGCTGGCCACCACCCGCTGCATCTACTACATAAAGTATTGCACCTTGCCTTGTAATTGCACCTAACGCAGATAATTGTGCAGTAGTCGCAGTAGTTAATACAAAAGGACTGTTGACAGTAATTTGTCCAGCAGCACGTAAATTAAGATCGTTACCTGATTGAATAGTTGCAGCAGTGCTTACTCCGGTAACCGTTAAAGTTGAGATATACAGAGTTTGAACAGTGTAAGTATTGCCTACTACAGTAACAGCACCGGTTGCACCTAAATTACCTGTCGCCCCAATTAGACCAGTTGATCCAGTTAGGCCTATTTGACCCGTTGCTCCAGTAATACCAGTGGCACCTGTTGCTCCTCTTAGACCAGTTGCACCATCTAATCCAGTAGCACCTATTCCGGTAGCACCGGTAGCACCTTGTCTTCCAGAGATTGTAAACGTCCAGTCTGAGTATGTACCAGTTCCGGTGAATGCAGTGACATTAATTAATAATGTGTTTCCAGTTAAGGTGTTAATAAATCCGCCAAGACCAAATGAGCTATCTGCCCCAACTGGTGTTATCTTTACAGAACTACCTGCAACAAATGCAGTTTCGGTGTCAAGTTTATTAAGAACAAATGTTTTAATACCTGTACTGATTGAGTGAGTTGAAGTAGAAGTTAATCCTTCGTATCCGGCACCACTTGCTCCAATTGCTCCTTGCGGTCCAGTTGCTCCTTGTGGGCCAGTAGCACCAGCAGATCCTGTGCTGCCTTGTGCAGCCGCAGTTCCAGGAATTCCCTGTACGCCAGTAGCACCAGCAGGCCCTGCTGATCCACTTTGTCCAGTAGCACCTGTAGAACCTGCAAACGCTACAGTTCCGTCTAAACCTCTAGGTCCTGTTGCACCCGGAATACCAGTAGCACCGGTTGCACCCCTAGGTAATGGACCTGCAACCCATGCCGTTGATGTACTGTTGTAAACCCATAGACTGCCGTTGTAAGTATAAACCTGACCGGCTGTTGGGCTTGATGGAAAATTTATTGCCATGTTTTATCCTATGTAAGCTACAGACCAGTTATCGTTAGCATCAAACGACAATGTTCCTACCGTTACTACTACTTTCATTGTGTCGCCTGCTGCTAACTTAGCAATGGTACTAACACCTGCATGGTTCATTGTTGTATTGGCTCCAAATTCTAACATACATAAAGCTGTAGAACTATTTTTATAAACGATAGCCTGACTGATAGTGCTTGACGAGTTACTGCTTGTTCGCATAACTAAATGAGTTGAATATAATCCAGCAACTGGTGCTGTGAATATACCAGTCGATGTATTCAATGAGGTTCCTTGTTGATAATCTACAGTAAAGATAGTATTAGTTAATGTAGTTACAGAATTAATGGGTCCTCCAGTACCTTCAACACGGAACGCTGGTCTTGTTGGCATAACAACATTGCCACCAACATGTAAGTTGCCGCCGATACCTGCACCGCCTACTACCTGCAATGCTCCGCTATTTGTTGAAGTTGCACTGGTTGTATTTGTAATAGTAAAGATACTGGTTAACGGATTTGCAATAGCACCAGTTGCACCAGCAGGACCGGTCGCACCTGTTAATCCAGTAAATCCTCTTGCACCAGTTAATGTAATAACCCAGTTTGAAAAAGTTCCTACTCCGGATACGCTATATGGCGTAATTGCTATATTTGTTCCAGTATACCAATTTATATATGCATCTGCACCAAATGCAAGGTTATCTAATGCAAGTAATCTAACTCTAGAATTAGGACCATATGCTGTTTGAGTATTTGCTAAATTTACAGTGAATACCATTGTAGTTGAAGTAAATGCCACACTGCTCGTTGATACTAAGCTAGCAAACCCTAAACCAGTAGCACCAAATTGTCCAGTGGCACCTGTTGATCCCCACAATCCAGTAGCACCTGTTGATCCGTGTATTCCAGTTGCACCTGTTGACCCAAAAGATCCAGTTGCACCTGTTGCACCTGGGCCAGTTGCACCTGTTGCTCCTTCCAATCCGGTTGCACCTGTTGATCCTCTAGAACCTACTGCACCAGTTGACCCTTGTAAGCCGGAAGCACCTGTTGATCCAGAAGACCCCTGGAATCCAGTTGCCCCTGTTCCGCCGCTACCAGTAGCACCAGTTCCACCTTGAATACCTGTAGCACCTGTAGCACCCGACGAGCCTTGAAATCCAATTGGTCCTGTAGCACCTGTAGCACCTGTAGTTCCAGTTAATCCTGTAGCACCTGTAGCACCAAACCCTGTTGCTCCGTTTGGTCCAATTTCTCCAGTAGCACCTTGTGCTCCAGTAGCACCAGTAGCACCACTTCCAGTAGCACCTGCAGGACCGGTAGCACCAGTAGCACCAGTAGCACCAGTACCGCCTTGAGCACCTGTAGCACCAAACCCTGTTGCTCCAGTAGCACCTTGAGCACCAGTTGCACCGATATTTCCCTCAGTTCCCTGCGGTCCTGTTGATCCTGTGCTGCCTTGCAGACCAGTAGCACCTGTTGATCCAATTTCACCTTGAGCACCTGTTGCTCCTTGGCCCGCAAATGTTCCAGGAATTCCTTGAACACCAGTAGCACCTTGGAGACCGGTAGATCCAGTAGATCCTTGAGGTCCAGTCGAACCTGTACTGCCTTGTAATCCTGTAGCACCAGTTGCACCTGTAGAACCGGTAGAACCAATTTGTCCAGTAGCACCCGTAGCACCTGCACCAGTAGCCCCTTGCGGCCCTGTAGCACCAGTAGAACCAGTAGAACCAATTTGTCCAGTAGCACCCGTAGCACCTGCACCAGTTGCTCCTTGAGCACCAGTAGCACCTGTTGATCCAATATCACCTTGAGCACCAGTAGCACCTGCACCAGTTGCTCCTTGAGGTCCAGTTGCACCTGTTGATCCCTGTCTTCCGGAAATTGTAAATGTCCAGTTTGAATATGTACCGGAGCCAGTGAACGCAGTTACATTAAGAGATAATGTGTTTCCGGTCAAGGTATTGATAAAGCCACCGAGACCAAAAGTTCCATCAACTCCTACTGGTGTTATCTTTACAGAACTACCTACTGTAAATGCAGTTTCAGTTGAAAGTTTATTAAGAACAAATGTTTTAATGCCTGCACTAATTTCATGAGTTGAAGTAGAAGTTAATCCTTCGTATCCAGCTCCGGAATCTCCTGCAGGTCCAGTTGCACCTGTTGCACCGTCAACTCCTGGTAATCCGCTTGCCCCAGTAGACCCCATAAAGGCCGCAGTACCTGGAATACCCTGAGCACCTGTAGCACCTGTTAAACCAGTTGCACCTGGGCCGCCGGTAAATCCTGTAGCACCGGTTGCACCTTGATATCCAGTTGCACCCGAAGCACCAGCCGCACCAGTTGATCCTGTTTCTCCAACTGATCCTCCTGGGCTTGCTGACACCCAAACCGTTCCATTGTAAGTAAACAGTTGACCTGTTTCTTGAGTGTCAAGCCACATATCTCCAGCAGCAGCCACTAACGGTCTTGATGTTGAAATTACCGCAGTTAACCTAGGTCCAGTTGCACCAGTTGATCCTCTAGTGCCAGTTGCACCACGAGCACCTGTTGCACCCATTGAAACTACATTGACTACACCTTCAACGATTTCTAAGCCGTTGCCTACTATAATTGTTCCTAGAGTAGAAGTAGTTGCAGTAGTAGCTACAGTTGTTACATTTAAAAATCCTTCTTGGTCAACATTTAAGCCATCGCCAATTTTAATCCCACCAATAGTGCTGGTAGTTGCAGTTGACACATTAAATGTGACTAGTTCATTATTAATGAATTCGCCTAACTGTCCTACAGTCATTTGTTTTGTTAGGTTGCCATCAGCAACAGGCATACTAGTTGCCGTTGTTATTGAACCAATAACAGGTAGATTACTAATGGTACTCATTTAACTAAACACTCCACAATGCCTGATCCGCTTTCTAACGCAAATGCAAATGGCTGTCGACCATTGCTTTCTGTGCTGCCTTTGCCATCCATGTACGGCCAAATAGGTTCTCCTTTTAACACGTATCCTTCTACCTTAACTGGTACACGCCCAGTTAAAGCAATGTATGTACCGCCTTCTAATTCGCTGTTCATCATGTATGCAGGCTTGCCGGACACTACGCCAATAACATAACAGTCGCTAGTAGTTATTGCAGTAACTTCTGCAACACCGCCTATCATCATAACTGTACCAACTGAGTATTCCTGGTCTGCTAGATACTTTTCTGCCAAGTCAGCATATACTGCAACAGTAGCAGTTCCTCTAAAGAATGATCCTCTAATATCGCCCAAGTCATCTCTTGCAACAATTGTGGCAGTAATATTATCTTCATATCCTTTTGCAAAATAACTAAACCCGCCTACATACGGTACAATTTCTAAAGCTGCTGCCTGTGCATTACTCGCACCAGTAGCACCAGTTAAACCATCAGCACCAGTAGCACCTTGAGCCCCAGTAGCACCAGTTGATCCTTGAGCACCAGTTGCACCTGTAGCACCATCAAATCCAGCCGGTCCGGTAGAGCCCGACAACCCGGTAGCACCCGAACTACCAGTAAGTCCAATAGGTCCTTCTGGTCCTGTAGCCCCCATAGCTCCGGTTGCACCTGTAGAACCGATTGGACCAGTTGCACCATCTGGGCCAGTTGCACCGGTTGATCCCATTACACCTTCTGCTCCAGTAGCACCAGTTGAACCTGATGGGCCAGTAGCACCAGTTATAGGACCAACGCTGATTACAGAAGCATCGTTTAGTGTAAATTCAATTATGGTATTGCTAGAAGTTAGAGTAGCAGTAGTAATATATTTTCCAGCAGGACCAGTAGCACCAGTTGCTCCAGAAGCTCCTTGGTTGCCCTGTGTTCCAACTGCTCCGGTAGCTCCTGCAGGACCAGTTGCACCTGTAGCACCAGTAGTTCCTGGTATGCTAGGTCCTTCTGCTCCGGTAGCACCTGCAGGGCCTGTTGCACCTGTAGCACCAGTAGCACCTGTAGTACCTAATGGACCGGTAGCACCTGTGCTGCCCTGCAACCCTGTAGCACCTGTAGCACCAGTTGCTCCGATGGCACCTGTGGCACCTGTAGCACCTTGGCCAGTAGCACCTGTAGCACCTGGCTCGCCTTGGTTACCAGTTGCACCTGTTGATCCTGTAGCACCAATACCAGTTGCACCCGTTGCACCTAACTCTCCCTGAATACCAGTTGCACCCGTTGCACCGTCTCCGCCAATTGGCCCAGTTGAGCCAGTAGCACCGTCTGGACCAGTTGCACCTTCAGCACCGGTAGCACCTGTAGCACCTAATCCAGTTGATCCTTGCGGCCCAGTTGCACCAGTTGCTCCTCGAAGGCCTGTTGCACCAGTTGCACCGAAGTTACCTGTAGCACCTGTTGATCCTAACGGACCAGTAGCACCTGTTGTGCCTAAGTCACCAGTTGGTCCTTGAATACCTGTAGCACCAGTAGCACCAAAATTTCCAGTTGCACCAGTACCACCGACTGATCCAGTTGCACCCGGACTGCCGATACCAGTTGAACCAGTTGATCCTTGTCCTGTAGCACCTGTGGCCCCAGCACCGCCAAATGGTGCACCTGCACTCCAGTTACCATCTCCGTTTTGTTTGATATATAACGTGCCAGTACCTAGTTCTAAGAATGCAAAACCGAACGGCCTATCATCATACTGACTTCTTTCATCATACGGAGTTGGCCAATATCCTACAGCATCAATAACAAACGGTTGTCCAATCTCACCAGTAGCACCTGTAGATCCTTCACCAGTAGCACCTGTAGCACCAATAGGACCAGTTGAACCAGTGCCACCTTGTCCTGCAAATGTTCCAGCAATACCAGTTGCACCTTGTAGGCCAGTAGCACCGGTTGATCCTTGAGCACCAGTTGCACCAGTACCGCCTTGTCCGGGAATACCTTGCGGCCCAGTTGAACCAGTGCCACCTTGGAATGCTGCTACTCCGGGAATTCCTTGGAGTCCTGTTGCACCTTGCTCGCCAGTTGCACCTTGGGCACCTGTAGAACCAGTAGCACCGCTGCCTGTAGCACCTTGACTACCTGTAGCACCTGCACTGCCAGCAGGACCTTGAGATCCAGTAGCACCAGTAGCACCCATAAACGCAGCAGTGCCCGGAATACCTTGCGGCCCGGTTGCACCAGTTCCTCCTGGATATCCTATATCACCTTTTGGACCTGTAGACCCAGTTGAACCGTCTTGACCTGTTGCACCAGTTGATCCGCTGCCCGTAGCACCTCGTAATCCAATTGGTCCAGTAGCACCGCTTGCACCTACCGCGGTCTCTCTACTAAAAAATGTTCCTAATGTTTCTACAGTTGTATAGTATGTTTGTCTGGTAGAAGTATCTGCTACTGGTATCAGAACAGCATTGGTTAGTGTGTTTAACGGTGGTAAATTACTTATTGTGCTCATCTTTTATTCAACTAGTAGTGCGTTTCCGTCAGAGTCAGTAATAATGATACCGTCTGGACCAGCCAGCACATTTAATGGTTGTACATCATCAACATTCTTAATTGGGAACTTGAGATATTTATCGCCACTGTAATCTAGTGTTTGATCAATAATTAATCTGTCAACTTCGAAATCAATTAATTTAAAGTCAAATCCATTGAGCTCAATCTTTCTTTTAATTTTATAACCTTCACCAGGCAACGCATAACAAATTGGCATTGCTTTAATAAAGCCTAACGGTGCTCCAGTTGCCTGTTGAATAGTTCTCATAAATCTAGGACGTAAATATTCGTCTACTTTAATAGTTTTGCCGTATATTTGAACGCTTTCGAGACTATTTTGCCAGTTTTCGATGCTATTACTGTATAAATTGACCAGCCCCTGATTAATTAAGAAACTGATATTATCGGGACTTTTTCCTAACATATTGCTTTGACTGTCAATAATATCAACATATACTAGATCGTAAACATAATTTCCCTGCTCATCTTCTGCAGGAATTGTTTTTACATCTCCAAAGTAAAATCTTTTGTTGTAAAAATAATTCTGTAGCCCTACTACATACTCAGCTAAGTTTAATCTTTCAATTCCGTATTCTAAAGTCATTCGAATATCTTTTTGTAAACCAAATGCAGGGTCTGCTGGGCGATATAATACTTTAGGATCAAATACATCTCTGTTATTAATAAAATCTCTGTAGACTTTTCGGCGTTGGCGTGCCATAAATGGACGCATATACACACTGCTAAACGGAGTAGGATCATTATCACCGATAAGAATTGTAAACTCTTGATCAATTGTTGCTAGTCGATAAGCATTAGTAGCTTCTACGGTGAACGTATATGCACGATCAAAGGTAGTTCCGCCACCGTCAATGGTAAATTCTGTAGGTTGATAGTAATCAACTTCAGTAGTTCCACCATAAGGAATTTTTCCTACAATACTTCCGTCATTCTTAAATTCTAAACCTGCAGGCAATTCACCTTCTACAAACCTATATTGAATTCCTAAGTCAGGTAAATTCTCATGTTGTGCTACTACTGATAGCTCGCTTTGATATCCTGCTGCAATTGTACCTACGGTGGATGTAGTAATCCATTGTAAATCGGTGTTTACACTGCCTTGTAGTCTTAATTGAAATACTCTATCGCTTTTACTTTGATCTCCAGTTTTGGGATCAGTTTTAATCATCCTAATAGTAAATTTGTAATCTTCACTATATGCAGGTATGTATGGAATTTGTCCGTATAAGTCTCCGGACGTTTCATTTAAATTAAATCCAGGCGGCTTTTGACTCTCACTTCCAATGAATAGAATAGTGTTGTCTGGAATGTCGTCTCTTAATGTAGTGTCGTATACTACAGTATCGCCTACAAGTACAGGACTGTGTTTAATACCAATCACACACGTTGAAGTAGTTCCTGTTACTGAACTAATTGTATAAGTGGTATCGTATATTGCATCAGGTACATATGTGTCTAATCTAAGTAATTGTCCAACTTGAGGTAAGCTAGACACACTCTTTAAATGTACTTCACTCATACCGGCACGATTATACTTAGGCAAAAAGTCTGCACTTTCCCAAGTTGTCCCGTTCCAGACATAGCTGACAGTTTCATCTAATACATTGTACAAATCACCGATAGTATTAACTAATGGCAATTCGGCAAATGTATCAACTACACCTCTTACAGTTACAGGAAGACCACTAGGTCCGGTATTATACTGAGTATCAGCAATTGCTCGAACTTCTGGATTTACACTGATATTATCCCAAATCCAATTAACTGCACCTAGTTCGGGGTGCGGATCGTATGTTTGTATCCTAACAATTTGATAGTTAGCAGCACGACGAATACCTAAGTTTGCTGGACTTAACCAAGCTGGTGCATACAAGTAACTGTCTCCTGCTTGGAAACATCTTGCATCTGCTGAAATATACCCTGTGTCTGCACGTAAACTGTTTACGTCAACTACTTGCAATTTAAATAATTTACGACTACTATTGAAACCGTCAGTTGCAGTTACATAGAATTGATAAATTTTCTTAATGTACTTTGGACGATTAGTTTTATTTTCAATAATGAAAGCACTATCATACGGATAACGATCATATTTTTCAGTATCATATCCGTTACCTGAAACGCCGACTGGCTCTTCTTGCACAGTTATCTCGTCAATGATACCAGTTAGTCTACCGTCTTCGTTCAGTTTTATTCCTTTAGGTAGTTGTCCGTCACCGTCTGCAATATAATACCTTAGTTTCATATTTTCAAACAAGACATTGGCTACTGCGGACAATTGATAATCTACAATATGTTCGTTGACTGCAAAGCACTCACCGCTAGTTCCTACTGCTAAAAATCCACTAGGAGTTACCCAGACTGGATCTTGATTACTAGTTACATCTACTGAAAAAGTACGGTCAGCTACACCCTGTGCATTTTTTGCACGAACTACAAATTGACTTCTAATTGTAGAAGGTACACTCATAGGGTTTCCAATAATAAACCCAGTTGTAGTAGTTGATGTAGCGGTAGTTACTAATTGTAAAACCATTCCGTCTGGAAGCTTCCCGCTGATAACACTAAATGTAGATCCGGTGCCTTCGACTGAAAATGGTATATTAACAGCAGTTCGTTCTGTTAACGTGCCCAGGAACCCCGCATTGGTAATCCATACTGGTGCTGTCATATTATAACCTAAACAAACTTACTTGAGCACGCCACGAAATTACATTAGTAGCAGTCAGTCCAGAAACATTATAGGCCTGGACTCTAACTCGATTGTCATAAATTGATGTATCTACAATATCCCAGTTTGCATTGCTAGTACTACCATTTTCGAACAAGCTCACAATTCCTGTGCCCAACACATGACTTGTAGTACTGTTCCACGTTACCATATAGCTGCTTCCAGAATCTTGTGTATCAGTAGTCTGATTCTCGGCTAGGATATCTATGCTGGCACCCCTGTATATTCTTTTATCAAATTCAAAAAGTTGTACAGCCGTAGAGTTGTCTCCTGGTAAGGTAAATGTTCCTCCGAATGATTGTAATTCAATGGCAGGAACTTCACCGCTGTCACTAATAACAACAGATGATGTACTGGAACTTTGAACTTGTGCAAAGTTTTGATTAATTTTGTGGAATGCTACTCGGAGACTGTCACCGTCTCCTTTGTTTGCACTTGTTCCAGTGTTGATGTATTGTAATGCCATTAAATTCTCCCTACTACAACTTCAATGACGCCAATTGTTTGACCATCATAATCTTCTAATGCTTTGCCAATTACTGAACCCATTGCAGGATTCTTTTCAGCAGTTGCAACACCCGGAGCACCACTAGAAATTAACATATCGCCTTTGCGTACTTTGCCTACAACTTTACATGGTACACGACCAGTTAGTGCAATAAAAATTCCGCCTTCTAATTCGGCATTCATTTTAAACGCCGGATTGGTTGCAACTACTCCAGCAATCCTGCGGTCCATAAATTCTACCGCAGCAGTAACTTCTTTTGCACCTCCAAACACCATAACAGTGCCCGGCTCATAGTGTGCATCTGGCAAATATTTTTCAGCCAAGTCACCGTATTTTGCATAGTAAGCAGTACCGTATACTGTTCCAAACAAGTTGTCGCTTTGACCAATGTCTCCAACTCCGTTAGTACCGCTCTTTGTGATACTAGGAACAGTTGGAGTACCGGTTATGTTACCGCTAAATGTTGCAGTAACAGTACCTGCATTAAAGTTACCACTGCCGTCTCTAAACACTAATGTACTTGCACTATTAGAGCTTGTACCGTTAGAAGTAACAGTGAATGTTTGAGTCTCACCAGTTGTACTACCGCTTAGACCATAGCCGCTAGTTGCACCAGTAGCAACATAATCACCAGCAGTATCTGTTCCAAGTGCCACACTATTTGCTGAGATAGTTGTTGCAATATTAATGCCAGCTGATCCGCTAAAACTTGCAGTACCAGTTACATCGCCGCTCAGTTGAATAGTAACAGCAGCATCTAAACTTTGTGCAGTAGTTGCAGTTCCTTGGAATCGGTTTGCATATACATTAACATAACGCTTGCCGTTCTCACCAATGTCGTATGTTAAGTTTGCACTTGGTTCTAATTTCTGTGTAACTAGAGTACCAACCATAGTGTCGCCACTGGTGTTTACATAATTAAGTTCAGTCCAACGTTTGTTTGTTGCGTCTTTATCAGCAACAGGATCAGCCATGTTAACAATACGGTTGTCTCCCATCTTGATAGTGTCGAGCATTTCTAAAACGCCTCCACGATCTAAGAATCCATTACCGATTGGACTGACACCTGCCGTTGTATTGTTTCGGTTTAGGCCTAAACGGCTATTAACATAAGTTTGAATAGCACGTTCAGTTGGAACACTGTTATTGCTGTTGCCGCCCATTGTGCCGTCAACGCTAAACACCTGTACTAATGTTTGACCACGTTTAAAGCTAATGCCGTCTACATTGGTCAAACTAATCGGAGCACTGATACTAACAGTACCGCGACCTTGGTCAACACTAAAGAACTTACCAACTTTGAAGTTACCGTCTTGGTCAGTAGTAGCATAGTATACACGACCTTTTCCTACTTCTTGAGTTTCTAATGCCGCATCTGGCGGATTGTTTGGAGGTCCGTATAGATCGTTTGGATACTTACTGTCAGCATAGCCGCCTGTACCAACGTTCAACATGTCGTGTCCAGTAACACGCATAGTAGAAATACGTACAGTGATATCACCTGCCTGGTTAGCTGTAATACCTGCTTTCAATGCTGTAGATAAAACTTGATGTTGTAGGGCGGAACCATCACTGACTCTCTCAACAACAATTTCACCCCATTCGTTATAAGTCTCGTCGCTGTTAATATAGTCTGTAATTTTATACAAATTACCTGCATGACCAAACACAAAATAGTAAGGAGTACTTGCAGTTAGACCAGCACCAATCCTTGCTTGATCTTCAGCGTCAATGTCAACAACTTTAATTCTGTTATTACCAGTTTCACCATCTGGGTAGGCTGTTACAGTGGCTGTAGCAGAACCTCCGGTGATTGTGATATTTCTAACACTGGTTCCGGCGTAGCCTGCACCTTGATTAGTTAAAATAACTTTAAAAATTTGACCACTGCTGTTAGCTTTTCCGTAACCAACTGCTTGTGTTCCGGAGAATGTTAATCCAGTGCCGTTCGTCCATGTCCATGTTCGGTCAACTCTAACCTGTGTAGAACTAGAATTAACCCAAGTTACATAAGTTGCAGCACCGTTAGGATCAGTTCCGCCGGATGTTAAAGTTACACGGCTACCTATCATTATAGTTCCGCTTGCACCACTGATAGTAATTAAATCAGTGTCTGTTGCGGTACCATTAACTGATGCTGTTCCTGCTGTACTTGGTGCAGGTATTGTTGCAGTATAATTTGTAGTAGTCGAACCAAATCCAGCACCACCGCTGGTAATTGTCAGTGTACCTAAGCCTTGTCTATATAAACCGTTGCTCTCAGTCCATGGAGTTAAGTTGATATAATTGTAAGGAGTATCACTTTCTGCAAGTGCAGTATCTCCACCTAAGTCTGTATATTTTAATATACGATAAACATATGTCGGGTCTTCGTCTAATGTCAATACAGTACTAGGTCGGCTTAATGTTGCTGCATTTACATCTAATAATTCTTGATTGTAATATACACGTAGAGTAGCTTTCTCACCGTTAGCAATTGCCGCTCTTAGTCCTTGTCCTTGTCCGTCATCTAATGATAGAGAATACACAGTACTGTCAAATGTGTCTTGTACCGCACTCTTAACATTATAAAGAACAACAGTTCCGCTATGGTTAACTTCAAGTTGACTCTGTGCAATAGGTGCGTAAGACAAACCAGTTACATACAAGGTTGCATCTTCGGCTTTGTTTGTGTATGTGCCTGCTGCGGTGATTGTAGCAATCTGGCTAGTAGCACGTTTGTTTCTTACTGCAATTGGCACTTCAGTTGGATCGCTGCCTTCTGACTTAAGACCGTTTAGACCGTAGGAAGTAGAACCAGCAATACTACGACATTGAGCACCATTTAAAGAATAGTACGCACTATAGCAGTAGTAAGTAAACATGGAAACGTTTTCTACTAAACCACCGTTAGTTGCAAAAATACCGTAGCCTAAGTCATTCATCTGTGTGAAGTCGTTAGCCAACATACTTCTATTACCAGCAGTGATTAAAGTAATCTCGCTTGGTAAAGGATGTGCCGGTGTTACAATAAACCCAGATTTAATTGTGGCCACATACGCTAGTCCAGTACCAAATGTTACATATGGATCTGAATTATACCCGCTACCTTCTGTGCTAATAGTAATACCAGTAATTGCACCATTACCGTCTACACTAGCCACTGTTGCGGCAGCATTTGTGCCACCGGAACTTGGGAAGTTGATAACTGTTCCGATTGCGTATCCGACGCCGCCGTCAATAATTTCGTAACCAGTAATTGCACCTGAACTATTTCTAGTCCAGCTGATTCGAGCACCACCGATAACAATATTTGGGCAACCTTCAGTTGTTCCAAAGGTGAACGAACCGTTTGCATATCCTGATCCCGGGAATGATATAGAAACACTGGCAACATTACCAGTCACTCCGATCACCGCAGTACCAGTTGCATTTAAGCCACCAGCTTGTGTTGGAGCACTGAATCTTACCGGAACAGTTCCTGCATTGGCTTTAAATCCTGTAGCAATATTTCCTGCATTAGTAATAGAAGCAATACCGCCTGGACGTAACGGATTTAGGTTTAAACTACCAGTACCATTTGTTGGATTAAAGTTACTGACAAAGCTGACTTCGTATGTAACACCGCTGTGAACAAAGAAGCAAGGAACTTGCGGACGTATAAATCCTTCACCGGGCACAACACTTGGACGACCAATGCTGCCAGTAGTTAATGCTGAATTAATTTTTACTGGGTAGCCTGTACCTGTTGCAGTCGTAATGCTAGCAGGAGTCATTTTAGTATTGCCGGAGAATCCGTCAATAAACATACCGCCTGCAAATACGTGTCTGTTTTTGCTCTTAGAGAAACTAGAAGCAGTTTGGGTATATGGAGACTTAGCAAGAATTTGACCGTCTGGGTCAAGTACCTTCATGAAGCCGCCATGTCCTTGACAACTAATATATCGATTAATGGTTGCATCGTTCATTAAGAACACATCCATCTGGTCGTTATACTTAGGAGGGTTAAATGCCGGATCGTTGTTAACGATGCGTGAGCAGGCCTGCACTAAGTCTGCTAAGATAGCATCGGACCCACTACTGACTAATGTTCCGCCAACTGGATCAGTAAACACTTGGTCTTCAACTGTTTGATAAGAAGTAACAGGTTGTTGATTCTTAATAATACGTTGACCAATTGTGTTAATATGATTAATAACTGCAACAGTTGCTGTAATTGCAGTAGTTACATAACTGTCACCAGCATTGATGGTGCGATTATCACCACCGTTAATTAAGTCATAGGCAATTGAATCGATAACAAATCCTATGTCTTTATTGAACTTAGTTTCGTCAAATACATAGCTAGGATATATTGTATCTAAGAACCCAACACATTCTGCTTTAATAAATTCTTTGTTGAGTAATAAAATATCACCAGCATTGTTATAACCACCACTGTTAGTTTGTGTAGTTAATGTATTAACTGGACGGCTAGCATCTCTTAGATAATGATATCCGTATTTGTACGGCTCGTATATATGCCAATCACCGTAAGCAATGGTGTTACCTACTGTATAATTGTACGCACTCTTTTCAAAATTAACTTCGTTCTGTGCTAGAGAAACTGCAAAAGTATTGCTGCTTACTGCTCGAACTTCACCTTGTGCAGAAACAGTACCACTGGTTTTGAAAATCTTTCCTATCCAATTAGTACTAACAACTCCTGCATCTACAGTAACAGTGACAGTTTTTGTAACTGGGTCATTATCAGTTGAGCTAATAGTAACGCCTGCTGCACCTGCATAATCAGTCGCAGTGTTTAATTGTGTTACAATAATTCCGTCAATCTGTGCATCTCTAAAGAAATATGTGTTAGCCCACTTAGAACTACTGATACCAGGAAGTCTTGTTCCAACTAATGGTGCTGGCTTGATAACACTTCGGCGGAATTCATCACCACGGATAGAACAGTTTTCTGGAACCTTAATCGGGTATTGATCGTTGTGCTCACCTGACTCTACCATAATGGTAGATTGATTTTTGTTCTGTTTTTGACCCCACTGTAACTCTTCATTTAATTCAAAGTCGGCAGCATAAACATGCCACTTATCATAGTCAACAACATCTCCGTCTTGAAGCCCTAAACCATCTTTAAACTCGACTACAATAGTATCTCTTACGTTTTGATCATCATCTAGTTCTTGGATGATTCTACTGATATATCCGTAGCTTTTAACTCCGTAGCTAGCGTCAGTAATAACAAATTTATAACCAATCCAGAAATCTGGAATATCAATGCTATCTGCAACGTCTAATAAGAACGCACATTCTGTAATAGCACCACCAGATGTTACATATGCATTGTAGCTAAACGGTTCTGGCTCAACAGCCATACGATACGGTTTAGCGTAATCAACTGGGGTAATGTCATAATATTCGTAACCGTTTACATCGTCAAGAGTAATAGCTTCAACTAGACCAATTGCTTCGCTACTTGCACCAATGATGTAGTTTCCTGGGAAAATGCTTTTATTGATAAATGGGTCTGATCCAATATTAAAACTAGCCGGATCTAATGTTAATCTTAAACGGATTCCAAAAGAGCTAGTGTCTAACAGTGTACTAGGTGCAATAGAAGTAACAACAGGATTTGCTACGCCGTTACTCATTGAAATAGTTTTTTGGTAAGGTCCTAGTACAATTTGGCTCGCTGCAATAAACTGTTCTGCTGCTGCTGCGGCACGATTAACTGTTTTAAATGCATATGCAAATGCACGACCTCTCTTATAGCTAGGTAAAGAATATTGATGGTCGTCTCCACTTAAACTTACAAAGAAGTTCTGTCGACTTGCAAAACCACTGTTATCAACTAGTTCGTCGACATATGCTTTGTTAACAATGTGTGTAGAACTTGTAGGGCTTGCTAACAATGCTACATTGTCTCGAATGGTGCTTAACCCGTTATAAATGCTTTCACTAACACTGGTATTATCGTATCTAGTAATACCGTCGCGATTAACAAAGTTCTCAAACACCCATTTACGACTAACTGCATCCCAGTCTGCATGTGGGCCTGTGTTGTCCATGTTAATAATACTGAAGGCATTTTCACCGCTGATATCTGCTGCCAGTGTCGGATTCTTATCACTTGATAAGCTAGATGCGGTATTAATGATTCTAATTTCAGTTGAGCTTGTAACAAAATCAATGTTGATACCTGTGCCAGCTACTAAAATTTTATTAAGGAATTTATTACCTTCTGCGTTAACTTGTAAAATAGCATTGGGTCTTAATGTGCTAGGAGCTTCCTTGAGTCTTAAAAAGCTGAATCCGGCACCAAAACCCAACAATGTATAGATGTCTGTGAAGTTAGAGTTAACTTTCTGAAAAGCTGCATAGACGCTGTCGCCTGTTCCATCGTTTGGCTCGCTACCGATATTGATGATCTGTTGATTTAGTGGCATAATTTCCTCTGTACTACACCATATTTATTCTGGTAAAATTCTGTCAAAATAACAGCAGGTAGTATTCTACAAGTATTTATTTTAAGTTACTCAAAGGGTGTTAAATGAAATTCCTGTAATAGTAAATAAAGTATCGAGTTAATACTTTTAAGGAGATATCGATGTTTAAAGCAATTAAAGAATTCTTCCTAGGCAAGCCAGTTGAAACACCGGCAGCACCCAAGGTTGAAGAAACAAAGCCTGTACAGGCAAATGATGTGCCACTGCAACCAGTTGTTGAAGAAGTTCAACCGGTAGTAGAGGCAAAGGTTGATCCGGTATCAGTCGCATTGGATTTAGAACCAATGGATTTTGCAACCGCTACTACTCCGGTAACTGCTAAGAAGCCACGTAAACCACGTGCTCCTAAAGCTGTGGTTGCAACTCCGGCAAAAGCAACAAAACCTAAAGCAGAAAAAGCTGCACCAAAAAAGGTAGCAGCAATTAAAGTAAAGAAGGTAAAATAAAAAGGGCTCTTAGAGCCCTTTTTATTTGGTTAAACTATATTCGTATAGTGCCTTAGAGGCTAAGTTTTTAGCTTTAGACTCACACATAATATCAAAGTCTTTCCTGAAAGTTAAGGCCCAATCATTAACTGACTTGTTCCAATAGAAGTTACTGTGTGCTCTCATTTTCTGTTTTTTGTAACCGTTTTCTAGCAACAATGCATGATCAGGTAACGTAATTGGACAATGACCTACTAGCACATCTTCCCTGCTAACACTATAATGAATAACAGGGCGAACACCACGCCATGATTCGATTACACGCTTACATCTATCGTCGGTGGCTTGAATGTACTCTCCTGTACGGATCCAGTGATGGTGTATATCAAGTACGAGGGCACAATGTTTTGCGAGTTCGATGCTCGAGTCGATGCCCCAGCAGTTTTCGTCGTTTTCGATTGTGATGCAGTTTCTTGCTTCTGGGGATAACTTTCCCAATGCGTCAATGATGCCTTCGGGACCGCGTTTACCCGAGATGTGAACATTGATTTTAAGATCTTGGAAGGTCTTACCGAAACCCATCCAGCGGGCCATATCCACATGATATTCAAACTCCTCAATTGAACGTTCTACAATGCCGGGATTTTCACTAGCCAGCACAGTGAACTGACCAGGATGAAATGACAAGCGAACGTTATTAGTGCGAGCCAAAGCACCCACTTGGGCGAAGTGCTTTTCCGCATAAGCACGAACGTCTGGTAGACGCCAAAAGTAGCTATAATCAGGCTGGGTATAGACAGGAAGTATATCACTGCTAATACGAACCATTCGTAGAGATTCATCTAATGTACCTACTTTTTCTACCAGCTTACGGACAGCTTCAATATTACCTTTCATCAGGTCCCACAGCTTTTCCTCTGCAACTAATTGGCTTTGACGTTTAAGCCAAGCCACAGTAGTAGATCCTGTGTTATATTGTTTAGCATCATCAGTAGATTTAATACCGTCAACTTGACCAGCATGATCAATCCACTTGCAGGCAAAGCCTATTTTACCCATTATCTTCTTTCTTAGTAAGAGTCCAAGATCCGTCATTGTTATCGTGCCAATTTAGCACATCTCCAAAATCCCAACCTACTTGTGCTAGCATGTCGGGAGTAAAGGGCAAAATTAGATCTCCTGTTTTAGGATCTTCTTCAAGTGTCACTGTCCAGCGTTTTTGTTCCATGATCTATAATTTTAACGGTTATTACACGCATAGTCTTGAAACTACGCCATTCTTGTTTGTCTGTATCAAAAACCGGAATGGTTTCTAAATCTAGCAGACGGGTTTGATGATGTTCGCGAATTGCTTCACTAGGCATCCAATCTTTATGAAGAGTACACTTCATAACTCGATGTTCCCCACTTACTTTAGTAAACTCAACTTCGCAGACGCCTTGGTAGAGGATGTCTTTGATAACTTGATACTGTGTTTCTACAGGGTTAGATGTACCAGCAAAATCAATCATAGACGAATCTTAATAAGTTTATAGTTGACGTAGGCAAGGAAGAAATCAACAACTGCCCAGATGTATCTGCCCTCAGCAAGGGCATCAATACCAGCAAAGCTCAACCATCCAATGATAAACCAAGTAATTTGATCTTGGTTATGAATATACCAATTACGAAATGAATTCCACATAAAACACCTTTCTAATAATGTCTTATTATACAGGAGTTATATCGAATTGTCAATCAACTCTACTACTTGTTTTGCCGTTGCAGGACTCAAAGTCCAACCCAAATGTCCGTGTCCTGCATGATAGAAAATGTTGCTGATCTTTTTACTTTGTCGTATAACTGGCATCATATTTGGAGTCATTGGACGTAAACAGGCCCATTGTGTATAATCACGGGTGTCAATTTTAGGAAAGTTTGTATGTACCCAATCTAACAATGGCTGGATACGATCTCTGCGAATGTCATAGTTTTCACCTGTTAATTCAGCAGTACCTGCAACACGGAAACGGTTACCCAATGTACTGGTAACAATCTTTGCCTGATCATCTAATAAACTTACTGTAGGCAAATATTTTTTATCAACATTATTGATTGTAATGCTGTATCCTTTAACTGGATAAATGCCCAAGCTATCACCTATACTATTAGCTAACTGTTCAGAACCTACTCCTGCCGCAACTACCACTGCGTCATATTCATTTGAAATAAATTCGAGCGTTGCAGGTTTACAGTTATAATAGAATATAACACCGTATTTCTTTTCTAATACATTTGATAATTTATAACAGAATTTGTGTATATCGCCAGTCCAATCATGCCATGTCCATGCACCGCCTACAATATCTTTAACATCAACAAGTGTTTTATCTAATGCCTTGGTCTGCATTGGACCTAGTATATCCCACGCTACACCATTACTTTGATAGATAGATTGTGCTTGTTTAGCATGTTCAAAGTATGTATGATCTTTGTAAAAATGTAGGATTCCGCTAGGACTTTGGTCGTATGATAACCCTTCTTCGATGCCCATTTCTTTATAAAGTTTACTGGCTTCTAAACCTAAACGAATAGTTTCTTTAGTGTTATTTTCGTAAGCACCGGTTGCAGTGTAATACAAAAACTTAGCCATCCACTTCCATTGTGCCCAATCTAGTCGGGGACGGATTAGCAGTGGTGCATCTTTTTTGAACATCCACTTGATGCCCTTCTTGACATTTCCCCAAGTGGTCCATACCTCGCTATTGCTAACAGAGACCTGCCCGCCATTGGCAAAGCTAGTCTTCATTGCAGGATAGCGTTCTGCTTCGTATACAGAAACGCTATATCCTTTCCGAGCAAGATAGTAAGCAGTAGTAAGTCCGGCAATACCTGCACCGATAACTGCTACTTTTTTGTTCATGCAAACAGATCCTCGTTCCACTCTCTATGGCCTTCTCGGAAAGCCATGTTGCTCTGTGTTTCACGCACTTCTACGCGATAACACCAAAGGCGTTTGCTTTCTGCATCGCCCCACATGTCCGGAATGTAAACTCCGTTGACATACTTGTACAGCATATCGCTCAGTGCTTCACAGCCTAATGCTGGAAGGATAGTAAGTTTAGCCAACTTACGGCGTTCCATTTCTTTGTAGAATTCAAGTTCTGGATCATCAGCGGCCACTAGGGTTGTATGATCAAATTGATCCTCTAAGATTTTTTTAAGTTCTTTTAGACCACCGTAGTCAGCCGCCCAATTACGAACGTCTAAGTCGTTGGTCCCAAAATAGAACTTCATTGAAAAACTGTAACCGTGATTCATGTTACAGTGACTATCAGCACGCCATTGGCGATACGCACACGGGAAGGCGTCGTGATATTCTTTTGTTGATGTGTACTTATATTGTACGGGTTGTAGATTTGCCATCTCTAGTCTCCTTTGTAAGGTAGCAAGTTTGACGACATGCAGAATTTATAAAGCGGGGTGAAAGTCGTTAAAGACCGCTAGTAACTATTATATAGGCAGATATTTATTCTGTCAAGTAGTTAGGCTCTAATTTCACCAAAATTCTTCCAAGTGCCCGGAGTGCCAGTTCTGACACAAACCCACCCAATAAAACCCTGAGGTAGAGGATTGTCATTCCACACAATGTCACCTTGTTGATAAGCACCTTGTGTTGGCGGCTCAACTCCACGCATCTGTAGCTTGCCCCCAATTCGAACGTTGCCACCAACTTCAAATGCTTCAGTTGGATTCTTTACGTTAATAGCCAGCTTACCGTATGCACGAATAACTGTGCTGTCGCGGAGCTCATGTCCAAATGTAATATGTCCCTGTTCGTCAACACTTACTCGAACTTGATCATCTGTAATAATATCCAGTGCTTTGGTATTCAAAGTACCAATACGACCACGACCACGATCGTCTGAGTCAATTACTACTTCAACATTATTTGGATAATCGTAAACTGTAAACAATGCAGTAGGAGCATCTTGTCCTAAGCTAAATCTATTAGCAACTGGATTGTAAAAAACAAAGTCGTTGAAGTTTACAGCACCACTTACATTTAGGTCACGGAGTGTTCCTACAGTTTTTAAACTGGAATTAACAATGCCACTACCTAAACTTTCGCTTGTTAGTACACTGCTACCGCCAATAAGATAGTTTCTGCCTTTGGCAATTTCAATGCTTTCTGTACTAAAGAATCGATCAGGCCCAGCCATTAATACCAATTGTTTATTATAAGGAGCACCTGGCCATAACAATCCTGTGCCTACGTTTGTACCACTTTCTCCGTGTGCAAACTCTAGGTATTGCTTTTCATAAATCTGATTAGTGATAATTTCTGTAGTACGAACAAATCCTGCATCTAATACACCGTAGATTTTAACATCCCCTCGGAATGTAGTGTTACCTTCGATATTCTTTACATTCAGCGTCTGTACTGTGATTTTATCATCTTCTACAACTAATGTCTGTTTTGTAGCAAGATCTTTAATACCTGTGCTACCAAAATTGGTAATTGTACCGCCGTCGATAACATCGCCGCTAAAATCGTTCTCTACGATTAGTAAGCTACCGCGTGGAATATTTTCTAGATTACCTGCATCAAATGTCTTTACCATGGTGTTGTTCCGTAAATGTGAGAAGCCCCTAAGTGCTTTTGTGTATTTAGCACATAGGGGCTCTACAGTTTAGGAACGATTATACGGGTCTATTTTCCACTACTTGATCAGCAAGACCGTGCTGTACAGCCTCTGCGGCACTTAAAAATGTGTCAAACTTCATTGTTTCGAACATTTCTTCGTATGTTTTGCCAGCAGTATTGTGCTTAACGTACAGTTGAGTCAGGCGTTCATTTACTCGTTTAGATTCTTCAAAGCTACGTTTTGCATCTTCAAATTGCAGATCTTGTACGTGTACTGATCCGCTTGTGCCCCGTGTTCCTGAACTAACACGATGGATCATTGTGCGAGACTCCGGAAGTACGAATCGTTTACCCTTGGCACCTGCTTGTGCAAGGAACGACCCCATAGAGCAGGCTTGCCCCATAACATAAGTGCAGACATCCGGTTTGATAAACTGCATAACATCATAAATGCTAAGTCCAGCAGTAACTACTCCGCCTGGACTATTAATATAAAAATGAATGTCTTTGCTAGCATCTTGACTTTCAAGGTGAAGCATTTGTGCCACGATAAGATTGGCACTGTGGTCGTCAACTGGACCATTTAAGAAAACAATTCGTTCGTTTAGCAGTCGACTAAAAATGTCAAATGCACGTTCTCCTGAACTTGTCTTTTCGATTACCATTGGTACTAGCATAATTTTTCCTTTGTTTATTGTAGCACAGTTTAAAAAATAACTCTATCTTTCATTGCTCGGTCTGAATAAATTTGTAGACCTTTTTCACGAATTAGGTCAGCACAGAATTGCGGTTCAGCTTCCCATTTAGCTCTCCAGAACTGTTCGTCAAGTTCTTTGCTACAATCAATAGCGTAAATTTCATAATGACGTTGCGAGTTAAATCTTGCCCGCATTGTTAGATTACTAATTATATTGTTTAATGGGTTATGTTCTTTTTTACGCTCGGCTAGGATGTTAATGAGATTTCTTTTATCCATATCCTCGTATTGAGTAATAGGAACAATAGCTTCTACACCGTTACAGTCCCAGCTGAATATAAATGCATTAGTTGTCATTTTGAAAGATGCTTATCTAAAAATTCTTTTGTTCGGTTTCTTGAAAGGCGATCTGCTTCTGAATTGTACTCCATGTAGTATCCATATGCAACTCTTGATGGGAATTGCATATCAAATGCGTGGGTAGCATTTTTATACATGTGTAGGTCATATTTCTCTATGTTAGTACACCACTCCGGAGGAGTCCATGTGTCTTTGTCCCCGAAATGAATTTGAACAGGAAACTGAGGCTTAGTCCAGTCCCTACCTATGAAATTGTACCTCTTGGACCAGCAACTTGGATAGTATGCTACTGCCGCATCTACTCCTCCGACCCTATCGTTATTTGCTAGATTTAACACAGTGCTTCCTCCGTGACTAAATCCTATCACTGCTATCTTTCCTGTATGCCACGGTTGTTGTTTAATATAATCAACTAACTTACCAATGTCATAAGATCTTAATTCTGGATTAACAGCAGAGCTTCGATTGTTGCAGAGATTAGTAAACCCTCTTGGCAAAAAAGAGTCTACCATAACACCGTTATATCCCCAGCGACTAACCTGTACTAGCCATTCCTTATAGGAATGATTTTGGGTACCGTCGCACCCGTGTGCAATAATAACGGTAGGCCTAGGCGTATGTTTTACTTCTTTAAAAAGATACTTCTCTTCAATGTTAACTCCGTTAGTATAATAATTTGTATCCTTTGTTGGATAAAACGGTTCTGTGGTACTGCAACCAGTTATAAACAAAGTGAAGCATATTGTTAAGATAGTCTTTTTCATTCAGCTCTTTCTAAATTATTTGAACACCTTCAAAATCATAATATCTACATTCATGCGTCCGTTCATAATAGTCTCTGTGGCTTTAATTTTACCAAACCAATCTGTAACCCGCTTCTGCGTGTTTTGTTCCTTAAACTCACGCAACTGGTCTGCTGGCTTACGTAGAGTTTTCTGGAAACTCTTTTCAGTAAAGTCAATAATACTAGTACCCTTGACGCTCAATCCTGAAGATGTCTTAGCAATATAAATGCCAATTTTTCGAGTCTTGCTATTGTAAATGACAGCGGCTTGGGCCCCAATCAATCCTGCGGCTGGAACTGACACTGCACCAAGTTTATCATCAATAGTTTTAAACTTTAGCTTGGCCACTAATTCTTCTGCTGGTTTGACTTTCTTAGCACGTGGCTTCTTCAAGATTTTCTGTTCTGCGGCAATCTGCTCACATGCAGCCATAATCATTTCGTAGAACTCAATCAGCTTACGAACATTCTTTCGACTGTTGTGCTTGTACGCTTCACGCAACTGTTCATCGGCGTTACCACTAGCTAGTTCAGCTAACTCGTCAAAGTTACGCTGGAAGTATTGTTTAATGAATCGCGAATGTGCAGCCTTGGCACCTTTGCCTCGCAACAGATTGACAATCTTAATATCTTTAGGGTTGAATGCCTCTGGATCTAAAATCCAGCTGTCAATTGCGATATCAAGTTCTTCGGTCATAGCACCTGCGGCTTCACGCATACGATCTTGAATAGTAGGTTGTACTACTGTGGTTTTCACTGTCTTTACTTCGCCGTCGTCTTCAACTTCGTCATCTTGACCTTGTTCAATTACCTTGGCAATCTCGTTCCGCAACCATTGTGCAGTATCTCGGCCTTGATTAAAGCCCTCGTGAACTTCTGGCATTCCGCGAAGCAGGCAAGCGGCAACGGCACCCATAGTCATACCACAACGGCTGTCCTTAGTGTCTTTAAATGCTTTAATGTCTGATTTGTCGTATCCGTTTGCGGCCATCCAGTTAATAACCAAAGGCTTAAGATCCTTATTGGACTTTTCCAAACGGTAGTAGGCCATAGCACCACGGAAGTGGCGATTGAATTGTTCCCCAGTCAGACCTTCAGTATTGTCCCACTTTGGACTATAATCACGTTTGGCATTCTCACGAATGCTTTGGCTAGTGACTTTTTCTTTTTTAACTTTGGGTTTAATCTTAATGCCTGCGACTGTAGCCATTTTGTGCTCCTTGCTGTTTCAGTATAGTTATATTATACAGCCAGAACGGCTGTAAGTCAAGAGGTGGTAATACCAGTTTTATCCAAAAACTCCGAATATTTCAACAGAAACATTGTGCGTTTTGGCTCGTTGTAAAAATCCAAATGTATAGATTCTTTGAGGTACTTATGTCCAAAATCCGAATCTAACTTCCATACTGCGTGTCTCCTAACAGTAAATCCTAAAAAAGACTTCATCTTATCTCGAATAAGCATTACACTAGGAGGGGTATCTTTAGTCAGTTGGGTGTGCAGTTTGGCCCATTGTTCCAAATTTAATACAATTGGTTTGCTCATCAAAATTCATCATTTTGGTCCACGACTATCCAACCAAGTCGTTTTAGGTCTTCTCGAATCTCATCAGTGACTACTGATTCGGGTACATATCCATTGGGAAACTTAATGTTCAATTCTGGGTCATAATTATTGTCATTGCGGATACCTGAACAGTACCAATCAATGTAGTCGCCTTCTTGACGCATGTCTGCAATAATTCCACCCGCACTACGCCACGAGGCACTCCAAGTTTTATTAGACAAGATAGGAATAACTGCTAACTTTTGGAAATCATTGTTACAGATTGCGGCATAAAGATTTTGAGCATAGGATTCGCTAACACGAACTTTTTCTAGTATCCAATCGGTAGTTACTAGGTCGTACTCCATACTATCAACTTTAGATTCAGGGGTTTGCCATTTTTTGTCAGCATCTTCTAGAATCTTTTGAAACATGTCTAGGTAATCAGGATTAGGTTCTTCGCCTTTTTCTTTCATGCGTTCGACATATCCTTCTTTTTGAAAGGTATGTCGGTCTGGACTTTTACTAGGCTTCATACAGTTACTCGTTTTGTATTTGAACGAATTTTACGGCATTCTTCTTTAACTGCGATCGGATAATCGGGATGGAACTCTGCAATATCACAGTTGTAATAATGCACTCTAGGCAACCCATTATTGACTAACATCAATATAGGAATGCTTAGAACTATTGCAATAATTATTATTCTTAGGATCATGTCCAAAGACTATTACGTACTTTGATCAGACGAATCATCATTGCTTCATCTTCTTTTTCATAAGCTGCTTCAATCTTTTGAAGTAGCTTGTGGGCTTTGTTGCTGGCTTTCTGATCTGCAGGATCTTTCGAGTTTAGACTAGACATGAAGCTACCCGGATACTTGACACGCATAGCTTCGCAGTGAGCCGTCCAGCCGCTTGCGTCATATGGATCAGGACGATTGCGATAAGTGTCAGTCCACCATACATACAGCTCTTTGAGTTCTTTAGCGTTAACGGCTTGCAGAGTGGGCTTGTTGTAATCTGGATGATCTGGCTCGCACCACTCTGAATTAGTCAATGTCATTTCCCAGTCAAGATGATCTAGCCCAGCTTGCGGGCTACGCCATACACGCCAGCGAAACCAACCGCTTGCCCAGAATGGAGGATTATATTTTGCACGGGTTTCTTTATCGCCCCAAGCAATATGACTCCATGCTTTTTCTATTTCAATAAAATCAACCAGCTCATTGAATAGGCAAGGCAAAAAGCGGTTCCCCACGTCCTGCCACTGGCCAGGCTTAATATCCCGGGAATGAGCGGTAAGACTATGAGTGCGACTAACCCAACGGTTGTTAATGTAATATTTGATAGCATGTAGTTTATCCGTAGGCCAATAGACAATCTTTTGAGCAATATCCAATCCTTCTTCCGCTAGCCAATATCGGAAGTTGTGCTTCATTTGTGCAGTAGTGGTCCATTCGTCCCACTCTTCTGCTGTGCCAGCTTTGAGCTTGGCTGTGCCGCGAATCCAGTCGGCAAATTTTGAGCAAGTCCAATAGTGATTACGCATTTACTTTTCCAAACTTTAAATAAAATTCTGATAGTTTTTTCTTTTCTAACTCAGCTATTATAGCATATTCGTAGCCCATTGTCAAGTGGCTATGGTTCCTATGCCATTCAGGTTTATCCACAGAATTTTTCATGACATATTGTCCAGCTTCGGTGTTTTCCCATTCCCATAGTGGTTGGGCGGCATATAGGTCTGGGTCGTCAACATCGCCCATTCGAAACCGATGAACTACAACTTTGTGGATTTCTTCCACACGGTCAACACCATTTTCTTCAATAACTCGACATCTTATTGACATGACCATTTGAGATTAAAAATTGTAAGGAACTTATCTGCATCGGCACGTTTCCAAAACTTCCATTCCTGATAGCTTAGTCGATTGACCATTTTCCAATCTTTTAACTGCTCAGCAGACCAATCGCATCTGCTATCAAGATTTCCGTAGTCGGCAGTATAGTACAGGTACTGTTCGTCTTCAGAGACGTGCTCCCAATCTTCTTCAATGCGTATTCTCCATGCTAGATTTACTTTTCTAAGAACTACTCGAATCTTAGGTGCATGTTCCGACATATACTTAAGGTCTTGATACTTAGGTTCTAATTGTTCGAGGACACCAATCCAGGGATCACTGTTCATTATTATTTTTTCTTTTTAAAGTATCTACGCTTAGGTTTGTCTGTTTTTAAATTTAAAGGCTCGTGTGCAGTGTCTTTTAAACTCTTATCAAGTGCCGCATGAATTTCTTCAACTGAAGGACCTTCGTCGTATCCTGCAAGTTCTTCGTTAATTTCTTTAGCAATTTCTTCGAGAGGATTTGGACCATCTACTGGCATCTTAATGCCTACTTTATTTAAGTATCGTTGATTCTTTAGGATGTCAGTTTTAATGTTCCTAAACAAATTAATAGGTCCTTTAGCATCAGGACTGATTTGATCATAATCTCTAACTTCGTAAACGTCGTCAATGCCTGTTTTAATTTCGATAATATACAGTTCTCGATCTGAACTGTGTCCTTCTTTTAAGTGAGCTAGATCAACGATTTCTACCACTCTGCCTTCTACAAGTCTGCGTTCACCTAAATGAATCCAAACTTTGTCTTTGATGTTATATTCTTTTTTCATACTATTAGTACTGCTACAATTACTAGATAAACTAGTTGGTGGGCCATTTGATCAAGTCCTAGATGATTCCAGAACTGAGGAGTGGTGATGTCTCTATTACCTTTATTCATTTTGGTCCAATCAATATGATAATGCAATACGAAATCAATAAATCCTAGTAAGACTGCCCAGCTTACTGGAGTGAATAAGAACAAGATAGCCGCAGTAGCAATTCCGTGTTTAAGGCTGTGCTTAATGCCCAGCCAATTAAGATAAATGCCTTTGTGTTTTACTTCTTCGTCTGTTTGATTAACAAAGTCAATATACCAATGTTTAATCTGAAACAATGCCAATATGATTAATATTTCGATCATGGATTACTCACTAGTTCTTTGTAAAGAGTCGATCGGTACCATTGTAGTGCATCTTTTACAATAGTTTTACAATCGCTTGATTTTGGTTCCCAACCTAACACTGCTTTTGCTTTTGATATATCTGCATAGTTCATTGGTATATCGCCCGGTCTACGAGCACCGATGCTGAATTGTATACCTTGCCCTACTTGCAATTGATATTCTGCAAATACCTGCAACACACTCTTTCCTGAGCCAGCACCAATATTAAATGCATTAGTAACGCCACCAGCTTCTAAGTATTGAAGTGCTTTGACGTGTGCATCTGCAATATCCCAAATATGTGTAAAGTCACGAACAGCAGTACCATCTGGCGTAGGATAGTCATTGCCGTTGAATCTAAACTCAACAGCTTTACCGTCTATTACATTTTGAATACTAGGGATAAGATGTGATGGCTTAGGACGATACTCTCCAATAGCACCATCGGGTGCCGCACCACTTGCGTTAAAATATCTCAAACTGACTGAACGAATATTATGTGCAACACTAACATCACGCAACATACATTCTACTGCCCACTTGCTAGCACCGTAGCTAGTAACAGGAGTTTTAGGATGATCCTCGGTAGTAGGTAATTTTGAAATATCTACTTCACCGTACACTGAGCTAGTAGAACTAAAGATAACTTTGTCTACACCGTATTTGGCACATGCTTCTAATAGTGTTGCAGAACCGCCTACATTATTTTGATAGTAGCGAAGAGGGTCAGTGACACTAGCACCTACTTCGCTACTTGCCGCAAGATGGATCACTGCATCAAATTTGTATTTTTCAAAAAGCAGAACTAAAGACCATTTGTTGTTTATGTCGCCACAAATTGCAGGCCAGTAGGGACTTGCCCACGGCCTTGCTTTTGCCTGCATGTCAAATACAACAGGAAAATACCCGTGTTCGAAAAGCATTTTTGCGACATGACTACCTACGTAGCCACTACCGCCAGTGACTAATATATGTTTCACTTTACGTTAGCTACCTTAGTTTCTAACAATTCTTTGATGAATTTCAAAGCCTTGCGGTCAGTATCGTATACGAACTCTTTTTCGTTGTTCTCGTCATCTCTGATTAGAATAACAATACCGTTCTCGACTTTTCTCAATTCAATACTTTCGAACATGGTGATCTTTCTTTATTTTGGAACACTTAAATTATAGTTAAAGTGGAAGATACCGATATGGCTAACTTCCTTACTCAACTCCTGATCGCACCAAACTTCATAACCTGCCTTCTGTGCTTGTTGACAGAAATAGATATCTTCACCAATCTCAAGATTGAGTTCAGGAATATATTCTTGCAGGTAGTGAGGTTGGGGGATTTTTTCATAAACTGAACGATGTACTAACACACAGCCATGTGGTAAGACATCGATCAATTCCATTGGAGGGCTGTCATCTCTAGTTTCGAATTCACGGAACTGTCCATTAGACCCTAGCATACCTGTAAAGTTAGCATTAGGGAAACGGCGTCGACGATAGTTTACTCCAACAATCGGTTTGTTTCTTTTGAGCAATCGAATAGGTGCATCAATAGGGAACTTCATATCTGAGTCAACCCACCAAATATAGTCGAAGTCGCTTTTGAGAAAGATATCAGTTAAGTTGCGGCGAGCAATAGTAATAACTGAACCAATGTTGAATGCACAGTTAATCTTAATTCCGTTGGCAACAAGATTAGCTGCCGCCATTGCTAAGTGCTGTGCAAATTCAGCATTGACCATTTCCATTGCTGGAACAGCGATCATAATGCTAGGTGCTCTACCTTGTTGTGCAGGTGCAGCCGCAGGTGCTGCCGGTGCCGGCTTAACATTGAACTTGGGTTTGTTTTTCATGGGATCCTTTGTTTTATTCTTTTAATTATCTAAGATCAAGCACCTACTATTGCGTTCTTGATTATCGACGTGCTTGATCTAAAACTTCAGTAGCAGTCTGGTCCAGCGTCTTGCCGCCGACTCTACCTTCAAGTTTTACCTGCTTGTTTTGATCATAAGTAGCCGCCATAGCCTTAACATCTTGTTGACTGATTTTTAGCATAACAAATACTCTAAAGTTATTTGCTTCTGGATTAAAGATGACCATTTTCTTTTCGACACCGTAAGTACGTACTACGCTCTCGGCAATCAAATTTACAATCACATCTTGACTCTGAGCTCGACCTGTTGGGCGATCTGGTGAGCCAGTTTCGTCGTATCGAATAATTGTACGATTATTCATTTCGCCGTTAACTCGATCTGCAATTTTTGCTTTTGCCTTAAGTGTAGCTTTCTTCATAGCCATTTCCATTGAAGGGCTAACATCTTCGGCTACTGCATAATACATACCGTTTTTATCCCAAGGCTTGTACCATGCTTTCATTTCCGACCCTACGTCGACATGATCAAGATACCAAGTGGGCACAGTCTTTTTATCTAAATTCTCAGTCATCAGTTCTGTCATAGACGAACATGCAGACAACGCTAGTACTGCTAGAACAATTGAAATACGCTTCATTTTACATTCTCCTGAATGATAATTTTAGTTTGATCAACACCTCTGTCGACGATTTTTGCAATGCCGGAAGCCCCGACAGTAGCTAGGATGATTCCAAAGATTGTCCCAACAATAAAGTTTGTCATAACTACTCTTTCTGTGTGTGTTAAAATTTGTCAACTATGATCCATTTTGTTGGACCATATCTGCAAACAATTCCTTGAAACTGTATAATGTCTTTACCATTCCAACCAGTTTCGAGATACCATCTACATTCTTCTCCGTTGTGGTAAAATGCATTGGGATAATTTGTATGGGATCGTAATCTACGAACATCATCTATAATTGTTCCAATTTTAGGATTTAAAAGAGGTCTATCTTTTTCTTCCTGCTCTTTACAAACTACGAAAGTCTCACTTGTTATTGTACTTGAATATAGTCCTGTGAGCAAATTTTTCTTTGCCAATTCAGTTGCGGCCCCGCAGGCTTTGGCATGACTGTAGTCACCTGACCAGATAAATTCACCTTTACCTTGATGCCACTTTCCGCCAGTGTATCCTTCTAGACTGGCTGTGCATTTGTATTGCCCTTTACCAAACGGATTAACTTCGGCTACTACATTTTTAATTTCATGTATCCGCCCAACTTCTTTTGAAGTTGTTCGCTCTTTCATAATGCAATCTTGTGCAATTGCAGAATTGGTAAAGAGTACAGCAGTTAGTAAGATTTGTGTCGAAAGTTGCATCTGTAGTAAATCTCATCTATGTTTGCGTTAATCAAATAGTCTATACGGCCATCTGCAATTTCTTTGTTTTTAGGAAACTCTTTAGAAAAGCCGCCCCAGGAGGTTACTTCAAGGTAAGCATCTCGACGCTCACGTTGAGTAGGACGGATACTGCGTAACCATTCAACTTGCTCTTTGGCAATGTTACAATCTGGTTTGAAACTGCCCAAAGCGTGTGATGACGGAAGAATTCGTTGTGCAGGACTTGCACATCCTACTAGACTAGCGGCCGTTGCAATCAGTACGAATTTGCCAAATTTTGTGCTTAATAGCGTTAATGCTGGCACCATTTGATTTTGTGTCTTTCTCTGCAAATTGCAGTTGTTCAGTTAACCATCCGTTAATTCGATTTTTATTCCAGCAATCAATTGGAATATTACTAACTTCTGTAGGAGTTAGAATTCGATAGCTAGTAGTCGAACAGCCAGCTAACAAAATGATCACTAAAGAAAAAACCTTAAACATGTGTATATAATACAGCACATTTAAGGTTTTGTCAAGTATTGATTTTACCAATTATCTGTTTAAACGGTCTAAACTTTTATAAACTTTTTTGATTAATTTACGTAAAACTGGATGGTTAACATCTTTGGAAAATGCGTTAACATACGCCCAAAGATTAACACTGTCTTCGATTGCAATGTCTTTAACTTTGTTTAATTTTTCAATTACTTGTGGATAACTATTTCTATCTAATAATTCGTTAGCAATGTTATATGCATAGGCATTGATTTCATCTGGACTACTTAGATACCAGCGATTTTCTTCTGCTTCGTCGTACTCGTCATCGCCTTCTTCATATGCGGTTTCAAAGTCCCATTTTTCAACTTCTAAGAAATCTCTTGCACGGAATTGTTGCATGTGGATAACTTCGTGACTCAATGTGTCTGCAATTTTTCTTGTGATAATGTCAAATTGTGGTTCATCAATCAACATAACATCTTGCATTGGGTTAGTAACCAAATATATCTCAATGGCAACATCCCCAGCCTCGTCTAAGCCTCCGTCGTAGTATCCATTGAGCTCGATATCGTTTTGATCCACTTGTGTAGCTTCTGCGTGTTTAACATCAATGTTAAAACGCTTTCCAATGAATACCCCGAGATCCTGAATTAATTCGTCAACTGCATAAAATTGGTTTACTATTTTAGGTTTGATATCATCAAATATTTCAAGAACTTCTTTTCTTGTTGGAACCACTACTTTTCTATCTAACTTTGGGCAGCAGTTGAATTTTTTCATTTTTGTTCTTTTACTCACTTTTTTAACCAATCAGATGTTTTATAAGGCTTTGCTATTTCCTCGGCATTAGGAATATAATTCATTACCTTCTTTTTTAATTTACGGATTACTCTGTGACTGTGATTGTGATCAAATGCATCTAGATACATTCTGAAGCCGTCCTTTTTTAATCTCTTATCATTGAGATCAGTGTTTAGATAATTTACTATAGATGTTTTATCCTCCCCGAACCTGTCAAGAAGCTGACAAGCAATGTTAAAGCTGTATGCATCAATTTCGTCACTGTTTCCTAGGTATATTTGTTCGTTGCGTTTTCTTGCTAGGTTTGCAGAACTTTCATACCCGGGAATGTCTTTGTAATCACGTCTGCGATATTGTCGCATGTGAATAACTTCGTGCATTACTGTGTCTGCTATTGCCATGCAGACTCTGCGAAATAAATGCTTATTTGCTTTAATAATTACGTCAGGTGAATGATATTGTATACAAAGCGTGATAGACGTTTTGCCTTCCTGATCTAATACACTGTCATATAAGCCGCCCACCCATACGCAGTTTTTTTCTGTTTTAGTGTTGTAGCAGGATCTAACTTTGACAGGTATTTTAAAAAATCTTAAGATTTCTCGTAGCTTGTTAGAAAAACTAGTCGGTGATAAGGACTTGCCTACAACATTGTAGCTTGTAAAGTTTACCATTTCTGCTATTAGATTCCTATCTAACGCAGACCAATCAAAAGTAGCAGCTTTAGTCATAAATCCCTCAGCTATTTTACATAATTATTCTTAAATCAGTCCACGTTATCAGGGTAGTTAATTATGATAAAATGTTAACCCATTTGTCAATAACGTGCTGCCAGTCGTAACTTTTAGCATGTTCTTGGATTTCCAAGCATCGTTGTCTGTACTTGTTAGGGTTATCTTTATAATAACTTAAAATTTCCACAGTTTTTTCTAAGAATTCGTCTTCTGCTACGGGCACAGCATGTCCGCCTGCATCACCAATTCTCTGGGCCCAGTGTCCAACATTAGTACCGATTACTAGCTTGCCGGCCGCACCGCCCTCCATTACAGGAAGTCCAGCACCTTCTTCTGTACTAGCTGCGATAACAGCGTCTATGCCTTTGTAGAATCCCGGCATAGTGATAAAACTATTGTGATATTGCTGTGCAACTCTAAACTCTAATCCGGCACGTTTTACTGCTTCTTCAACTAGCCAGCCACGCTTATGATACTTAGGCTGTGCTAGATCGCTAGCAACCATATCTTGTGCAAACTCTTCTTTTCTGTGGAAGCTGCCTGTGTATCCTACAACTTTTAAATTGTCGTTAGGTGTGCTGTAAAAAGTATTATAGTTAATAGCCACAGGAGTTAGTTCAGCAGGCCGCTCGATACCTAGTTCTTTACTAAGATCAACTAGCCATTGGCTAACACAACCGTATCTACGGAAACGTTTAAAGTCTTCATATCCGTGATGATGAATCAGTTCAGTCATGTCTAATTTAGCATGACTGATAATAACACACTGTTCGGGTGCTACTGTAGCATAGTTATATCCTAAGAATCTCCATCCGTGGGGAGTAGTTACAAAAATATCAGTTGTGGAATTTAATTCCAACATTTCTTCTCTAGTGTAACTTTTGTTCCAAGGAAGTAGTTGACAGTTAAATCCGTGTCCCCATAGATATTTGAACAGCTCGTAATGAACTGTTCCGAATGCCCAGTTAGGCTCAAAGTAAAAAACTACTCTTTTCATTTCTTGTCCATCGGTGGATAGTACTTACGCAACCAATCAAGGTTTTCTCGATCTGGATGATCCTGGTACCATCCTTTGCCGCTATGCACATCGTAGACCATCTGGAAGTATTCTTCATACATCGGTGCAACTCGTTCTAGGCTAAAGTTCTCACCAAACGCACGACACGCGGCCGGATCAATCTTATCGATGTTTTCAGCAGCCCAAACAAACTGATCAAAGGTTCTGCAACGATATCCAGTAACTCCGTGTACATTATTTTCTGTAAATGATCCCCAGTCTGTTGTGATAGTAGGAGTACCACTTAACAACATCTCTACTTGCACACCACCGAATGGTTCTGTGTACAGACTAGGAACAAATGCCCCTTTGGCACGACTCATTAATTTCTTACGAGTCTCTACATCTGCGTATCCCACAAACTCGACGTGGTCTGGAGTTTCTGCGTAACCCATTGATGCTAAGTTGTTTTGACCAGCCATGATTAATTTTGCACCAATCTTTCTAGTTACTTCGATTGCAAGGTGTGCTCCTTTGCCTTCATATACTCGCCCTAAGAACAAGAAGTAATCTTCTTTCTTTTCTGGCTCATAAGTAAAGTCTTCTAAGTCGAAGTAGTTAGGGACAACACCGTGATACCAATCTTGATTGCATGTTCCTACACTTTGTAATCCAAAGAAGGCATGCATAATAGCATAGCTTTCAAAGATCTTCCAACGTGCCCAATGACCGCCTGCATATCCAATACCCGGTTCAACAACAATTAAATCGTTGTGTGCATCGCATACTGCACGAACACCTGATCCCCAGAATGGTAGAATAAAATCTTTAGGTTGTTTACGTAGTCCAATTTCTCGAATAGCGTTTGCATAGAATGTTTGATATGCGTGATCGCCTGTATCAAACTTAAAGAAATTTTTACGCCAGTCGTAACTGCCGTAGGCAATTTCTAAATCTTTGTTTGTGGTAACAGTGACATGCTCGTCGCATACTAGGTCGCTGTCTTCATGTCCATAGTGGATAACATAATGCCCACGCTCTTTCATCATCTTGCCGAATTTAACGACTTTCTGAGTATAAGCACAGGCATTATATTCTTTACTGGATACTGTGTGGGGCAAGCCCAATATGTGGAATCTGAATTTTTGGCTCATAATTTAATTGGTTGGTGCTGCCTGTCGGAATCGAACTGACGACCTTCGGATTACAAAACCGGTGCTCTACCAACTGAGCTAAGGCAGCGATGTTTTTATTTAAGTAACTACTATATTAGCGTTATTAGATCTGAATGTCAAGTTTCTCTGATCTCTTTAAGTTTGCTCCAGTACTGGATAGTAAATCTATCATACTCTGGATTTCTGTCTTTTTTTACTACAGGAGTTACACAGTGGTATACTCTGCTAGGAAAGATAACTAATCTATTATTTTTAAATTCAATAGTTTTAAGAGGTTGTTTAGTTTCCCAATCTCCGAATACAAAATCTCCACCTGTAAATTTAGATGGATCTTTAGCAAACATATAGTTCATTGTGGCAGTAGGATTATAATCTCTATGCCAACTGTAATGATCCTCATGGGTATATTTGCTCATTAGCATCTGACTAGAATCAGTATATAACATGCTGGTAAAGAGGGAATCATTTGCTTCAAGTAATATTTTCTTTACTTCGTCGGACCAAATTCTTTGTTCAAGATAAGTTGAGATTTGAAAACTATTTGGTCGTGAAGCGTATTGCTGGAACAGCCACATATTCTTACTGCTTTTTGACCCGGGACTAATGACAATACCCTGGTTACTATTAACCTTGCTAGTAACCATTCCGGGAATTAATCTACAAGCTTCATTAATAATCTGCAAATTGTACACCCACGGTACAAAATCATCTATCACAATATGAACAAATGGTTCTTTAAAAATTTCGTATTTCATTTAGGATACATGTATAACCAGATCATTGTGCTAGGTCTTGCTTCAACACACAATAACATTTTATCATAGTCATCTAAATCGTCAATTAACGGCATATAGGGATTTTTATTCCCTTGCCTTATCAGTTTAATATTGTGAGTTTCTGCAAATCGTGCAACTAATTTATCAGTTAGACCAGGTCTATTACAGTCATGACTTTCAACCATAACTGAAGTTTTTGCTAACTCGGGCACCACTGTGAGATCAAGGATGTCTTCTTCTGCACCTTCGCAATCCATAAAGATAAACGGATTGTCAGCGGTGGCAAGGAATGATCTATAGTTGCTTATAGTGCAATCTGTGCTGAATAGAATTTTGTTTACACCGTTAGCGGCAGCATTTTCTCTTGCAATGTCTACAGCAGTTTTGTTTACATCGAACACTACAGTTTTTGTCTGTGTTCTTTTTGCTAGACCTATGCCATAGTAACCTTCAGCACAACCTATGTTTAAGATTAAATCGTGCGGCTGATTAATAACTCGCTCAATGTCTTCAAACAATTCACACTCGTATAATCCTAGTAATTTACTAGCACAGTCGCCGTCGCCCCAGCTAAACTTGTGCAAGATTTTCATTGCTTGAAACGGTCCTTGGTATACGAATCCCTGTGTCCTTTGGTACACTAATTCTGTGAGTTCGGCTCTACGTGCCCATGAGGCTCTGATATAATTGTTTTTAACTTCTGACATTTTAAGAATTCTTTTTTATTAAGTTAATTAGTTCGGGTGCTGACAAACTGTCAAAGTCCAGGCCTATGTTCATTCGAATACCAGTGCTGAACTTATGTACACTATGCCATTCTAAATGATTAAACACATACCAATATCCTGGCTCTATTTGAGCACTGACCACATGTTCGATTTTATCTAAATCTGGTATTCTAGTAGTGTGAATAATTTCAAATGGTTCTTTTTCTCTGTACCATCTAGTCTCTTCTCCGTTACCTTCGAGTAGCATAAACAAAGAACTTTTTCGTTTATGGCCTTTATGTGGCGGTAGGATTTCTCCTCCGTGACTAATTTGAAATATAGGAACTGGCTCGCCGGGAGTGGGCTCTTTTAAAAACTCCGGAGTTAGTGAAAGGAATTCGGAAGTATCTTGTTCTGTAAGAAAATATTGAGTAAAGTTAATAACGTTACTTTCTGTAAAGTATTCCTTGATTTGCCGTCCTCGGCGAATCAATTCTTTTGAATCTCGACTGCCTATTAAATTAAATGTAGCTCTCGGATTGTTTCTAGGGTCGTCATAGTTGTTTCTAAAAACAAGGTTATCAGTACTTGTCTTAACACGACCTAGCAGACTTTGACAAAAATCATCTGCAAATTTTAAATTTGTTTTGTATATGTATTTGTCGGCATCAACATCCGATATTATAGTTTTAATCATACTTTACTAAAATTTGGTACGGTCGGTAGGCTTCGAACCTACAAGGGCAGTGTCTAGGACTGTGCCCGGTCCCCGCAGTGAACTTTGGGAGCTTTTCCAATTTGCTCACGACCGCAATTAATTATAACTTATTTTCTTCTCCGACGCAAGTCCTAGAAACATCAAAGTTTGGATAACATATCGACCTGGATCAAACTGCCACCATTCTTTTCCAATCTGCCAACTACCCGGAGCAGAGTGATGGTTATAGTGCCAGCCTTCACCGAATGTTAAGTACGACCACCACCAAACATTATGTGATTGATCTCGATAGTCAGTTGCAACCCGTGTTCCGAACATTGGGCTATGATCAATCCAATTACTCAATCTAGAAGCCATTGTGTTAAAAAATACAGGGATAATGTAGAGAAATACTGCAATCATTGGATCAATTGCCACTAACACTGCTACTACTAGTAAGACTATTAGCATATAGTACTCGTGCATAAATCTATGAACAGGGTCGTTTATAATATCTTTTACAGACCATTTGTTAAATTTTCCACCGTAGTCACCAACGAACGCACCTATTGGGCCTAGTACTACTGGGCTGTGCGGATCACCGGGTTTGTCTGCAAATTTATGATGTGCTCTATGTACAAATACCCATCCCACTGAGCTACCAGTACAGCCTAAATTTCCAAAGAAGCTAAACAAATATTCTAAGGGTTTCCAAAGTTGATACGATTTATGTGTCAACAATCTATGAAAAGTAACTGTAATACCGAGACAGGTAATTAAAAAATATCCAACTAAAGAAAGTAGCCAGTAGTTCCAACTAATAGGAGTTACTATTGCCCACACAAAAATACCAGCAGCGGCTAACTGCATTGCAATAAAAAACCACTCTCGTGGATAAAAATACTGTTTCATTTTTTTACAATCCTTATCACGTAAGATATTAAATCTACTTCCCACCAATGTTCTTGCAAGTTCCATTTACTGGGATTTGTATGATGGTTATTGTGCCATCCTTCGCCCCATAGTAAAATTGCAAAAGGCCATAAATTTTTACTTTCATCACGGTGCTGGTGGTTAGTATAACCGTGACTGTGTCCAAAATATGTAAAGCTGTTTAATGCAAGATGAGTCATTGCAAGTGGCACAGCCCATGCAAAATAAAATAGCCAAGGACTTATTAAAAATAACAACCCTGCCCACCCTATTACTAAAATCTTATAATATTTGTTAATCCATAGATGATGGTAGGTAAAGAGATCTCTAATTAGATATCTTTTTAATTCTCCACCATAATTTAAAATGTGTGGGAAAAACACTCTCCAACCGTTGATATTAGGTGCATGAGGATCTTTTTCAGTATCGCTGTACGCATGATGTTCTCGATGAATGTGAACCCATCCTAAAATGCTTCCTCTACCTGCCTGGATAGCAAACCAACTGAACAGCCATTCTAATATAGGATATTTGAATTGAAAACTTTTATGGGTCCAATATCTATGCATCATCATGCTGACCCCTACTCCTGCATACAAAAAGTACCCAAGTAAGATAGTCAATGCTTCGGTAACTCCTATGTCGAAAATCCAAAAGCCGGCTACAGCAATCAATAGACTGATGATCTGTAAAAAGGATACGAATCCCGAGCTTGCTGCAAAGATATTTTTCATACCTATATTTATTAGGAGTTTTTTCCAAGAAAAAATTTAGCAGTTATATACCTACTAAATAAAATTTTAAAAGGATTCATGATGGAAATTATCACAGCCTCTCTGCTTTTTATGCTGACAATGTTTGGTGTATTAATGTATGCAGGAAGAAATTGGAGTTCGAGCAATATGAGTTTTTTGTTTGCCAATAGATCGTTAAATTACATTCCCGCTGGCCTTGCAATCAACGCTCATTGGTTTTGGGCTATTGCATTATTTGTAGGACCAACAGTGGCGTATAATTGGGGCTGGATAGGTTTATTATGGTTTGCTATTCCTAATGCATTGAGTTTATTAGTAATGGCATTTATTGGGTCCAGGATACGTAACAACTACACAGACGGATTTAGTTTAAGCGAGTACATCCAAGAAAATTTTAGTCCAAGACTTGCAAAATTATTTCAGTTAAAATTTGCATTAATTTCATTTGCAGGATTGTTATTGTCCTTTACCGCTATTGGCAAGCTATGGGCATTCTTAGGACTGGCAGCGTTTGTAGATCCTGTTTATGCAACACTGGTTGTGGGGCTTATTACATTAGGATTTACTCTGCGTGGCGGTATAAGAAGTAGCATTTTTAGCGGTGCAACTATGACCCTCTTGTGGATTCTATTTTTTGGAGTCTCGGCATTCAGTGTGTTTACTTCAGATGTTTCGATTCTCGTAACAGGAAAGAATGCACTGGAAACTATTTGGAATGAAAAGTTTTTAACTAATTTTGCATTGGCATTTTTAGTTGCTATCGGCGTGGGTGCTACTAGTCACGGAATGATGTGGCAAAAGACATTCTCAATGCCTAAAGAAAATATTTGGCCTAGTTTTATAATTGCTTCAATAATATTTGTTCTAATGGTACTATCATTAGGAAGTTTATCACTATTCACATTTGCTTCCGGAACAGCAGTAAGTCATCCTGAATTATCTGCATTAGCTGGAATAGCAACACTGTTTGGGGCAAGCGGCCTACTTGTATTTTCTATTCTGTTAATAGGTCAAACGTCTACTATCATGGATTCTGCAATCACCTACATGGCCAGTCTAAGTTCACGAGAATGGGTAAAGAAGGACGATCCTAAGGTCAGTAAAATTGCTATGATTCTGTTTATAACTGCGGCATGGATTGTTTCATTTTTAAAGTTAGAAATCTGGACCATCTTTATGTTGATGGGAGCTATTAGAATAGTGATGTTTGCTACAATTTCTACTCATGCGTTAGGTTTAAAGATTTCAGAAGCAGCAAGTTTTTATAGTTCTATAGTAGCAATTATTGGTGCAATTTATCTTTCTTATACTGCAAGAATTGATAAGCTCCCAATATATGATATGTATTCTGCATATTTTGCTATCGGCTTACCTTTGTTAGCAATAGTCGGAAGCCACTTCTTTAACAAATTTAAAAGGCATTAAATGTTATCATCGAGATCTAATGTTGGATATTACAAAACCGGCAACAAATTATTCACTGAAAAAATTGAAGCAGTTATCGAGGCGAACAAAACTAAGGCCGATGTAGAGTGGGAATTCAATAATGATATCTGGGATGCAGTAGACTGGACTGTTGAGCCTACACTAAGTTTAAATGAACTGTATAAACTTCGTGCTCAACAAATTCGCGACAAGTATGATTATCTTGTTTTATTTTCTAGCGGCGGTTCTGATAGCAGGAACATGGCTTATGCATTTTTAAAAAACGGAATTCATCTTGATGAGATTGTTGCAGGTTCTCCGGCGTCGGGCTTAAACAATTGGAACAATGATTTAACCTCTCATAATCCTGAAAATACTATTACTGAAACCGTTGTTGCACAGATGCCTTTCATGCACGAAATATCAGTTAACTATCCTAATGTAAAGTTAACAAATCATGATTATTTCATCGATATGGTTAATTATAAACCGGATGAGTGGATTAGAAAATGCGGCAATTATATACACCCGACATATGCAGCTAGATATAATCTAGAAAGATATTCTCATCTTAAAAAAATATTAGACTCTGGAAAGACAATTGGTTTTATATACGGAATAGACAAGCCCTTTATTACTATTCATAAGGGCATGGTATGGTCGTTAATATACGATTACGGAGTCAGCAATGCGTTCCAGTCAATTGACCATCCGCTCGCAGATGTTGAATTATTTTATTGGTCGCACGAGTTGCCTGAAATAGTAATTAAACAGAGCCATGTAGTTACCAAGGCTGCTCATGTTCCAGAAAACGTGCATAGTATAATGGATACTATTCATAATGATTCTAGAGAGAACTATAAAGAAATTTATAGTAAACACTCCGCTAGATATCAACGTGCAATCATTCCTTACATTTACCCCATGCTTGAAGAATTTCCCTGGCAGTGTGCTAAACCTGCATTAGTGTTTATGGGAGAACACGATGCTTGGTTTGATAAATTGCACAAAGGAACAATAGTTCATCAAAAAATAATGTCAGACTATGATCGATTTATTAAAAGTATTGATCCTAAATACTTTAGAACAAGGCAACAAAATTGGGATATTGAAGTAGACGAACATTCTCATTTAGATCCTAACTATGTTATCGGCTTTAAACCCTGCATGTTAAAAAAGAAAATTGGTCCAGTTTCTAATTTCCTACCAAAGTTATGAACATAGCTATATTTGGAAGCAATCACTGTTTACATTTTTTCTCTCAGTATCTGGAAAAATATGAAAACGTTAATAATGTCTATCACTATTCTGCAGGACCCCTACATGTACCTACTGAAAAATATCATCCTATAATTTTTAAAGAAACTTTAGAAGAATATTTAAATGAAGTTGATACGTTAAAAGAAAAAGAAATAGATTTAATCATACCGTTAACACTGCCTTTCCAATTATGGTCTAAGTTTCAAAATAAGATTAGAAGTACAGGAATCTCGGTATTGTCGCCAACTTCAGATCTTGCGATGTTAGAATGGTCTAAAATTTACGGTAAAAAGTTTATGCAGTCAATTGGTGTACCGACTGCTAAACATAAGACATTGTTGTATGACGAGGTTATAGATAATTTTTTTACAATAGAACGTCCCTTTGTTTTAAAATTTGATCAGGATTTTAGATTTGGCAGACAGTCGATAGTTGTTACAGAAAATAACTTAAATGAAGTTTATACAAACTTTTTGGATACTGGTAAAACAAGGATGTCTGATCTGCTTAAAAAAGGTGATCATACTGATTACATAATAGAAGAATTTTTAGCAGGCCCTGAATATTCTTTGCATATTTTATGTAACGGAACTAATTGGTCATACTTAGGATCTTCAAGAGACTACAAAAAAGAGTTTAACAGTGACACTGGAAATAATGTGTGTAGCATGGGATGCTATTCTGTAACTGATCCTATAAATGATCAAGCTGTTCAAATTGTTAACCAAGTACTAACAGCACTGGAAAATAACGGCACTCCTTATGTAGGGGTTTTATATCTGGGAATGATAATACATAACGGAGTACACAAAGTACTAGAGATTAATACTCGCCCAGGTAATCCAGAATTTAATACGATATTGTCTATGATAGACGATAACATAGTAGAATTATTTTTTAATTGCGTCAATAACAATGTAAAAAAATCTATTAGATTTAAATCAGGCAGTGCTGTTACTATACAACTGGTCCATAAAGATTACATTTTAGAATATCGAGAAAACGTAAAATATCCTATATTGAAAGACATCCCACCTGACATAATTGTTAGTTACGGATCATTAGACCCGCACCTTCGATATTGTAATCTTACTGCTACAGGAGAAACACCTCAGCTAGCTTCTGAAAAAATATCAGATTATTTAGATAAACAATATTTGGGCGATTTTAGATACAGGACAGATATAGGTATTTTACCTTAAAAGAGTTTCAAGATATTTCATTATTCTTGTAACTATTCTTGATCGTATTTCTTCTGAATATGTATTATTAGTTGAAGTTATAATTTTTCTTATTTCCGGCCAGGTGTAGTCAAGCCCTGCAAGTCCCACAGTATCGCCCCATCTCATAGTTGGTTTTTTGTTCTTTGATTCTAGATAAGAAATACTGTTCTTTGATATTTCAATAGCGTCAGAGTATGTCAATCCCATATTGTTAATCCAACCTTGCTCGTTAGTTGAGTAACCGTACTTTGTAGGGTTTTTCATAAACTCACTACTCCATGCAAAATTTTTAATAGTTGGATCTAAAAATAATGGATTTATATTTGCAGCATCTAGTTTGAATGCATCGCTACCTACTATTTCAATCCATTCTTCTGCTGACTTTTTATCTTCGTAGGGTAGTCCTATCATAAAATTACCAATTGTAAAGACATCATCACCCCATATGTCTTTACATTGTTGAAGAGTATCTATTATTTTTTCTCTAGAAAGTCCTTTTCCGATTGCTTTATTTCCTCGATCGTTTAGGCTTTCAACTCCAAATAATGCAACTTTTAATCCACTTTCTTTTAATAATGAGATTGTCTTTGGGTGTGCATGTAATAAATCTAACCTCAAATAAGTTACAAAATTAATTTTAAAAGGTAATTTTGAATACACATTATCATATAGTATTTCTAATTTTTCAACACTATCATTGTGTGTATCGTCTAAGTAGACGTAATTTGTTGTACGATATCTTTCGTAATTTTTTAAAAATTGATTTTTTAATATTTCAGTTTCTTTTAAGTAGTCTAATTTCTTTTTACCGTTTAACGGAAATGAACAAAAATTACACCTAAATATACAACCTCTAGATATTTCTATCGGCAATCCTTCTCGGTAATCAATAGCATCTGACTGGTGCCACGAAAATTTATCTGTACTAAAATTAAATGTAGACGCTGTAATATCGTCATTAACAATAACACACCCATCTTCTACTGTATATTTAAAAAATGGATTTTTATCCTCGCACCATTTAGTAAAATTAATAACTGATGTATCGGCATATCCTTCTATATAAGTATCAAACAACTCTCCGCTGTCTCTTTTAAATGCTTTTGCACCGCCAGATACAAACCGGCATTTAGATTTTTTTGAAGAAACTAAATTTTTAATTTTCTCAGTTTGTTCTTTTGTAAACAGTGTTTGGGAAGAAGCCATTGCAGGAGTAAGGAATGTAGTTGAAAATCCAATCCAAATTGTTCCTTCATCAACATGCCGATCTAATATACTTAAAAATTTGTCAAACCCGATTTTTAAAATTTGAGGGAAATATTCAACAACTTGAACTGTGTAACCATTGTTCCTTAATTGGTTTGCAATTTGATATGCTCCAATTGATCTAAAAGGGATTGAAAAACCCACGCCAGTGAAAATTATAATTTGTGCCATCGTCCTATTTATAAATATGGGTTATGCAGCCTATTAATTTTTATTACGAACTATCGCCAGAACAAAATCATTTTCCTGTTATATATGTTGATATTACTCATCGATGTAACATGGAGTGTGCTAATTGTTTTATTCCTAACAGAGATGTTCCAGATATGGATAAGGATAGACTTTATGATGTATTAAAACGATTACCCTTTAAAACTGAGATCAGAATGTTAGGAGGGGAACCAACTGTTCGAAAAGACATATTTGAAATCGTAGAAAAAATTAGAGAGCTAGGACACAGACCAAATATGCAGTCTAACGGTCTTATGCTTGCTAAACCAGGATATGCTAAAGACTTAGCCAAGGCAGGTATGCGTAGCATCTATATTAGTGTTAACGGTGCAGATGATAATGATGTTTACGAGACCATGGACGGAATGCGATGTGCTGAAAGAAAAATTGCAGCATGGCAAGCGTGTGTTGATGCTAAGATGAATGTTAATTTGGGGTGCATCATGCAAAAAGGCACTAACGATCATATCCCAGCTAGACTATTTGAACTGTCAAAGACCATCGGTGGCAATCCTATTTTTAGATTTAGAAACGTTGGACAAATTGGAAGATACACATTAGAGCAAGATCAAAATTGGACATTTGAGGAAACTATAAACAATGTATGTGCAGTGTTTGGAAAAGACCCAGAATGGGCTAAGAATAGAAACACTATTGCGGGATTCACTGAGCCCAACATTATTTTCTTTCCGTTAGATGAAACTAAAAAATTAAAAACGCCTTGGGTAAAAATTACAAACTGGAGCCCCACAGATGGTAAAGTTCCTGATCCAGGCAGCAAGAGAAGAGGTCGATTAACTCAAAATTTTAAAATTGCTCCTCATTTTGAACATATCATTTTAAATGAAAATGTCTATTAAACCTCTTAGTACTCCGTGGAACGATTGTACAGACACCTTGTTACATTCTAAATCTCTTGACGAGTGGTACACAGATAAACCTAAATTAGGATACAATGTTTTTAAGTTGCCTAGTCAGTATTCTTTTAATCTCAAAGAAATGCAAGACCAAGTTTCTTCTCTTTTAGAAAAACAAAATACAATAAGCATTTCTAAAAATGCCAAAGGTGAAAAATTCAATAGGTACAAGGGACTGGGATTTTTTTCTAGACCTAATTGTGCAACTCCGCTCGAGGATCATTTTACCAGAAGAGATGTTAAGCACGGTGTAACATATGCCGACGATCTGCATCTAAATGCGAATCTACCAGACTTGATAGAAAACGATTTTACAGAAACTACCTGTATAATGAACGAGTATTTTAATAATATCTTTTCGTCTTTTAAATCAAAGATTACAAAGGCTAGCTTATTAGAATTGCGGCCTATGGGATGGTTAGGATCGCATGTTGATTTTCCTTACTATAAAACAGTAAGGTTACATACTAGCATATTTGGTAATGAGGGTGCTTGGTACGAAGTTGAAGGAGAAAAATTTCAACTACCTCAAGACGGGCATTGGTATTTTATAGATACTGGAAAGTATCATTCTGTTTGGAACCACGGACCAAACAGTAGAATCACCTTAAATGTAAATTTAGAAATTCAAAGTGATCCTAGAGAATTAGCATTACTGGGTCTTTTGTAAAGACTTAATGTAGTCAATAACCATCTGCACTGTTTCAATAGTTTCGGCAACCTCCTCGTCTATTTCTAATCCAAATTCATCTTCAACAGACAGTAACATTTCTACAGTATCTAAGCTGTCGCCACCTAAGTCTTCAACAAACTTCATGTTGGGCTGTATATTTTTAATATCAATCCCTAGCTGTTTACTGATAATTTTTTTTACTTTTAGTTCTACTTCATCCATGATCTTTCCTTAATGCTATTAATTTAATTAGCTGTGCTGACATATCAAATTCCCACCATTTGATTTTTTGATTCCATTGTTGTGGATTTTTATGATGGTTGTTATGCCATTCTCCAACAATGTACCCTACAAAAATATTGTTGAAAGAGCCATCGCCCGTATTGAAATTTCTATAATTTAATATTGCTTCTCGATGATTTAAAATATTAATCGATATATAAGCTAACCACAGCAACAGTACACTTACATTATATACAAGTGCTAACCTAAAGTCAATGAATCCAAGTATTACATAAAATAATAGAATAATTCCTAGATAGTAGTTGTGTGCTATCATTATCCATTTATCGTTTAGAGATTCCGCAGTCCGTATCGGAATCTTTTTAAAGTTCCAATCAAACATTGCTATTTTAAAAAAACTTAGATACTTGCCGTGTGGATCTTTTTCTGTATCTGAAAATATATGATGTGCTCTGTGCGACATAGCATATGCGTAAGGTGAACCTGCACATGCCAGCGGCGATGCAATACTCATGATAACATGCCAAAATCTAGTTGTTTTAAATGAGTTATGTGAAAAATATTTGTGTAATGCAATATTATGCAGTACCTGCATAAAAGCATAAAACAACAAGGCTGAATACAGTATAAAAGAGTATTGCCCTGTTTGGACAAAATATCCCAATGCTGCTGTGCCTAATAATACTTGTAAGATAATAGTGCGTGTTGTAGTTGCAGCACTGCCCCGAAACATTTTTTTCATTAGCGTTTTCTAATAAGAGGAATAAACCATTTTGAAATATCAATTTCTCCTGGCTTATGTGCATAGTCATATTCCCAGGGCCGTGCGTGATGATTGTTGTGCAGGCCGAGACCTAATGTAAACCAATTGAACCAAGGAACATTTTGACTTGTGTCTCCGCAATCTGGGTAGTTTTGATAACTGCCTTTATGCGGAATATGTCCCCATGTATTAATTAGACCAGATAAATGGAACTCTATTACCGTTGCTGCACTTATAGAAAACACAGCTAGTCTCCAATCAATTAAGGCTAGCAATAAAAAAGTACCCCAATATATAGAATAATAACGTTGATGATAAAACTTTAATACAGGATCTTTAATCATGTCTTTGACTAACCACATTTTTTTAAAATCCCATTTATGATTTAACCAAAGGAAATAACTCCACCAAAACCCTCGAGTAGGACTGTGTGGGTCTTTGTCAGTGTCAGAATATTTGTGATGCAACCCTTGATGTAACACTCTCAACATTAACGGACTACCTGTGCCTGATAGCATTCCTAAGTATGCTCCTAGTTTAGCAATCCACGGATATGTTTCAAAACTTTGATGGCAGTAATATTTGTGAATAAAAATTCCAAATCCGATATGTCCAAATAGGAACCATGAAGGGTAGATTAGCAATAACCACCATAGTGATGTATCTCCTGTTCCTAAAGACATTAATCCTAGTAAGAATATAATGTGTTGTGGGATATACACTCTTCTAAAATTCTCTCCAAGTTCGTTCCAATAATTTAATAGTTTCATTAAAATATTTATCTGTATTCCAGGCCACTAAATAAAAGATGCTTCCGGTAAACTCTAACCCCCACGATGATTTAAGCACAGAAGAGCTTCAAAGATTTTCTAAAGTTTTAATTATAGAAAATGCTATCAGCGATAAAGTATGTGATGAATTGGCCATATTAGGAACTTGTCAAGTATTTCCTGCGGTTAAAAAACACACATATCAAAATAATATGAATCTAGAACATTGTTTTCTTGAAAAAGATCATATGATTCATAGTCTAATATCGCACCACTGGGAGAGAGCAGCGGACGAATTCAACTTTGACATTTCTTTTTTAGAGCCGCACAAATTGCAAACCTATGCAAGTGGCGGATATTTTAATTCTCACATCGACAATTATCACGGATTAAACTTACCTGTTGATAGGAAATTATCAGCAACTATACAACTAACTCACGAAACACATTACGAAGGCGGTGATCTCATAATCGGAAATACCTCAATGCCTAGGACAAAAGGAACTATGATTATTTTTCCAAGTTTCTATCCTCATAAAGTAACAGAAGTTACAAAGGGAAGGCGATGGTGTGTAGTTGCATGGGCATGGGGACCTTATTGGAAATAATATGTATAATAGATTTTTTTGTAAAGCATTAAAAGATTTTGATCAAGATTGGTTATCTCAGATAGCATCATCAACGGAAAAAATATGGTGGACTGCAAAAAATAATTCTGACGGTAGCTTAACATTTGTAAAAAATAAACCCAATGCTCAGTTTTACATGGCCAAACTACAGCATTTTCCTAATATTGTTGATAAAATTTTAGAACAATATCCAGATGCTATGATTAAGAATAGTTATGTTACTAAATGTTTTCCGGGGTATCATATGGTGCCGCATATTGATCCTAATAGAACAACAGCTATCATTATTCCATTAGGCGATAATAAAGGCAAGATAAGTTTTTATTTTAAAAAATTTAAATTATTCACTCACACTTATAAATCGCCTACTCTTACAAGAGTGAATATTTTGCATAGTGCGGAGAACAATAGCGATCAAATCAGATATTCTGTTACATTAGAAGTTCCAGGCAGTTACTGGACTAATGTAATTAAGTATCAATAACCGTTCCTCTATAGTCAGTGTAATTCTGACCTTTTAAGATTTCTACTCGGTGCTCTTGTTTTAATACAAACATCCTTACTACTACATCGGACCACTCGCACACATCTCTAAATATGTCAAAGGCCTCTATATTTGTAAGTTGGCCTCGAGGTGCAACACTTTCGTCAAACCAAGAATATCGTCTTGCCATCGGACTATGTTTTTTTATTATCTTATTTCGTATATTGTGAAGACTCTCAGGTGCAGTCATCCAAAATTTAAAATAGCCCTTAGACTCCATTCTGGATATCATTAACTCTAACGCAGGCACCATCATGGGTGCAGTCTTACTAAAATGATTTGTGCTTTCCAATACCTTGGTTAACCCAATATACCAGCCACCTATTCTCGGTAATTCAAACCCTACATACATACACAAAGGAGAGTCGTTTTCATCGAACACCATTGAAATATGAGTAATTCCCTTTTGTATTCTTTCTTTTAATATTGCAATCTTTTTATCCAATTGCTCGTCAGTTAGCTCTACTCTAACTGATCTTCTATCTTTTGAAAATAGTGTTTTTATTAAATGTACTTCGTCCGCCGTGATAAATCTAGTAGTATGCATAATCTTTATTTAGTGGCCAGGTTTAAGGATAAATAGTATTAGGAGAATCTATATGCCAATTACAGTTACATTTCATGCCCAAAGAAATAATCTTGATCATGAATTCTTTTGGGAGTCAACTGACCCTGAAATTCTTGAAATTACAACTATGGTCAACGAACTAGCAAACTCTAGTGACATTGTACATACATTTAATAAGTCGGAAGATGGTCTGAGTGCAGAAAGTAGTTTCTATCTGTTAAACTACGATTATTGGATGGCGTTTGTTGGATTAATTCGATACAGTTCAAATAGCGATTCTTTAGGAAAACGAGATTTGTATTTTAAAAATGCTGGACACACATTGACATTTCGAGTTACTGAGCAGGACACTGCGGAGTTGCTTCTTGAAAAGCAGTTGATTCCTGCTGTTTAAAATAAGACAGCACATCTTCATACTGCGTAATTTTAGGAAATGTCACAGTAAGTAAGTATCTATCAGTAGGGTGCAAACTAACTACCTGATGTTGCATTTGAGAATTAAACAAATACCAACGGTGTTTTTCGTATGCTAGTTCAGTTATATTATTAGTGATCCCCAATCTTTCTTCGTTATTGAACAACGTAAACGCTCGATAGTCATCTAGCACCATATTCATAGAGCATCCAATATCTTTATCTCTGTGCCAATTATAGATACTATTAGTTGAAAATTTATATAGTCGTAGTACAGGATAAAATTTTTTAGGAATACGTGATAAAAAAGGATCGTGTTTGATTAGGTGTTGGGGTAAATTTGTTGCCATGTTCATATAAGGCACCCACTCCCATTCAGCCTTTGGCAAAAAATCAAAGACTTTATTCAATATGGTACAACTATTATCTAATTTGTAAAAAAAGTTTTCTGTATTCATTTTTTGATTGGTCTGTGCATTACTTGAAAAATAGGTTTGTACCCAACTGTTCTTGCAATAGTATCTGTCAACAGGTTATTATCTAGTCCCATAAAAGAAGTGACGCCGACTCTGCCATGAGACTTGCCAACAACATCAATAAGACTGTGCATTTTTTTGTAAATTCCTTTTTTTCTGTGACCATCGTTAGTAACTGCAAGTAATATATAAACACTTGATAGAGATTTTTGCAGGTCATAAAAAATACCAGCTACAACTTCATTTTCATCTTCTAATAAAATTGCACCGTCTATTTGAAATTTCCCCGGAATATGTATTCCTCCCGTGTCCAGGTATTTGTTGTACATATCTTTAAAAATTGATAATATCCTATTGTCACTGATATCATCATTGTCGATATCTAAATCAATACTGAAACAATCATAATGATTAAACGTATACCTTTCGAGTGTTTCTAGTGGTGTTTTCTTAAAAAAGAATTGCATATTGCTGTCCTTATAAATATTTATTATCATGTTCCTTGCACACAAAAATTCCATCGTTTCAAATTATTATGAGCCGCTACCGCAATTCCAAAATCGCACGGTGCTAGTTAATGACGGTGTGATTAAACTAGTATCTAATGTTTGCCCTCACCAAAAGAGTTTAATATCAACAACTTCGGGGACTGGTAATAGAACATGTCCTTACCATAGTTGGTCATTTGATCTTTCAGGAATTCCAGTAACATCTGGAAGAACTGCTCATTATTGCAAGAATGAGACTCCGTTGACTACTCAACCTGTTTATGAATGGAATGGATTATTATTCAGTTCTCCAATTGATTTTGATGTAGATATTAATTTTAAAAATATGCAACTGGTCGAAAAAAGAATTGACACAGTTTATAGCAGGCACGAAAACATTATTGATTTATTTTTAGATGTTGATCATATCCCCGGAGTGCATAGGGGAGTGTACGACAAGATTGGTATTTCTAATATTGATAATATTGAATGGAAATATTTTAAAAATAGTAATGTACAGTATGTGTATAATGATCATAGAGAAATTAGTGCAGCATGGATTACCGTCTATCCTAATACAATGATTGAATGGCAACCTGGTGCATTGTTTATAACTGTAGTGCTTCCGTCTACTGACGAGTTATCTAAAGTGATTGTTTACAAATATAAAGATACTGATTCGTCTAACGATTCATGGAAACTTAATGAAGAAGTTTGGGAAACAGCATGGTCGCAGGATAAACAGCAAGCAGAAATTATAACAGAATTTAATCAAGACAATCTAGAAGAATCAAAAATGCATTTTAGGTATTGGCTTAATGATCGAATTAATTAAGGATAATTATCTTCGCGGAACCGGCCATGGTAATTCGTGGGTAGTAGAAATTGATCCTCCTAAGAGAAAAGTTAAATCTTATTTTGAAGAAACACTAATTGCCGCTGAATACATGTATGAAAATAAAAACGGAAATTTATTTTTATTATACAGTGGAGGATTAGATAGTCAGTATGTTTTTAATATATTTTGCTATCTAGGTCTACCCTTTACTCCTGTTATTATTAGACTTACAAATAAATCTAAAACTGTTGATTATAACTATCACGAGACTCAGTACGCATATGCGTTTTGTAAAGAAAAAAATATAACTCCTAAAACAATATGGTTTGACTACGACACGTTTGTTGATAGCGGAGAAATAATTGAAATTGCCGAAACTATATGTTGCGGATCATTTCATTTGCCCGCAACTATGAAAGTTGCAAAAATGCTAGAAGAATTTGTTGTGTTTGGTAATGATCCGCCTTATATGAAATGCAATAATAATGTATGGCAATTAGAAGAAACTGAAAAGATTCATAGCATTCTAAATTATTTTAAACATTATAATGTACCAGGTTGTCCTTTTTTATTGTCATTCACTCCTGAACTAATGTTAAGTTTTTTACTAGACCCTACTATGGTGAATTTAGCAAATGGACAATTTCCCGGAAGGCTAGGTACAAACTCTACAAAGGTGCATGTGTTTAATAACGGGTCTGGGTTTAATATGCCGAATTACGACTTTGTAAATAAAACACGAATTAAATCTACAGGATATGAATTTGTAAATGAACAATTTAAAATACAGCATCCTAATCTTTTTAAGTTTATAGAGCTAGAAAATAAATGGAATGGAATGTGGTATGAAGACTATCATACAATAGTTCCTAAACTATCAATATACCAATGACTTACAAATTAATAGAATACACAAATTTATCTTATCCAGATAAAGAAGACTTTTTTAAATTTTGTTATGAATGTTCATTGGAAGATCAACCGGCTGCTAAAAACATGTGGGAAGATGATTGGTATAATAAAACATATTCCTTACCGTATCTATTAGAAATAGAAAAAAGATTTAATAGTCCTAACGGAGCTTTCTTTGTATTATTTGATAACAGTTCTATTGTTGGGTGTAGTGGAGTTTATAAAAGTTCATTTAATGATAGTATAAGCATTGCCGGAGTTAGAACGTGGACAAGTAAAATGCACAGACATGCAAGTGTTAATAGAGAATATTTTTTTCCTGCAGAAAAACAATGGGCAATTGATCACGGATACAAGGCTATAGCGTTAACCTTCAACGACTATAACAAAAATCTAATTGAAATTTTTAAAAGAAAAAGATTCGGCGAAACACTAGACAGGATTAATACTAGAGAACCTAAACATCTATTCTATTCAAATTTTAATCAAGTGCCGTTTGCAGTTGAAATACAGAAAACTCCGCAATGGATTATATACGAAACACTAACTGATTTTAATTTTAACTGGGAAGAGATTCGTCATAGATAACGTACTCAGTGTAATGACTTTGAGACTTTTTAAGAATCAAATCACTTTCTAACTGTTTTGTTTTTCCAAAATACATAATGAGTATTTTACTATGGCCCATGTACCAGTCAGTGCCGTGGGTCACTTTGTTATCCCAGTATGCCCATGTATTAGAGTCGTCTGGTAATTTTTGATATTGAATATTATTGTTGATATTGTAGTAAAATGTATCTCGTACATTATTGTCATATAACATCGACCTTACACTAACCGCAGTCGATTCCTGGTCTCTGTGCGGCAACACTCTGCCAAAACTAGAAACTGCTCTTACAATATCAACATCTATCGGTAACTGGTCTATGTTTTCAAAAATACAAGGAAATAGTTCTGGGCAATTTAAATTGATTGCTTTATAATGTGTTTCTTTTATAGAGTCAATACCGGGTTTAACATAGATATCAAAACCTCTCCATAATACTCCGTATTGATTGTGATTTTTCTCTACCTTATTTACAATTCGATTTTCTCTGTACCAAAGTTCCCACCATGCGTTCCAGTCAACAGGTTGTACGTAAGGAAATATTATAGGAGTTGATACTAGATTTTGCATTAGTTGTATACTATATAATTTTTATATTTTTCAAAACTTCGCTGGATCATTTCTAAGTGACGATGTTCATCTATTGGGCCTGCAAAAAACATTGTTATTTTTTTATATTTTGGGGGAACTAATAAGGAGCCGTGATATCCAATATGGTTATTAATCACAAACCAATCAGTTTCTTCGGGTAGTTCAGGATGCACTGGGTTGAACTCGCTAAACGGGCGTGTGTCGTACTGCGTAATTGTTGGATTAGTTGATTGAGGAAGGAGATAAAATGATTCTAATTTGTCTCGCATCACTAAGTTTTTATATGCAGTAGGTCCTAGAGAACTGTCTACAAGAGATTTAGCAATAGGATCTTGATGAGGCCTATTGTACACAACCTGTTCTCTAAAATCTATATGTAGATTATTATCGTAATCTGTAAATGGAAGAGCTCTAAGACAAGTTTCAATACCTGGAAAAATGTTAACTAGATCGGCATCAATAGGTTGATTGTATTTTTTAAAATTTACCCAATTCCAATCTTGATGGGGTTCTTTTTTTAAATTAAAATATTCAAGAACCTTATCTCTATCTAATGATAGCTTAGGTAAGTCTATAGGTAGGAATAATATATTTGTTAAGTCCATTGCCGGTTTACTACAGATTTTAATTTTTGTTTATAATCAGATATGAATTTATCTTTTCGGGCAAGTACTAAAGTTCTAAATTGATTAAATTTAAAATTTGAAACTTCTTCTCTTGAATAACCCAGTGTATATAATGAACTTGCATAGAACCCTGACATAGGCCAAGTAGGTGACAAATACCTATTGAATTCTTTTGAAAGTTCTTGATGTAACAGATGATTATTTTCAGGGTTTCCTGTTTCTTCCCATCCTAACAAATCTCCGGGAGCTAACCAAGGTTTCCTTGTTAGGTTATATTTTTCTGGATGTTTTCCAAACTCTGAATCATTTAAGATACGCAACCCTCTGAAGTAGCCTCTTACATAATTATGATCCTTGACCCATTGTACTGACTCTCTTATAGACTCTACTGGTTCTCCGGGAAGCCCTGATATAAAACTTCCCTCAATACCAACAGTATTATTCCAATGAGTTTCGGCTAATAACGGAATAAAGTCTTTAGCATGTTTTCCATTCCATCCTTTACCAATTCGTCTGCTAGCTAATGGATGAAAACTTTCAAGACCAAAGTAACATTGATCAAGACCACTCTCTAATAATACCTGATGATTCTTTTGACTCCATATTAGATCTAGTCGTAAAAATCCAGACCACTTCATTGTGTATCCTAGTCTTTCATTTATTTTTGCAAGATCAGCAATTTTGTCAGGATCTTCATTTACTGTATCGTCTAACAGTACATAGTTAGTAGTCCCGAACATTTCTTTATTTCTTGAAATTTCATTTTCAATTAAAGACATATCTCGTATGTAAGATCCTTTTGCTTTTCCTAGATTAGGGTAAGTGCAAAAACTGCATTTAAATATGCAACCCCTTCCTAATTCTAATGGCAATGCTTCATTTGGCATTATGCAGTCATCTTCGTGAAATTGATGATCGTTAGTTTTTATATTAAAAAAAGAACCAGGCATGCTCAGACCCATGCTTTGTTCTTGGCACCATTTTAAAAATTGATCCTCACCTTCTCCGGTAAAACAATGGTCGAAATGAGTATAATAATTAGTAGCATAAGGCCCACCTACAACAAATTTTAAATTTGGAAATTTTAATTTTAATTTTTGCATGGCCAATAAAATATTTAAAGGCGGGGTAGTAACTGGAGTAGTTGGAAAGAATACTGAAGACACTGCAACACATACAGTATCCTTGTTAATTAACGGCTCTGTAAATTCTATTAAAGATGCAGCATTAAACCATTGTAAAAAATCTATCACTTGACATTGGAATCGATTCTTTCTCATCCAATGAGCTAGTGCGTATACTGCCATAGGCCTCTGAACTACTGGAGTCATTTCATCTCCTAGTCCCGGCCAGACTCCGCTCCAAAATACAATGTTTTTCATTACTTAATCTCTTTAAATATATGTGCTCAATCTGGTCGTTGATAGTATCGCAACGATTGCTTCGAAGTTTCTAATTCTTTTATAAACTCAAAATACGGTATTAGTACCGCAGTTTTTCTATATAAGTTTCCACCAGTTAGTTTTAATTTAGGATTCGACGGTTCATTTTTCATAAAAGGAACATGTTCCCAGCCACCATACTTTGGAAAATATATTAATTCATCTTGCCAATACTTTCCGTAGATAATTGGCTTGATGTAAAAATCCCATCTATCAACACTGTCTAGATGGAAGTGTTCTTTATTTAGACCGTTGCCGTCGAAGTACTGATGTGTATACATTGCAGCCTTATAAACATCATCATTTAAAATGCTGTAAATGAACTCAGTAGGATCACCGTAGGGAATATACTTTCCTTTACGGTTCAATAGTTCCATTGCTCTTATTCTAGCTACTTCGGGACTATGCAACCCTTGATAAAAATAAAATTTTTCATCTTTTGTAATTCGAACAAACGGATCATGAATCATTTGTATAATATCAGCATCATCAGGAAGCAGGCCAGTAAAAATACTTTGCATAATTTGAATAGGATGGATGGCCTCTTTCTCTGCCGTGACCATAACTCGTTCTTCGTACTGCATCGGATCTAAGTCGATGACATCGATCCTAACTTGATATTTCTTTTTAACTAACTGAAGTTGTTGATATTCAACTTCGTTATATCCTGGCATATAAAAGAATACACAATCAATAGGTATGCCTTGGGTATAAAAGCTATGTAGCACACTTTGACTATCGACACCGGAGCTCATGCTTAAGATTAACTTATTGCTATTATTCGCCAATTCACGAGCACGGTAATCTGACTCTTCTCGCATGTTCCCCGGCACTCTAGTCAATGCTGGAAATTCTATATAAAACTGATTGTTTTCAAAGCCATAGTTCATGATGGTATTTAAGTCAAAAAAATACCCGCCTAGGCGGGTATTGAATCTACAATCCTATTACAGATCGTAGCGTGGAACCATGATGGTTTTCATCATGATACCTTCTGGAGTGAATTGATCAGTGTCCGCACTCAAGACCGCTTTCACGATGCTTGGGCTAAAACCACTAACCAATGCCGCTCCACGTGTGTCATATTTGACAGGCACGTTGTCGCTAGCGTTCAAGTTCCAGAACACAATGTTTGGAACATTGTATCCTGCGTCTGTGAACTTACGCTTGATCATCTGCATAGCAGAGTCATCGTACTTGGCACAGGCGTCGAACTGCATGTCGCTCAAGATCAACAGCATCTTTGGCATGTCTTCTTGTGGAACACTACCTTTAACAGCTACACTAAGGATCTTGTCCATAGCCTTAACCAAGTTAGTGTTCATGTCCCACTTAGACTTAACCATTTGTTCTGCCTTTTGAACCACATTACCCTTCAGAGTCAACAGTTCTGGAGAACCACTGAATGTTAGGAATGTGTCCTTGAACGCACCTTTGTTCTTATCAGCAAGGTACAAGCCCAAGCTAACAGCAACATCCATACAAGAGAAAGAACTTCCCTTACCTGCTGGTGTGCTCATAGAGCCGCTAACGTCTACCAAAGGTAGGATGCTAGCATCGCCAACAAAGTTAGGCAGTGCTTCCCACTGTGCCACAATGTGGTCCAGTTCTGTCTTGCCAAAGTTGACGCCACCGTAGTGGTTAATCACGCCCTTCAAGACATCGTATGGGTAAACAGCACCAGCATTAACTTTAACACCTGCTTCGCCCTTTGCCAATTTAGCCACGTATTCCGCAAACTTTTCAGTATGGCGGCCGAAGGCCTTCTTGTAACGTGCTGCCGCAACGCTTGGCACGTGGTTGAAGTTGATGTTGTCCCAGTCGTTGGCACACATTTGTGTTTCAACAACATTAGTCAACGCCACAAGACTCTTACGATATTGCTTAGGAGACATACCGAAGAAATCACGGATTTCAGCGGCAATCTTGCCCTTACGAGGAGTCCACTTTGCAGCCAAGCCATTGCGAGCACGAAGTGCATCGCCTAGCATAGTGAAAGCCTTGGCCTTCAATGCTTTAGACTCGAATACAAACAAGTCGTCCCAACGACCAAGTTCAGGGATCTTATCCATCAGAACTTCTGCGGCAGCTGGATCATTCTTTTCCAGGTACTTCAAGATGCTACGGAACAGTTCACGTTCACCAGAACCTCCACGGACGTCACGAGCCCATTGTGCGACACGCAGGGCTAGATCTTTGTCTTCCACATAAGCGGCAACAAAGTCCTTAGTGATGTCCTTACCACGGCTTGCACCGATCTTGAAGAACAGATCAACTACTGCGTTGGCAGTAGATTTACGAGCCTTCATGCCATTGGCAGTACGGGCTTCTTGGTTTTTAACGGCTTCTACAAATGCGTTCATTTTATTTTCCTTCAGGTTACAATTTTAAATATTAAAAAATGCTGTATATAACCTATACAACAGGATGGTCGGAACGGTATTTTATTTTCTGCTTGCCCCCATCCCCAGTACATCGGTTCAGTTCCACAAGCCTATCGACATTCATGTCGCCTATCTAGTAATTGTGTCTGCTACTAGAAACATAGTATGTCTTTCCATGCTGTCGTCTATTCCTTGAGCGTCTATTTCTAGAATAGTATTTCTACTATGTCCTGCGACCACTTTCTATAGCTGTAGTTCAGAGTTGATGTTTTAGTTGCTGTATCCATCCTAGGATATCAAACAGGTTAGTTGTTGACTGCTTTTATTTTACTCAGGCCATCACTCTGAGCTTGTTGGTCTATTTCAATAGACACCTTCACAGCACTCGGGCGAACCTCTGTGCTCCAGCGTACTACCATAGGGTCCAACGATTCATAGTTAATGAATGTTGCTGTACCTAACCTTAAAAACTTACTGTCTAAGCATTTATTATATAGGATAAATGCTTCTATGTCAACACTTTTTTAAACTTTGTTATCCAAAATACTTGGCAGTGGGTAAGAGATTCGAACTCTTGTGTCGCTTTCGCAACCTGCACCTTTCCAAGATGTGCCAATAAACCACTCTGGCAACCCACTATTTTATCGACGTTTTGGAGCTCCGATACGTGAAGCCTTGTTCCAATCGTAATCAACTCCGTCTGGACACTTGCCATCTTTAACAGAGTCTACTCCAAACATACCACATACTTCAAAATCTGTACCTGCGATAGTTACAAACTCGTTCATATGCTTGGCAAGGTTCATTGCTTCAGCTAGTGTAAGCACTTTGAATGTTTCTTCTTTTCCTATTACTTTATACATTGTTAATTTTACTTTCTTTTTCTCTCATTACAACAATATCAACATTGGTCCCACCGACAGGAATCGAACCTGTATCTGAGACTTAGGAGGTCCCCGTTCTATCCATTGAACTACAGCAGGTTACAAAACTCTTTTTAATATTTTCTCTAATTTTAAACTTTCCGATCTTATGCTAATAATATTTTTAAATTGATCTGTAGAATTTACTACGGTATGCCAGCAATTATATGCATCAAAAATGCAACTGCCATTCTGCATACTCCACTGGTCAACTAATTTTGCATTATTTTCATGTAACAAAGGAATGTTATTTTCCTGAAAATTATTATGGAAGGCACTAGTTGTATCAGCTATCTGGTCAAAAATTTCTATTGAAACATTTTCATGACCTATAGGAGACGTTACTAATGACCAAATAGCTCCGGTACCATCTAGTCTTTGATCTTTATGTATTATATCCTTTGAGTTTGGGCCTAACCAAATAGAAAGAGTATATACATCATTGATTAAATCTTCTAAGCCCAGCATTTTTAAATAAGGTGTAGAATCTACAACACCCCAAAAATTACCAACATTTGGATTTGGATGGAACGAAAATACTCTTTTTGTAGTTATTGGAATAAAATACATAATTTTGGCCGGCCATGCAGGAATCGAACCCACACCGCTTGTTTCGAAGACAAGCATGATATCCATTTCACTAATGGCCGCAGTTGGTGCTCCAGGCTGGTAACGATCCAGCTTCTCATCCTTACCAAGGAAGTGTACTGCCTTTATACTACAGGAGCAAATCTTTTTCTTTTAAATATACTTTAATTATACAACATTATGGAAATTCAGTCAAGGATAGATGGTAAACAGATCGTTGTAAATTTACAACAGAATGTGTCTTACGGATTAATGATGTCGGGCGGGTTAGATAGTGCTGTGTTACTTTATCTAATGCTTAAAGCCTGTCCTACTGCAAGTATACAGCCGTTTTATATTGCCAAGCATGACGGATCGTATGCTTACATAGACGGCATTATTGAATACATTAACCTATTGTTCAATATTCGTATACCCCAACCTATTAAAGTAGGCTCCCCAGACATACATCATACACAGATCAATCAAGCAGGTATTAGGCAGGTGTTATTTAAACACCCCGAAATAGAAAAGTTGTTTATTGGTATTAACCAAAATCCGCCACAACCTTGGGGAGATCCTAAATGGGAATTTCCCAATAGGCCCACCTTTAACAGTAATCTCAGAATAGAGATGCCTTTTATGATGCTATACAAGACACATATAGTTGATCTTGTTAATCAATTTGAAATTCAGGCACTCGCAAATCTTACGCACACCTGCACCGAACAGGTTACCGGAAGATGTATGAAATGTTTCCAATGTAGCGAACGAGCTTGGGCATACCAAACGCTCGGATTAATAGACCACGGTAAACTTTAAGTAGGAGTATCGTAACTCCACTTCCAAGTACGACTATCTTCTAAACCCAATTGTTCACATAGCTCGTCAGTAAACGTTCCGTCAACTCTAAGTGTATATCGAAATACTGGTTCAGGGTCAACTCCGTGGTAGTCACGGTTATTGAAGAAGTAACTACGAGCGTCACTATCTAGATAAATCTTTTTCTTAGCCTTTTCGTCCCAAATAAAACTAGGGCGGCTCCCACTTGCAAAAAATAAATTAATATTGTGATCACTGTGTTCAGCCATAACACTGTCTCGATGTGTTACCACTCCGGCATTTGGATAAGTTGTAAAAAATAAAACTCGACCAATTGTCTTAAACGGCAGTTGATCAATGTACTTAACTACCTTGGGGAACAACTTTGCAGCCTCGGTCCATTGCCCGAAGTCTTGTGTCTTTTTCCCAAAATCATTTTTCTTTAAGTACAATGCAAAGAACCATGGAATAACTGCACCCATGGCGAAATAAGCATATTTGTACATTGCCTGCATTTCTTTTCCGGGACTACGATCGATAACTTCTTTAAGAGCTTCTCGATGTACGCCTGTTGGATCGTACTTGTGTAGTTGTTGAAGCATCTCACTCCAACAATCGTGTCCACCAAACCTAGCAACTTCCTCTGGAGGTAATGCTCCGTAGGTCATCCCCATTTTATATTCTTCACTCAGTGCAAGACCTTTGCAACATTCGATATGAAGTTCCTGGTCTTGACTGTGATCAATATATTTGTCCATTGACAAAATAGGGAGTCGATTCTTACCGACTCCCTTAATGCCATATTCTGTATAAGGATATGATACTATATTCTGCGTATGAAACTTTAAGGATGTGTGTTGCTGATCTTTCATTAGTCTACACTCCTAAAAGTTCGCCAATCATCAATGTTTGGTTTTTCATCTACATCATATGTCCAGCCTAACGCCTTCATCATGCGATGTTTGACTAATAGATTAGGACTACGGAATCGTCCTGTATCTTCAAAGCCCATCATTACACCAACTTCGCATACTGCACCCGAACGGCAAATGCCAGCAAAGCAATGCACTACAACATTCATTCGATTCTCTTTTGCGTGTTGCAGTAGGCGAACAAGCTCTGCGGCTTGCTCATGACTGCACTTCATAGCTTCTTCCAGTACTTCGTCCTTTTCTTCTACATCCAAGAACTCAAAGTTATGTTGTTCCTTGAACTTGTGGGCAGGAGTAGGACGCCAGCTTGCTGGATCAACAATACTGATCAGCATCGAATTCTCACCTGCTTCGTGATGAAACCTCTTAGGGATATCATCAGCGGCTACGTTTTCAATCCATGGCATTTCAATACTCCAAATGTTAATTAGCTCTTAATCGCTCAATTTCGTTTGCGGCTTCTTCTAAAAGGTTTGCAATTTTGTCGGGCTTACCTTCTTCTACTGATTTACGACCTTGAATCTGTCGTCGAATTTCTGCCCGCTTACGCAAACGGAACACAAGGCTCTGTTCTGCTACAGGTAAATGGCTTTCATCTATCATACAGTCTCCACAATATAGTATCCCGAATTAGGGTAGCGTTCTTGCAACCATTCCAACATGCCCGGTTCATTGGGCAGTTGGATTGAGTTATATTTGTTAGTAATGTACATCATGCACCTACAAACTCACTAGCACGAGCATGTAAGCCCGCATCGCCCTTGGTCATCACTGCCAACGCCATACGCTTTTCTTCTAAGTAAGTCTTAGCAAAGGCAGGATCGTGTGCCACAATGCTACGACTGTTAGAGATGAAATCGGCTAACTTGATAGTCTGTGCTTCAGCTGGTGCAGATGCAGTGTGTTCACGATCAATTGCCTTACGAACTGCACGGTTGCCGTCTTCTGGCTTTGACACATCAGTTAACCAACTTACTAATCCTGCAACTTCGGGACCGAAGTTCATGTGGATGTCAGTTAAGGTAACCCCAGTGTCTTCCACAGTGTCGTGTAACCAAGCAGCCGCAACCATTTCCGGAGTACTATCCGGAACCTCTGCTACGATCCTTGCAACTTCTGCAGGGTGAACAAAGTAGGGTTCGCCGGTATACTTACGCTTTTGCCCGACCGCACTGTGAGCAGCGATGGCAAAAACTTGGGCCTTGTGTACCAAGTCCATTCCAGTTAATTCCATAGTAAATCCTTCCATGCTACTCTCCTTGTTAATAAGTGTATATTATAGCATGGTTTTACCATACTGTCAACCGGAAGTTTTCAGCACTTTCTGTATAGTAATTTCTACTACTAAATGCTTACGAAGAAGCATGAACTTTTTAAACTTGGCTTCTACTTCAGATTGTATATATTCGTCATGATAGGGCACAGTAGCAACATCTTCGTAGGGCTCGTCATTTTCATCGAGTGCTATAAATTTCAATGTTACCATGCCCTGCTCGGGCTCTTTAAACAATTTGGCAAGTTTGTTAAACATGCAAATATTTAGTGATGACTTTTGATTTCATTGTCCTTGATCAAGCGGATTGCACGATCCATCGAGATAACGATTTCACCGGTTGAGTCCATACCTACATCCATACAACGATATTTTTCCATACCTGTAGTTCCTCCGTGTAAGTGCCCGTGAAAGTGTAATGCTCCCCTGTGCATTTGATCCCATTCAAAAATAGGATAGTGAAACATCACAATCTTGTGTCCATCATAGGTAATGTCCAAGTATTCGTGTACTTCTGCAAACGCACTACGGAATGTTTGATCCATCAATGTTTTGCGATCATGATTACCACGTACCAAAATCTTTGTACCGTACAAACGATTCACCATACGTCCAGCATCACTGCCGCTCATGAACGCTACATCACCTAAGATGTATACAAGATCTTCCGGAGACACTTTAGCGTTCCATTCTTCCGCCATTGCATTGTTCATGTATGCAACATCGTTATTAAAACGTGCTCGTGTCTGTGGACAGAAACTCATAATGTTCTTGTGTCCAAAGTGTAAGTCGCTAGTAATCCATGTTTTCATCAATACGTCTCTTTTATAATATCATATAGCTCAGCAGGCCACGCAGCCTTAAATTCTTCAGTCTTAACATATTCATTGTAGGATTTGGCTTCAAAGAAGACTTTCTTGAATACGCTCATATGCTTACCCTTAGGCAAGATTGTGAGATAGATTGATTTTGCTTTTCCTGCCATGATGTTTCCTTAAGTGTAGTAATTATATATTATACAGTCAAAAGAAAGCCCTGTCAAGCAGGGCAGTAATTACTGTGCAAACCAAACTTGCGTGAAGCCTTCTTCTACAGTGGGCTCTTCCCAGCTGGCAATCATGCTGGCAACAACATGCTCGGGAATAATCTTACCATCATCCCATCGGCTCTCTAATCGCCGCATGAGCTCCTTATGCTCGGGTGTCTTAAACACCACAGCAATATGTTCATAGTTAGGCAACATGTTAAACTTGCGAGTACGACTTATTAAAGTAGTACTGGTTTGATCCCAGATGATGTCTTTGCCTGCTTCCCGGGCTTCTACTACTTTGTCAGCCATCAACTTTACAGCGGTTGGCATGTATTCTACAAATACTTCTGAATAGGTCTTACCTTGTTCTCGAGCATAGGCTTCAACAAAATCGTCAGTAGAAACTACTACACAGTCAGGAGCCCAATCTTGTTCTTTAATCCAAGTGCTCTTACCTGAAGCAGGCACTCCGACCAATTGATAACATTTTGCCATTTATTACCTTACTTTGATATTTTTAAATTGTTGCCTTGAAATAACGATTACCCTAATATCTGCACCAAGCAGATCAATCGGATTAGGAACTTTGTAACCAACTGATTCGAACTGTTCCAAAATACTAACACATTCTTTAAAGTCTGAAGTTTTCATTAGCCATGCTTCAAAATGAATAACACTAGGCAGTATAGAAAGACTTAATAAGGATTTTAACAATGAATAGTCAACTCCATCTAAATCCATTTTTAAATATGCACTGTTTGGTGCAAGATTAAAAATTTCAACTGCGGCTTCGTTACATGTTTTTGGATTTGCAATAGGCAAATTAACTGTTATGTCAGCTCTAGTTGTTGTTTTAATTGACGAGGTATCTCCCGACTTATCAAGGTCCACTGTTATATGACTAGGAAAATTGTCACTATCAATAATTGACATTTCAACTATATCTATATTAGCATCTAATTGCTCTCTTGTCAATAGTTCTTTTGCAAGATATAGGTATACAGGAACAGCATCGATTAGTATATGCCTATCCGGATTTACTATTTTTTTTACTTGTGCTGATAGAATACCTAGCCAACACCCCATGTCAACAAAAGTATTGCATCCGTGTGCGGTGTAAAACTCTCTAATAGTTTCAACTTCTGGATAAGTTGGTTCTCTATTATACTCTGCTCTTTGCTGAGAGACTAGCACTTTCTCTAACCAGCCTGGCGTATTTTTTGGTTTTGGGTATTGATCTATTTTCATATTAATTGGAGCGGGATAGGAGAATCGAACTCCTGACTAAACCTTGGCAAGGTTTCGTTTGACCATTAAACTAATCCCGCATACCTTTCTTATTTAAGTAACCACTTGAATAAAGTACAAGGGTCATACTCCCAATATTTACCACTAACCCCAGAACCAAAATCAAATGACTTTGGATCTTTATGGTGATTGTTATGCCATCCTTGGCCCCATGCAAAAATTCCTAAAATAGGAACATTAGTTGACAGGTCTTTTAACTCGAAATTTCTATACCCGGCGGCAGGAGTATGGCCAAATAAATCTACTAGATTTTCTTGGTGTTGTGCTATGGTCATTGCAATAACAAATCCATATAAGGCTGCTTGCCAGGAAATCAATCCAACAACTAGCAATGTAATCCAAATGATTTTATTGTAGTGTTTATGTATGAATAAATGAAATGGATCTCTTAACAAGTCAACAGCGTATTTCAAGTTAACATCGGTGGGCTTTAACTTGAATATCCAGCCCATATAGGCACTCCACTTGCCGTGTATAGGGCTGTGGAAATCTTTAACTGTGTCAGCCGATGCATGATGATATCCTCTATGCAATGCTACCCAAAATATAGGGCTTCCTTGACATCCAAACATACCTAACACAGCTAATACTTTTTTCTTCCACGGTACAACTGCTAAAGCATTATGACTTATAATTCTGTGATAGCCAACAGCGATTCCCAGGCCACTAAACAGTGTCCAAAAGATAAAACTGCTCCATAGCCAAATCCAGTCATGCAGTACAAACATAGTCGTAACTGCTAGAACAAATAGAATATGTATTGGAATAGTAATACTTTTTACATGTTGACTTGTAAACATAATTTATTTTTATAAACCTGCTATTGGTGGTCTGTATTTTTGTTGCAATATGTGATGTCGTACCAGCATGTCTTGCGGCCATACTGCACCTTTCATTAATACAGAATCAAACTCTTTATATTTAGATCTTGTCAGTGCAGGAATTACATGATCAAAATTAATATCATAATGCTTTCTTTCAGGCACTAGATTTCCCCAAATTCGTTCGTGGGATTTTACATATTTTAATGGAATACTACTGTAGTATTCAAACAGCATTTTTTGCTCTGCAAAATTAATTGCATGACTCATTAGTGATGCTATACCTTTCATGGGAATAGAGGTTACTGCCGTTGCATCATTAACTACTTTTTGTAGATACCAGACTGGTCGACTAGAACTTAATTGCATAATTAAGTAACTTAGTAGGTTATCATTTTCAAAATATCCCCAGCATAAGTGATCTTCTATATTGTGATCCAATAAAGTATATACAAAGTATGCTTCATTCTTATCCCAGAAATTTATTTTACCTACTTGATCGGGAGTTACACCTGCGTGTCTTTCGTGTGAAAGCGTTAATCTTTCGACTAAACTAACATGCTCTAGACCCAGAAGTGTAATCATGTTTCAATAATGTTCGCTCTTTTTAGGAGGCTTACGAAGTTTTTCCAAATAATTACGACCTACTTTACCTGCTTCAATTTCTCGAAGTGCAGTAACGTTAAATCCGTTATTACAAGTAACCATAGGCATATGCCCACGCTTTAGTTCTCTTGCACGAATTGATGCAATTAGTACTAGATCAAAACGATTACCAACCATCTCTACTGCTGCCTGTGACGTTAAACGTGCCATGTGTTTCCTTGAAGTTAAAGTTAAAATTAAACAGGTTCTCTTTTTTACGTGCTACCACTACACCAACGTGAAGACCAACTCACGCCTAGGATTCGAACCTAGCCCCTCTTTTTTCAAGAAAGATTATTTTGATTGCTGAAAAGAACCTAAAGGTCAAAACTTACCGAGTAATAAATCTTACTAGCCGCAACCAGTAATATTTAATTCCTCTAAATGCCGGGAAATCAAATTCTATAAATGATACCGGCTCTTTGGGAATATTGCCGTATGCTTTATCAAGTGTGTCTTTCGCATTCATATAACATTCCTTTGTTGGTGGACCGACGGGGGATCGAACCCCGACCCGAGGCTTGCAAAGCCACTGTGCTCCCATTATCACTATCAGCCCAAAATGGATGCGGGTGACAGATTCGAACTGCCGATGCACCTGGCTTATGAGACCGGTGTGGTGACCACCCTACCCGCGTAATTCTTGTTGATGATTATTTTTGTGTCAGGAAACCATCCAACCCCGTGAGAGCAGCCCATCCTGTTTTCGCTTCAGCGGATGCGGAATTTGGATACAGGTCCGCACTAAATTCGTTTACATACTACTTATCTCATTGTACTCCGTATGTAAGGGAGATTCTTTTGGTCGGTGTGACACGATTCGAACATGCGACCACTGCGTCCCAAACGCAGAGCTCTACCAAGCTGAGCTACACACCGATTATCCTGGTACGTCCTGACGGGCTCGAACCGCCGACAGCTGCCGTGTAAAGGCAGAACTCTACCAACTGAGTTAAGGACGCAAAATACAACAGGCTTCGCTTTTTTTCATTTACAGTGAAATTTTTATTTGCTGAAAGAAGCCTAAAAATTGGAGCGGGGTAAGAGAATCGAACTCTCAGCATTAGCTTGGAAGGCTAAGGTATTACCACTATACGAACCCCGCATTAAATCTATTTAGTAAAACACACTAACACCGCTGGCAAAGTAATTACATTACTTGATACGAGTACCTAATGTGTTTTAATAAAGTGTCTAGCTACCTACACCACATAGGCCCTAAACTGAGCGGTTTACTCTGTCTCACGTTATCCCTTATGGTTGGACTATTCGTCTACCTGTGATATTTTCCGTGCTCCTGAAATGAAGCCGTGTAGTAGATCTCACGCACTAAGTTCGTCGTTATGGCAAGGAAACCACTCGCCCACTTTAATAACGGTCAAGTGTAACCGGGTTTTTAACAGGTTAATACTAGTTTAACGTCCTAGCAGACAGCCATTTTTTTATTGCCGTAATTAACCTAAATAGGTTTTTGAGAGACTGACTATCTTTCTTAAGGACTCATCAGGTTGTCTCGAATGAAAGAGTTTATGCAGACCTTGTACAATTCTACTGGTGTGTCATGCTCAAGAATAGGGCACTAGAATACAAGGGACTCATCTCACCGTCTATCTCAAAACTTGGTACCCCCGGCGGGAGTCGAACCCACACTAACCAATTATCTGTTGCATACGGGATATAAATCCGCTGTTCTACCATTAAACTACAGGGGCATAAAATAACAGGATCAACTTTTTATGTTTCAGTATAAATGAAATTTTTATTATGTTTGCTGAACTGATCCTAAAAACTTGGCGGTGCGACTGAGACTCGAACTCAGAACCCGGCTTTCACCGAGCGACGGATTAGCAATCCGCTCTAATACCATTATAGGACCGCACCATATTTGGCTCCCCAGCGTGGGATCGAACCACGGACACCTTGATTAACAGTCAAGTGCAACTACCGCTGTGCTACTAGGGAATATATTCTTTACTTACACACTAGTACTTGCAGTACCGGTGTCATTGGTTACGTAACTAGTACCCTGTGGACGAGGTGCGTTACGATCACGTTTTTCTGATCTTGGAACAATGCTTGCTGCCACTTGAGCATCAATCATTGCATTTTTAAAACCATGACGGTCTTGTTCATTTTTAAACTTCATCAATGCTAACATTGTTTTTGTTCGTTTACTCAACTTAAAAGTTGCAGATGTTCTTGATCTCATTTTAGTCCTTAATAAAAAATTGGTCCGGCGTAGAGGAATCGAACCTCTATTAAGACTTTAGAAGAATCCTGTCCTATCCATTGAACGAACGCCAGGTAATTGTTTGGTACGAGAGACGGGACTCGAACCCGTATGCCTTTCGACGGGAGATTTTAAGTCTCCTGAGTATACCATTTCTCCACTCTCGCATTCACCATATTAGAACACATTTAAACAGTCCTTCAACGCTAGACGCTATCTCCCCAACTAGAGGGCGGAACTGTATGTGTTTTAATATGGTGCCCCAGGTCGGACTCGAACCGACACGGATTTCTCCACTGGCTTCTAAGACCAGCGTGGCTACCATTACACCACCGGGGCAAAATACTGACTTAACTTTTTAATGAACAGTGCTGTGTTAACAGCGTATGTATTAATTATACAGTCTATTTAACAGTGTGTCAATAGATATATAAAAATATTTTTGGAAGAGCTACGGGGAATCGAACCCCGCTTGCCTGGATGAAAACCAGATGTCCTAACCGATAGACGATAGCTCCATAAAAAGTGTTAGGTGTGCTACTACGCTAAAAGGGAAACAGTCCTTACCAGTTACGGGGTGACCTATTACTTCCTAGACTATATCTAGGCCCTACTCCTTAGAGGATGGACGCCTTTAATCCCACCTTCCTAACTATAACTTGGTGGTGATGAGTAGAGTCGAACTACCACCTTGCTCCGTATGAAGGAGGTGCACTACCATTATGCTACATCACCATATGTAAACACACTAAGGTTTATTAAGAGTTATGACTATGTCAAAGAGCTCCTGGGATACCAAACCTGATCTTTTTACAGATTTAAGTATGTTTACATATGGTAGGGGCACAGGGAATCGAACCCTGATAGACCGGATCTTTGAAGTCTTAGATTTTATTTGCTGAGTTTAGCAATAATCATTTGTCTTTTAATCTGTCCCAAGCACGATCCTGAGTTTGTTGTGCCTTGCGGGCGTATGCTGGATCTTTATCTGCTTGTTTACTTGTTACTCTATCTGCGGCACGATTGTGGACCTTGCCTAACTGCTTCTGACCTTTAGCAGTATCACCGTATTCTTCTAAAGAGCCTTCTGATACACCTTGCTCTTTATCCTTCTTTGCTTTTTCTATTGCGTCCCATTCGGCTCCGGTCTTTTCACCTCGTTTTTTCTTTACAGGAGGTTTAGATGAACGAACACCAGTGTGTTGATTTATATAATCACCGCTTGGAGTTTTGGTCCAGCCCTCTGCTACTTCTTCGCTTTGGGCATTTTCAATAAGGTTGATATAATCGCGGATAGATTTGTTTGTCATAGTGTAGTATTTATGCTTCACGCTTCCAAAATCTAAAAGATTCCGCGAGTTTTTCGCGGATGTATTCTTCTGTTTCGGTATCACAAGATGCTAACTCACTATCCACCAAATCGTGAATTTTTGTCCATAATTCGTTGTATAGGTCTTGTTCATTCATTACTTAACTCCTAACAATCGTTTAGCTCTTGAATAGTTATTACCCTTTGCCGCAATACCTGCCTTAAGCAAACCTTGCCTGATATTATCAGTTTCTTTTAGGCATTGTAGTAAGAACTCATCCGAGACTTCATTTACTCCATTCCTAGATGGTTTGTTTCTTCCTCGCCAAGTATCAGTAATACTATGGCAGTTCGGACACAATCCTTCTAAGTTTTCTCTACTATTATTAGTAGTGTTGCCATCTTTGTGTTCTAGTTCAAGCGGAATCTTAAACCCCTGCCATTCACTTACACCGCATCTATTACAGCAATGATTTTGTTCTTCAAACACCCTGCGGCGTCTGTTTTCAGAACCCAACTCGGCAAACGGTGTAGCATTGTATTTGTCTAATCGTGCTTGCCTAATGTTTGCTTTCCATTGTTCTGGATTTGCCCTAACTGCTGTTCGTCCTGCCAACTTAGCAGAACGACTTTCATTTATATCTTTACTCCACTCTCTGCTATTGGCACAAGAGCGTGAGCAGTATAAGCCTGCTTTTTCGTGTTCTTTGTTACACTTAGGACATTGTTTCATATCGTACCTTGTTAAAATATAAAAGTATTTATCTAAGTACGATATAAAACAACATTCTAATGGTGAGGGTGTAGGGTACTGACCCCTATTTTACGAGTTAAAAGCTCGTTACTTCACCTTAAAGTTTCACCCCCATATGGTCCCTCCGCTGAGAATTGAACTCAGTCTTCTCGGATTAAGAGTCCGGTATGCTACCGTAACATCTCGAAGGGATGGATCGTAAGAATTGTCTTTTACGTGCCATCCAGGACCATACGGGGGTCTAGGATGACACTAACGTTTACCTGAACGTTTCATGTCGTTCTCCTTTTAAATAAAATTGGCGGTACCAGGGGGTAACGATCCCCCTCCTCAGCAGTGACAGTGCTGTGTGCGTCCATGAACACCTTGGAACCTAAATTGGTGGAGACGACTGGAGTCGAACCAGTAGTGCCTTTCGGGCGGCGGATTTACAGTCCACTGGGGTTACCAATTTTCCTACATCTCCATTAATTGAATCCTCTACACTATATGCCTATCCTCAACAGCTTTACTCGAGATTACTGTTTATTGAATAAGTTACATAACGTATGATCAAACCTCTGTGCTTGCAGAGGATTCAATTAATGGTACCCGAAGCAAGATTTGAACTTGCGACCAACGGCTTATCAAGCCGCTGCTCTACCACTGAGCTATCCGGGTAAACTTTTGATTTAACTTTTTAAAGAACGTTTGTTAATTTCTTAACATGTGTATATTATAGCAAAGTTTTGCCACTTTGTCAAGTTCTTTTTGTGTTGTATTTTTACAACATATTTGGCACCCGTTACGGATTTAAACCTTTATAATTCTGCCCTTACTCCACCCATTTGGAATATCATCAGACTTTTTAATTTTTTTATTTTCTATGCCGTTAGTAATCCACATAGTTCCAAACTGTGAGCCTTTTTCACCTTTACCTCTCCCAGTTCTTTGCCATGTTAATTTCTTCTTAGCAATTGCCTCTGGAGAATTAGCTACTGACAACGCAGTCCAGTAATTTGGATTTTTTACAGAAGAGTTTCCAAGTTTACCTAATTGGCTCCGTTCTTCAGGAGTTAATTGTGCCATTCTTGATTTTCCGCCCTTCGATGACTCGTTAGGAGTTAACTTAAAATTTTTACTATGCTTATTGATATAATCAAATCCGCCGTAGCCTCCTCGTCTTTTATTGTAAACATCTGTTCTTAATAAAAATTCTTCGTTTACAATTTCTTTTTCTCGATTAAACATAGACTCTGAAGTATCGAATGTTTCTAATATTCTTTTGGAAAAATTTTCAATTCCGAACTCTTTATATGCTTTATGAAGTTCTGAACCAGACCCCATATAACCGTCATCCATATTTTTAGTTTTATGGACTCCAACATAAATCATATTGTTTATGTTGTTTCTAATTTCGTACAAATAGTAGTATCTCATAAAACTATTTATACTTTGTGTGGGCAAGTGTGGAATCGAACCACCTAGTCTCTCATGTTCGAAAGGGCCTAGAATTTCTTAAGAGTGCGAAACCATTTCGCGTCATGCCTATAATTGGTAGTTCCTACTGGGATCGAACCAGTGACCTTCACAATGTCAATGTGATATTCTACCGCTGAAATAAGGAACTGTTGTTTGGTGGTGACCCCTGGATTCGAACCAGGATCTCGTCCTTATGAATGGAATGAAGTAGTTGCTGTATTGTATCCTTGCCAGGATCGCTTTCTACGTGTGCTACCGTTACACCAAGTCACCGTGGTACCCTAGGTCGGATTCGAACCGACACGATTCTCCTTTTGAGAGAGACGCCTCATTCCAATTGGGCTACTAGGGCATAAAAATTGGTGCGGGGTAGGAGAATCGAACTCCTGCTTAAACGTTGGCAACGTCTGGTTCTACCATTTAACTAACCACGCATTATTTGGAATCTGGGGTGAGATTTGAACTCACGGTTTTACGGATTTGCAATCCATTGCATTGGGCCACTCTGCCACCCAGACATAATAAAACAGGATACTTTTTTTCGATGGCTTGTAAGCCATTGCTCTACCATTGAGCGAATCATTCCATCAGGAATAATGTTGGAATCGAACCAACGTGTCGTTAGACATTGCTGTAAGTATCCTTAAACTGGCACTCCCCTAGGGACTCGAACCCCAACGAACGGTTTTGGAGACCGCTATGCTGCCATTACATCAGAGAAGTAAATTTGGTGGAAAGCAGAGGAGTCGAACCCCACCCGCCTCTTCAGCAGGACCTAGTTTTCAAGACTAGTCGGGGTACCAACACCCCTGCATTACTTTCCATAATTTGGTACCACAAGCTGGACTCGAACCAGCAACACAAGAATTTTCAGTCCTCTGCTCTACCATTGGAGCTATTGTGGCAATAAAACTTATTAGGGGTGACTATCGGGATTTGAACCCGAACTACCAGAGTCACAGTCTAGGTTGCTACCATTACAACATAGCCACACCTAATAAGTCTCAATTGGTGCCTCCGTATGGAATCGAACCACAATCCCCGGTTTCGTAGACCAGTGTATTATCCATTATACTACGGAGGCAAATTAATTAGTGGTCTGGGTGGCAGGAATCGAACCTGCACCTCAAGTATCCAAGACTCGTCGACTTCCACTATCCTACACCCAGATATTGAATTTGTAAGTAGTTGCGTCCCTCATATCGCAACCATTTTCCCTTGTAATAAAGCCGGCAGGGTCAAGATACGTCACTTGGGCTTTGTCCAGATGATACTCCAACTGTATTCCGATCTTCCGATCGGACGGGGATCGAACCCGCTACCTTCTACTGTTTCAGTCCTTCGAAGAAACCTTAACAGCGTGACTCTACTTGCTGACACTTACAAAACTTGGTGCCCCTTGCAGGAATCGAACCCACACACCCTGATTACAAAACAGGACCTCTACCATTAAGGATAAAAGGGCAAAAATATGGCACCCGGACTAGGGATCGAACCTAGGCTAACAGAGTCAAAGTCTGTTGTGCTACCATTACACAATCCGGGAACAAAATAACAGGATGGTTTTTGTCGCTAGACAACCAAAAAGTTTAGCTTTAAAGTTTGCTGAACCCATCCTAAAACTGGTGGAGGCCGGGGGTATCGAACCCCTCTAGACAAGATGCTTGCAAGGCAACTCCGCAGCCCTCTGCTGCCCCCATTATATTGGCTCCGTGTGTGAGGATCGAACTCACCTAATCATTGATTAACAGTCAAGTCCTTGCACCATGCTTGGATTTCACGGAATAGAAAACTGGCACCGCAGACGAGAATCGAACTCGCCTAAGTCGGATAGACAATCCGTTGCCCTCCCAGAGGACTACTGCGGTATATTTGGTACTCCGAACGGGTTTCGATCCCGCTTCTCCAACTTGAAAGGCTGGCGTCCTAGCCACTAGACGACCGGAGTATAATTAAACAGGTTGCTTTTTTACGTTTTCAATTAAAAGTTGAATGTATTATGTTTGCTGAACGCAACCTAAACTTGGTTCCTAGAACAAGAATCGAACTTGTAATGACCGGTTATCAGCCGATTGTTATACCATTTAACTATCCAGGAATAATTGGTGAAGCGTGATAGAATCGAACTACTTGCCAGCCACCCCACTTAATAAAGGCTACCGGGTTACAGCCGGCAATGGGGAACACACTCCAATTTGTTAACACTCTCTTTCGAAAGTGCTTATTAAAACAAACTGTTACGCTATGCGTCCTATTCTGATTCAGAGTCAGTAGGTACCAATTTGTTTTAATAACTAGTATTTTTTTATCCACATAAGGATAAGCCATCCACTAGTCCGCCCGTTCAGAACATATTTTAAGTGCGTTCCCCGGGCCTCGTTCCCGTAATCTATTGCACTTTGCGATCTACGACTGCTCTTGAGCAATCTCTCGCTTTCTAACGGCTTTGCTATACACCTTTGCACGTTCAAACTTTTCAAAAATCATCTTGCGAAGATCTTCTTGGGTTAGAGTGTGTTTGAGTGTAAACTCAGCTTCTCGTTGTTTATTCTTATCTGTCTCTATCATTTTTCCGATCTAAAAACAAAAAACCCCAGGGTTGTTAATCCTGGGGTCCTTAGAAGTTAAAATGTAAACTTGTTACACTTTGGTCTCCTGGGACCCCGGGTAAATCTCTGGTGTGCGATCATATGACAGACTTCCACACTCAATAGATAACCAATTGGAGGCTACAAAGCCTGCCTGTTTGGGCATCGTATTAAATTGTTGATGTCTAAAATTCGATTGCATTTTGTTTTCTCTTTAAAAACTTTCTTTACATTGACAGCACCATTACTGTCTATGTGTTAATTATACAGTTATTTAGTCTTGTTGTCAACCTCTTTTTTGCCTTTTGACAAAAAAGTTTTTTAACAACCTTTCTAACTAACCTATGTCTTTATTGTACAGTTATTTAGTTCTCTTGTCAACCACTATTTTTAAAGTGGCTAAAAATTTCACTATCTAACTTACAACCTAGTCTCTATTGTATAGTGTTTATTTAGTCTTGTCAAGATCTAGTGTTGTTTTTTAACAACATTTTTTAAGGATTACCAAAGAACCTGCTTTTAATACTTTAGTGTATCCTTGTGTACTTAACCGATGTACTGCTTCTTCTACTGCTGGCCACCTTAACGGATTACTTAACGGCAGGTGCGGCCTATGATCGTGAAAAATCATCAACCCTCCGTTTTTTAATTTTGGCAACCAGTATTCTAAATTCTTGTTTAGCCCCGGGGCATAATGATCTCCATCATCAAAATAAACATCTATTGGATCACCGTTCCAATTAAACGACTCTGTATTCAAGAATCGAGATCTATGTAGGAATATATTTGTATATTCCGATAATAGGTTACTTACTGTTTCGAGATTCCTTGGAACACCCAGACCTAATGATTTTTCTAATAATTCTTCTTTAAACAACGGATCATTGTCTCGGCCGTCATACAGATCATACGTATAAATTTTAGCAGTTGGGTTTGAGCTTGCCATAATTGCTGCACTACCGCCCAAGTATGTTCCGACTTCGACAATTATTGGATTTGTTAGTTGTGCAATTGCATTATACAATGCGTTTTTTTCTTCCAGAGTTGTTAGACTAAATTCGTGTTCTTTTGGTAACATGCCCTTATTTATGTGGTACCGTTGTTTTTATAATTAAATACAGCTATAATTTTAATACTATGAAACAACACAATTTTATCACACACGCAACATTCGGAGATATCGTTTACAGCCTATGCGTTATGAAAATGATCGGCCCGGGCGATATCTATGTAAAACTAAACTATCACGACTACTTTGCTAAAAATGTTTTAGGGTGGCCTAACGCGGGACCTGCATCGGGTAGACTTACACAGAAAGACTACGACATTGTGGCACCTTTGTTAGAAGCACAGGACTACATTGGCAAAGTTGCAGTTTGGAAGGACGAGGTAGATGACTTTCCGCAACTACTAGATCACTGGAAGCAGCACTTGATCCGAGGTTGGCAAGGTAACCAAACAGAGTGTTATGCATTAGCTATGGGATGGAACATCCATGATCCAGAAATTAAAAAGAAGCTATTACACGAGCCGTGGCTAACTCCTGTACAACCGATTCACATTCCGGGCAAGCCTGTTATTGTTAACAGAACTGGCAGACATCTTTGGGGTGCAGAAGGCGGAGAAGGATGGATTGAACAGAAGTTTATCGAAAATCAAATTGGAGAGTACGGTGCGTTTGTTGGAACACCCGATGAACATGCTAGCTTCGAAGAAACATTCAAAACAAAAATACACTATCAGAAAACAGAAGACTTACTTGAAGTTGCAAGACTTATTCAAGGTAGCGAAATGTTCATTGGAAACCAGAGTGCCGCATTAAGCATTGCAATTGGTTTAGGCAAGACCTATTGGTGCGAAGTACGTGCTGATTACGAACAGACAAAAACACCACACGGCGGCTACGGGGACACATGGTTTCCTCGTGCTAACGGCTTTTACTTTTAAGGACATATATGTACGCAGTTGTAAGTTTAAACGACGAGAAATACCAACCACTTGCTGACCTAACTTGGAATCAGAACAAGAAACAATATTGTGAGCGACACGGATACGAAGGTATTAATAAAACTGATAATTTTGTAGGTGGTATCACGATCGGTTTTGAAAAAATATTCTTTATTAAAAAACTTATGGAAGACCGTAAGGATATTGAGTGGATCTGGTGGACAGGCACAGATGCTATGATCACAAACCATACAATTAAAATCGAAGACAAGATCATGCCTGAATATGATTTGATTCTTGCTACAGACTGCAATGAGATCAACAACGACAGCTTCTTAATCAAGAATAGCGATTGGAGTCGTAACTACATGCAGAGCATCATCAATGTTATGCCAAAATATGAAAAACACTATTTCTACGAGCAGCAGGCTATGATCGACAGTGTGCCGCTACCAGAGAATAAGGGCAAGATTAAAATTGTTCCACAGCGATATTTAAATGCATATAAGAATGATCTGTACCCACACCAGAGCAAATATGATCTGTTAGGCAATGATGGAACTTGGCAAAAGGGCGATTGGTTAATCCACTGGCCGGGTACTGGGCTAGATCTTCGTCTCCAATTAGCTAGACATTTCATGAACGAAGTAGTAAAATAAACTATGAAAGACATCTTAGACCAAATTCGACAGTTCATCGAAGAAAAACAAAAGAACAAAACTTGGACTGCGGGCAAGGATTTTGTTAACTATGCAGGCCCACATTTTAACGCAGACGAATATGTTGCGGCAGCAGAAACATTACTAGGCGGTTGGCTAGTAATGGGCGATAAGAGTTTGAAATTTGAAAAAGAATTCCCTAAGCAATTTGGCAAAATGAACGGCATCTTAACCAACAGCGGGTCTAGCTCGAACTTGTTGATGATGTCTGCGTTGACCAGTAAGCGTGGATATAACTTGCCTAAGGGTACTAAGGTACTGATGCCTATCGCAGGCTTCCCTACTACACTTAACCCAACATTACAGGTAGGATTTACTCCTGTATTCTGTGATATTGAAATTGAAACACTAAACATTGATTTGAAACATGCAGAACAGTTACTCGAAGCTGATCCAGAAATTCGTGTAATTACATTTGCTCACGTGTTAGGTAATCCTCCAAACATGGACAAGGTAATGGAATTGGTAAAGAAGTACAACCTTATCTTGTTAGAAGATTGTTGCGATGCATTAGGCAGCACATATGATGACAAACCATTAGGTAGCTTTGGAGAAATGGCATCATGCAGTTTCTATCCTGCACACCACATGACAATGGGCGAAGGCGGATACGTTGCATGTAACGATTACCAGCAAGAAGTTATCTTACGTAGTTTCCGTGAATGGGGTCGCGGTTGCTACTGTGTTGGTCCTGAGGCTAACAAACTAAAGTGCGGCAGTTGCGGTAAACGCTTCCAAGAATGGATTCCAGAACTACCTGGGGAAATTTTTGATCACAAATATGTCTATGACGAGATCGGTTATAATCTCAAGCCTATTGAAATTCAAAGTGCAATGGGATTAGTGCAACTTAACAAGTTGGAAGAAATTCATGCACTTCGTAAACGTAACTATTCATTACTCTTTGAAATCTATTCAAAGTACGAAGACTTCTTTTATTTGCCACGTCCGCAAGCTAAAGCAGATCCTAGCTGGTTTGCATTCCCGTTAACCGTTAGAGAAAATGCACCTTTCAAACGTGCAGACATTGTAGACTACCTGGAAGAAAATTTAATTCAAACTCGTCCTTACTTTGCTGGCAACATTATGTTACAGCCTGCGTACTCGCACATTATGGCACCGCAGAAAGCCAAAGACGACTTCCCAGTTGCTACTCTGACAATGACTAACACTTACTTCCACGGAACTAGTCCAGTTATCACTCCTGAACAGATTGCTTATATTGGCGAGACTGTTGACGGCTTTATGAGTTTATTCAAATGAAAAGTTTAAGCCAAGTAACATCTAAGATTGACGGACAGCCAATGTTCAAGTATTTGGACATGGCTAAGGCTTTAGAAGCTAAAGGTCGGCACCTTATCCATATGGAGATAGGTGAGCCAGACTTTGACACGCCTAAGAATGTTACTTGGGCTGCTGTTCAGTCTTTATCTAACGGTGAAACACACTACGGAAGTAGTTACGGTTTACAAGAGTTTAGAGAAGCTGTTCAGTTTGCTACAGAACGTAGCAGAGGATTTAAACCCGATTTAGATCAAGTGCTGATTACGCCAGGTGCTAATATTGCTATCTACTATGCAGTATTCTGTTTAGTCGATCCGGGATTCGAAGTTATTGTTCCAGATCCCGGCTTCAGTACATATTATAGTAATATCAAAATGTGTGGTGCGGTTCCAGTTCGTGTGCCGTTAAAAGAAGAAAACGAATTCCGTATGAACCCTGATGATATTGAAGCGGCTATTACAGACAAGACCCGCTTGATTATTATTAACAGTCCGCAAAATCCTACAGGCAGTGTGTTAACCACTGACGAAGTAAAACGCATTTACGAAATTGCCAAGAAGCACGACATCTACATTTATAGTGATGAAATTTATGCACGTATGAACTATGAGCCAATTGGCTTTGCAAGTCCTAGCATTTATGATCATTGTAAAGAACATGTTATCCTTAGTAACGGTTTTAGTAAAGCGTTTGCTATGACTGGCTGGCGTCTAGGTACACTTATCGGTCCCGCAAATGTTATTGAACGTATGGCGGCACTATTACAGACTACATCAAGTTGTGTAAGTCCGTTTGTTCAACGTGCTGGCATTGAAGCTATTCGTGGCAGTCAAGAAGCAGTTACAAACATGATGGCAGAATATCGAGCACGTAGAGATTTGTTAGTTGACGGACTTAATCGTGTTAAGGGTATCACTTGTCTAAAACCCGGCGGTGCTTTTTATGTATTTCCTAATATCAAAGGAACCGGACTAACAAGTGATCAAGTTGTTGATAAACTAATGGATGCGGGTGTAGTAACACTGCCCGGTCATTGCTTCGGAGAACACGGCGACGGTTATATTAGATTGTGCTATGCAACCAGTCGTGAAAATATTCAAGAAGCATTGAATAGAATTTACAAAGCATTGGGGACAAAATGAGAGTATGTGAATGGATAGCTGATTATCTAAAATCAATCGGTGTTGAACGTGTACACGGATTGATGGGCGGTGGAGCAAGCGGACTCAATGATGGGTTCATTAAGCAGGGTATGCCTTACATTTGTTATCACCATGAACAGGGTGCCGGACATGCAGCAACTGCCGAAAGTAAGTTTACAGGCAAACTTGCTGTAGTTAATCCTACAACAGGATGTGCAGGTACTAACTGTGCAACTAGTGTATTGAACGCATGGCAAGACAGTGTTCCTGTTTTATTTTTGTCCGGCAATGTTAGATTAGCTACTTGTAGCGGACACATTAATAAAAAGAATCATATTAAAATTAGAAAGTATGGTATTCAGGAACATCACATTGTTGATACTTACGAGTCTATGACCAAGTTTAGTTACTTCATCGATAATGTTGATGATGTTGCGTATGTCTTACAGTATGCTATTCACACTGCTACTAGTGGTAGACATGGACCTGTATGGATTGATATTCCAGGAGATATACAAACTGCACAGATGCCTGAAAAGTATAAAGAGTATCAGCCTGTAGAACTAGTTAAACCATTAGCAGACTTTAGTCGAATCAAAGAAGCGATTGCTAAAGCAGAACGTCCTATTGTGTTAGCAGGTTACGGAATTCGTCAAAGCAACACTGTTGAAGATTTTGTTAAGTTTATCGAACATTATCAAATTCCTTATGTTAGTACATACGGAGCAAGAGATTACACAGCTAATGATCACAAATTAAGTATCGGTGCTATAGGTATTAAAGGTAGTCGTGCAGGTAACTTTGCTTTACAGAATGCAGACTTGTTAATTGTTTTAGGTAGCAGTTTAGGATCAAGTGTAATTGGATATGATCCTGCACAGTTTAGTCCTGCAAGTTACAAAATTATTGTAGACTTAGATATCAACGAATTAAAAAAAGATATCGTTAAAATTGACGAGAAGTATAACGTTAACTTAGAAAAATTCTTTAGGAGCATGGTATGAACAGACAAGAATGGATAGACAAATGCGATCACTGGAAAGCTATCTGGCCAGTAATGCAGGAGGAATATCGTCCAACTGATAATCAATTCCAATTAAACATCTATGCTGTACTAGATGCAATCAATCAGCATAGTTCAGCTGATGATATTTTAATGGGAGATGCGGGCAGTATTAGCTATGCAGGCCCTGTAGCACTTAATGCCAAACAAGGTCAGCGTTTTATTTTTAGCCCTGCTCAAGCAGACATGGGATGGGCGTTGCCGGCGGCTGTTGGTGCAAGCCTAGCCAGTAATCAGCCTGTAATCAGCATCATAGGCGATGGCAGTTTTATGAGCAATGTTCAAGAGTTAGCTGTGGCCAAACAACACGAATTAGATATTAAATTTGTTATATTAAATAATAACGGTTACTTGAGCATTAAAAATACACAACAAAAATATTTCAATGGCAGAGTACACGGCACTAGCGGTGAAACTGGTCTTTGGTTCCCTAGCATGAAAAATATTGCTACGGCATTCGGAATGCCTTGTGTGGATATTAGAACAAAAGAGGATCTGCGACTACACTTTCCTAACGCTCTTAAGAAAAAAGGTCCAGTTATTATCGACTGCCAGTGCCTGTCTGAACAAGAAATTCTGCCAGCACAAGCATTAAAGGATGGGAAGCAAGCCGGGCTCCACGACATGACTCCGTTCTTAAGTAATGAAGAACTTGCCCGAGAAATGATTGTTAAGATTACATGAAGATAGCAGTGTTAGGTGCAGGCGGATTCTTAGGCAAAATTATTTGTGAATACCTAAGAAGTAATGGACATACTGTATTTGCTGTTACTCGTCGAGAGTTGACATTAACTGACTATCTATCTGTACAAAAATGGCTAGAGCAAACGTTACCAGATGCTGTTGTTAATTGTGCAACTTCGGGCGGTAAGCAAAGGATGGGTGATGCTCTGCTAGATGATGTACAGAACAATTTAACTATTTTCCTAAATTTTTATAATAATAGTCAATACTTTGACAAGTTTATTAATGTAGGGTCTGGTGCAGAGTTTGATCATTCTGCTAACATAGACCTTGCAAAAGAAGATCATATACTTAATGTATTTCCCAAAGACGGGTATGGGTATGCAAAAAATACGATTTCAAGATTATGTTTAGAACATTCTAAATTTTATACTCTAAGATTGTTTGGGTGCTTTGATAGTAGTGATCCAGACTTTAGACTTTTTAAAAAATTTCTTAATAATGATCCGTTAGATCTTGTTGATCGTAAATTTGATTATTTCAGTGCTCAAGATTTTTGTCAAGTAATAGACCACTACTTAAATAATCAAGTTGAATACCGCGATATCAATTGCGTGTATAAAGATAAACTTTATCTAAGTGAAATATTAAACAAGTTCAAGCCTGTAGAGATTTTAAAAAAATCAAATAATAATTATACCGGTGACGGAAGTAGATTAGCTAAATTAAAATTAAAACTAAACGGATTAGATAAATCTATAAAGGAATATAAAGCGTTATGAAAAAGATTGTGTACGTTACTGGATGTTTGGGATTCATTGGTTATCATGTAACTAAAGCATGTTTAGACAAAGGTTGGTATGTGCGAGGCATCGACAAGGGAACTTACGCTGCTAATTGGAATCTATTGCCTGAATTAAAAAAGTATGATACGTTTACTTTTGAACACAAAGATATTAACGACTTAGACAGGATTTACGACTGTGACTATTTTATTAATACAGCCGCCGAAACTCATGTTGATAACAGTTTAGAAGAAAGCGACACCTTTGTTCACAGCAACATTAACGGTGTCCATCATATTTTAAAATTAATCAACCAAAAGAAATACCGCAGGCCTATCTTGTTACACTTTAGCACTGATGAAGTCTACGGTGATATTGATGAAGGAAGTCATTCAGAAGAGGATCTACTGTGTCCTAGTAATCCATACTCAGCAACTAAAGCAGCAGCAGACATGTTGATTATGGCATGGGGACGTAGTCATAAACTACCTTACGTTATTGTTCGTCCTACTAACAATTACGGTATTGGACAGTATGTAGAAAAACTTATTCCCAAGACTTGTAAGTTTTTAACTGTGGGTAAAAAGATTGATCTTCATAATAACGGAACTCCGGTGCGTACTTGGTTGCACGCCAGCGATACTGCTAATGCAGTTATTACTATTATTGAAGCCGGAGTAGTTAACGAAATTTACAATATTAGTGGTGCTTATCAGACAGAGAATATTAATGTTGTAAAGAAGATTCTTGAACTATTCAAAGTAAAAGGATCATATGAAAACTACATCACTCATATGGATCGTCAGGGACAGGACGTTAGATACAGTATTGACGACAGTAAGTTACAGGCACTAGGTTGGAAACCAAAAGCTGTATTTGATAAAGAATTAAAGAAAATTGTTAAGTATTACAAAGACAACTTTATTTGGTAAAGCCGTTATTGTAGTTAACATTATCAAACTCTATTAAACTTGCACGAGGATTTTTAATCCAAAAGTCAACAGCACTAACAACCTGTTGATATGGTATTGAATCATACTGTGTCCAGTTTTCAAGGAATCCCATTTTCAATAACAACATTGGAAATTGGGATTCTTTTTTTAATTTCTTGTGTTCAATTTCAATAAGTTTTTTTGCAGTAGCATAACGAATAATGTCTGGATTCGGATAGTCCGCAGCCATTGATCCGCAAGTTATAATAGAAGTTTTATTATGTAACCGTTTTAGAAAGTCGTATTGTATAGTATGTATATGTAAATTGTTAATGAACAGATCAGCAGTCTCTGCTAAGTTAACAACTTCTTCAAACTTTTCAGGCAGGTTATAACCATTTGATCTAGACACACCTACAACCTCATGACCTGATTGTGTTAAGTAATTGAAAAAGGCGAGCCCGAGCCCGCCTGTGTGTCCTGTGATTACAACTCGCATCAGCTATTTAAAACTTTTGCCACCGAGTTCATAACAGAAGCGATTCTACCAATATCACGTAACTGTTCTACAGTGTAGCCTTCGGTCTTCAATGTTTCGTAATGTGCTTTCACACAGAAATGGCATTTGCCTACAATACTAGCTGCTAAACTAAATGCTTCAAAGTTTGACTTAGTAGTTCCACCGTGGTTTGCAATAGCGTTCATACGTAGCTGTGCTGGCAATCCTTTGAGTGCAGGATCATCGGCCATTTCAACATATGGATACCACACATTGTTCTGTGCCATGATACTTGCCGCAGTCATTGCCGACTCAGCATGTACAGGTGCATCTGCTAGTAAAATGCTTAATACTTTACCGTTGCCAGTTGCAGCCAAAGCAGCCACAGCACAACCTAGGGCAACATCGGCATCTAGCGTACTTCGTACTAATACTGCATCTAGATTTAACTTAGTGTCCTTAGCATAATCAGGTAATGCACCTTTAATTGTATCAATAAAACTCATTTTGTCATCTCCGCTAATTGTTTATATCCATTGTATGTAGGATGTACCTTATCTTTCGATAGCTCCGGAATTGTCAAAATAGTGTCACCGTAACTGTTAGCAATGATTCTAACAATATCTTGAACTGACGGTTTGATAGGCGGCATAACCCACATCACTTTTTTTGCATAAATCTGTTGACGCAACAATAATAGTTCTTTAAAACTATTCATAGTGTCCGGGTCGTTAGTTCCAAGACTGATAATAACAGTGTTGGCAGATAAATCATTAACAATATTTCTATTGTTCCAGGTACGACTGTTAATACCGCTCTTAACAATAGCAACACATTCTTTACGAATTGTGCTAATGCCATGAGCGATACTATCGCCTAAGATAAGGCAATCTAACATTACAGAGTCTCGCCGCCTACTGTACGGTTGCAAGCACACAGTTCGCCTGTTTGCAATGCGTCCAATACACGAAGTGTTTCTTCTGGACTACGACCAACGTTCAAGTTGTTGACAGTAACGTGTTGGATAACGTTTTCTGGGTCAACAATGAATGTTGCACGAAGTGCGGCACCTGCTGGAGCGTACATAACGCCCAACTGTTCAATCAAACTCAACTCACCACGCTGTGTGTCTGCGAATTGATTGTGGGTAATCTTAACTAGATCACTGTGACTCTTTTGCCATGCTACTTTGCAGAACTCATTGTCTGTACTGCCTGTTAGCAGAACTGCATCACGATCCGCAAAATCACCTGTTAGCTTGTCGTAGGCTACAATTTCTGTAGGGCAAACAAACGTAAAGTCCTTAGGATAGTAAACGATTACTTTCCACTTGCCTTCAAAGCTCTGGTCTGTAATTGTAAAGAATGCATCTTCTGGTTGTCCTGGCTTAACGCCTGTGACTGCAAATGGGGCTAATTTATCGCCGACTGTTTTCATATCTTCTCCTGTGTGTTAAATGAAAAAACTTCTGTACATCTTCTGTACTGTACAGTTTATTGTACATATATTTACAATAGAAATCAACTAAAAACTCATGGTTTACCATTGTATTTTCCTATGACTGTAATAGGTTATTAAGTACCAAGTTTTAAAAATTATATACCCAGTAAATACGATTACACTACAACTTGGGACTAGGAGTAAAAATGGGCGATATTTTTAAAATTATCGGCGATCTTGGTATGCCTGTTGCGGCAGCACTTGCTGGTGGGTACTTTGTGTACTTGACTATCAAGCTGTTGTTGCAGGGCGTTCTTGGATCAATAAAAGGAATGGCTGGTATTATTACAGCACTTGATAATCGTGTTAAGACCATGAATCACGATGTTATACGTATTGACACAATCGTATCTAATGCACTAGGTCTACGTCCTGACGCAGATCGTATTGCTCGTGCAGACGGTAAAAACGATGCAAGGAGAGACTAATGTTGCACCTTGAATACAATTGGGATCTGCACCCGGACAAAATTATACTAGATGACGAACTAAACACTGATCGGCTAGGTTGGAAGGGCGGAGACATTTTTAAATTCATCAATGTTGACGGTAAGCAAATGCTGGTCAAAATGGATCCCCTAGTTGCTTTTGTTAAAGGCTTTAAGGTGAACTGCAATGAGTAAATGGAATACTTGGTATGACAACTTGCCAGAGCATACAAAACAATATTTAAAATCTCAACCAATTTGGCACGACATTGACATGTGGAAAGCTGGCATATTGGGTGCAGTAGTAGGGTTCATTCTAGGAGTAATATTATAATGGATGTCGTTGAATTAGTAAACAAATATGGCTTCCCTATTGTTATGGCAGTAGGGATGGGATTCATTATCAAGTATGTGTGGGAATGGGCCACTAAGGAAGTGAAGCCAGTTATATCAGATGCCAACACAGTGTTGATTGCACTGATTGATCGAATACGTATGTTAGACAATGACCTTATCAGACTTAACCAAAAAGTTAATACAGTATTACATCTACGTGGTAAGACCATTGAGTTTGAACGTGTAGAAGCAGAGAAAGCAATTAATAAGATAGACCGCCCTAAAAGCGAGGGTAACGAAGATACTAAGTCAGCTGCCTCAGGTGAAAGTTGATTTGAGAAAGTTTTGCTAGATTGTGAAGCCATACGACACCCTCTACGGAGGGTGATCTTATGATGTTTGCTGAGTTGCTCTGCACACACTTGACAGTAGGTATTTGATCTTCACTCTTCTGGGCTCTGTACCTTACCCCACCTACTACGACTTTTAAAGGAACTGCGGTGTCACTGCTCCTATGAGAGTATAGAAAATCTTTTCAACTATTATGACAATCCAAACGTTTCGTGCCAGTGGGCAGACGTTTAAGCATCCTCTCGGGTAGTGGATTGAAACTGCCTTCGCAATGAGGCTAGGTCAGTGGGTCACACGTCAGAACCTTGACCAACAGAAAGTTACCGGTGCTGTCTCACCTTAAGTTGCGAATAGTGGGAGTGTGAATGTAAGTGTGTAACTTACATTATACAGGTTATCCAAAATGATCGCGACCGAAATGGCGATCTATTTTGGATTAGTAGTCCTGTAGATATTACTTACTTGTGGCTATGAATACGCCGTTCCAATCAGCTGGTAGTACTTGTGTCTTTTGGAACTCACAGCGTTCTATCCACATGTCGTAGTATTTTTTCATTTGCCCGTCGAACTCATGTTTAAGTTCTTCGCACAGCTGAATAGCATCGTCCCATTTCTGCTGTCTATAACACAGGTGCATTTCATTGTGAGTCTCTTGTGCTAACAAATATTCAGCAGCAACAGTTACATCAGGATCAAGAACTGTATAGATAGCAACTCCTACTGACTTACCTTTAACAGCTAGGTCGTCGATCTTAAGGAAGAAGAATTCGTTAGCACAACGTTCAACGGTTGCACCGCCTACTAATAACAAGCATCCGTATTCTTTACACTTACTTTCAATTCGTGCCGCAGTACTAACAGCATCGCCTAGTACATCGTAACTGTGTCTAGCAGTACTGCCCATCTCACCAATGTAGCCCAGTCCTGTATTAATACCTGCACCCATACCAACTGGAGGACGTCCTTGCGGAACAATCACATCTCGGTTAAATGTATCTACAGCTTTAAGCATTTTCAATCCTGTGCGAACTGCTGTTGAAGGATGATTAAGATCTTCAATAGGTGCATTGTGTATGTGCATACTAGCATCGCCAATGTACTTGATGATCATACCATCTGCATCTAATACAGGTTGTGTAATAGCATCCATGTAGCCGTTCATTATTTTTGTAAGTCCTGCAACATCATCGCCGAATGATTCACCTAAGGGTGTAAAACCACGTAAGTCCGAGAACAGTATGCTGACTTCTTTTTTAACACCTTTCTTGATCAAGTCTGGGTTTTCTTGTAGCAGTCTAACCACTGTAGGACTAGCGTAGCCTGCAAACTGTTTCTTGATTGCCTGCTTTTGTAAGAATTCGCTTACGAATTTAACTCCGTATGCATGTAATGCCACAAGCAATATGCCACTGACAAAAGCAGTAGCATCAAACAAATAAAGATACTGGCTATAAGCATACATGCTGACAGCAACACCACCCACAGAAAGAGCAACCACTGTTCCAAGTCCAACATATACCCACCTTGTTAAAAATAATAATAGTACACCTGCTGCTAGGAGTACAATAATTTCTACACCATCTGCATAATCCGGACGCTGAATGGTTACATTGTTAATCATTGTGCCTATTACTGCGGCCTGTACTTCGTGTGGAAATACTGCACCCTTACTAGTAGGTAAAGGATTTGCAATGCCTGCGGCTGTTGGGCCCACGATTACAATCGCACCTGCTAGGTCTTTTGGAAGATTTAACATACTGACTGATTGACTGGTCTGACTCCAATCAATCCATATGCGACCTAAGTTGTCTGTTGCCACAGGACCAAACTTTGGAATACGCATTTTTTCAACGCCACCTTCAAACAGTTTGACCTGGAACGTTGTATCGCCTGCCGCTACGCGGAGTGTCTCCATAGCTAAACTAGGATATAACTTACCGTCCACTGTGACAATTAACGGCAATCTGCGATTAACACCATCTACTTCTGGCAGTGTGTTTACAATACCAATACCTGCTGCTGCGTTTTCTAACACAGGCACGTTAGCAATTAGACCTGGATACTGTATGATTTGATCTAAGTGTTCTGGACCTAATACTGCTGAGCCAGGATTACGAGGTTCGTTCTTAGTCTTTTGTGCAGGAATGCTGCCCAATACTACTGGATATTCTTTTAGAGTTTTACCCAGTTGACTGTCACCACCTGTACGATCTGATTCTGGCATGAGTACGTTGAGTACCACAAGGCCCGCTCCCCTCTGATATAAATCTCGTATAAGTCGGGAATACTCAACACGAGGTAACGGCCATTGTCCATATTTGTCTAAGCTCCCTTCATCAATGTTTACTGTAACAATGTTGTTAACAGTAGTTTCTTTAGCGGTGATTAGCGTATCAAAATAGCGTAGTCTTATACTTTCTACAAAGACAGGATCAGCAATTCTTATACTTAAAATAAGTGCCAATGTCAGCAGTGCTGTCCATGGACTAGTTAAAATTTTTTTAATTTTTGACATTAGCAGTTCCAACGACTTAATGCTTTGGCTTTTGGAGTAGGGCGTCCCTTCTCGTCTTTCATTGGTCCTTTGTTACCCGACATACGAGCACAGAAACTCTTACGGCGTTTTGCATCCTTGCTGCCTGCTTTTAATTTACTAGGCTTAGTAGTAACTGCTGTTTTTAATTTACTACCTGGATTCTCTCTACGATAAGCATTAACAGCTTTTTGACTTAGGCCGTCTGTCTTATCTTTTCTATTGACTTTATTCCAGTCTTCATTAATAAATTCGTGTGCTCTCATTGTCTTAAATCCTGCGGTGAACTGTTGGGAACATGATTAGGACCATAACTGATCCTGCTGCCCGTAATCTTTTCCAATGCAACATGCAGACTTGGTCCGGTTAAATTCTTACGTAACCATTTCTCTGCTAGGTTGTTAATAATCTTTTCATTACTTTGTGCTCTTCCGGGGCTCTTACTATGAACATATGCGTGATATGCTTCGTGTACTGCTACTCCAATATCACTCGCGGCATGACTTTCAAGATTTGGCAAATTAATGCTACCGCCCTCACCTTGATCACCTGTGGCTCTAAACATAGGAGGCTCCGAACTTTGATACACATAGTACATACCTGGTTCTAATTCGTCCTCGTCGTCTGTGACATTACCGGCACCTAGTATGTTTTTGATTGCATCTATACAAGACCATAAGGTAGGTGCAGGTTGTCTCGGTAATTGAGTAGTTGGTAACATAGGCTTGTCTTCGGGATCAAAGTCACCCCAGCGTTGCCTTAATTCCGCATCACTTGCTTCTGCTTCTAGTAGTTCTTGTATTCGCATGATGTATTTACTTTAATTTTGTATCCAAATACAGTGCTGCACCCACACTTGATCCGGCATCGCCTGGATTTTTTGGAACATAGGTATGTTTAAATGTAGATGAAAGTAGACGTTTTGCAGGCACATTATAAGCACAACCGCCTGTAAAAACGCAGGAATTACTGTGAAAAGATGCAAGTTTAAAGCAATTTTTTATCTGTTCCATGAACACACGCTGTACGCTGGCAGCTACGTCTGCACGATCTTTTTCTGCTACTTCCCAATCCCAAATTCCTTTGTGTAGATTCTTTGTTAGATAGCTGCTGACTTTTAAGTAGTTTGGTTCCCAGTCTCCAGAAGTTGCAAGTGCAGTTAGTTTACTTTCTTCTTGGACGGGTTTAAATCCCAGTAACTCTGTAAATGCTGTATAAAATAAACCGAGACTAAAAGGATAACTTTTTGAAAATACTTTTTTAAATTTTTGATCTCGATAATGCCAGATACTCACAGTATCCCACTCGCCGATTGCATCAGCTACTACAACCGCAGTTTCTGTTAATCCACTTTCATATACAGCATTTGCTGCATGACTTAAATGATGCGGCACACAGTAGATTGGAACAGATGGTATATTAAATTTTTTTAGGTAGAAGTATGGCAACTGATTGATACTAAATGCATCTCTGTATTGTCCTGCATATAGTTGTCTTGATTTTTTAATCCAAGGTTGTTCGTACCAAGCAATTGCATCTATTGGAGCATATGACAATGCACGAGCAACTATTTCTGGACATAAGTCGACTCCGCAGAGAGAGCGTTCATGATGTAGTATTTGACCGTCGTGAATAACTGCAACACTTGCATCGTGATTTAGAGCATTTATTCCTAGTATATTCATTTGTAAATGAAAGGGTCTCGTTTGCGAAACTCTTTTAATTTCTTACGTATACGCCTACGCTCTTGAAAATGACGATATAGAGATATAATAAAATTCATATCTCTATTTATTGTTGTTTAACTGTGGTGTTACATCCTGATAAAATTGCACAACTCTGTATTAGAGTAAAGTTCTTGCCGCCGCCTTGTTCTAGATCAACAGTTGCTGCACCGCCAGCATTAGTTACATCAATCTGTGCATTGTTTGCATTTGCACCATATTGATTAACTTTTACATTATGCCCGTTACCAGTCATTCTAACATCAAGGTAGTGTTGGCCTGCACCTGATTGAGTAGTAGTTAGGGTGTTGCTATCACCGTTGACTGTGCTAAACAACAATCTGTTATTGTTATTATTCTGCGTATGATTTACAGAGTTGTTATTACCGTTAATAGTAGTTTCGGCATAGTTAGTACCAATAGTATTTGTTTGATTGGTAGTAAGACTATTTTGATAACCATTAACATCTGCTTTAAGATAGTTTGATCCAATCTGTGTAAGATTTAAATTATTAGTGCCAGCTCCGTCCAAAGTTAGTTCTACTCTGTTCTTTGTGCCAGACAACGAGATAGTTACGTTATTATTATCCCCACCTATCTGATCAACATACACTGCATTGCTGTATGGTGCTGGACTATTAGCCCAAGTATTGATTCTAGTTTGTTGTGATGTTCTGCTAGAATTATTGACATAAGTACCGCCACTTTGTATAGTTTGATTTGAAGGTGCGTTAGTCTGAGTGATTGTTCCGCCTACTACTGTTGGACCGCAATCGGCACAGATACTGCCGGATGTTCCTGGATTGCTCGGAGTACCTCCTGATCCAGTAGCTGTTGAAGTTACTCCGTCATTTAGATCGTAATAAAAAGTGACTTCAGCAATCTGCATACTGTCGCAATTTAATCCACACCCATCGCCTGACTTAGTTGTGGGAAATAATATAAAATAGTAAACATAGGCATTTGTATTTGCTACCATGATTTCTGGACTTGTCCAAAAACGTTGCTCACTTAAAGTCACAGTGTCTTGTTTGATCAATACCCAATTAACCCCGTCATTACTGCCGTAGAGTTTATAGCTGGTAGGATCTCGTCCACTGAAGTCATTAGCAGTGGTCAATGTGAATTTTTGTACTACACGACCTTGACTTAATTTAACAGTAACACCTGCGTTTTTCTTATCAAAGTTCAAATACTTAGTTCCAGAGTTTCCGTCAAATGCTTGTGTTGCACCTTCGCCGGCAGGGCTATTATTACTTGTTGGATAGATGTTACTGATCACAACTGGGGAGCTAGTAGTTCTAATAGGTTGCCAGTTGACTGTTGGAGTCGGCGGTGCTGCTGTCTGTCCTGCTGCTAGTGGAGTTGAACTAGCATAGGTATAATTGTTTAAGTCTGTGCTAGTAACACTAGTATCCATATTAGTAAAACTAGCACTCGAACCGTAGCTGTAGCCTTGGGCGGTAGTAATAACATTGCCAAAGAATCCACTACCAATGTAAAAAATAGCACCATTACCCAAGGCAGTGATATCACCGTGATCGTGTACAATGCTATGCTGTGTGCCGTTGCTGTTCATTAACTTTAATCCGTGCTTACCCGGATTAGTTGTGCTGTCAAAGAATTGAAAGTATTGACCTGCGGTAACCGTTACTGTTTGAAAGTTTTTATTGTAAGGTGCAATGAAGTTACTGGCGTTTAAAGTAGTGCCGCTCCAATAATATTGTACATCAAATATTTGATTGATACCAAACTTGCCGTCAGTGATGGCACCAAAGGCATTAGAGCATAACAGTAACAGTGCTAGAAATATTTTCTTCATCGTTGTGTTATAGTAATAATAGTATTACCGCCCGAATTTACTCTATTACTAAATTCAATACTACCTTGAATTTGTGTAATTAAACTATTTTGAGTCAACGGAGTAGTTACACACTGTATGTCACTGCCGTTGTCGCGGCATAGACCAATTTGTCCTTCATCCTTAGTTACAATAATACCGCTGCTTCGTCTCCAATCTGGTAGCACACTGTCCACATCGTCTTTTAAGTAATCTTCATCTAGCCCACTGCCTATAATATCAAATAGACTATCTAGAAAATGATTTTCTAGAAAGTTACGACTTAGTCGATCTTGAAAAAATTGTGCGTTTTGTTTTTCCAAGGCATTTTCGTCTAGCCCTGAGAATTTTAAAAAGTCAATATCTAGCAAACTTCGTTGTTCGTAATCACTGCGTCTAGTTTCAGTTAGTTCTCTCGGCGGACTTAAAATAAGAATATTGCTGATAGCATCTTCGGACAAGTTCAATATTACTGGGGTCCTAGGAACTTGACTTCTACTGGCCACAGTAGTTGCTTGAAATGCCTGATTCATTATGACTTGACCAACATCTGTTTCAACAATAATAGTGCCCACTACACAGTTGCTGTTAACTTCGTCTCTGTTACGTACTGGTTTGTCATTGGGACAACTTGGTAACAGAATAATAGTGCTGGCCCCTACTTCATCTACTGTGGCGGTAAAATCAGTACCACGAACTGAGATAGTAGCAGTAGGTGTATTAACGGCAACGTTTTGCGGGCTGTTCTTGGCAATTTGTCCACTGGCATATCTAACAGTGCCCAATGCAACCTTAACACCCAGCTTACCGGATTTTGATTTTGGATCATAAACAAAGTCGTCGATTACTAATCTCGAATTCTCATTGACCTGTACTCGAGTCTGATCTTCGAATGTTATGCCTACCTTGCCCACTGCTGTTTTCACAGAGTCGTTCATTTCCACTCCCGTGCCCTTGGCTCCGGTCAGTGTGGCATTCTTCCGCTGTATACTGGGAGGGGTGTTCAGCAACTCTGTCACTGTTCCGATACTGGCTTGACTGTTCAGCGAGGTACTGATCAATAAGCCTAATAAGATTAAGCGACATAGTTTCATTTCACACCTTAATTACCAGTGGTAATGCTGTATGTGTTTCCGCTTCCTGCTACAGCAAGATTAACATTGGTATTGATACTACCACTCTGTACAACTGTGGTATTGTTATTTGATCCATTGATATTCAATGTTGCAATGTGACCATCGGCACCACCACCACTTTGGGTAATGTTAGTTGCGTTACTAGCACCTAATATAGTTAAATCTACTGTGCCTTTTGCACCAGTTAAATTTAACGTAGTGTTGTTTGCAGTTCCACCAGTCTTATTAATGTTTACACTAACTTGATCCGCATTGATTGTAGCAACGATTTGATTCAAGTTGCCGTCTGTTACAGCACTAAAGGTGTTGTTAGATCCTAGCATATTAAGATTGGCAATAGTATTGTCACCTGTTTGATCAATAGAAACAGTGTTACTATTTGCAGTACCCTGTTCGCTATTGTTCATATTGATTGTACCAATACCGTTATTACCAGTTACTCGATATAGAATACTAGTATCAACGCCGCCACTAGCTGTGGCAGTTACAACGCCTAGATTTAAAATGTTACCACTACCAACTTGTTCAACAGTCAAAGTTACGTTGTCGCCTTTGATTTTTGACGGGGTAGTGTTGCCCGTGCCCGTGCCTTGAATTCCTCGGATACGGTTTGTTGCACCATCCTGTAGCATGGTGATAACAGAGTTGTCGCCTGTTTGATCAATATAGATACTATTGTCTGCTGCGAAAACTTGTGAAGCGAACAACATCACGATCGCTGTCATTACTTGATTTAGCTTCTTCATATATTTCTTCAGTTCTTTTGAAACTGCTCCTTGGGGTGTTATTTGTTGCTCCCCGATTTACTTGGCCCTAACTTCTTTGCTTCCTCCAGCATCTTTCTCGTTGCTGGGCTGTGTCGTTGCGGCTGTGCCTTGTGGGGCTCTTTCGCTTTCGGTGTTCTTTTGAACCAACTCATTTTTTTCTCCCTTATAGTCCCAAAGCCCTTTACGAGCTCCTTCTTTAATAAGTTCAACCACGCCTGCTTCAATTGCTGATTTTACAGCATATGTTCCCGGCTCGTTTATTGTAAATCCTGCTTCACCTTCGAATGCTCTGGTGCCCATGTCAAAGAATTTAAGAGCAGTTACAGCATCGGCAGAACTGAGAATAGTTTTCTGTACAGTCACTGACGCTAATATTTTACCAGTATTAACACTCACCGCTCTTATACTGATAGTCACAACATCTTGACTCCACTGTGTTTGCTTACCGATGCCGAACACTCTAGCACCGAGGCCGCCGCTTTTTGTTGAGCTATCATAGCCCACAATACCACCTTCAATAATCATTCCAGCAAATTGCATTGGCATCAAAGGTTTAGCACTTGGCCCCTCATACGCTTCACGCATCTGTCTAATGATTAATCTTTCTTTGGTTAAATTATCAAGCCCTACACGCTCAACAACATCAAACCATTGTCCTTTGCCTACATCCTGTAATGCCTTGATCAAAAACGATTCTGCACCCTGTGTCACTGCCATTGACAAACTAGCAATGTTACTCTGCGGACGTCTCTGTCCTGTCATATCTCTAAAACTGTATACAGCCACACTCACAGGTTTGCCGCCAGCCGGTGCAGGAATAGTATCAAATTCTTTCTGCATCATTACTTTTGCTACTTCAGGCTTGTCTGCCTCCACTAAAGGATTATTTTGATGTATTGCACAGCCAGACAACAGTGTTACGATCGCCAGTGTTAATAATGTCTTTTTCATATTATTTTCCTGGAATTACAAATTGGCTTAGGGGAATATCAATAGTTGTATTAATATCAGGACCAACTACGGTTAAACGAATCATATCTCCGTTCACCAAATCAGAAATTTTTTCCCACTTGATTTTACTTCCTTGGAAGTCTACTTCACCTGAACAAGTTGTTGACGTTGTAGTGCAACCACTGTTGGCAAACATAGCTGTAGCTACGTTTTGACTAATCTGTGCATAAATTCTAGATTCTAAGTTGTTTAAAAACTTAGCTAAGTTAGTATTCTTTTTATCAGCGGCTTCTTTATCAATGGCCGCTTGGATTTTGTCTTGAAGAGCTTTACGACGAGTAGCTTCTTGATTCTCAATCGTCAAGACGTGACTGCTATATCCTATGCCGTTGAAAGCAGGACTTTTAAAAGTAAAGTCGTTTATTGGTGCAGCCTGTGCAGTCATCGCAGACAAGGCCAGGCTGAGAATTAAAAATCGCATCCTAAGTCCCCAGTGTAGTGTATTAGTATTTACTAGGGTGGAATGAGAAATTTAAGCAGCAGTTTATTAATCTAGATTAAATTCCTGGTTTAATACCAGTTTGTGGTGCGGGAGTTGTGCCTAGTGTACCTTTAGACTGAACTGGTGCACCTATTTTAGGTTTGCTTACTGCTAGTGCAGGCTGCTTTGGTGCCGCTACAGTGGGTTTAACCGCAGGTTGTTTTGCAGCTAATTTATTAACAGGCTGTGGCTGTTTAGCCTGTTGCTCTATGTGATTTTCAATATCAGCAATGTTTTTCAGCAACGACCCCATACCTAACATGTTACGAATAGATCCATCTTTTAATTGCGATGTCAAATCTACTAGTTTACTATTAGCATCTTTTCTTCCCGGAACATACTTCTTTGCAATACTGCCTACCGGAAATCCGTAAATTGAAATATTAAAAGAAGAAGCTCTATCAGATTCTGTAACGACTAATTGTAATTGTTTTAATGCTTGATAAAACGCTGGACCAAAATCTAGTTCTTTAAAGGCTTTCTTGTCATCAGGATCTAAAATAACCATTTCAACACCTTCTTCGTGTCTAGTTAAGTGATGCAATAATCCTTGATAAACATCTTCAACTAAATTTGCCTGATCAGTCGCTGCCCTAGATTTCAGCTGTTTAAATGCTGTACTAAAGGCACTACTAACACCGTTGTTAAAGTTATGTTCCTTTTGGTCAGAAGTATCGCGTGTACCCGGGCGAATATCGTAGAAATATTTCTTTAGAGTAGGTGGCAAAGTTACACCCACAGCATTGAAAAATTCACTAACGTGTTCAAAATTTGCACCAGTAACTTGTCCAAATTGTGCTACGTTTCCTGCTTTAATGCTTAGTAATCTCTTTGCAGATTCTTTGCCGTCGATTAAAATTTTTAAATCTACTTTAGTACTGCTTTGATTTTCTTTCTCGCCACCATCGCTGATAACGTCAACTTTGTTTTGTTGAGGATCATTTGCTGCTTCTTGAATAGCTGCCTGTACTCTTTTCGAAGTATTTGCATATTCAATTGCAGTTCTAGCACGTCTTTCAATCAATGCGATCGACTCAGCAGGTACGTTGTAATCTTGTAAAGATCGACCACGACTATCTTCGTTCAACCAAGCATAAAACGCTTTCTTATCCATAAAAGGAATTGACACTTTAAAAATAAGTTTATCTTTTCCTGCGGTTGTTTCGATATAGCCTTTATTACGAGCAATCTGTTTGCCCATAGACACTAGTTGCTGTTCTGTTACTGGCTTGCCGCCTGATGCAAATTTTGCAGCTACTGCACATCCTAATAACGCTTCGGAGATATTGCCCATGTTAGGCTTTAGTTCTCCCTTGATTTTTTCATCTTTAAAAATGCTGTTAATAGGAACGTTTTCAATAACTCTTCCAGTTGAGTTTCCGTCCTCATCAACTTCTGCTACTGAAAATTTAATTTTTGCGGCGGCGAAATCTTTTTGATCCCAATCTGCAACAGCATCTCCAACAGCCTGTCTAACTAGTTCGGGATTTTGGATAATTCCCTCAAACCTGTTTCCTTTTGGAAATTCGAAAGCATATACTTGTTGATTTTCTAATCCATCAATGAAACTATCAATGTATTTCTCTTTCATCCATTCGCTATTGGTCATCATTCCTTCTTTAAGAAATGATCTTGATTCTTTTAAAAATTCACGTGCTCGCATAATAAGTTATTTACCAATTTCAGGGAACAGCACTTGATCAACAAACTGCCGAATAGTTGTTTCTGGAACGCCCATTGCAATCATACTGCGGTACACATGCGGATTCTGTTTCTGATTTTGACAGTAGTAATTTTGCCGCTCAGTAACATCAACTCCGTTAATCCTGTCTCCTATATTATGCAGGTAGTAATCTAGGGTTTTAATCCCTAAATCAACAAGATTATCTAATTCTGTTTGCTCACTGATGTTGCCCGCGGCTACCATTGCAGGACTAAAAATATTGCGGGCCCATTCCGGTAGTTCGCGTTGTTTATTCCAGGTTATGCTACTGGCAGTTTCTTTAAACCATTCGTGCATATAATGACTGTCGTTTACAAGACTAAAGTCGTGAAACGCACCAGTAATCTTATTCTTACCACAAACGGCATCAAATCCCCAAATAGGACTAGGATCGTCTACGTGTGGGAACACTGTTGCATGTAGAATATATATTCCGTGTGTTGCAGTTTTATCTACTACTTCAACGTGCCCTCTACGGAACAGGTTGCTGTGGTATACGTGATTTTCCCAGTCGTATTGATCTAAGCTAGGATCTTCTGCTCTGTAACCTGCATGTTCCATCATAGACTGCATCGTTTCGGCACACTGCCGCATCTGTGTCCATACTGTGCTCATTGATGTACTCCTATCTTAGGAAATAGGCAGTCCTGTATAAACACACGAACGTCTTCTGGATTTAGTCCTAATGCAGTCATCACCTTAGGAGTGTGGGGATTCTGTCTTTGATTTTCACAGTAGTAATCTTGCGAAGGTCCGGTGTCTAATGCAGTACCGTTAGTTTCACCTACAGCACTAATATAATGCTTCAAGTTATTAATAGCAGTAAAATACAGTTGTTGAAGCTCCTCTGGATCATTGACATTTCCTGCACTGATCATACTGGGAGTAAAGATACGTTCTGCCCAGTCTGGTAAACGTCTAACTTTGTTCCATTCTAATTTTTGTGCTTCGTCTGCAAAGTAATCTAACATAGGATGCTCAGGATCACCTGCAGGACTAAAGTCGTGAAATGCACCTGTTACTTTGTTTCTGCCAGCTACTACATCGAACCCAAAGATAGGTGCAGGATTATGAGTATGCGGAAACACACAACAATGCATCATCCAGAGACCTCGAGTTTCTCTAGCATCAACAACATCTATATGTGCTCGGCGATATAATTTACTGGTCCAGACTTTGTTGTACCAACTAAATCTTTCTAGGCCTGGCTCTTGTATTTCTGTTCCACTGAGATTGAATTGTCTTTCAAACTCAGTTTGTATATCAATTAGACTGTTCCAGACCAAGCTCATTGTTATATGACTCCATAATTTTGATAGCCCATTCAAAAGCTACATTGGCTTCATCGCCCATGCTGTCATCTAACTTAGCACGAATGTTAGTTTTTAATGTGTTAGCATCTTCAAATTCTAAATTGCGGTGTGGACCTGGAACAATTTTCTTGATCATTTGTCCACCAAACATATCTCCCATGTGCCACACATATAAATGTGCCATAATTTTATTAGGGTCTTGACTGATGCTTAAAATATAATTGTAATAATCAATAACTAATGATCGATATGAATGACGAGGATACCCCTCATTCATATCGTTGTAGTCCATGTTTAGATAAAATGCTCTACGCAGATCTGGAAGATCTCCTAGCAATCTATTAGCACCTGCTGCTCCTTCAATTGCACCGTAAAATAATGACTTCTGTAAAGTCCAATCTGTCCATACTTCTCTTGGTAATGTTTTTGCAAACACTGCCTTCATAAAAGGTGTGTGTTCTGCTCTATCATGATTTTCTGCTGTTAGTTCTTTAAGACTCATTTAATCCTCGTAACGTTCTAATACTGCACAAGCGGCCCTGCCACCAAATGCAAAATTATTCTTTATCGCATACTTAGCCACTATTGCGGTAGCCTTAGTGGGGATATTGATTCCTACATCAATTGGGTTAATTAAATTTACAGTAGGAGGTGATATTTGATCTCGTAGTGCTAACACAGTATAGATAGTTTCAACAATCCCACTGGCTGCTAATGTGTGTCCAATTTGACCTTTATTTGCAGTCATTGTAGTGCCTGGCAATAAGTCACGCATAGCATAGAATTCAATGTCGTCGCCTGCTTTTGTTCCAGTAGCATGTGCATTAATATAACCGACATCTGCTAACTGTATGCCTGCTTGCTTTATTGCTCTGGTTACTGCTAATTTTGCAGCATCACCATTTTTATCCGGTGCAGTATCATTATTGCCACATGTGGCAATTCCTACAGACTTGATTATTCCGTAAATCTTTGCACCTCGTGCCTTAGCTTTATCTAACGGTTCGACAATTAGTGTGCCAGCGGCTTCTCCTACTACAAATCCTGATCTATCTTTGTCAAAAGGTCTACTTGCAATTTCTGCTGGTTGTAAACTTAATGCACCGAGATTTTGAAAGTAGTATACTTGGAAGCCTTCAATCGGTACATCGGCACCTCCCACAATGACAGCATCGAGATCGTCATTGAATTCTAGTTGCTTAATAGCATAATCAAGACCAGTCAGTCCAGTTGAACATGCAGAGTGCATCGAAGTTGACCCACCGTTACATTCGTATATTCTAGCAATCAATCCGCTAATGTAATCCGCAGTTGCCTGTATTACTTGCCTCGGGGAAACTCTCTCGCGACCATCTTCTAGTTGCCGCATCATGTATGCTCTACTATGTAAACTTCCGCCGGTGGTACTAAACACTACTGAAACATTTTTGCTAGTAAGACTGCTGTCTCTGATAGCATCTCTAGCAGTGTGCATTGATATTTTAACACACGGATCCCAATACTGGTGATGTCCTCCGAATTCTGTTTCTTCAAACGCAGGCAGCGGGCACGGTGCCCCAGAAGAGACAATTAAAGATTTATGTGTTCTTGGAAATTTTGTTGGATCATCTTCGGGCCACTTGATTTGTTTAATTGCAGTTTCCCCTGCTAACAAATTCAGCCAATTTTCCTGTACGCTTGCTCCAAGACCGTTGATAATTCCCATTCCGGTAATGGCGTACTGTTTCATTCTTCTTCGATCCTTACTGCTAGCGGCCAGCCATTTTGTCTAGCAAGCATTGTGCTTTCTACACCTTTTTGCTCTGCGACTTCATATGTATAAACACCGGCAATACCTGCACCTTGTTCGTGTACCTGCATTGTTATTTCCCTTGCCTTTGCCTCACTGTGCTTAAACACATGCATCAACAATGCAATGACAAAATCCATTGGGGTGTGATCATCATTTAGTACAATCACTTTATACATGCCGGGCGTTATAATGTCGAAATCTTCTTCAATATCAACAATATCTTTGGTTTTGGTATTTGCCATATAGACTTTCTAAAAAGGGGGCCGGAGCCCCCGGGCTTACTTGATGGCGATCAAGCGAGGCTTGAGTGCTTCAGGTACTACTCGTGTAAGTTTAACACGAAGAATACCGTTTGTCAACTCTGCATCGCCCACAATCATGTAGTCTGCCAGTGTAAAGCTTCGCTCAAAATCACGAGCAGCTAGCCCACGATGTAGGTATTTGCTAGCATCGTCTTCTTTTAACCGATTGCCTTTAATGGTCAGTAGATTTTGATCCACTTCCACAGTAACGTCCTCTCGATCAAAGCCTGCCACAGCGATTTCGATCTCAAAGTGATCGTCATCGTGTTTCAGAACATTGTACGGAGGGTAGTTGGTTTGTACGGAGTTTGCAAATCGCTTTTCAACATCGTTAAAAAGGCTGTCAAATCCAATAAGTGCTCTGTTTAGAGCCTGAGTGTCAAATCGTGTTAATGCGTTCATAGTTTTCTCCTTAATAAGCAAGAACGTTTTGGGCACCATGCCCATTTTGTAGAACCCTAACGGCGTCCTACAAAATTATTTATCCCGAGATTTTCGAGATTTCTTCACAAGTGGGCGAATAATTTCCGCGATGTTGCACAGTAATACTGGCCGCCTTGTTTGCATATATTATAGCTTTTTCTATATCTTTTGTATATAGATATTCAGTAGTTAGGGCGGCTAAAAATGTATCTCCGCAGCCACATACATCCATAACTTCTACTCGATTAGTTGGGTACCTGACCCCGTTATACTCTGCACCCTCGTCGCCTTTAGTCACGATCAAATTAGTGGGTTTACTCGTTGCAAGTTTGGATTCTGCATCATTAATCTTAACATAAACTCTAGGGTCTTGTCCAAAGAATGCTAGATCTTTTTTCTTAGTATCAATGAATACCGGGCACTTTGACATTTCGACTAGATACCTAATAGATTCGTATGTTAGAAAACCCTTGTCATAATCCGATATGATAATTGCATCATATTCATGCGGCGGGGAGAGAAGACGTTTGCTCCATGGAGTTAACGAATGCTCCTGATCCATTCTTAATAAATGCTGCCCAGATTTTTTGTCAATAAACCTAGTTTTAGTAATAGTTTCATCGTTGCTAACAAAGTCTGGGTTAACGCCTAGTGCTACAAAGTTGTTGAGTACGTTAGCACTCATACCGGCTAATGAGTATGTTTCTACTAATTTGAAAACTGGCACAGGTGCTTCGGGACTCAGTCTATCAACCGTGCCTATTTTATATTCATCTATACACCTATCACCGATCAGCAATACGTTGAATAATGTTGGTAGTTGAGTAGTCTCCGACTCTGTCATAATAAATTACTTCTTTTGAATATTGGTGGGCAGTTCCAGTGCTAGATTTCCAGTCACTGCCCTTTACATAAATGTCAGGTTGCCAGCCTTGCATGATTTCTATCAACTCTTCTTTAGAGTCAAAAAATAATACATAATCAACAGCTTTGAGATTTTCTAAATGAAATTTACGATCCTCTTGATTATTAATAGGACGATCTGGGCCCTTTAGTTCTTTGACACGGCGGTCAGTGTCAATGGCAACTAACAATACATAACCTTGACTCTTAGCAAAGTTTAACAGTTCAATGTGCCCACGATGTAAGATATCAAACGTGCCATTAACCATTACCCGTTTCATTTTTGACTATCACCTTTGCCTACACGGTAGTTGTCTTCTACGCTGTCAGGAGTAGAAACTTCAATAACTGTACCAGCTTCGATACATTCTAATTGATGCGGCATGCACGGTGTATTATGCCATACTGCACCTTCACGAATTTCTTTTTCGTGCAGCTCGGCAGTGTTAGTGTCAATCCATCGAACAATAAACTTACCTGATTGTATGTACCAAGTTTCCTCTTTGTCTTTATGGAAGTGCATACTGAACTTAGCACCTGCGTTAAAGTTCATAAACTTACCGCAGTACTTGTCGTTAGTGGCCCAGATAAATTCTGAGCCCCAACCTTTTGGAACTAGACCTTTTAATTGTGTCATGTTATTTTCCTATTAACTTGATATTTAATCTTACACCGTCACCTGGATAGTTTTTTACAACAGTTGCCAGCTTCACTCCAAACTCTAAATTTTGAGCGGGCAGAAAATGGTTTCGTGTTTCATTTTTTTTCCATACGGCTGATTGTTGAAGATCAATCAAAGGTATTGACATAGTAATACCTCTTGAAAATATATGGTTATTATAGTCTCCTCGAAAACAAAAAAAATGTACAACTTTTTCTATGTTATTGTCGACGGCAATTTTATCTATTTCATTAAACCATTGCTGGTAAGCCCAAAGATGAAAATTCTCGCAAATAATATATTCATAATATCCCCTTGCTGCCTTAATAAAATTTTCTGATGGACTCTTTACCCCTAATGGATTCCAAATATCTCCAAGCTCAACACTTTTTGTATTGAGGGACAATGCATCGTCATTAGGTATCCTAAATGGTTCTGTGTGACATACTACTAATACCTTAACAGGATTAATAAGTAATTCGTCTAATAATTTTTTTCGGGCTGACCACCAACTTGCCCCGCCATACCCTTGCCCTCTAGGAAGTTGATCTTTTTCAAATTTATTTCCTGTTAGATGTAAAGTAAATATCTGTGGCCAATCGACGGGCATAGTACGTTCTGCACAGAAACTATCCCCTACGATTAATATATCGTTCCATTCATATGTCATAACTCTTTGAACCGTCTAATATCTTTATGTTTTACAATTATAAAATTATAAATTTTGTCTTGATATTTAAGGGGCAAGTCTAAGTGGATGGTTACTTCCGGACCAGTGATATGATTAATTAGTCGGTCGTTTCCTACAGTACCCACGAAAGGAATCTTATGCCATTTACCTATGACACGATCTCCTATGTCATATGTATGTTTGTATCCAATTTTATTAAAGTAATCAGTTTGATTGCCCATCTGATTCTCCAAAAATATACTCTGCCATTTTACGCTCGGCAGTCTTTTCATCCTTCATAGCACAGTCAAAACAAATCTGTTCATCATTTGGACCATAAGGGCGGCACTCTGCAATTATGCCGCACAGTTCACAAGCCTGGTCTGGCTCGGGTGCAATAAATCCACGTCCGCTCATTTACCACCTGCCTTCTTTAACAAATACATAGTAACCTCCGGACCGTCAACTTTGACTAAGTCGCTGGGATATTTGTTACTACCAGTATACCACTTACTTGGGCCATGCCCAGCTTCCCAAACTTTAACCATCTTTGGATTAAGTTTCTTTACCGTACCCAATTCTAAACTATTATGACTAGGATAGCACACAGCATCTCCTACCGCTAACAATTTACCTAATTTATCTCTATGCTCGAGCGGTACTTTTGTTGTTTTCTCTGCTGCCATCAGTGTGTTCCATTTTCTTCATCATAAATGTAGTAACGACCTGCTTCATTATTCCAATGACGATTGTCATATAAGTTAAAGTTGAACGTATATCCTAGCAAGCCTACGTCAATGTTTACACCGGCGTGATCTGTACGTGTAGCAAGTTTAAAACTAAAGGATAAAATGGTACTATCCTTAAACACTTCAAGTTCGATGTACTTGTTAGGGTGCGGAGTATTGTAAACACGATTCCAAATGTTCGTCCAACGCTTGCTCCAAGGGTTGGTAATATTAAAGCAGAAATAAATCATTCGTCGTTTTCCTCTTGCAGTTGGTCTCGGAATAACTCTAATTGTTTGATTAGATTGTCAATGCCGCCTGCATTTAAAGTAATTTCGCTGTAGCCCATAGCAAAACTAACTCTGTTGTTATTAGTCATTCCCAGCCGGTAATAGGTCATAGCAGGCTTTTCTTCTTTAGGCGGCACTACTTCGGGTACTGGAAAAGGAATCACTTTTTTCATATCATTGCCAATCTTTTCCATATCAGTAGGAGGCGGAACATCTGCCCAAGTAGGGTATTCACGACGACCAATATTTTTAAACCATTCAAACATTTACTTACTCCTTACACAACGGTAGTTTTCTGTCTTCAATCCAAGCTGACGAGCAGCATCTTCGCACATTTCTTGTGCTGTCTTTTTACCCATACGACCTTCTTCCATATGAAACTCACCAAGCGGCCGCCAATCATGATATGCCTTCATAGATCCGCCTCGACTGTCGCTGGCTCCTACTACAGTCCAAATTAGTAGAATGTAAATCATACTTCCACCTTTTCAATACACTGTTCCACATCCTGTAGGATACGCTTGAGTTCGTCAATGTTGATTTCAAGGTACTTAATTGCTACTTTATCAATAACACGGCGGGAGTTGAGATTAGACAGCATGTATTCCTTGCCGGCGATTGTGTTACGCAGGTTGTCTGCTACGGTTTGGATGTTCATTCTTCAACTCCGAAATGTTGTTTAATCATTGTAGCACAACTATCAGCCGTTGCTTTAGTTTTGCGAGCCATTTCACCCGTGTTAGTGATTGTAGCCATATTAGCAACAAACTCGCACTTACTGGTACATTCCCGAACAATCAACTCGGCGAACTTTTGATCACATCGTTCCCATTGTTCTCGAGCCTCATACAGTTCGCCACGATCTCGTTCTTCATTGGATACTAAGGTCCAAGCCTGTTCTCTCAGTTGTCGAATTCGTTCGTTCATATCAATCTCTCAGTGTGTGTTGAACATATGTTATTATAGCACAAAAGAAAAGGGCCGTCAAGGCCCTTGTTCTTCTTATTGCTTAATCAGCGACCGCTAATGTTACCCAGAGCAGTCATGTTGCTTGGAACAACAATGGTCTGTACCTTACCGTTCTTGATACCTTCGGAGATATTCAATTCAGCCTGTGCCCGCATAAACGCAATGCTACTAGTTGAGTTGTTAGCCAATGCCGCCATACGACGTGATTCAGCTTCAGCAGTCTTGACTTCAATTTCCTTCTGTTTCAACTCATTCTTGGACTTAACCAATTCGTTAGCACTGGCCACAACTGAGTCTGCCGGAACTACGTTACGAATCAATACCTGACTGATAGTAATCGAACCGTCCAACTTTTCTTCAGTAAGGTTGCGAATAACTTCTTCTTTAATGAAGTTTTCCATTTCGCCTCGATTATCAGCCATGTCCAGAGCTTCGTACTTACGTGCGGCCTTGTAGATAGCATTACGAGCGTTCTGAACAATGTAATTATACATCACGTAGGTATCGCCCTTGAACTCTGCGTGGAAGCTCTTGTTCTTAGTCGAATACAGTTCTGCTACTTGTGCAGGGTTGATGTTGTAAACAACCACAGCATCAAAGTCCTTCATTGTGCTGTTATCTTTGGCAACGGGTGTCATGTCGTTGAGCGACACGTTAACGTCCTTGATTGGAAACGTAAGGATAGTACCAATCAAACTTTGGTTGAACGAACCTGGCAACAGCTCACCCGGCTGTACCTGCTTGTCAAAACCAACTCGAACACCAACTTCGCCAGTCTCAATTCGAGTACATGCACTAGTCAATGCAACTGCGGCGATAACAAAACCCAATTTAATCAAACGATTCATTTTAAATAACTCCAGTAGAAAAAAGAAAGAAACAAACACTAAACCCAAGAACAAAATACAGTGGCCGAAGCAACACATCATTGATCATATAAGTCCTTAAAAAATAATTACAATTCCAAACATTAGCAACATTGCTATTGTTGCACTAATTATAGCATACATTCCTGTCTTAGTCAAGAACAATGCCTGGGCACCTGTCATCTTTTGGACTCCGCGAATGCCAAAATAAATCAGCACCGCGAGAACCAAAAAGAGTAAAATTACTCCAATCATTTATCAACTCCGAGTCGGGAAGGGCCACTGTACAGATTGTGCAGTGAAGGTAGTTCCTGGAGGAGGACTTACCTTACCATCTGCGTTGCGAGTCCAACCTGCCGGAGTAGCAGGTGCCTTGGCCTGATAACGCCAGCGTTCTGGAGCACCGTCATCGCGATCCTCACAGCCCAAATTGTAGCCGTTGTCGTAGTTGTCGTAGTCCTTACCAACATAAGTGTTGTGATAGTCCAAGTTCATAAAACCATTGCTATAACCCTTCTTAAAGGCACTGTCGCCAATACGCACTTCCGGAGTAGCCTGCGGTGCTTGAGTAGTACCGTTGGCATTGCTTTGGACACTACGATCAAAAGCCTTGTCTGGGTCAACGTTCAGTTCGCCGATAACTTCATAGCGGCAAGCACGACCTTTGGCATCGTTGTAGTCACTTGGAATGCTAACAACATCGCGTGGGTTGATCTTAACGATCACAGTACGCTCGCCACCAAAGTGACTCAGGTAACTCATACCGCAGAAGTGCAGGCCAGTAGAGCAGGTTTGATCCTTGTTGTCGTCAACTTGGTTACGTTCCATCTCCACAACACAGCCAGGTGCGTTCAGCATGGTATTGCTGTGTACGTCCATAAATGTGTCACGCACTTTCTTGTAGGCAAGGAAGTGACCGTCTGGAGTGATTGGCAACTGATTCTTTTCCAAGAAGCCATACAGTTCAGTTACGGCTCGTTTGCTAGGGTTAGCATACAAGTTTTCCATAAAGTTAACCATTGGCTCAATTGGAAAGCCTTCCTGCAACATTTCGATCATGCGTCGAGCAAGACCAGTGTTGAGCACTTCGCCCTTCCAGTACAGAGTCTCACCTTGGATGCTGACATTGCCGGCACCGTAGTTCAACACAACCTTTTTGGGTTCGATGATGTCTTTAACAGTATCCCAATCTCCAGCCTTAATGGCATCGAGCACCTTTTGATAGGTAATATGGGTTTTGGAAACAGTGTGTGACTTATTTCCGATTACAACAACAATGTTTGATCCTTGGATCAAGAATGGATAACTCATTTTAAATGCCTTTCTTTGCGTCAATCAAATTAACATATTCAGCAATATCGCTTGCTTCAACGCGGTAGGTGCTCAACTTACTCAACAACGGATACCTACGGTTCACTTCGTCAACTTCTTTCTGATACTTGATCACAAGTGCTTCTGGGCTAAGGTTAGCAGTAGGAGCAAACTTGCGGAACAGTCTATCTATATTATAGCGGTTTCCTTGAAACTTGTCAACCTTTTCAAACACTGTGACCAGTTTTGCGTAAGGACTATTTGCATCAATTTCGCCAACAATGCTACGGTTATTGTAACTAAACAGGTCTGAACGTTCCAAACCACTCTTAACCAAACTCATCAACAGTTTGGAATTGTCCTTGGCGTTCAACTTGTCCACAACATAGTCTTCGAAGTTCTTCCAGTTTGGCTTCTTCTTGATATCTTCAATGTCGCTCTTACGAACACCGTAGATCTCACCGTTGAACAAACCACTCAGGCTCTTAACATCGTCATGCAATTCCTTGCCACTAGTATAACCTTTGGCACTCAGCATAGTGAAGCCGCTCAATGGCACATAGTAGTAGGTTTCTGTGTCAACAAACTTGCTAGTATCACCAGCGGCACGCCAAACCATATCTTGCTCATCACGACGATAGCCACCACCACCTCGACGTTCCAACTTGAGAATTGACACATTCTTGCCCATGTTCTCACGTTCACGTTGCTTCAATGTACTTGCGGCAAAGCGTCGAGCAGTAGGCGGTTCTTGGATAGCGGCAAAGAATGCTGTCAAATCCATATCCTTACTCTTGTCTGCCTTTTCCAAAATCCAGATAGCACGGCTGTAGACATCGCAACCGACTTCCTTGTAGTGGTAACGAGCACGTTCGGCAGCACCTGTCTTCAAGTCGTTGATGATAAAGTGGCAAGTGTCGTCTACAGGAATCTGCCATTCTTGCCAAGTGATGTAATGACCATTGGCATCTTTAGCATTGTTAGCGGCATACTCAGTAACACTCTTGCCTGTGCTGATAACCTTAGCATGACGGCTTTGCGACAACAAGCGGATCTGAATGTTCCAGTCCTTGGCAAGTTCTTCAACTTTGAAATTGAACTTCTTCAATCGGTTCCATTGCTTGTCATCGTAAGTAGACAGTTGGGTGTCCTGTACATACTTGCTCACAGCCGCAGTCCACAAGCGGTGTTCTTTCTTCTTGTACAAGAACACAGCACGGTCCCACAGGTTATCAATAGCATCTGCTTCTTTAGCCAAGACCACAGTCAATGCGGCATTGAGTTGTTCCAACTTAGATTTGATAGCGGCAATAGTTGAAGGGATGTAACTCAAACCTTCACGGCTTGCTTGGAAGTCCAATTCGCCAATACCGAAGTGGATTTCCAACCCACAGCCCAACAATGCCCGCACATCAGCAGGGATAGTTTGATCAGCGGCAGGGATATCGATTGGGTAAGCAATATTACCCATAACGGCTGTACTACCACGGCCACCTTTGACAGCATGAACACCTGCGATGATATCGCGGCTTTCGTAGTCAATCAAGTCAAAGCGGAAGTCGTTGTTACCACTGACCACAGGCTTCAAACTGAAGTGTGTATAGACTTGACGTGCTTCTTGACGGAACTTGTCAAAGTCATAACGATCGTTGACTGAAAATTTAACTTCAACACCTGCTGGCTCGTCAGTAACTTCCATCATCATCAGTGCAATGCTGGGCACACCTTCGCCGTTGATGAACGCAGAGTAGATACCTTTCTGGCCATCCTTGATAGCGGTTACTGTGAAGTTATCCGTGTAACTAAATGGTGACTTTGAGCCAAGACCAAGAGCACCAATAAAAGCATTAGAACCAGTTTTAGTAGATTCGAAGTACGTTGTATAAATGCTAGTAACTTGTTCATGTGTCAATCCTGTACCGTAGTCGCGAATAGCAAAGTGCGGCTCCAAAGCATTTGGAAGATGCACATCAAAAGGAGTGTCTGCTTTACCTGCGGCCACGTGTGAGTCAACTGCGTTGCAACTCAATTCACGGATGATAGCACGGACCTTGTTGGCGTACAAGCCACTGGACAAGATGCTGAACGCTTTGGCAGAGTTGCGAATACGGAATTCTCCAATTTCTGCTACGTTAGAAACAATGGCTTCGTGTTGTGGAGCATTGTTGAGAATCATTTGAAACCTTTCAGTAGTGTGTCTGTATGTATATATTATACAGCGGTTTTACCTGTTTGTCAACCACTAATCCAATTTAGTTATGTTTAATTTTTTAATTTGGATAACTTCGTTGATATATTTTTCCAATTCCGAAGCACGAGTATCCTTAATCCATTCACTAAGTGCTCGGATTTCAGCACATCGTTTAACTTTAAAATATTTGAGCACTTGCCGTTCAAGCCAGCGAATTTCCTTTTCGTCCCCTATCCAAGTTGCTTCAAATTGAAAAGCATAGTCCGGACCCACTGCCTGCTGATAGTCAGCATTACGAGAATCTAAACTTTTTGCAATTCCAACTTTTGAGCTACACTTTCCAGTGTATTGTTGAATAGGCAACAAGGTTTCAAAAATGTAAAGATTATAGGACACGGTTAGTTGCCTTTGAAAAGTCCACACCTGAAGGAATAAGGATACCGGATTTGGGATTCTTTTTATTCCACATATACGCTAGTCCCAACATGACCTGATTGTTGTGGTCAAGTGTAACTGTGCTCATGTTGGCAACAGGATCATATGTAACTTCTGAAAAAGCTTCTTTAATAAAGTCGTCTGCCATTTCGATAATTTTAAATTTATCTTTCAACATTTCTGCTAATTTGTCTTGATTGGCAACAGACCATTTATTTTTACGAGCATGTTCACGATGCATAAGCAAACCAAATGCGGCACTCAAGCAAGGGTCAACTGTTTCGTCTTTCCAATTACGTTTCCACCAACGCATTGCAGTTTCCAATGCGGCACCAGTCTTGTCCAAATTCCACAAAAAGTGGATATCATTTAAGTTATGAATAGACATTTCGGAAGTGGCATTTTGTTTAACTTTAAAGCCTAATGGGGCAACTACATTATGAATATCAACTTCTGGAGATTGTTGTTGCACTACTGCAATTCGATAAATGTCAAACTTGCTAGGCTTCTTGACGTTCTTAGAGTTAAGACTCAGGAAGATTTCTCCAGCAATTTCCATTGCCAATTGCAGAGTATCTTCAAAGTTACCTTGGTCTGGGACATCTGCAATTTCAAAAGGAATATCAGTTTCACCACGGATAATTCGAGCCACACTAGTATGGCCGCTGTCTGCCGGCAGTACAATGGATCCATACTTTGCAGGCATCCGAACTCCCTTTCCACTGCGGGCACATGGCTCAAACCAATTTATAACAATGTTTGAAACGTTATTAGCATAGGTGTTACGTTGGAACATCCAATGGGTGAAAATTGAAGTAACAGGAACTAGTTCGCCCGAAAAGCATTTAATAGCATAGTTATTGTACTTGCCGCCAATTGGGTTTGAAATTTTGTGCTGAACTAGAATCTTAACACCTTCTGCAATATCCACTAGAGGCACTAGCTCATTTGGATAGTTTGCACCCATTTCTTCAATGTCGACTGTCTCACCAATAGTAAATTGATGTTTAAACTTTGCTTTGAATGCACTCATTTGTTGTTGCATTAAGAATTGTTTATTGATCTTTGCCATACGGGCCTCTGTGTGTTAATATATGTATATTATACAAGAAAAAACCAGTCCTGTCAAGAACTGGTTTTTATTAAGTTAATCCAAATTATGGATTAAAAAGCGTCCATGTAGTTGTAGCTACGATCTTTAACCTTGCTCAAAACCAATTGTACGCCTTCCGAATTGGCAAAAACAAACTTGCCAGATTGGCTGTCAATTTTCTTGATATGGCTAGGATCAAACTTAATGTTGTTCCAGTTCCAATCAAAGTCGCCGTCTTCGTCCTTTTCGTCTTCGTACTCTTTAACATGGACGCTGACTTGTCCTTGAAGAGGGTTACCGCTCCATTCAATTCGTTCCATGTCAGTTTCCTTGACTTCTTCGCCGTCCTTGATAACTTTCATAGTGAACTTATTGCCCGAGTCAAACTCTGGCTTGACGTTCAGCATACGCAGAGCATCTTGAGGTTCTTCGTTGTAGCGATTCATTTCTTCAACAACTGCTTTCAACATGTCAAAGTTAAATTGTGCAAACAAGCTGGCAATTTGGCACAGCTTTTCAGCGTGATGCTGAAGATCTGCTTTCAAGTTGTCGGCACAATACTCCATAATGAAGCCAGCATCCAAACCTTTGTAGTCCAACATGTAGTACAATCGTCCAGGACGATTACGCATGTGTTGGTCGATACGCCACTTGTCGTTACAAGTCAACACAAACAATTTCTTAGATGGAAACACACCATCTAGCAAAGTCAATGCCTTTTCTTGGTCATCGCTATCGTAGACCTTTTCAAATTCATCAAACAATACCATACAAGGCTGTTCAATCATCTGCATGAACGCATTGAACTTGTCACCGACCCATGGGGCATTAATAACAATGCATGGAATCTCCATACGCTTTGCGGCTTCAATGGCCAAGTTCTTAGCCAACAGTGATTTACCGGAACCCTTTTCACCTGCCAGCATAACACCAGTAGAGGCTGTACGATCCATGAACGTATTCAAGATACGATCAGTGTTCTTGTCCAAGTCACCGTAACGCTTGCCTTTGATCTCGAAAGATTCAATGTGCTCCAGGTATAGAGGACCATCCATGGGCATCTCTTTAACCACGTAGTTACCTGCTGGCAATGTATCGTGAAGGTCCATAGCTTCTTTTGTAGAAACTCGGAATGTATTACCAGATTTTAGAAAATATGACATTGTACTTCTTTCAATGTGTTGTTGCTATGCGTAAATTATACAGTAAAAACAAGGGGTTGTAAAGCCCCTTGTTACATCTTACTTGCGAGCGTTAGCTCGAACTTCTTCAAATGTGTATTCTTTTTCAAGAGTACCATCCCAGAACACTGGCACTAGAGCCTTGGTCCAGCCTCGGTCAGCCCATTGCTTGGGTTCATCAACACTGGATACATATTCTCCAGTACCGTTGGTCCAAAGTGTAACACGACCCGCCTTTGACTTCTTACCGGGGTCAGTAATGGGGTCCTTAACAACATCAAACCATTCGGTTTTAAAACCTGATCCGAGATCACCGTCTTCGACCCAAACATCTCGACTCATTGCACTGCACTTCATAGCAAACTTCTGAGTATCGCGATCCACGATTTGAAGCAGGGCACCTCCCATGCCAAAAGCAATGTTATCGGCACTCCAGCCCATGGCCATAAAAGCACCAAGGATACTGCGAACAGTAAGTTCGTTGATGCCATCACCTTGAATCAATCGTACATTGTTGAGTACTTTGAAGCCCTTGCTATTGGTTGTGTAACCAAACTTGCTACCAAGGATCTCAATCAACTTGCGGTTGACTTCAACAGGATCACCACTGTCAGGACGAATAACAACAGTGGCACCACTATCGATAACCTGTTGGTGAAGTTCTTCGCCCCACAGCTTAGAGGCTGCGTTGTAGATATCATAACTATCACTGACAACAGCGAGGATAGTACCGGGACGAGCGAATTGAGTGAGCATGTTTCTGTAAGCATCAACTTCTCCTTCACGACCCCAACTTGTTACTGTGCTGTGTTCCATTGCTGGGATACTAAAGCCAGCGATGCCGGCATTGTAATACTCACGAGCAAACAAAATACCACTAATAGTATCAGTGCCCATAA
>Ga0209599_10000010_pt1 | contig 174252 bp, 162 predicted proteins | sample Shrwel_input2_FT_FD_187534 | JGI IMG/M metagenome (GOLD analysis project Ga0209599, IMG submission 187534) | Subsurface microbial communities from deep shales in Ohio, USA - Utica-3 well 1 S input2 FT (SPAdes) (version 2) ...
TATGCCGAAGAAATTTTGCGTTATTTGAGTGATGACCACGGCGATGAAGTACCAGAGATTATTCTTGAACCCGGCCGTTCGTTAGTGGGCGAGTCTGGTGTACTGGTTTCTGAAGTGGTATTGATTTCACGTAAATCACGTACAGACTTAAAACGTTGGGTCTATGTTGACGTTGGTTTATTCCAAGGTCTCATCGAAACAATGGGCGAAGCGATTAAATACCCGATTTACACCTCCAAAATGGAAGAGGGTGTCCAAGAGGGTGGCGTAGTATTAGCTGGCCCTACCTGCGACTCGACTGACATTATGTACGAAAACTCCAATTATCATTTACCACATAACTTAGCGGTAGGTGATCGTTTATATTGGATGACGACGGGTGCTTATACGACATCGTATAGCTCTGTAGAGTTTAACGGCTTTCCACCATTAAAAACCTATTTTATTGGTTTGGGTAAAGACGACGAGTAAGCATTAGTTTATCTCGGTGAATAAAAAACATCCTCTTTTTAGAGGATGTTTTTTTTGTGCTGTAATTCAGGATTGCTCATGAACGCAATCATTTTTTAGTCCACAGATTCAAATAATAAAGGGCGCATCATGCGCCCTTTATTATTAACGGTGAGTTAGGTAAGTTATTAGGGCGATGGCGTATCTGTTGTGTTGTCAGCAGCAGGAACAACTTTATTCAGATAACCTTGCTGTGTTAACCATGTCAGGTTAGCTTTGGCGGTCGTGTCACCTTGCTCTGCCGCTTTGGTTAACCATTTCACACCTTCTGGCAAGTTTTGACGAATGCCACGACCACTCACATACATCATGCCAAGATTCAGTTGCGCACTGGTTTTGCCTTGCTCGGCTGACTTTTTGTACCATTTTGCGGCTTCAATTAAATCTTGTTTTGCACCTGTACCTGCCGCATACATCATGCCTACGTTGAATTGAGCGTTTGGCTCACCCAAATTGGCCGCTTTTTGAAACCACTTAAAGGATTCTTCATAGTCTTGTTTAACACCATCACCATGATAATAATGCCAGCCCATTGTATTTTGCGCTTCAGCTAAACCACGCGTTAACGACTTGTTGGATGCTACCGATTTAGGATCGGTTTTTGCGTCAACAACGGCAGTGGAAGTTGCTGTGGCAACAGGCACGACGGGAGTAGGTGCTGTTTCGGCTACGGGAGCTACGGGCGTTTCAGTGGCTTTTTCGTTGGCGGTATTCGCTTGACTTTTGACAGGTTTTTCTTTGGTCACCGTCTCGCTGACAGAGAGTTGTTTTTTAACATCGCTCAGTGTCGGCTTTTTACTGGTCGTTGCAACTTGCGGCGTATTGGCAGGTGCTTTTTCATTTAATAATTCAATATTAGCGACGGGCGTTTCCTCTACCACCACAGGCTCTTCAACGGTCACTGTTTCAGGCTCGATAGGCGCAACGTCTATAGGCGCAGCTTCAACGGCAGGTTCTGGAGTGGTATTGGCAACAGGGGGTGGAGTATTGCTACTTAAATCTGTCGTCAGGAAAAAAAGAGCCAATTGAAACGCTACAATAGCAGCAATGACAGCCCATTTGTTTAACTCAATGTGGTCATCTTCTTTGGCTGGCGTTGCAGGCGTACTGGCAGTTTTTAATAAAACCACATTACTGCTGTCCGTTGATGGTTTCACGAGTGGAACTGCGACAGGTGCATCATCGGTATTGACGGTTGCCATGACGACGGGGGGGGATTCAACCATGTCGCTGTTGACAATAGGAGTAGGCTCATTAACCACGACAGATTCGGTATGCTGAGTGGCCATTGCAACTGTTGCTATCGGCACAGAAGCTGCAATCAAATCAAACTCATCCATATCCGCAGGTGCAGATGGTGATGTGGTTGCCGATGCCTCAGTATTGTCGATATTGAGAGGTTCAATGATAATGGGGCGCAGTCTAGGTGCGGGCTGTTTAGGTGCAAATAACTTGCCTGCAAACGCAACACTCACTCCAACTAACAGTAAGAGTCCTGCGCTAGATAACACATCAAGGCCAAGACTGTTGCCTTCTTGAAATATAAAAAGTAACAGTTGCATCGTCACAATTAAGGTGATGACCGTGCTTTTTTCAATTTCAATATAATCCTTGTCGGCGGTGTTGTCCTGAGCCGAATGATGAGAGGGCATAGTATCCTTCATTGTTGTTTTCTCTCTGTGAGTTGAAGCAGTAAGCTGTAAAGGTAATTCTTCGTTGTTTGTTGGAGTCTTCTCAAGGTCGGCCTCTAATAATAAGCCATTGTCAGAGGAGAATAGCGACTCGTCTTCTAAAAACTGTGCTGGATCAAAATGAAACAACTGAGCGTCTGCTTGCACGGCTCTATAGTCTAGAGACAACAGATGCTCGATTCTTTTAATGTAATCATCATGTGGCAGCAAATTCAAATAGTGCATTTTAACGCTTTCTGGCATTCCATGCTCATAACTTTTTAATTCATTAATTAAACGATGAATCTCCATCGATAATTCGGCTTCAAGCCCTTCAGGATATTGTAGATTTTGCTGAAATATTTGTTCCAAAATAAAACCGAGTGCATATAAATCAACGCTATAGTCGATACGTTGAATAAAGTCAGTATTGCGGTTTTTACGATCTTCCGTGAGCGCATGCAGCATTTGGCTTGATTGTGGCGACGATGTTGTTGAAATGCTAATAGGTAACGGGCGTGACAATCTCAGTGTATTACTAATAGAAAACATGAAATCAATCAGTGTTAAGCCTTCGTAATCCAGTTTCAACTCGGTGTCAAACTCATAAGGGTAGGGCGCATAAGGAATACAAATATTATCAGGCCGTAAGTTGGCATGAACCACACCCATTTGATGCATCCCTTTTAAGGCAATGAGACAAAATTTGGTGAGGTTCAAAAAAGAGCCTACGGCTTCGAAGGGGTGTTTGAGTGTTTTTTGACTGGCAGCAAGCGTGGGCTTGGTGCGCAACCAGTGTGCTAATGAGATACCTGAGTCTTTAGTTTTGACTGTTTGATACGAATTATCTGTTTTTTCTTCTTCTTTACGTAAACGGACAATGTGAGGTGTTTTTTTCAACAGCATCAGAATGTTTTTTTCACGGGCAATCCAATACTCATTTTGAGCAAGACCTTCAACGCTTTTGACATAGGTGCAGTAGCCATCTTCTTCAGGCGATAAACGTTCAATGGTCATAAAATGCCGATCTTGTTGGTGATCTGCACCTAAACGGGTATACGCAGTGGAAAATAAGTTAGCAACGGTCTTCATCGGCTCGTATCCTTTAGAATTTGGCGATTTATTATTGTGTTTTTTGCCAAAAACAAGTGCTTTTAAGGGTACGCAGAAACCGTTCTTATGGCATTGTTGACCTGTCATGCGCCCCAAAAAAGAGTTATTGGGCAAGAGGCAACCGCCAAAACGACAAAGTAAAACGAATTTTGCGTAATCCTAAGAGTGTAACTTAAAGTTCAGGACTTACACATCGCACCGCGATTAGCGCGGTTTGTGAACATGAAGCCGCCTAAAGCGACTAAAGTGTGAACAAATAAGCGATAACAGTGTAAGTCATAAATAGCGGCCTAGCTTACATTGAGTAGGATTGTTGTACCAGTTTTTCGTGAATGGTTAATGCGAGTTTTTGAGGACTGGCTGTTGGATAGCTCATCCTCAAAACGCCACAGCCATTACGTCGGTTTAAAACCAATGCCATCTAAAAAGCGACGCATTTCTTTTAAATATTCACTTTTTCCCCAATGCAAAATATGGCCACCTGCAAACCAGTGAATTCGTGGCCTGTCCCAATGTTCCCATAAAAGCTTGGTGTGTTTGGCAAAGGTAATGCGATCATCTAAACCGCCAATTAACATCAATCGCTCTTTGGCTAATAACGGCTTCCATGTCAGTGGTGAGTTTACTGCTAAAGTATGACGCGCTTCTTGAATAGGAATTCCGACGGTTTTCAGCGAGGCTTTAATTAAATGCCCCAAGACAGGCCATTCAAACACCATATCTACCAAATTAGCAGGTGGAACAATGGGGATGGAAAAAGCTAGACGGTCATCGGCGCAGGCTAATAATGCAGAAGCGTAACCGCCCATTGAAATACCCGTCACGCCTACCGCAGGAGCTTCGTTTTTAAATAACCAATTGAGGAAGACACGGAAGTCATGTACGGCGTGGGCGTGAACTTCATTCATGTGTAAAGGGCCATGCGAAAAATAACCATGACCCGAAAACGGTGATAATAAACTTTGACGATAACCATGAAACGGTAAGGTATATAACAACACGTCATAACCTTGATTATAAAACCATTCTAAAGCAAAAAACTTGCTGTTAACCCAATAGCTATCCAACACAAAACCATGAATTAAACAGATCGTGGCGCGGGGTTTGTCGTCGTGTCGCCAATATTGTGCCCAAGCCGTATTGTTTTTGTGGTGTTTGGCATAGTCGTCACGTAGTTTGGGGTTTACAGCTTGAAAGGGGCTTTTAAAGCTTAATAAAAAGGACTGACCATCCTTGGGTTGATGTGCCAACTTGCTCGATTTACGGACACGCACGCGAATATTATCGGCAGGTTTAATAAAAAACTGGCTAGCATCGCCTTGATCGGCTAAATCCCAATAAAACTGACGTTCTTTGCGGTCGCGCATAATAATGTCAGGGCGAATACTCATCGGAAACGACAGTAAGCTGGTGGCGGCAATAATTCCGCCACGCAATACTAAGTCGGTGGATGTAGAAGCGGTCATTTTCAGCTTTTGCGTGAGACTGAGTTTAAAGTGCGCTTTATGTTCGGGAAAGTCATGGGCTAAATGTCGCCACCAATGTTGGTGTGGCATTTTTAGGGTGCTGTGTTCTTTGTCAGTATCAAGTACCGCTGGAGCTTGTTGGGATTTACTGACCATGTTTGCTTTCTCAGAAAAAACGTAGGAGAGGCGAGAACTTACGCAATAGTTTGCTTGGTCGTCAATGGCTGAAATGACGGGGGTGGGGTTATATTAAAAATGGAGGACTTTCTTTTTGTTGTAGCTGATAGAAATTGTGTTTTATATTTTAGGTGCGTGTGATGAATGAAGAAAAGTTAAAAAGTATGCTGATGGAATATTTGTCAAAACCAACTATCTACACTGAAAAAAGTGATATTTTTCACCTTAAAAAAATATTGCTCTCTCAGTTTTTTGAGCATTTTATTTTTGCTCAGTCTGAGTCTTTAGAGGACGTAGAGAGATTTTTCTGCCACTGTTTTTTCAATCTAGTCATTCCAAACTGTTTGGAAGATATAGCGTATGCGGAGTATATCGAATATGTTGAGTTGACCATAGAAAAAATAAAAATCAACATCATTTCTAAAATGGAATTTAAGCTCTTTTTTGATTTATATATGTTTAATTTTCCATTGCTGAAGCTTTTTTATTTAGAAGAAGGCGATATTATATATAAAATATATGAGCCTCAAGGTGAAGTAAATGAGTCTTGTTGGATTATAAAGAAAAATGAATTTTTGATATTTTTTTATTGTATTAATTTAGATTGATGAGATTTATTTTAATCTTTTAGCTCTTGTGGAACACGAGTATTTGACAGTATTTAATATTACAGGCCATTGTTTTGCCGACTACAGTGCTTTTATTTTCAGTTGATAGCGCCCGAGCAGCCATACAATAAGACAGGCAGATAATACTAATAGGTATTCATAGATACTCTCTACTCTCATAAATAGCATTAAGACACACATAGATAACGGAACGATTAGTCCATTAAATGTTTCATGTTTTTCTCTTTTTAATAAATAATATTTTTTCATGTTTCTAGTGTCAGTAAGCGTAGAATGGGTAGAGGCACGAAACCCATCGTAATCGATTGGTTATGCGGTGCTCTTTGATAAACCACAGCCTTAATCCAAACCAAAAGTAATGGGTTTCCTCCGTCTACCCATCCTACCAACTTACGCAATAGGGTGCTTGGTCGTCAATGACTAAAGTGACAATATGGGGGTAATTGTCCCCCATCATCTAATGCTTAACCGTTTTAATCCCACCCGCAGTACAAGAAATCGTCTCCATCAACCGCGTATCTTCCCAACACTCCAAATGCACATCAAATTTCCACAAATAATGCAAATGTTTAAGCACAGCAGAAGAGGTGTCCGCCAATGGCCGACCTTGTTGACGAACATGACGCAACGTAATTGATCGGTCGCCGCGTAAATTCACGCTCCAGACTTGAATATTCGGCTCATTCATACTCAAATTGTATTGATACGATAACGATTGTCGTAATTGTCTAAAACCACTGTCATCGTGAATTGCGCCAATCATCAACACATCTTTTTTACTATCATCAACCACACTAAACATCCGAAACTTACGCATCACTTCGGGGCTTAAAAATTGCTGCACAAAGCTTTCGTCTTTAAAGTTTTGCATGGCAAATTTGACCGTTGCCAACCAATCACTACCTGCAATCTCAGGAAACCAATATTTATCTTCTTCTGTTGGATGTTCGCAAATACGTTTAATATCCTGAAACATGGCAAAACCCAAAGCATAAGGGTTAATGCCGCGATAATACGGCGAGTCAAACGTCGGTTGAGCAACAACGGCGGTATGTGATTGTAAAAACTCCAAAATAAAACCATCGGTGACTAAACCTTTGTCGTATAAACGATTGAGCAGGGTGTAATGCCAAAAGGTTGCCCAACCTTCGTTCATCACTTGTGTTTGTCGTTGTGGGTAAAAGTATTGAGCAATTTTGCGAACAATACGCACAATCTCACGTTGCCATTTTTCTAGCAGTGGCGCGTTTTTTTCAAAAAAATACAGTAAATTTTCTTGTGGTTCAGAAGGAAAGCGCACTTCATCATCTTGTTTGCTTGGGCGATGACCGACGGGAATAGTGCGCCATAAATCATTGATTTGTGCTTGTATGGCTTCTTCGCGCTCGTCTTGGCGTAAGCGTTCTTCTTCGGCAGAAATAGGGTAGGGGCGTTTGTAGCGGTCAACGCCATAATTCATCAACGCATGGCAGGAGTCTAATAAAGCTTCCACAGCTTCGACACCATAACGCTCTTCACACTTGCGAATATAAGTACGGGCAAAAACCAAATAATCAATAATGCTGCTGGCATCTGTCCATGTTTTAAATAAATAGTTGCCTTTAAAAAACGAGTTATGGCCATAACAAGCATGAGCAATCACCAGTGCTTGCATGGTCATGGTGTTTTCTTCCATGAGGTAAGCAATGCATGGGTTGGAGTTAATAACAATTTCGTAAGCTAAACCCATTTGTCCGCGTTGATAGGCATTTTCGGTGGTGACAAAATGTTTGCCAAACGACCAATGATGATAACCAATGGGCATCCCGACAGAAGCGTAGGCATCCATCATTTGTTCGGCAGAAATCACCTCAATTTGATTAGGATAGGTGTCTAAACCAAATTCATTAATGGCAATGTCTTTAATGGCGGCATCGTATTCAGTAATTAACGGGAACGACCATTCTGAGCCTGTGGAAATGGGTTTTCTCATGCGGGTTTCCTCGCAAATAGTTCACGAAATACGGGGTAGATGTCACTCGCTTCGACAATTTGCTGCATGGCAAAATAATCAGGAAATTGTGCTTCTACTTCTTCATAAGCCAACCACAAGGCTTGATGCTGGCGCGGTGTAATTTCAATATAGGAGAAATATTGCACCACAGGAATAATTTGCTCACAGAGGATTTTTTGACACAACGGGGAGTCATCACTCCAATTGTCGCCATCGGAAGCTTGTGCGCCGTAAATATTCCATTCATTCGCAGGATAACGCGCGGTGATAATCTCGTTCATCAGTTTCAATGCACTGGAAACTATCGTGCCGCCCGTTTCGCGAGAGTAAAAAAACTCATCTTCATCGACTTCTTTGGCGCTGGTATGGTGACGAATAAACACAATCTCAATTTTTTTATAATTGCGTTTTAAAAACAAATATAACAATAAAAAGAAGCGTTTAGCCATGTCTTTGGTGGCTTGGCTCATTGATCCTGAGACATCCATAATACAAAACATCACCGCTTGGGCAGAAGGTTTAGCGACTTTGATGTGGTTGTTATAGCGTAAGTCAAAGGTGTCAATAAACGGAATACGTTCTAAGCGATTTCTCAGTTTGGTAATTTCTTCGCGTAACTCGGCAATTCTAGCGACGCGTTCGGGAGAGGTTTCTTGTTCCAATAACTCGGCTAATTCCGCTTCTTTTTCGGTAATAGACCGACGTTTGCCCATACCTAACGCAATGCGCCGTGAGGTGGCGGCACGTAAACTACGGACAATATTAATTTTGGCAGGGTTACCTTCGGTAACAATGCCTGCGCTTTGCCATTCCCATGTTTCTATGCCTGCTAAACGGCGTTTAATGAGATTAGGTAGGGCTAAATCTTCAAATAAGAAATTCAAAAACTCTTCTTGGCTGATGGTAAAGCTAAATTCGTCTTCGCCGTCACCTTGATTACTGGCTTTACCGCTACCTTTGCCACCCGCGCCACCTTGCGGACGTGGCACTTTATCCCCTGCAATAAACTCTTTATTACCGGGGTGAACCATATCGCGCGCACCACCTTGACCGTGATGAAAGGTGGGCTCAGAAATATCTTTGGTGGGCAGGGTGACCGATTCGCCACGCTCCATATCGGTAATACTGCGTTTGCTGGCAGACTCACCGACAGATTGACGGATTTGCGCTTTGTAGCGGTCTAAAAAGCGTTGACGATTGACCATGCTCTTGTGGCGGCCATTCAAACGACGGTCGATGATATAGCTCATGGATTCTCCTCGCCCTCTCTCTAACTATCTCCCTCGGGGAGAGAGGACAAATGCAAATGCGATTTAACTCCCTCTCCCTGTGGGAGAGGGCTGGGGTGAGGGTTTATTGTGCTTTTCTAAACCGTAAATACCACTCACAGAGTAAACGCACTTGTTTTTCGGTGTAGCCACGATCTGTCATGCGGCGCACAAAGTCTTGATGTTTTTGTTGATCCCCTTTGTTAGCTTTCGGGTTAAAGGAAATAACAGGCAATAAGTCCTCGGTATTGGAGAACATTTTTTTCTCAATCACGGCACGTAGTTTTTCATACGATACCCACGATGGGTTTTTACCGTTGTAATTCGCACGCGCCCGTAGCACAAAATTAACCACTTCGTTACGGAAGTCTTTAGGGTTAGAAATGCCCGCAGGTTTTTCAATTTTTTCCAGTTCCTCGTTTAAGGACTGACGATTGAAAATCTCGCCTGTATCGGGGTCACGGAACTCTTGGTCTTGAATCCAGAAGTCGGCATATTGCACATAGCGATCAAAAATATTTTGGCCATATTCTGAGTACGACTCTAAGTACGCGGTTTGAATTTCTTTGCCAATAAACTCGACATAACGCGGTGCTAAAAACTCTTTGATAAAGCGTAAATAACGCGCTTGCGTGTCGTTGGCAAATTGCTCTTGCTCGATTTGTGTTTCTAAAACGTGTAATAAATGAACAGGGTTCGCCGCGACTTCAGAATGGTCGTAGTTAAAGACTTTTGACAAAATTTTAAAGGCAAACCGTGTTGATAACCCCGTCATACCTTCATCAACACCCGCGGCATCTTTGTACTCTTGATGCGATTTAGCGCGAGGGTCAGTATCTTTGAGATTTTCACCATCATAAATACGCATTTTTGAGTAAATGCTAGAGTTTTCAGGGTCTTTCAGCCGTGACAAAACAGTAAATTGTGCCAGCATTTTTAAGGTGTCAGGCGCACAAGGCGACAAACTTAAGGACGAGCTATCGACCAGTTTTTGATAAATTAAAATCTCTTCAGAAACCCGTAAGCAATAAGGCACTTTGACGATAAAAATACGGTCAATAAACGCTTCATTGTGTTTGTTGTGTCTAAAGTTTTGCCATTCGGCTTCGTTCGAGTGCGCTAAAACCACGCCATCAAAGGGAATGGGGCCAATCGCTTCAGTGCCGTTATAGTTGCCTTCTTGGGTGGCGGTGAGTAGCGGATGCAGCACTTTAATCGGTGCTTTAAACATCTCGACAAATTCCATTAAGCCGCGATTGGCTTTACATAAACCGCCCGAAAAGGAATAGGCATCGGCATCGTTTTGTGGAAAGTCTTCGAGTTTACGAATATCCACTTTGCCGACTAAAGCCGAAATATCTTGGTTGTTTTCGTCACCGGGTTCGGTTTTAGAAATCGCTAATTGATGCAAAATGCTCGGGCTAATTTTGACGACTTTGAATTTGCTAATATCACCGCCAAATTCTTGCAGCCGTTTAACCGCCCACGGCGACATAATGCCGCGTAGATAACGCTTAGGAATGCCGTAATCTTCTTCTAAAATGTCGCCATCTTCTTCGATATTAAACAAACCTAAGGGCGATTCGTTAATCGGGGAATCTTTTATGGCATAAAACGATGACTTTTCCATGAGCGATTTTAGTCGTTCAGCCAGCGAACTTTTACCGCCACCGACAGGGCCTAGCAAATACAGAATTTGTTTTTTCTCTTCTAAACCTTGAGCCGCATGACGGAAATAAGCGACGATTTGCTCAATCGCATCCTCCATACCATAAAACTCGTGAAAAGCGGGATAACGACGAATCATCTTATTAGAAAACATCCGCGACAACCGCGCATCTTTACTGGTGTCCACGACTTCGGGTTCGCCGATGGCAGACAATAAACGTTCGGCAGCCGTTGCATAAGCCGTAGGGTCAGATTTACATAAATTAAGATATTGCTCTAAGGTATATTCTTCGGGACGACTTTGATCAAACCGCGATTGATAATGACTAAACAAGCTCATGGCAAACCCCTTTAGTAAAAACAGATTTAAAATATTGGCTCTTGCTTCTAGCTTAGTCATAAAATTGCAGCATCGCTGAAAAGTTTTTGTCGTTTTTTGTATTAGCGAAAAATCGTGTCAACTGTTGGACAAACAACAGTATCCTGCTGATTTTTAACTGTAATCAAAACGATAATTTGACTAAGGTGATGATGAGAATATTTAATGCAGAAGATGTGCCAGTCTTGTTGTTACTTGTCGGATGGCTTGAATTTGTTGCAGGGAATCAGCAGAAAGGGAGGTGGGTAGATTACTCTAACCCACAATCTAAACAGGCTTTGGTGGCACTAAAAAAACGACCATCATCTAAACGATAAGCTAATAATTGACCGCCCCAAACACAACCGCCATCTAAAGCAATCACGGGAGCTTGTGGGCCATTGCCCTCTAATGCCGCCCAATGACCAAACAAAATACGGGTGTTTTTTAGGCTGGGATTAGGCAAGTTGAACCACGGGTAATAACCTTCAGGTAAGCCTTCTAAGCCCTCTTTATGGCTAAACTCAAGCTCTCCTGCAAAGTTACATAAGCGCATACGTGTTAGGTAGTTGGTAATGACTCGCCACCGTTTCGCACCACGTAATTGTTCATGCCATAACGCAGGCGAGTTGCCATACATGCCGCCAAGAAACTGATGCAGTTGTTCTCCCTGTAATATAGCCGTGACTTCAGCAGCTAACTCACGAGTCTGTTTAATGCTCCAGCAAGGAGGAATCCCTGCGTGGCTCATGACTGCATTTTGATGCGGAATTTCTAAAAATAACGGTTGGGCGCGTAACCAGTCAATCAACTCTTGGCCATCGGGCGCAGTCATAATATTGGCAGTACGATCTTTTTTCTTAATTGGGCTATAGCCATAAAAACACGCAATCAGATGTAAGTCATGATTGCCGAGTACAACACGCGCACTATTGCCCATCGCTTTAATTTGGCGCAATACCTTTAATGAGTCGGGGCCGCGCGCGACTAAATCACCCGCAAACCAGAGACAATCCTGTGCAGGGTCAAAGGCAATCACCTCTAAGAGTTCATCAAGAGCATCTGCGCATCCTTGCACGTCACCAATGGCGTAGTCTGCCATAGCTTTTTCCTCTTAAAATTTAATGTAGCATCCGAGGAACTGCCAAACGAAAGGCAGGAATCGGCGCGTCAAAATGTTGGCCACTGTCATCAATCATGCCATAAGAACCGTGCATACTGCCAACGGGGGTTTTTAACACCGCACCGCTACTGTATTGATAGGTTTCACCTGCTGCAATAGAGGGCTGTTCGCCAATTACGCCATCGCCACGCACTTCTTCGGTGCGTGCCTCGCCATCGGTAATCACCCAATGACGGGTTAATAAGCGCGTACGATGTTCACCTTGATTGGTGATACTAATATGATAGGCAAAGACAAAACGTAAATCTTGTGGGCTTGATTGCTCAGGTAGATATTCTGTTTTGACGTTGACCGCAATACGATGTTCTAGTTCAGACATGACGACTCAATTGATTAGTAAGTTGGACAAATTGTTGCACACTTAAGACCTCAGCACGTAATCCTGAGTTAATGCCAACGGCGGCAAAGTCTTCTTCGGTGGCCATATTTTTTAGGCAGTTCCGTAATGTTTTACGGCGTTGATTAAACGCAGTGCTGACGACTTGTTGCAACAGTGACTCGTTGACGCACTGATAGGGTGAGTTGATCCAAGGGGTCAGTCTCACCACCGCTGATTGTACTTTTGGCGCAGGATTGAACGATTCTGGTGGTACAGCCAATAACCAATCGACCTGACAACGATATTGCACCATGACGCTTAAACGACCATAGTCTGCGGTATCAGGCTCAGCGCCTAAACGATCAACCACTTCTTTTTGCAGCATAAACGCCATATCACTAATGGTGTCGGCATGGCTTAATAAGTGAAAAATCAGTGGCGTTGAGATGTTATACGGTAAATTCCCAATCACTCGAAGCTTTTGCCCATCTTGGACAAACTGACGGTAATCAAAGCCCAAGGCATCGGCTTGATGCAGGTCTAACTCGCCTAAGCCAGCCAACGTCGTTGGTAAACGTGCCGCTAAATCACGGTCAAGTTCGACAACATGAAGCTTTTTCAACGCAGGTAATAGATATTTCGTGATCGCTCCTAAACCCGGCCCAATCTCAACGACATTTTGCCCTACTTGTGGGGCAAATAATTGAATAATGCGCTGGATGATGGTGTCATCTTGCAAAAAGTTTTGGCCAAAGCGTTTACGGGCTTTGTGGCCTTGCAGGGAGTCGGTCATGGTGATGATAATAAAGCTAAAAAGTGAGTCGGCAAATAGTAGCAGGATTGAGACAAAACTCCGTTTTATTTTGTCATTAGACCGAAAATAAGCGGCCTAATGACGTAAATGTCAGTTAACTAAGTCGGTAGTCCTGCCATCTGTGCTGCCATCTTTAGCGCGGCCAATAAACTTCCCGCATCCGCTTTACCTGTTCCTGCTAGCGATAATGCCGTGCCATGATCGACGGAGGTACGAATAATGGGCAAACCCAAGGTGATATTGACTGCTTCACCAAAACCTTTGGCTTTTAACACAGGCAAGCCTTGATCGTGATACATCGCTAACACCGCATCGGCATTGGCAAGGTTTTGTGGGGTAAATAACGTATCAGCAGGTAGTGCATCTGAAAGGTTGATGCCTTCTAAACGTAATTTTGCCAGTGTTGGGTTAATAATCTCTATTTCTTCTGAACCTAAATAACCCCCTTCACCCGCATGAGGATTTAAACCCGTCACTAAAATACGCGGCTCAGTAATGCCAAACTTAATGATTAAGTCTTGATGTAAAATCCGAATCACCTCGGTTAACAACTCGGCAGTAATGGCATCGGGTACTTGGCGTAAGGGTAGGTGAGTGGTTGCCAAGGCGACACGCAAGTCGGGGCAAGCCAACATCATTACGACTTTTTGGACAGCACACAGCTCTTGTAAAAATTCGGTATGACCACTAAAAGCCACACCTGCTTCATTAATAATCGATTTTTGTACGGGAGCCGTCACCATGCCAGCAGCTAAACCATCTAAACAGGCGTAGGTGGCGCGTTCAATCATTTCTAAAACATAGTCGCTATTGGCAGGATTTAGCTCGCCCGCAATGACTTTGTCACGTAAGGGAATCGGCCAAACAGCCAACTCACCTTTACCAACAACAGGGAAGTCATCACCCGCTTCGTAATAGTGTATTTCTAAGGGTAATCCTAAACGGTGTGCGCGTTGTAATAATAGCGTGGGGTCAGCCATCACGACAAACGGTGTCTCTAAACCCAGTTGTGCAATTTGAATACACAAATCAATGCCGATGCCCGCAGGCTCACCCGATGTTAATAACAATGGCAGCATTATGGTTTTGCCTCTTCCGTTTTTTCACCTTTAATTTGTACAAATGCCTCGGCACGTAACTCGCGTAACCAACTGGCTTTTTCTTCATCAAATTGACGTGTATATAACGCCTGACGTGCTAAGTTACGACGATATTGTGTCGTCATGTCTTGATTGCGCTCGCCCAACACTTGCAGAATATGCCAACCAAATTGACTTTCAAAGACAGGACTTATTTGATTGACAGGTGTTTTTTTAATCATGTCATCAAAACTAGCAACCATTTCACCGGGCGAAACCCAACTCAAATCACCGCCATTGCGTGCAGAGCCGACATCTTCAGAATAGGTATTGGCGAGTTCGGCAAAATCTGCCCCTTTCACTAAACGTTCATGTAAATCATCGGCTTTTTGTTTGGCATCTTCTAAGCTGACAATTTCGGACGGTTTAATCAGAATGTGACGGACGTGGTGCTGCTCAATCATCATCTGTTGATTGCCACGCTTATCAATTAGCGTGAGAAGGTGATAACCCGCTGGACTTTGTAAAATACTCGAAAACTCGCCTTTTTTTAATTTGTCAGCATTGTCAGCAAATAACGTTGGCAGTTGTGCCGCTTTGCGCCAACCGAGATCACCGCCTTGCAGTGCGTCTTCATCTTTAGAAAATTGCGTGGCCACTTCAAAAAAGGGTTTACCTTGTTGCAGTAATGCTAATGCTTGGTCGGCTTTGGCTTTTGCAGTCGCCCATTGTTTGGGGGAGGCTTCATCAGGAACACCAATTAAAATATGCGCGAGACGATATTCTGTTTCTAAAGCATTTTCACCCTGCGGTGAGGCCAAAAAGTTATCAATGTCTTGTTCGGTAATATGAACACGTTCACCGACACGGCGGTTACGGACGCGACTGGTGATCATTTCTTGGCGTACCTGTTCACGAATCTGGTTGTAACTACCGGCTTTTTCCGTTTCTAGCTTGTTCCGAAATTCGGCCAATGTCATGCCGTTTTGTTGGGCGATTTCGGTCAATGAACCATTCAAACTGTTATCGTCAATTCTAACGCCGCCACGTTCGGCTTGGGAAAGCTGAATACGTTGCACAATCAGTTGTTCTAATACTTGCGTGCGTAAAATATCGTCAGAGGGCAAGGTGTTGGGACGATTACGGTATTGAAATTGAAGGTCGGCAATACGCTGCGTGACTTCACTTTCCAAAACCACATCTTCATCGACAATAGCGGCAACCTTATCTAAGGTAGTAGCGGCCATCGAGGATTGAAAACAACACGCAAGACACAAACTTAATAAATAACGACGCATTAACAATAATCTCTGATAAAGAATTTTCCCCTTCTCCTGAGGGAGAGGGCTGGGGGAGAGGGTTAGTCTCTAGCGAGTCACCCCTAAATAAGCTGAGCTTTCCCGTGTTTGGCTATAACCAAACACTTTGTTTTTTAACAAATCATTCACACCACTGGATAAACCTGCCAAGCCTTTGAGGGTCACCTCAATAAAAAAAGCACTGCGGCGGCGATTACTGGCGCTGGCGTTATCGGCATCGACTAAAAACTGCCGACGATACAACGACATTTGCCAACAACAGGCATCATAGGTCAAACCAAGGAGTGCGTCTGGTGTTTCTTTGTTGAGCAAGTCGTATTGCCACAAGCCTAACATACGCCAGTTTTCGGTCAGTGGTTGTAAGAATGAAGTACTGGTTTGACGTAAGGCTTTTTGATTTAAGGCGGCAACGTCACGACGAAAACTGTAGCCGACATTAAATAAACGGTCGTTGCTCTTGGGTAAATAGTGAATTTGTAAGCCGAGCTGTGAGGTCTTGCCATCGGTTGTCCATAATGCATCCGCAGAGCTTGACCAATCATTGCGCAATTGGGCATTTATTTCCCCCGCAAAACCTGAGCTAGAAGCCGTTGCAATTGGGTCTGAGGCATTCAATTGTACTTTACGATCACGAAAGTACAGTACTTCCCCTAAAGAGGCGCGGAAGCGTTCCGAGCCATCCTCTTTATCTAACCAGCGAGAGGTTAAACCTAAAGAAATTTGATTGGCATCATCAATACGATCACCGCCTGAAAAACGCCGCGCCCGAAACAATTGAGCATAGCTAAAGGTGCTGGCGGCAGTGTCAAAGTTCGGGAGTTGACTTTGCTCATGATACGGCGAAAAAAGATAAAAGAGTCGGGGTTCTAAGGTTTGCAAAAATCCGTCACCTTCACGCTCAAACACTAAACCACTATCCAAATTAACACTGCCAGTGGTGATGTTGGTATCGTTGCTATTCGCTCCATCCAATTGATAAGACAGTTGTTGCACGCCGACCGAAGGAATCACAAATCCCCACGATTCTCGCATCACATAAGAAAGAGATGGTTCTGCCCGCAAACGAAAGCCATTGATTTCCGTACCACTGTTGTCAGTAATGTTGCGTTGAAAGTGAGTGACCTCAGACAGTAATTTACCTTGTAGTGGCGTGTTGTTAGGAGTATTTGCTGTTAATAACAATTGCGGTAAACGCGCATAGGGTTTGTCGATGTCTTTCAGAAGAGGGTCAATGGTTTGGTAGCCTTGTACCCGTGCTAATAGATTCCAAAAGCCACCCCAATAATTAAAGTCGGCACTGCGCTCTTGGTGCGTGGTATTACTTTGATTAAGGTCTGTGCCTAAGTCGGTAAAATACCCACTATCAGAGACATAGTTAACATTGCTACCTAATTGCCAATTTGACCGCCGATAACGATGCTGCCAAGTACCCCGTTTACGATTTTGGCTGTTGTATAAGTTGTCGCTAGGTAAAAATGCGCCGTTTAACGAGCCTTCGCCTGTATGTGAGGTTAAATAACGAAACTCACCTTCCGCCATCAAGCCGCGCTTCGATAATAAGCGTGGCGTAATAGTGGCATCGTAGTTCGGTGCAAGATTGAGATAAATCGGCTGGGAAAAATCAAGACCGCCATCGTTAGTTGAACCAAAGCGCGGTACTAACAGCCCCGTCATCCGCCGACTATCAATCGGGAAGTTAAAATAGGGGACGTACAATACAGGCACATCGGCAACGTGGAGTGTTGCTTTTTTGACTGTACCGCGTCCTGTATTGGGGTCTAAACGTAAATCTTGTGCGGCAAAATACCAGACGCGATGATCGGGTTCACAGGTCGAATATTCGCCCGATGCAATCGTCAGCACATTATCCGCGCTACGTTGAATTTGGTTGGCGCGACCATGAGCATTTAAAAAAGTCGACACAAATTCACTACGCTCAATGCGAGCAATCTTAGTCGTGAAGTCCATGTCGGCTTGTTCACCGGTCATCACAATGCCGGGTTCGGCGAGCAGAATATTCCCTGTGAATTTACCCGTATCGCGGTTATGTGAGAGTTCGGCGTTATCCGCTTGAACCAAACGCCCCTGTTGCGTGATGTTGACATTGCCTTTTAAGCGCGACTCACCTTCAGGATTGTAATAAACCCAAGCGGCCAGTGCTTCTATCGGCGTTTCTTCGGGATTAGCGACTTTTGCACTACTGGCAATCGGTGTTAACCATGTACCGTTACAGGTGGCTTTAATGGGTGGACGTTCGCTAATTGGTAACTTTTCAGCAGCCGAACGACTTATCCAGCCCAAACGCTGGTAGTTGACAGCATCACTTGCGTGAACAGTGCTGGCAAAACACAAAAAAAGACATAATAAACGGGGTGATAGCATGAGGAAAAACTTGGGTTGAAAACAAAGCTCGGTGATAATAGCAAAAATTTCGCCTCTTTCAGTCAAGAGTTTTTGTAATGGAACATTGCTACCCCGAAGACCATGTTGTAGATACGCGCCGTCAAGCCTTGTATGAATGGGCAAGTGCCTATGTGATTGCGCATAAAAACATCGAACCACAACAGTTAACGGTGGTGTCTGGTGATGCCAGTTTTCGCCGTTACTTTCGTTTACACCATGCCAATGGTTCATTTATTGCTGTTGATGCGCCACCTGATAAAGAAAACTCACGGCCTTTTGTCGCGATTGCCCAAGCTTTGTTTGCTCATGGCGTAAAAGTGCCAGAAGTGATAGCAGCCGATTTTGATTTAGGTTTTATGTTGTTAAGCGATTTTGGCGATGTCTTATTATGCCCAAGCTTAACAAATGACACGGTCGATGGACTTTATCGCTTGGCCATGACCGAGTTAGTGCATTTACAAAGTTGTCCAGCACCGAGCAATTACACCTTGCCGCCGTATGATCATGCCAAACTCATGACCGAAATGGCTTTATTTAAAGATTGGTTTGTCGCACAGTATTTAGGTTTGACGCAGAATGATGATGAAATCGCGCTGATTGATCGCACATGCCAACAGATTGCCGATGCTGTTGGTCAACAGCCTGTCGTGTTTGTTCATCGTGATTATCACTCGCGTAATTTAATGGTCTTGCCTGATGGTGGCATGGGGATTATTGATTTTCAAGATGCTGTGACGGGCGCAATTACCTACGATTTAGTGTCTTTACTGCGCGATGCGTATATCGAATGGCCAACGGCACGCGTGCAAGCTTGGGTAGAAGACTTCCGCCAACTACTACAAACCAATGGCCAAATAACACACGTCAATTCCGAGCAGTTTTTGCAATGGTTTGATTGGATGGGCGCACAACGGCATTTAAAAGTGGTTGGTATTTTTGCTCGTTTAAGCCTGCGCGACGGTAAACACGGTTATTTAAATGATATCCCTTTAGTGTTCAAATATTTATTGGATGAAATTAAAGGTTACGCAGTCTTACAACCGTTTTATCAATGGGTTGTGACCAAGATTGTTCCTGCCTATCTACAAAAAAATCCTCAAGCGGCATCTCATTTAGCGGCGCATCGCGTATGAAAGCCATGATTCTTGCCGCAGGATTAGGCAACCGTATGCGGCCATTAACCTTGACGACACCAAAGCCGTTATTAGCAGTTGGTGATAAGCCCCTAATCGTCTGGCATATCGAAGCACTGAAAAAAGCAGGTATCACCGAAATCATCATCAATACCGCATGGCTTGGCGACAAGTTACATGAAGCTTTGGGCGATGGTTCTGCGTATGGTGTAAAGATTTTATGGTCTGATGAGGCCGAACCCTTAGAAACCGCAGGTGGTATTCAAAAAGCATTACCGTTATTGGGCGATGAGCCATTTTTATTGGTTAACGGTGATATTTGGCTACGTTATGATTTTCAGGTATTAGCTAACAAAACATTGGGCGATGCATTAGCGCATTTAGTCTTAGTGGCGAATCCACCGCAACATCCCAATGGTGATTTTGCTTTTCGTCGTGACAATGATAGTTCACTCATTCAAGCAACGGGCGATGAGCGTTATACCTTTGCAGGTGTGAGTTTGTTGTCACCGCGTTTGTTCGCCAGTTTAGCCGCAGGTAAAGCACCGCTTGCGCCCTTATTACGCCAAGCAATTGCTGAAGGGCAGGTGAAAGGTGAGTATTTTGCAGGCGCATGGGTTGACGTGGGTACACCTGAACGTTTAGCTGATTTAGATGCCGCCATCCGCTCGCAACAAATTTAGCATTTGACTGTTGACTGTAAACGCCATTAGAGAAAATTTATGTCTGATTATTTAATCGCTCCGTCCATTCTGTCCGCTGACTTCGCTCGTTTAGGTGCAGAAGTCGATAACGTCTTAGCCTCAGGTGCAGATATTGTCCATTTTGATGTCATGGATAACCACTATGTCCCTAATCTCACCATTGGGCCGATGGTCTGTAAAGCTCTTCGCAAATATGGGGTCACTGCTCCGATTGATGTACATCTCATGGTCACACCCGTTGACCGCATGATTGCCGATTTTATTGAGGCTGGCGCAACGTACATCACCTTTCATCCTGAAGCCTCCGACCACATTGACCGTTCTTTACAATTAATCCGTAGTGGTGGTTGCAAGGCTGGTTTAGTGTTTAATCCTGCAACCCCCTTGCATTATTTGGATTATGTGTTAGATAAAGTAGATATGGTGTTATTAATGAGTGTCAATCCGGGTTTTGGTGGGCAACAATTTATCCCCAAAACTTTAGACAAAATTGCACAAGTGCGTAGCATCATAGACGCGAGTGGTTTGCCTATTCGTTTAGAGGTTGATGGTGGCGTAACCACAAAAAATATTCGTGCCATTGCTCAAGCGGGTGCGGATACCTTTGTAGCGGGTTCAGCAATTTTTGGTGCGGAAAGTTATCAACAAGCCATTCAAACCATGCGTGAAGAATTGGCAAAAGTTGGACAAATCAGCGTCTAACGGTGTTGGGGGTAACAAACCAACCGAAGGTGTCGCCCGTTATTTATTCAGATTTAAGGAATAATAATATGCAGTTTTCGAAAATCGGCTTTACCCCCAAACTGATTATTTGTGATTTAGATGGTACTTTAGTAGATTCAGCAGGTGATATTCAGCACGCCTTAAACTCAGCATTAATGGAAATGGGACTCGCTACGGTGACTGAGCATGACGTACGTGGTTGGGTCGGACGAGGTGCTTCGCGTCTTGTTTATTGTGTTTTAGAAGCAGGTCATCATCGTAAAGATTTACATGACGATTTATTAGCGACGTTTATGCGTCATTATCAAGCGGCTGTTTGCGATACCAGTCAATTATATGATGGCGTTGCCGAGTTTATCGCCGCCTGTCAACAAGCCCACATTCCTTTAGCCTGTGTTACCAATAAACCTTATGCCCCTGCCAAAGATTTGTTGGCCGCGTTAAATATTTTACAACCTTTTCAATTGTTAATCGGTGGCGATACCTTGCCACACAAAAAACCTCATCCTGAACCTTTATTACATTGTTTACGTTATTTTGGTGTAGCGGCCAAAGATACGTTGGTCTTAGGCGACTCGCGTAATGATGTTGAGGCCGCATTAGCAGCGCATATTCCCTGTGTTGCCGTTAGTTATGGCTATAATCATGGCGAGCCGATTGAGGCGTGTAAACCTGAATGGATTGTGGATTCTCTTGCCGAACTGGTCTAACGTAATGACTTGATAGAGTGGGGCAGCGTTTGCGTTGCCCTAATAATTCATTAAAATAGCTGAATCATAGTTGACCCTTACTCCAACTTAATTTAACTTTAGTCACTCTTTTTAAATGATTCATTATTCGTTAGGACAATCAGCAAATGACGGTAACTCTGCGTTGGCGATGGTAATACAGTTCTAAGTTTTCTTTTCTCATTATCGCTTGCGAACAGGGTCACCCATTATGTTGTCTTACGAACAGTTCACTGCCTTTGCTCAACAAGGCTACAATCGCATTCCTCTTGCTTTAGAGTTATTAGCAGACTTAGATACACCACTGTCGGTGTATTGCAAACTCGCTAATCGTCCTTACAGTTATTTATTTGAATCGGTACACGGCGGCGAAAGATGGGGGCGTTACTCCATTATTGGCTTGTCAGCGCAACAACGTTTAGAAGTGCGTGACCATACCGTTCGTATTTATCACGAAGATACGTTACTGAGCGAGCAGCAATCCGCCGACCCTTTAGCGTTTATTGAAGATTATCAAGCGCAATTTCGTGTGCCTGAAGTCGAAGGCTTGCCGCGTTTTACGGGCGGTTTAGTCGGTTATTTTGCCTATGATTCCGTTCGTTTATTTGAAAAGAAATTGGCAAAAGTCAATAAGCCCGACCCATTAAATGTACCCGATATTCAATTGATGTTATCGGAAGAAGTAGTGGTGTTTGATAATCTGAAAGAAAGCGTTTTTATCATTACCCACGTTAACCCTGCCACACCAGACGCATATCAGACGGGGCAAGTACGATTATTGGCTTTGGCGCAGCAATTACAACAAGGCGATTATCAACTGCCTGTGGAAATCGAAGCATCGACGATTCACGAAAGTGATTTTATCTCTAGTTTTGGCCAAGAGGCTTACAAGGCGGCGGTAGAGCGCATTAAAGAATATATTTTGGCTGGCGATGTCATGCAGGTTGTGCCATCGCAACGCATGACTGCGCCGTTTAAGCACTCACCATTGTCGTTGTATCGTGCCTTACGTCATCTTAATCCGTCGCCGTATATGTATTTTGTTCATTGTGGCGATTGTCATATTGTCGGCTCTAGCCCTGAAATATTAGCAAGAGTCCAAGATGGCAAAGTCACGGTGCGCCCGATTGCAGGGACACGACCACGAGGCAAAACGCCTGAACAAGATGTTGCTTTAGGCCATGAGCTATTAGCAGACCCAAAAGAAGTCGCAGAACATCTTATGTTGATTGACTTAGGGCGTAACGATGCAGGGCGAGTGAGTCAGGTCGGACAGGTTCAAGTGACCGAACAAATGGTGATTGAGCGTTACTCACACGTCATGCACATCGTCTCGAATGTCGAAGGCGTATTACGGCAAGGAGTAAGTGCTTTAGACGTGCTAAAAGCGACGTTGCCCGCAGGAACATTATCAGGTGCACCCAAAGTAAGAGCGATGGAAATTATTGACGAACTAGAGCCTGTGAAACGGGGTATCTATGGTGGGGCAGTGGGCTATTTAGGTTGGAATGGTGAGATGGATACTGCTATTGCCATTCGTACGGCGGTAATAAAAGACGATGTCATGTACGTGCAAGCAGGGGCGGGAGTTGTGGCTGACTCTATTCCTGAGTCTGAATGGCAGGAGACCTTAAATAAGCTACGTGCATTATTTAAGGCGGCAGAATTGGCAGCGACGAATTTAAAAATCAAACAATAGCGTGTTGTTTGTTTTTTGTCCGTGTTGGGCGTGATTTATCACGCCCAACAAAAAACAGAGGGTAATATGCATAAAATTCAAGCAGTTGATTCAAGTAATGATAAAAATAATGAGATATTAAGAAATAACCGCTTGCATAGATAAAAAATATTGCTAGAATACCGCCCACTTTCACGATGCCGGTATAGCTCAGCTGGTAGAGCAACTGACTTGTAATCAGTAGGTCCCGAGTTCGATTCTTGGTGCCGGCACCATCTAAAGTGTTGAAATTACCATTGACCTGTAGTTTCAAGTAGGTGTTGTAGAACCGCGTTGGAGGGGTTGGGGAGCGGTCAAACCCACGAGACTGTAAATCTCCCGCCTTAGGCTTCGAAGGTTCGAATCCTTCCCCCTCCACCACTTAAAAAGATAAAAGCGCGGGTGTAGTTTAGTGGTAGAACTTCAGCCTTCCAAGCTGATCGTGCGGGTTCGATTCCCGCCACCCGCTCCAGACCGATTTCGGCATAAATATGCTCATATAGCTCAGTCGGTAGAGCACTTCCTTGGTAAGGAAGAGGTCACCGGTTCGAGTCCGGTTATGAGCTCCAAAATTTTTAAAGCAGACAGGCAAAAGCTTGTTCTGCTTTTAGTGTTAACACAGTTGTCTAAATTACCCAAAAGGGAGACATACCATGGCTAAGGCTAAGTTTGAACGTAGCAAACCGCACGTAAACGTCGGAACAATTGGTCACGTTGACCATGGCAAAACCACATTGACAGCTGCAATCAGCTTGATTTGTGCCAAAACTTATGGTGGTGATGTTAAAGCTCTGAACGAGATTGACTCTGCACCCGAAGAAAAAGCACGTGGTATTACGATTAATACAGCGCACGTTGAGTATAACTCACCGATTCGCCATTACGCCCACGTTGACTGCCCAGGCCATGCTGACTATGTTAAAAACATGATCACAGGTGCTGCTCAGATGGACGGCGCGATTTTGGTTTGTTCGGCAGCTGATGGTCCTATGCCACAAACGCGTGAGCACATTTTGTTGTCTCGCCAAGTTGGCGTGCCATTCATTGTTGTGTTCTTGAACAAATGCGACATGGTTGACGACGAAGAGTTGTTGGAATTGGTTGAAATGGAAGTGCGTGATTTGTTAAGCAAATACGATTTCCCAGGTGATGACACCCCAATCATTCGTGGTTCTGCGTTGCAAGCATTGAATGGTGAGACATCAGAATTCGGTATCCCAGCGGTATTGAAATTGGTTGAAACCTTAGATGCTTACATTCCAGACCCAGTACGTGCGATTGATCGTCCGTTCTTGTTGCCAATCGAAGATGTATTCTCGATTTCTGGTCGTGGTACGGTAGTTACAGGTCGTGTAGAACGCGGCATTGTAAAAGTCGGCGAAGAAGTTGAAATCGTTGGTATCAAAGACACTGTAAAAAGTACTTGTACTGGCGTTGAAATGTTCCGTAAGTTGCTTGACGAAGGTCGTGCTGGCGAGAACTGTGGTGTGTTGTTACGTGGTATCAAGCGTGAAGACATCCAACGTGGTCAAGTATTGGCAAAGCCAGGTACTATCAAACCGCATACAAGCTTCCAATCAGAAGTTTATGTGTTGAGCAAAGATGAAGGTGGTCGTCATACGCCATTCTTCAAAGGCTACCGTCCACAGTTTTACTTCCGTACAACGGACGTAACAGGTTCTATCGAATTGCCAGAAGGCGTTGAGATGGTAATGCCTGGTGACAACGTGCAAATGACTGTTGAATTGATTCACCCAATCGCGATGGAAGAAGGCTTACGCTTCGCTATCCGTGAAGGTGGTCGTACAGTTGGTGCGGGCGTTGTAGCCAAAATTATTAAGTAAATTGTATTGATGGACAAAGCCCAGCTTAGGTTGGGTTTTGTTGTCATTAATAAAAAGCTCTAGGCCAGTAGTTCAATTGGTAGAGCACCGGTCTCCAAAACCGGGTGTTGGGGGTTCGAGTCCCTCCTGGCCTGCCACTTTCCTGTCTAAGTCAAGCTGACGGTTTATGACCACACAAGCTGAAAGCTCTACAAATAATAGTTTTAATGCCGCTAAATGGGTGTTGGCTATTTTTATTCTTATTGCGGCTACCGTAGGTAATCGCTATGCGCCAGAATTATTGCCGCAAGTATCTGTTTGGATTCGTGCTGTTGTTCTCATTGTTATGGGCGTAGGTGCTTTGGCATTAACGTTAACAACAACACAAGGTCAGGCATTTTTAAAACTCTTGAAAGAAGCGCAAATTGAAGCGCGCCGAGTTGTTTGGCCTACTAAAGATGAAACCTTACAAACGACGATGATTGTCTTCGCGGTTGTCGTGGTGATGTCTTTAGTGTTGTGGGGTGTTGACTCCCTCTTTGGTTGGATGATTTCTGCCGTTATCGGCTAAAAGAGGCATTTATGAGCAGTAAGCGTTGGTATATCGTTCATGCCTATTCAGGCTTTGAAAAACAAGTCATGCGTTCACTGCAAGAGCGTATTAAGCGTACAGAAATGGAACATTTCTTTGGTGATGTCTTAGTGCCCACAGAAGAAGTCGTCGAAATTAAAAATGGTGTTAAGCGTAAGAGCGAACGCAAATTCTTTCCAGGTTATGTGCTTGTTAACATGGAAATGAATGATGACTCTTGGCACTTAGTTAAAGACTGTCCAAAGGTGATGGGTTTTATTGGTGGTAAAGCGGATAAGCCTGCACCGATTAGTGATAAAGAGGCAGATGCGATCTTGAATCGTCTGCGTCAAAATGTTGATACGCCACGTCCTAAAACCTTGTTTGAACCGGGTGAAGTGGTGCGTGTTGCTGATGGGCCTTTTGCTGACTTTAATGGAGTCGTTGAAGAGGTGCATTACGAGAAGAGTCGTCTGCGTGTTGCGGTGATGATTTTCGGTCGGGCAACACCTGTAGATTTAGAGTTTAATCAGGTCGAAAAGGCCACTTAAGTACAAATAGTCTTCGGGCTATTTGAAAATCAACACTAGGGGAGCCTTCGGGCGTTTGTACCCAAGGAGTTTATCATGGCTAAGAAAATTGAAGCCTATATCAAGCTGCAAATTCCAGCTGGCAAAGCAAATCCATCACCGCCCATTGGTCCTGCCTTGGGTCAACGTGGCGTAAACATTATGGCGTTCTGTAAAGAATTTAACGCCGCGACACAAAAAATGGATGTTGGTCAGCCTACGCCAGTCGTCATTACTGTGTATAGCGACCGTTCTTTCACTTTCGTCATGAAAACCGCTCCTGCTACTTTCTTATTAAAGAAAGCTGCTGGTATTAAAATGGGTTCTGAACGCCCTAATACCAAAAAAGTAGGTAAGGTCACTCGTACGCAATTAGAAGAAATTGCAACGATGAAGAAAGCTGACTTAACTGCTGCCGATATGGATGCTGCTGTGCGTACTCTCGCTGGCTCTGCTCGTTCCATGGGCTTAGACGTAGAGGGTGTGTAAGAAATGGCTAAATTAACTAAGCGTCAAAAAGAAATCAGATCATTGGTTACAGCGGGCAAAGCATACGGCATCGAAGATGCGGTTAACTTGTTGACAAGCTTGCCTGCAGCTAAGTTTAAAGAGTCTATCGATATCGCCGTTAACTTGGGTGTTGATCCTCGTAAATCTGACCAAGTCGTTCGTGGTGCATCTGTGTTGCCAAATGGTACAGGTAAAACAGTACGTGTTGCTGTATTTGCTCAAGGTGCTAATGCTGAAGCGGCTAAAGCAGCTGGTGCAGATGTTGTTGGTTTTGATGACTTGGCAACAAGCATTCAAGGTGGCAACTTAGACTTTGATGTTGTGATTGCAACGCCTGATGCTATGCGTGTTGTCGGTAAACTCGGTACGATTTTAGGTCCACGTGGTTTAATGCCTAACCCTAAAGTCGGTACAGTAACAGCTGATGTCGCTACTGCGGTTAAAAATGCGAAGTCTGGTCAAGTGCGTTACCGTGTTGACAAAGGCGGTATTATTTCTTGCTGCGTAGGCCAAGTCGGTTTTTCTGCTGAAGCCATCAAACAAAACGTTGAAGCATTGATCGCTGACTTGAAAAGAGCAAAACCTGCAACATCTAAAGGCGTATACGTGAAGAAAGTTACTCTTTCGACCACAATGGGCCCAGGTTTGGCAATTGATCAAGCCACGATTACTGCTTAAGTAATAGAATTGCGAGCTTTTTGCTCGTAGATTGGACTTTGATACGCTTTCAAGCGTCAAAGACCTCAGGCGCAACTGCTTAATAGCGGCGTAAGCCAAAGCCTGCGTAGACGCGGTGTGGTTCAGGTTTTCTGTTCCCCCGCGAATAGCCAGTTGTAAGACTGGCTTTCAACTCTTAGGAGGTTACAGTGACTCTGAAGCTAGAGGACAAAAAAGAAATCGTTGCTGAGGTGAATAAAGTCGCTTCGGGTGCGTTTTCTGCTGTGGTCGCCGATTATCGCGGTTTGACTGTAGGTCAACTGACTAAGTTACGTACCAAAGCTCGTGAAGAAGGTGTGTATGTGCGTGTTATTCGCAACACATTGGCTCGTCGCGCAGTTGAAGGTACTGGCTTTGCTTGCCTACATGACTCGTTAGTTGGTCCAAGCATTATCGGTTTATCCCTGTCTGAAAACGATATGGGTGCAGCAGCGCGTTTGTTCAAAGACTTTGCTAAAGACAACCAAAAGTTGGAAATTAAAGCATTGGCTTTGGGTGGTAAATTATATGCAGCGTCAGATATTGACGTTATTGCTAAGTTGCCAAACCACAAACAAGCTCTGTCTATGTTGTTGTCAGTCATCCAAGCACCACTCTCGAAGTTTGGCCGCTTAATGACTGCTTTGAAAGAACAGAAAGAAGCCGCTTAATCGCTGCATAATTTTTTGAACCATACCCGTAAGACTTACGCATCTTATTAAGACTAGCGCGTTTTACGTGCATGAAGACGATCAAAAATCGTCTGAAATGCGCGTAAATAAGCGATAGCCGCGTAAGTCCTAAATTGTTGATTGGAGTGTATTAACATGGCCTTGTCCAAAGACGATATTTTGAATGCCGTTGCTGAATTAACAGTAATGGAATTAGTTGACTTGATCTCTGCATTTGAAGAGAAGTTTGGTGTTTCCGCTGCTGTTGGTGTTGCTGCTGGTCCAGCAGTTGCTGCCGCTGTTGTTGAAGAGCAAACAGAATTCAACGTGGTATTGACGAGCTTCGGCGCTAACAAAGTTAGCGTTATTAAAGCGGTTCGTGAAGTCACAGGTTTAGGCTTGAAAGAAGCTAAAGACTTAGTTGAAGGCGCACCACAAGTCATCAAAGAAGGTATCAGCAAAGCTGATGCTGATGCATTGAAGAAGAAGTTAGAAGAAGCTGGCGCAAGCGCAGACATCAAGTAATTTGCCTGTTACAGGGTGATTACTGCGATCTGCAAGTAAGCGCGAAAGTGGCTGGTGGCTGTTATAAGCTGCCGGCCTTTTTCTATTGTGATTATTAAGTTCCTTAGACGGTTTGACAAGAAAAAATTAAGGGCTCTTTTCCATTCGTTAATAGAAGAGCGTTAGCGGTTTCTCGCAAACAGTTTCACGACGACACGGACAGTGAAACATTGTCATGGATGGCAAGGTCTCGCCAGCTTAATTTAAGCTGGTATATCAATTCGAATTAGGTCTAGCTGAGGACTCCAGATGGCATACTCATATACCGAAAAAAAACGCATCCGAAAAAACTTCGGCAAGTTACCCACATTAATGGATGTACCCTATTTATTGGGTATCCAAGTGGACTCGTATCGTGCGTTTTTACAAGACGGTAAAAAACCAAAACAGCGTGAAGATCTTGGTCTACAAGCTGCATTCAAATCCGTATTTCCGATCCAAAGCTATTCGGGTAATGCCGCATTAGAGTTTGTCGAATACCATTTGGGGCTTCCTGGCTTTGATGTTCGTGAATGTATTTTGCGTGGCTTAACCTATGCTGCGCCATTACGCGTCAAAATCCGTTTAGTGATTTATGACCGTGAAGCGTCAACCAAAACGATTAAAGATATTCGTGAGCAAGAAGTCTATATGGGCGAAATGCCTTTAATGACCGATAACGGCACGTTTGTGATTAACGGTACTGAGCGTGTGATTGTTTCGCAATTACATCGTAGCCCAGGCGTGTTCTTTGATCACGATAAAGGTAAAACGCACTCTTCAGGCAAATTGTTGTTTAATGCTCGCGTTATTCCTTACCGTGGTTCTTGGTTAGACTTTGAATTTGATGCGAAAGATTTAGTCTATGTGCGTATTGACCGTCGTCGGAAATTACATGCGACGATTCTGTTACGTGCTTTAGGTTATAGCTCAGACCAAATGTTGGCGATGTTCTTCGAGAACAGTCACATCAAACATGATATGGATGGCTATAAGTTAGACCTCGTGCCTGAGCGTTTACGTGGTGAAACAGCAGCATTTGATATTGTTGCTGGCGATAAAGTTATCGTTGAAGCCGGTCGTCGTATTACCGCTAAACATATCCGTGAAATGGAAAAAGCAGGACTCAAAGAGCTTGATATTCCAGCGGATTATTTACACGGTAAAGTGACAGCAAAAACCATATTACACCCTGTCAACAAAGAGTTGGTGTGTGAGTGTAATACGATTATTACTGCTGAAGTACTGACGCGTTTGGCTAAGTCTGGTATCAATAGCTTTGATATTTTGTACACGAACGAAATCGATAAAGGTGCGTTTATTGCTGACACCTTGCGTGCTGATGCGTCAACACGTACCGATTTAGATGCTTTGGTCGAAATTTATCGCATGATGCGTCCCGGTGAGCCACCGACAAAAGATGCGGCTGAAGGCTTGTTTAAAAACTTGTTCTTCTCTGCTGAACGTTATGACTTGTCGAATGTCGGTCGGATGAAGTTCAACCGTCGTTTGGGTCGTACGAATGATCGTGGCAACGGCGACAGCATGGAAAAAGACGGTGTCTTGTCAAAACAAGATATTGTTGATGCGTTAAAAACATTAATTGACATTCGTAACGGTAAAGGCGAAGTGGACGATATCGACCACTTGGGTAACCGTCGTGTGCGTTGTGTTGGCGAAATGACTGAAAACCAATTCCGTGTTGGTTTAGTTCGTGTTGAACGTGCGGTGAAAGAGCGTTTAAGTCTCGCTGAAAGCGACAACTTAATGCCGCAAGATCTCATCAATGCCAAGCCAGTATCCGCAGCGATTAAAGAGTTCTTCGGTTCTAGCCAATTGTCGCAGTTCATGGATCAAAACAACCCCTTGTCAGAAATCACGCATAAACGCCGTGTTTCTGCTCTCGGTCCGGGCGGTTTGACGCGTGAGCGTGCTGGCTTTGAAGTGCGTGACGTGCATCCGACCCATTATGGTCGTGTTTGCCCAATTGAAACGCCTGAAGGTCCAAACATTGGTTTGATCAACTCCTTAGCGGTGTATGCGCGTGCCAATAATTACGGTTTCTTAGAGTCACCGTACCGTAAAGTGGTTAATGGCCAAGTGAACGATGATTTTGAGTATTTGTCAGCGATTGAAGAAAGTTTGTGCGTGATTGCGCAAGCGGACTCTGCTGTCGATAGTGAAAATCGTTTGTTAGATGATTTAGTTGCTGTTCGTCATAAAAACGAATTCACCGTCATGTCACCCGATAAAGTGACACACATGGACATTTCACCACGTCAAGTGGTGTCAGCAGCGGCTTCGTTGATTCCGTTCTTGGAACACGATGACGCGAACCGTGCGTTGATGGGTTCGAACATGCAACGTCAAGCCGTACCAACCCTGCGTGCGGACAAGCCATTAGTCGGTACAGGCATGGAGCGTTCGGTTGCCCGTGACTCTGGCGTGTGCGTCATGGCGAAACGGGGTGGTGTGATTGACTACGTGGATGCTGCACGTATCGTTATTCGTGTTGACGAAAGTGAAATGGTCGCAGGTGAAGCAGGTGTAGATATTTACAACCTGACAAAATACACCCGTTCTAACCAAAACACCTGTATCAACCAACGTGCGATTGTTTGCCGCGGTGATGTCGTTGCGCGTGGTGATACCTTGGCAGATGGTCCATCTGTTGACATGGGTGAATTGGCTCTTGGTCAAAACATGCGTGTCGCGTTCATGCCGTGGAATGGTTACAACTTCGAAGATTCGATTTTGTTATCTGAACGTGTGGTGAAAGAAGATCGTTTTACCTCGATTCATATTCAAGAATTGTCGTGTATTGCCCGTGATACCAAATTAGGTTCAGAAGAAATTACCGCTGATATTCCTAATGTTGGCGAAGCAGCATTATCGAAACTTGATGAATCCGGTATCGTTTACATCGGTGCTGAAGTCAATGCAGGCGATATTTTGGTCGGTAAAGTCACGCCTAAAGGTGAGACTCAACTGAGCCCAGAAGAAAAACTGCTACGTGCTATTTTCGGTGAAAAAGCGTCTGATGTAAAAGACAGTTCCTTACGTGTACCGTCAGGTACTAAAGGTACGATTATCGACGTGCAAGTTTTCACCCGTGATGGTGTTGATAAAGACAGTCGTGCGTTGGCAATTGAGAAACAACAACTCAATGCTTACCGTAAAGATTTGAAAGAAGAATATCGTATTTTTGAATCCGCTGCACATTCGCGCTTATTGTCCTTATTGGTAGGCCAAGAAGTGAATGGTGGCTCAGGCTTCAAAAAAGGCGACATTCTCACCGAAGAAAACTTGAGTGCGTTGAATTTCAACCAATGGTTTGATTTGCGTACCACAGACGAAGCGGTTGCGGATCAACTTGAACGTGTGCAAGCGTATCTCAAAGAGCGTCAAATTGAAATTGATGCCAAGTTTGAAGATAAAAAACGCAAAATCACCTCAGGTGATGATTTAACGCACGGTGTTTTGAAAGTCGTTAAAGTGTATCTCGCGATTAAACGCCGCATCCAACCGGGTGACAAAATGGCGGGTCGTCACGGTAACAAAGGGGTTGTCTCGGTCATTATGCCGATCGAAGATATGCCGCATGATGCCAATGGTGATCCAGTCGATATCGTTTTGAACCCGTTAGGCGTTCCATCACGGATGAACGTTGGTCAGATTTTGGAAACTCACTTAGGGTGGGCGGCCAAAGGCTTGGGCACGAAGATTGGCAAAATGCTCGATGAGCAACGCCAAGCGTCTGAGTTGCGTGAGTTCCTTGACAAGATCTATAACCAGATTGGCGGCGAGAAAGAAGAACTAGACACGCTAAACGACAACGAAGTTACTGCTTTGGCGAAAAACTTACGTGGTGGTGTTCCTATCGCTACGCCAGTATTCGACGGCGCGTTTGAAAGCGAAATTAAAGCGTTATTAAGACTGGCGGATCAATCAGAAACAGGACAACAGTGGTTATATGATGGCCGTACGGGTGACCGTTTTGACCGTCCAGTGACTGTTGGTTATATGTACATGCTCAAACTTAACCATTTGGTTGACGATAAGATGCATGCGCGTTCGACTGGTTCTTACTCGTTGGTCACGCAACAGCCATTAGGTGGTAAAGCGCAGTTTGGTGGTCAGCGTTTCGGGGAAATGGAAGTCTGGGCATTAGAAGCCTACGGCGCAACCTATACCCTACAAGAAATGCTTACTGTGAAGTCGGATGATGTGAATGGCCGTACGCGTATCTACAAAAATATTGTGGATGGCGATCATCGTATGGAACCCGGTATGCCTGAATCCTTTAACGTGTTGATTAAAGAGATTCGTTCATTGGGTATTAACATTGAGTTAGACCACGAATAGTCCTGAAGTGTCACCATGCCATGACGGGAGGGCGCAGAGTGCCTGCACCTCCCACAATGAACGCTTGCTGGAGATAAAGCCTTGAAAGACTTGCTGAATTTATTGCAAAACCAAGGGAAAGACGTAGAGTTTGACCGTATTCGTATCGGTCTTGCCTCTCCCGAAATGATTCGTTCTTGGTCTTTTGGCGAAGTAAAAAAGCCAGAAACCATTAACTACCGTACGTTTAAGCCAGAACGCGAAGGCTTGTTCTGCGCGAAAATCTTTGGCCCAATCAAAGATTATGAATGCTTGTGCGGCAAATACAAACGCATGAAGTTTCGTGGAATTATCTGCGAGAAATGTGGCGTTGAAGTGACATTGACGAAAGTTCGTCGTGATCGCATGGGGCATATCGAATTAGCCTCGCCAACCGCACACATTTGGTTCTTAAAATCCTTACCGTCACGTATCGGCTTGTTGCTAGACATGACCTTGCGTGATATCGAACGCGTATTGTATTTTGAAAGCTTTGTCGTTATCGAACCGGGTATGACTCCTTTAGAAAAAGGTCAGTTGTTATCGGATGAAGATTACTACACCGCCTTAGAAGAATACGGCGACGAATTCGACGCGAAAATGGGCGCAGAAGCGATTCAAGGCTTGTTGAAAGACATCGACTTGAAATCGGAAGTAGAGCGTTTACGTGAAGAAATTCCGAACACGACATCAGAAACTAAACTCAAGAAGTTGTCAAAACGCTTGAAGTTGGTTGAGTCATTCCTCAATTCGGGTAACAAACCTGAATGGATGGTCATGACCGTGTTGCCTGTACTACCACCAGACTTACGTCCGTTGGTGCCGTTAGATGGTGGTCGTTTTGCCACGTCTGACTTAAACGATTTGTATCGCCGTGTCATTAACCGTAACAACCGTTTAAAACGCTTGTTAGAGTTAAGTGCGCCAGACATTATTGTCCGTAACGAAAAACGTATGCTGCAAGAAGCGGTTGATGCCTTGCTCGATAACGGTCGTCGTGGTCGTGCGATTACGGGCAGCAACAAACGTCCGTTGAAATCTTTGGCTGATATGATCAAAGGTAAACAAGGTCGTTTCCGTCAAAACTTGCTCGGTAAGCGTGTCGACTATTCAGGTCGTTCGGTGATCGTCGTGGGGCCAACATTACGTTTGCACCAATGTGGCTTGCCGAAAAAAATGGCGTTGGAATTATTCAAACCGTTTATTTTCGCTAAGTTAGAAAGCAAAGGTTTGGCAACAACGATTAAAGCGGCCAAGAAAATGGTCGAGCGTGAAACCGCAGAAGTGTGGGATATTCTCGCTGATGTGATTCGCGAACATCCAGTGATGTTGAACCGTGCGCCAACACTTCACCGTTTAGGCTTACAAGCCTTTGAACCTGTATTAATTGAAGGCAAAGCAATTCAATTGCATCCTTTGGTGTGTACCGCGTTCAACGCCGACTTCGACGGTGACCAAATGGCGGTGCACGTACCGTTGACGATTGAAGCCCAGCTTGAAGCTCGTGCGTTGATGATGTCGACGAACAATATTTTGTCTCCTGCTAACGGTGAGCCAATTATTGTGCCTTCTCAAGACGTGGTCTTGGGTTTGTATTACATCTCGCGTGATGCCATTAATGCGCAAGGTGAAGGTATGATTTTTGCTGACTTCGCTGAAGTCACACGCGCATTAGCCAATAAAGCCGTTGCTATTCATGCCCGTATTAAAGTGCGTGTGCGTGAAGTTACCATTGATGATGATGGTAATCGCAACGAGCATAAGTTTTTAGCTGACACAACGCCGGGTCGTTGCATGTTGTGGAATATCGTCCCTGAAGGCTTGCCTTACAGTGTCGTTAACCAACCCATGACCAAGAAAAATATCTCTAAACTCATTAACACCTGTTATCGCGTGTTGGGTTTGAAAGATACGGTGATTTTTGCTGACCAATTGATGTACTTAGGTTTCCGTCAAGCGACGTATTCGGGTGTGTCGGTTGGTATGGAAGACATGGTGATTCCAGCGCAAAAAGAAATCATTATTAATGCGGCTGAAGAAGAAGTTCGAGAAATCGAAAATCAATTCGGTTCGGGTTTAGTGACAGCGGGTGAACGTTACAACAAAGTGGTCGATATTTGGTCGCGTACCAACGAACTCGTTGCCAAAGCGATGATGGATAACCTGTCCACCGAAAAAGTCATCAATAAACAAGGTGTTGAAGAATCACAAAAATCCTTCAACTCCATCTTTATTATGGCGGACTCAGGTGCTCGGGGTAGCGCCGCGCAGATTCGCCAATTGGCAGGTATGCGGGGCTTGATGGCTAAGCCAGACGGTTCGATTATCGAAACACCGATTAAAGCGAACTTTCGTGAAGGTTTGACCGTTCTCCAGTACTTCATCTCAACCCACGGTGCGCGTAAAGGTTTGGCTGATACCGCGTTAAAAACCGCAAACTCGGGTTATTTGACTCGTCGTTTGGTTGACGTGGCACAAGATTTGGTGATTACTGAGCCAGATTGTGGCACGACCGGTGGTTTGACAATGAACCCCTTGATTCAAGGCGGCGATATTGTTGAGCCATTGCGTGAGCGTGTCTTGGGTCGTGTTGTCGCTGTTGACGTGTTACACCCTGGTACAGATGATGTCTTTGCTCCTGCAGGCACATTGTTAGACGAAAAATGGGTTGAACAGTTAGAGTTAGCTGGCGTGGACGAAATGATTGTTCGTTCAGCAATGACCTGTAAAACACGTTTTGGTGTGTGCTCGAAGTGCTACGGCCGTGATTTGGCTCGTGGACATCAGGTTAATATTGGTGAAGCTGTTGGCGTTATGGCGGCTCAGTCCATTGGTGAACCCGGTACTCAGCTCACCATGCGTACGTTCCATATCGGGGGCGCGGCGAGCCGAGCTTCTGCGATTAGTAATGTAACGGTGCGTAATGATGGTACAGTGCGTTTGCACAACATCAAAATGGTTCAACACACGAACGGTAACTTAGTTGCTGTGTCGCGTTCGGGTGAAATCGGTGTTGCCGATAGCCGTGGTCGTGAGCGTGAGCGTTATAAATTGCCTTACGGTGCGGTGATTACCGTTAAAGATGGTCAAGTGGTGAAAGCCAACCAAATCGTCGCTAACTGGGATCCACATACCCATCCAATCATCACTGAAGTGGCGGGTCGGGTGAAATTCGTTCATATGGATGAAGGCATCACCGTTCGTCATCAAACTGACGAGCAAACAGGTTTAACTAACATCGAAATTATTGATCCTAAAGATCGTCCAGCGGCAGGTAAAGACTTACGTCCAGCCATCGCATTGGTCGATAAAAACGACAATTACATTCGTTTGGAAAGCTCTGACCAACCTGTACAGTACTTCTTGCCATCGTTAGCGATTACAGGTTTGCAAGATGGCGCGACGGTCGGTGTCGGTGACGTTATTGGTCGTATTCCACAAGAGTCGTCCAAAACACGTGACATCACCGGTGGTCTGCCGCGTGTTGCTGACTTGTTCGAAGCGCGTAAGCCAAAAGAACATGCGATTCTGGCAGAGAAGAGCGGTGTGGTGACGTTTGGTAAAGAAACCAAAGGTAAACATCGTTTGATTATCACGCCAGATGATGGTGCTGAAATCTACGAAGAGCTGATTCCTAAATGGCGTCAAATTAACGTTTTCGAAGGTGAACGTGTGGCGCGTGGTGAAGTCATTTCTGACGGCCCACAAAACCCGCATGACATCTTGCGCTTAAAAGGCGACACCGCATTGGCGACTTATATCGTGAATGAAGTGCAAGACGTTTACCGCTTACAAGGCGTTAAAATCAACGATAAACACATTGAAGTAATTATTCGTCAAATGTTGCGCAAAGTAGACATCACAGAAGGTGGTGATACTGGCTTCATTAAAGGCGAACAAGGCGAATATGCGCGTGTCGTTGAAGAAAATGAGATGTTAGAGGCTCGTGGTGAAATGCCTGCGCGCTTTGAACGTATCCTCATGGGTATTACGAAAGCGTCCTTGGCAACTGACTCCTTCATCTCGGCGGCTTCGTTCCAAGAAACGACCCGTGTATTGACGGAAGCAGCGGTAACAGGAAGAGAAGACGACTTACGTGGTCTGAAAGAAAACGTCGTTGTTGGTCGTTTAATTCCTGCGGGTACAGGCTTTGCCTACCATGCCGAACGTCGTCGTCAGCGTCTAGAAGCGTTACAACCGAAACCAGTCAAAGTTGTTGAGTTGGATTCGGAAGTGAGTGCGGATGAATTGGCGAAAGAAGCAGCAGCAGAAGCATTGTCTAAATTGTTGAATTTTTAATCAATAATTCTGGCGAATAAAAAAGCCCTGTGTATGTAAATACATGGGGCTTTTTTATATGGATTGGTGTCATCAAAATACAGCCAGCTGATGTGTCAAGCATCTGCATGTTGAAGAGTCATTGCATAAAATAGATGCTTTAACGCGTAACAATGTCTCAGAAACGATTTGTTATCAAATAAACGGAATTCACACCTGAGCTTTTCTTGACTACTATGCAAGCTATCCCTAGAATAATCATCCCTCAAAAGAACGTATTTTTTTGAGGTTTTGTTTTATCAACGGGAGAGAGTGCCAATATGGCAACAACTAATCAACTTATTCGTAAAGGGCGTTCAACCCTCGTCGAAAAATCCAAGGTTCCAGCCTTGCAAGCGTGTCCTCAACGCCGTGGCGTTTGTACACGTGTTTATACTACAACACCTAAAAAGCCAAACTCCGCATTGCGTAAAGTATGCCGTGTGCGTTTGACTTCAGGTTTTGAAGTGTCTTCGTACATTGGTGGTGAAGGCCATAACTTGCAAGAGCATAGTGTTGTCTTAATCCGTGGTGGTCGTGTTAAAGACTTACCGGGTGTGCGTTATCACACCGTACGTGGTTCATTAGACTGTGCTGGCGTAAAAAATCGTAAGCAAAGCCGTTCTAAATACGGTGCAAAACGTCCGAAAACTAAATAATTACGTATTTAAGTAATTACTAAGTTGTTCGAGATGTAAGTAAGGCTGGACATTGAGTTCCAGACACCCCTGAAGAAAGTTAAAGGTTATAGATATGCCAAGAAGACGCGTCGTAGCAGCCAGAGAAATTCTGCCTGATCCAAAATTCGGAAGCCAAACCGTTGCCAAGTTCATCAACCATGTGATGGATAGTGGTAAAAAATCGGTTGCTGAAGGTATCGTTTACGGTGCATTAGATCGCGTAGCCCAAAAAGGCAAACCAGATCCAGTCCGTTTTTTTGAAGAAACACTTGAAAAAGTGCGCCCAATGGTTGAAGTAAAAGCACGTCGTGTTGGCGGTGCAACTTACCAAGTGCCTATGGAAGTACGTCCCTCCCGTCGTACTGCCCTAGCTATGCGCTGGTTGGTTGACTGTGCTGCTAAACGTAGCGAAAAAACAATGGCTTTGCGTTTGGCTGGTGAGTTGTTAGATGCTTACGAAGGCAAAGGCGCGGCGATTAAGAAGCGTGAAGATGTTCATCGTATGGCAGAAGCTAACAAAGCGTTCTCTCACTACCGTTTTTAATACACAAGGCTTGTTTGTGATCCAAACAGGCCTTCAAGCGACTCTGAGGTCATTATCATGGCAAGACTTACGCCGCTCGAGCACTACCGTAATATCGGTATTAGTGCACATATTGATGCTGGTAAAACAACGACGACTGAACGTGTATTATATTACACGGGCGTTAGTCATAAAATTGGTGAAGTTCATGAAGGCGCAGCCGTTATGGACTGGATGGAACAAGAGCAAGAGCGCGGTATTACTATTACTTCCGCAGCAACCACTTGCTTTTGGTCGGGCATGGCAAATAATTTTGCTAAACATCGTATCAATATTATTGATACACCGGGTCACGTTGACTTCACCATTGAAGTAGAGCGTTCGATGCGTGTGCTCGATGGCGCATGTATGGTGTATTGTGCGGTTGGTGGTGTGCAGCCTCAATCCGAAACTGTATGGCGTCAAGCTAACAAATACAAAGTGCCGCGTATTGCATTCGTTAATAAAATGGATCGTACTGGTGCTAATTTCTTCCGTGCTGTCGAACAAATGAAGACGCGCCTTGGTGCTAATCCAGTGCCAGTTGCTATTCCAATCGGTGAAGAAGAGCACTTTGAAGGGATTGTTGACTTGGTCAAGATGAAAGCCATCATCTGGGACGAAGCGTCACAAGGTATGAAGTTCGAGTATGGTGATATTCCTGCTCACTTGGTTGATTCAGCCAATGAGTGGCGTGAGAAAATGGTTGAAGCTGCTGCTGAAGCGTCTGAAGACCTCATGAATGAATATTTGGAAAATGGCGATTTAAGCGAAGATCAAATCTACTTCGGCTTGCGTACTCGTACCATTGCTTGCGAAATCCAGCCAATGTTATGTGGTTCTGCCTTTAAAAATAAAGGCGTTCAAGCGATGCTTGATGCGGTGATTCGTTATTTGCCAGCACCGGGCGATGTTCAAGCCATTAAAGGTATTCTTGACGACAAAGACGAAAGTCAGGGCGAGCGTATTGCTTCTGATGATGAGCCATTTGCCGCACTTGCATTCAAAATCATGAATGACAAGTTCGTAGGTTCATTAACGTTTATTCGTGTTTATTCTGGCGTATTAAAAGCAGGTTCTGCGGTTTGGAACCCCGTCAAAATGAAGAAAGAGCGTATTGGTCGTATCGTCTTGATGCATGCCAACGAACGTGAAGATGTTGATGAAATCCGTGCGGGTGATATTGCTGCGGTAGCAGGTCTAAAAGACGTGACTACTGGTGATACATTGTGTGATGAAAATAATGTCATTACGCTTGAGCGTATGGTGTTCCCAGAGCCTGTTATTTCGTTGGCAGTTGAGCCAAAAACCAAAGCTGACCAAGAAAAAATGGGTATCGCTTTGGGTCGCTTGGCTAAAGAAGATCCATCATTCCGCGTCTGGACTGATGAAGAATCCAGCCAAACGATTATTGCGGGTATGGGTGAGTTGCACTTAGAAATTCTTGTTGATCGTATGAAGCGTGAATTTGGTGTTGAAGCCAATATCGGTAAGCCTCAGGTTGCTTATCGTGAAACGATTCGTAAAACGGTTGAGCAAGAAGGCAAATTCGTTCGCCAAACAGGTGGTCGTGGTAAATTCGGTCACGTATATATCCGTTTAGAGCCGTTAGATACCGAAGTTGCTAACTATGAATACGCAGTAGAAGTGGTTGGCGGTACTGTACCAAAAGAATTCTTCGGTGCGGTTGATAAAGGTATTCAAGAGCGCATGAAAAATGGCGTTCTCGCAGGTTATCCTGTTGTCGGCATTAAAGCGACGTTGTTTGACGGTTCATACCATGATGTTGACTCCGACGAACTATCCTTCAAAATGGCTGGTTCAATGGCATTCCGTCAAGGCTTCATGAAGGCTGATCCTGTATTACTTGAGCCAATCATGAAAGTCGAAGTGGAAACACCAGAAGACTACATGGGTGACATCATGGGCGACTTAAACCGCCGTCGTGGTGTGATTCAAGGTATGGATGACTTACCTGGCGGTACAAAACAAATTCGCGTGGAAGTCCCATTGTCTGAAATGTTTGGTTATGCAACGTCCATGCGCTCAATGTCGCAAGGTCGTGCTACTTACTCCATGGAGTTTGTCAAATATTCCGAAACTCCACGTAACGTTGCCGAAGCGATCATTGCCAAATTTACTGGCAAGGGTAAAGACGACGACGAGTAATTGTTCTACTGACTCTCCCCATCTCTTTCATACATTTGTAAAAGAAAGAGGGCTTAATAGCGGGGGAGAGTTTGAAATTTTTTGAAGATAGATTTTGAGGATTGAATCATGGCTAAGGCTAAGTTTGAACGTAGCAAACCGCACGTAAACGTCGGAACAATTGGTCACGTTGACCATGGCAAAACAACATTGACAGCTGCAATCAGCTTGATTTGTGCCAAAACATACGGTGGTGATGTTAAAGCTCTGAACGAGATTGACTCTGCACCAGAAGAAAAAGCACGTGGTATTACCATTAATACAGCGCACGTTGAGTACAACTCGCCGATTCGCCATTACGCACACGTTGACTGCCCAGGCCATGCTGACTATGTTAAAAACATGATCACAGGTGCTGCTCAGATGGACGGCGCGATTTTGGTTTGTTCCGCAGCTGATGGTCCTATGCCACAAACGCGTGAACACATTTTGTTGTCTCGCCAAGTGGGCGTGCCATTCATTGTTGTGTTCTTGAACAAATGCGACATGGTTGACGACGAAGAGTTGTTAGAATTGGTTGAAATGGAAGTGCGTGATTTGTTAAGCAAATACGATTTCCCAGGTGATGACACGCCAATCATTCGTGGTTCTGCGTTACAAGCATTGAATGGCGAAACATCAGAATTCGGTATCCCAGCGGTATTGAAATTGGTTGAAACCTTAGATGCTTACATTCCAGATCCAGTACGTGCGATTGATCGTCCGTTCTTGTTGCCCATCGAAGACGTATTCTCGATTTCTGGTCGTGGTACAGTTGTTACAGGTCGTGTAGAACGCGGCATTGTAAAAGTGGGCGAAGAAGTTGAAATCGTTGGTATCAAAGACACTGTAAAAAGTACGTGTACTGGCGTTGAAATGTTCCGTAAATTGCTTGACGAAGGTCGTGCTGGCGAGAACTGTGGTGTGTTATTACGTGGTATCAAGCGTGAAGACATTCAACGTGGTCAAGTATTGGCAAAGCCGGGTACTATCAAGCCGCATACTAGCTTCCAATCTGAAGTGTATGTATTGAGCAAAGATGAAGGTGGTCGTCATACGCCATTTTTCAAAGGCTACCGTCCACAGTTTTACTTCCGTACAACGGACGTAACAGGTTCTATCGAATTGCCAGAAGGCGTTGAGATGGTTATGCCTGGTGACAACGTACAAATGACTGTTGAATTGATTCACCCGATCGCGATGGAAGAAGGCTTGCGCTTCGCTATCCGTGAAGGTGGTCGTACAGTTGGTGCGGGTGTTGTTGCTAAAATCATCAAGTAATATGCTTGTTTGATACGAAGAACCCTGCCGATTGGCGGGGTTTTTTGTTATTGACGTCCGAAAAGCTTCATCTGTGCCGTGTGATAATAATGGACTAAAGCAACTGATTTAATGATTGGCAACAAATATCAAAAATAACGAATAATGTGCTTGCAAAGGTAGTAGTGCTACGTTAATATTCGCCACCCGCTGAGAAGTTGGGTTGTTTTTACAGTTAGGGCATCGTTCCTGACATTGTGTTTTCATGGGCTTTTCGCTATTCAAGTAATAGGCGAATATGCTTTTTTATTTTTCGGATTGGAGTTGCTGGTATGGCTAACCAGAGAATCCGCATTCGCCTGAAAGCGTTTGATCATCGTCTGATTGATCAATCTGCACAGGAGATCGTTGAGACCGCCAAGCGCACAGGCGCACAGGTTTGTGGTCCGATTCCGATGCCCACTCGCATCGAGCGTTTCGATGTATTGACTTCGCCGCATGTGAATAAAGATGCCCGCGATCAATATGAGATTCGTACCCACAAAAGATTGGTTGATATCGTGCAGCCTACAGATAAGACTGTAGACGCGTTGATGAAACTAGATCTTGCTGCTGGTGTTGATGTGCAGATTAGTTTGGGTTAATCGTTTTCCGTATCGCGCTGTTGATAGCAAAGCAGCGTTAAGAAGAGGTTAGAGGAAATGGCTATTGGTTTAGTCGGTCGTAAGTGCGGCATGACGCGCATTTTTACTGAAGCGGGCGTTTCTGTGCCTGTGACGGTGATTGAAGTCGATCCCAACCGCATCACTCAGATTAAAACCTTAGAAACCGACGGCTACCAAGCTGTGCAAGTAACTACTGGTGTGCGCCGTGCTTCTCGCGTGACTAAGCCGATGGCTGGTCATTTTGCGAAGGCTGAGGTGGCTGCTGGTCGTGGCGTGTGGGAGTTCCGTGTTAACGGAGACGAAGCCGCTAATTACACGGTAGGTGCTAATGTTGGTTTGGAACTCTTTGTTGTCGGTCAAGCAGTTGATGTGACTGGTACAAGCAAGGGTAAAGGTTTTCAAGGTCCAATTAAGCGTTGGAACTTCCATATGCAAGATGCAACACATGGTAACTCAGTGTCGCACCGTGTGCATGGTTCTACGGGTCAAAACCAGTCTCCTGGTCGCGTGTTTAAAGGCAAGAAAATGGCCGGTCACATGGGTGACGAGCGCGTAACAGTACAGGGTTTGGAAGTGATTTCCGTTGATGTCGAACGGTCTGTGCTGTTGGTTAAAGGTGCGGTTCCGGGGGCAACTGGCTACGATGTGATCGTGCATCCATCGGTCAAGGCCTAAGGGGAGTTGAACGTGAATCTGAAGACTGTTTCCGGTGCAGCCGTTGAGCTGTCCGAAGTTGCCTTCGGCAAAGAATTTAACGAAGCACTTGTGCATCAAGTGGTTACTGCTTATTTGGCAGGCGGCCGCCAAGGTACTCGTGCTCAAAAGTCACGTGCTGAAGTAAGTGGTGGTGGTAAGAAGCCTTTTAAACAAAAGGGTACTGGCCGCGCTCGTGCTGGTTCGATTCGTAGTCCGATATGGCGTGGCGGCGGCAAGACTTTTGCTGCTAAACCGCAGGATTGGGAACAAAAAGTTAACCGTAAAATGTATCGCGGTGCGATGCAGTGCATTTTGGCTGAATTAGTTCGTCAAGATCGTTTGATCTTGGTTGAAGAATTTACAGTTGATGCGCCGAAAACTAAAGACTTACTTGTTAAGTTGCAAGCTTTGGGTGTGGCAAATGTGCTGATTATCACTGAAGCTGTTGACGAGAATTTATACCTTGCTGCTCGTAACTTGCCACATGTGGCTGTTATCGATACGGCAGCTGTTGATCCAGTCAGTTTGATTGGTTTTGACAAGGTGTTGATGTCTGTGCCAGCCGCTAAAAAGTTAGAGGTGGAATTGGGATGAACAACGAACGTTTATACCAAGTGATCCTTGGCCCGCACATCTCCGAAAAAGCAAACATCGTCGCTGAAGCACATAATCAATATGTCTTCAAAGTGCGTACAGATGCTACCAAACTGGAGATCAAAAAGGCTGTTGAAATGCTTCTTGGCGTTAAAGTCGAAGCGGTCAACACTGTATTGATTAAAGGTAAAACCAAGGGTTTTGGTCGCACACCCGGCCGTCGCGCGGATATCAAGAAAGCCTATGTAACATTACCGGCTGGTACTGAAGTCCAATTAGCAGACGTAGCTGAGTAAGGGTGAGGAGCGCGTTATGCCTATTGTAAAATGTAAACCAACTTCGCCAGGTCGTCGTTTTGTCGAGAAAGTCGTCAATCCAGATCTGTACAAAGGTCGCCCTCATGCGCCTTTGGTTGAAAGCAAAAAAAGAACTGGTGGTCGTAATAACAACGGTCACATCACTACCCGTCATATCGGTGGTGGTCATAAGCAGTTATATCGTTTGGTGGATTTCAAACGTGACAAAGACGGCGTACCTGCTGTAGTTGAGCGTTTGGAATATGATCCGAACCGTTCTGCAAATATCGCATTGTTGAAATATGCTGATGGTGAGCGTCGTTATATTATCGCTCCCAAAGGTTTGAAAGTCGGCGATCCGGTGCAGTCTGGTGACGATGCCCCGATTAAAGTGGGTAATACTTTACCACTACGTAACATGCCTCTCGGTGCAACATTGCACTGTATGGAATTAAAAGCTGGTAAAGGTGCTCAATTAGCCCGTGCCGCTGGTACTTCTGTTCAGTTGTTGGGTCGTGACGGCGCGTATGCCATTGTGCGTTTGCGCTCTGGTGAAATGCGTAAGATCCATGTGGAATGTCGAGCCACGTTTGGCGAAGTCTCAAACTCTGAACACAGTTTGCGTTCATTGGGTAAGGCGGGTGCTAGTCGTTGGCGTGGTATTCGTCCGACCGTTCGCGGTACGGCGATGAACCCAGTTGACCATCCGCACGGTGGTGGTGAGGGACGTACGTTTGGTAAGCATCCAACCACTCCGTGGGGCGTGCAAACTAAAGGTTACAAAACCCGTAGTAATAAGCGTACGACAAATATGATCGTCCGCGATCGTCGCGTCAAGTAATAGGAAGGGGAGACTAACTGTGCCTCGTTCACTTAAGAAAGGCCCGTTTGTAGATACACATCTTTTTGCAAAAATTGAAGCTGCTGTAGCTGCCAATTCCAGAAAGCCCATTAAAACTTGGTCGCGTCGGTCGATGATTTTGCCAGAAATGGTAACTCTCACCATCGCTGTGCATAACGGCCGCCAGCATGTGCCTGTTTTAATTAGTGAGCATATGGTTGGCCATAAACTCGGCGAGTTTGCACCTACCCGCACATATCGCGGCCATGGTGTTGACAAGAAAGCCAAACGCTAAGGGGTGAGTAATGGAAGCTGTTGCTAAACTTCGCGGCGCGCCAATCTCTGCCCAGAAAGCTCGCTTAGTGGCTGATCTGGTGCGTGGTATGCCCGTAGAGCAGGCGCTGAATACACTAGAATTCAGCACTAAAAAAGCTGCCCAATTTGTTAAAAAAGTGCTCCAGTCGGCTATTGCCAATGCTGAGCATAACAATGGTGCAGATGTGGATGAGCTCAAAGTCGCCACGATCTTTGTTGATGAAGGCACTACCTTGAAACGTATCATGCCGCGTGCTAAAGGCCGTGCTGATCGTATCAGTAAGCGTACTTGCCATATCACCGTCAAAGTCGCGGAATAAGTGGGGTCGGGAAATGGGTCAAAAAGTTCATCCAATAGGCATTCGTCTTGGCGTTATTAAACGTCACAATGCCAACTGGTATGCTAGTCCAAAAAACTATGCTGATTTCTTGCTGGCTGATTTGGCGGTGCGTGAGTACCTCTATAAAAAGCTAAAAAATGCCGCAATTAGTCGTATTTTGATTGAACGTCCGTCTGAAACGGCTCGTATCACCATTAGCACCGCACGTCCAGGCATCATCATCGGTAAAAAAGGTGAAGATGTTGAACGTTTAGGTCGCGAAGTGGCGAAGTTGATGAAAACTCCGGTTCAAATCAACATTGACGAGATTCGTAAGCCAGACCTTGATGCGCGTTTAGTTGCTGAAAGCATTGCTTCGCAATTAGAAAAACGTGTCATGTTCCGTCGTGCAATGAAACGTGCGGTTCAAAACACCATGCGTGCAGGTGCCAAAGGCATCAAAGTCGAAGTATCTGGCCGTTTAGGTGGTGCTGAGATTGCTCGCTCTGAGTGGTATCGTGAAGGTCGTGTACCTTTACATACTTTGCGTGCTGATATCGATTATTCGATTATGCGTGCAGAAACTACTTATGGTTGTATTGGTGTGAAAGTTTGGATCTTCAAAGGTGAGATTCTTGGTGGTATGGCTCAGGCTATGCAACCAGCTCCTGTTGAAGAGAACAAACCCACTAAGAAACGTGGTGATCGTGATGATCGCGGCGGTCGTGAAGATCGTGGCAGTCGTGATGATCGTGGCGGTCGCGGTGGTCGCAACTCGGAAGCAAGGGGGTAATGAAAGATGTTACAGCCTAAACGCACCAAGTTCCGTAAGGTTCAAAAAGGCCGTAATACTGGCTTGGCTCATCGGGGTAGTACCGTTGCTTTTGGTAGCATCGCGTTAAAATCTCTTGAGCGTGGCCGTCTTACTGCTCGTCAAATTGAAGCAGCGCGTCGTACGATTACTCGTCGTGTGAAGCGGGGCGGTAAAATTTGGATTCGGGTATTCCCTGACAAGCCAATTACTGAAAAGCCATTAGAAGTTCGTATGGGTAACGGTAAAGGTAATGTTGAATACTGGGTAGCCGAAATTCAACCAGGTAAGATCCTCTACGAGATTGAAGGTGTCTCTGAGGACTTAGCGCGTCAAGCTTTTGCTTTGGCGGCTGCTAAGTTACCTGTCAAAACAACCATCGTGATGCGGACGGTGATGTAATGAAAGCAACAGAATTGCGTCAGAAGACTGTGGAAGAACTGAGCACTGAGCTCGATGGCCTTCAGTTGCAGCAATTTAAGCTGCGCATGGCGAAAGCCACTGGTCAGCTTGCCAAGACGCATCAGGTAGGGCTAGTTCGTAAAGAAATCGCCCGTATCAAAACAGTCTTGACTGAAAAACAAGGTGGGTGAGATGACAGAGCAGACTAATACCCAACGGACGTTGACCGGTAAAGTAATCAGCACCAAAATGGATAAGTCCATTGTCGTGTTGATTGAGCGTCTCGTCAAACACCCGAAGTACGGTAAGTACATTCGTCGCTCCACCAAATTGCATGCACATGACGAAAGTAATGTGTGTCATGAAGGTGATATTGTCACCATCGCTGAATGTCGTCCATTGTCCAAAACTAAAAATTGGACATTGGTCGCAGTGGTTGAATCGGTGTAATAAGACTGATTTTTACTTGTATCCCTAGGCGATATTGGGTAGCATTAGCACCCCGTTCGCATGGGGTTCTCTAGGTTTGGAGTAGAGCAATGATTCAGACCGAAACGATGCTTGACGTAGCAGACAATAGCGGCGCGCGTCGCGTACAGTGCATTAAAGTACTGGGCGGTTCGCATCGTCGTTATGCTTCGGTGGGCGATATTATCAAGGTCACGATAAAGGAAGCGATTCCTCGTGGCAAAGTTAAAAAAGGCGATGTGATGAATGCTGTGGTTGTGCGTACCAAATTTGGTATTCGCCGTCCAGACGGTTCATTGATTCGTTTTGATGATAATGCTGCGGTGTTGCTGAATAACCAAAAAGCTCCCATCGCTACCCGTATATTCGGGCCGGTAACTCGCGAATTGCGTACTGAGCAATTCATGAAAATCATCTCGCTGGCACCTGAAGTGCTGTAAGGGTGGGACTCATGGCTAAGATTAAAAGAGATGACGAAATCATCGTCATCGCTGGTAAAGATAAAGGTAAGCGCGGTACAGTTTTGTCCGTCGCTGATGAACGTGTCATGGTCAGTGGTATCAATTTAGTGAAAAAGCACGTTAAGCCTAATCAGGCACGTGGCACTCAAGGCGGTATCGTTGAAAAAGAAGCAACATTGCATATTTCGAATGTCGCTTTGATTAATCCAACGACACAAAAAGCAGATCGCGTTGCTTACCAACTGTTGGAAGATGGCACGAAAGTGCGTGTCTTTAAATCCAACGGTGAAGTAATTAGTGCAAAGTAATAGGTTGGTTGAAATGGCCAGACTTAAAGGCGTGTACAACAACGAGCTCGCTCTGAAATTAAAAGAAGAGTTGGGTCTCGATAACGTGATGCAGGTCCCTCGCATCACGAAAATTACTCTGAATATGGGAGTGGGCGGTGCTTCACAAGATAAAAAAATTCTTGATGGTGCCGTGGCCGATATGCAGCTTATCTCTGGCCAGAAACCCATTATTACCCATGCTCGTAAATCTATCGCGGGTTTTAAAGTCCGTGAAGGTTGGCCAATCGGTTGTAAAGTCACTTTACGTGGCGAGCGTATGTACGAGTTTTTAGATCGTTTAATTATGATCACGATTCCACGTATTCGCGACTTCCGTGGTTTTAGTTCCAAGGCTTTTGATGGTCGTGGCAACTACAGCATGGGCATTAAAGAACAGATCGTATTTCCCGAAATTGATTTCGATAAAATCGCTCAAATTCGTGGCATGGATATTACGGTCACCACCACTGCGGCTACCGACGATCAAGGTCGTGCGTTACTGCGTGCCTTCGGCTTTCCTTTTAAGTGAGAACGCGCCATGGCTAAAAGAAGCATGATTAACCGCGAAGCCAAACGCGAAAAAACGGTTGCTAAATATGCTGAGTTACGTCAGCAATTAAAAGCAACTATCAAAAATGTGAGCGCTGGTGATGATGAGCGTTGGGCCGCGATTTTAAAATTGCAATCCCTACCGCGTAATTCCTCACCTTGCCGTTTGCGTAATCGTTGCGGCATTACAGGTCGTCCTCACGGATATTTCCGTAAGTTCGGTTTAGCCCGTATCAAACTGCGTGAAGCGGTGATGCGCGGTGATGTGCCTGGCGTCGTTAAGGCTAGTTGGTAAGAGGAAAGACGCATGAGTATGCAAGATACCGTTGCGGATATGCTCACTCGCATTCGCAACGCACAGTTGGCACGTAAGCAAACAGTGGCTATGCCAGTTTCCAAACTGAAGCAAGCTATTGCTAATGTATTACTCGATGAAGGTTATATATCCTCCATAGCAGCAGAAGGTTTGTCACTAACCTTAGGCTTAAAATACTATGAAGGTAAGCCTGTTATCGAACAAATTAAACGCGTTAGTCGTCCAGGCTTACGTGTTTACAAGGGTAAAGATGAGTTAGATCCAGTCAAGCAAGGCTTGGGTGTGCTCATTATTTCTACTAACAAAGGCATCATGACTGATCGTGCCGCTCGCTCTGCGGGTTTGGGCGGTGAAGTGATTGCTCTCGTTTCTTGATAGGTGCAAGCATGTCTCGCGTGGCTAAAGCTCCAGTCGTTCTCCCTCAAGGGGTAGAAGTGACTCTAAACGGCCAAAACCTACAGGTGAAGGGCAGCAAAGGTGCATTAGCACTCACTCTTCACGATCTGGTTGAAGCTAAACAGGAAGGTGAACAATTAGTTTTCGCTCCACGTGAAAACACAAAAGCAGGTTGGATGCAAACAGGTACAGCTCGTGCCTTAGCAAGCAACTATGTTAAAGGTGTTAGCGTTGGTTTTGAGCGTAAACTGCAATTGGTCGGCGTGGGTTATAAAGCGGCAGCTAAAGGTAAGGTGTTAAACCTTGCTCTTGGTTTTTCGCACCCGATTGATTTTGAATTGCCAGAAGGTGTCACAGCGGAAACGCCAACACCGACTGAAATCATTTTCAAGTCCATCAATAAACACTTGTTGGGACAAGTTGCGGCTAACGTCCGTGCTTTCCGTCCGCCAGAGCCGTACAAAGGCAAAGGTGTTCGCTATACGGATGAAGTAGTTCTCCGTAAGGAAGCCAAGAAGAAATAACGCGTGAGGTTCGTCATGAACGAAAAGAAAGTAGCTCGCATACGACGCTCGAAGAGCACTCGTTTAAAGATTCGCGAGCTGGGTGCTGTGCGTCTGTGTGTCAACCGCACGCCGCGTCATATCTATGCCCAAGTCATTTCTGCCTGTGGTGGACAAGTCTTGGCGCAAGCCTCAACTTTAGATGCCAGCTTGCGTGATGGTGCCACTGGTAACGTCGATGCAGCGAAAAAAGTAGGCTTGTTAGTTGCTGAACGTGCTAAAGCTGTTGGTGTTACCAAAGTTGCATTTGACCGTTCCGGCTTTCAATATCATGGCCGCATCCAAGCTTTAGCTGATGCTGCTCGCGAAGGCGGTTTGGAGTTCTAAGATGGCTAAGGTTGAACAAAACGAAGGCTTTGTAGAAAAGCTCGTTGCCGTAAATCGTGTTGCTAAAGTGGTTAAAGGTGGTCGGATTTTCTCCTTCACCGCTTTAACAGTCGTCGGTGATGGTAAAGGTAAAGTCGGTTTTGGTCGTGGCAAGGCGCGTGAAGTTCCAGCTGCTATCCAAAAAGCATTAGAAGCCGCTCGTCGCAACATGATCAGTGTTGAGTTGAACGGTTCAACATTGCAACACGAAATCGCTGCTCAACACGGTGCATCTCGTATCTTCATGCAACCTGCATCCGAAGGTACTGGTGTGATTGCTGGTGGTGCGATGCGTGCAGTGTTAGAAGTTGCCGGTGTGCAAAACGTATTAGCGAAGTGCTATGGCTCTACAAATGCTAATAACGTTGTACATGCTACTTTCAAAGGCTTGGCTTCTATGTCTTCGCCAGAGCAAGTTGCAGCTAAGCGCGGCAAAACTGTAGAAGAAATTTTAGGGTAATGTCATGACGCAAGCAACTATTAAAGTGACTCAAGTGCGCTCAAGTGCTCACAAACTGAAAAACCACAAGCTTTGCTTACGTGGTCTAGGTTTGCGTCGTATTCGTCACACTGTTGAAGTTTTAGATACCCCAGCCAATCGTGGCATGATTAACATGGTTCATTACCTTGTGAAAGTGGGAGAGTAAACCATGCGCTTAAATGAATTAAGTCCTGCTGAAGGCTCGAAGTTCAACGAAAAGCGTCCAGGCCGTGGTATTGGTTCTGGCCTTGGTAAAACTGGTGGTCGTGGTGTAAAAGGTCAAACTTCACGTTCTGGCGGCGGCGTTCGTCCAGGCTTTGAAGGCGGCCAAATGCCAATCTATCGCCGTTTGCCTAAGTTTGGTTTTACTTCCATGAAAGCTTTGACAACTGCCGAAGTGCGTTTGTCAGAATTAGCTCATATTGATGGTGATATTACTTTGGCTTCTTTGAAAGCAGCGAACATTGTCCGTAAAGACATGGTTCGTGCTCGTATTATCCTATCTGGTGAAATTGCTCGTGCCGTTGTTATTAAAGGCATCGTAGTCACTAAGGGTGCGCGCGCTGCAATTGAAGCTGCTGGTGGTAAGATAGAGGAATAGTTCTGATGGCAAATACCCGTAATGAGGCAGCGAAGGCGGCTTTACAATCGCCTGGTATGCGCAAAGGCTTAAGTGAGCTTTGGGCGCGTATTACATTTTTGTTCATTGCATTAGTGGTATTTCGCCTTGGAGCTCACGTGCCAGTTCCAGGAATCAATCCTGCGAAACTGGCGCAGCTATTTGAGCAAAATAAAGACACCATTCTTAGTTTGTTCAATATGTTTTCGGGTGGTGCTTTAGAGCGGATGTCTATTCTCGCTTTAGGCATCATGCCGTATATCTCGTCTTCTATTATTATGCAATTGATGACAACAGTTAGTCCTCAATTAGAAGCACTAAAAAAAGAAGGTGAGGCAGGCCGTAGAAAGATAAACCAATACACACGTTATGGAACGGTGATCTTAGGGTTTGTTCAAGCGGTTGGCATGTGTTCTGGTCTGGTGGGGCAGGGTATTACGTTAACTACAGGCATGGCCTTTTTTGTGCCAGCAGTAGTCAGTTTAGTTGCAGGTACTGTTTTCTTGATGTGGCTAGGTGAACAAATCACTGAACGTGGTGTCGGTAACGGTATTTCAATGTTGATTTTCGCAGGTATTGTTGCAGGTATTCCTTCTGCCATTGGTATGTCTTTAGAGGCTACTAGACAAGGCGAGATGAGCATTTTAGCATTGATTATTTTATTTATTTTAGCTGTTGTTGTTGTTGGTGCAGTTGTCTTCATGGAGCGTGGTCAACGTAGAATTACGGTGAACTATGCCCAACGTCAGCAAGGCCGACGCATGTATGCGGCACAGCAAAGTCATTTACCCTTAAAAATTAATATGGCGGGTGTAATACCTGCAATTTTTGCCAGTTCTTTATTGTTGTTTCCTGCTAGTTTAGGGCAGTGGTTCGCGCAGTCGCCTAATCCAACGTGGTTTCAGCGTGTATTGCAAGACATCGCATTGACCTTGTCGCCAGGACAGCCGTTGTACTTATTGTTGTTTGCGTTATTAATTATTTTCTTCTGTTATTTCTATACCGCGTTGATGTTTAACCCTAAAGAAGTAGCGGATAATCTCAAACGTTCGGGTGCTTATATTCCTGGGATCCGTCCAGGTGAGCAAACCGCAAAATACATTGATAGTGTGTTGACGCGTTTAACGTTGGTAGGTGCTCTCTATATTACTATAGTGTGTTTGCTGCCAATGTTGTTACAAGTCGCGTTTAATGTTCCCTTCTACTTAGGTGGAACATCATTGTTGATTGTGGTGGTGGTAGTGATGGATTTTATGTCTCAAGTGCAAGCGCATTTGATGTCTCATCAATACGAATCGCTAATGAAAAAAGCCAATCTTAAGTAAGTATTCCTACGGTTTATTTGCTTAAGGCTTTTGTTGAAAGTAAGTAGGTGTATTTATGAAAGTTCGTGCTTCAGTAAAAAAGATTTGCGGTAGCTGCAAAGTTGTACGCCGCAATGGCACAATCCGCGTTATTTGTAGCGCGGAACCCCGCCACAAACAGCGTCAAGGTTAAACTTCGCTGTTGATTTCTGTCAGCTATAGCGATACAATCGCGCCCTTTCGCGGGTATGGCGGATTATCCAACTGCTTTGTGTGGAGAACAGGTGAATGGCTCGTATAGCCGGTGTTAATATTCCCGATAACAAACACGCGGTTATCTCATTAACTTATATTTTTGGTATTGGTCGTACTACTTCTGCAAAAATTCTTGCGGCGGTCGGTATTGCTCCAACAACAAAAATTAAAGAACTATCAGATAGCCAATTAGATGCACTTCGTGCTGAAGTGGGTAAGTTGTCTACCGAAGGTGACTTACGCCGTGAAGTTTCGATGAACATCAAACGACTGATGGATTTAGGCTGCTATCGCGGCTTACGTCATCGTCGTGGTCTGCCAGTACGTGGCCAACGCACGAAGACGAATGCTCGTACTCGTAAAGGTCCTCGTAAGGCGATTAAAAAGTAAATAGCCCCCGGAAGCTAAAAGATGGCAAAAGACAATCAGCGCAATCGGAAAAAGGTCAATCGCACCGTTTCTGAAGGTATGGCGCATATTCACGCTTCTTTTAATAACACCATTGTGACAATTACCGATCGTCAGGGTAATGCACTGGCCTGGGCCACTAGCGGTGGTCAGGGCTTCCGTGGTTCGCGTAAATCTACCCCCTTTGCTGCGCAGGTTGCTGCTGAAGTTGCAGGCAAAGCTGCTCAAGAATACGGTCTAAAGAATTTAGACGTACTCGTGAAAGGTCCAGGGCCAGGTCGTGAATCCGCGGTTCGTGCATTGAATTCAGTTGGTTACAAAATCAACAGTATTACCGACGTGACGCCAATCCCTCATAATGGTTGTCGTCCGCCTAAGAAACGTCGCGTGTAACCAGGAGACTTGAAGAATGGCTCGTTATATTGGTCCTAAGTGCAAGCTCTCCCGTCGTGAAGGCACGGATCTTATGCTCAAGTCTGGCGTTCGTGCGCTAGACTCTAAATGTAAAATTGATCAACCACCAGGTCAGCATGGTACTTCTCGTAAGGGAAAACTCTCTGACTACGGTACTCAATTGCGCGAAAAACAAAAAGTTCGTCGTATCTACGGTGTGCTTGAGCGTCAATTCAGTAACTATTACAAAGAAGCTGCGCGCTTGAAAGGTGCTACGGGTGAAAACTTGTTGCAACTCCTAGAAAGCCGTTTGGATAACGTTGTTTATCGTATGGGTTTTGGTGCTACTCGCTCCGAAGCGCGTCAACTCGTTAGCCATCGCTCGATTACCGTTAATGGTCGTCGTGTGAACATTGCTTCTATGCAAGTTCAACCGGGTGATGTTGTTGCTGTGTATGAAAAGTCAAAAACCCAGCTGCGTATTAAAAGCGCAATGGAATTGGCTAGTCAACGCGGTACACCTACTTGGATCGCAGTGGATTACGCTAAGATGGAAGGTACTTTCAAGTCTCTTCCAGAGCGTGCTGATCTTCCTTCTGAAATCAACGAAAGCTTAATTGTTGAGTTGTATTCTAAGTAAGGTATTAACCTGCCCCAGTTTTAAGTGGTTTTGAGGTGGCATTCCATGACGCGCACCAATGAGTTTTTGACTCCCCGCACTATTGCTGTTAATGCATTGAGTGCGACCCATGCCAAAGTTACGCTAGAGCCGCTTGAACGCGGTTTTGGCCACACGCTAGGTAATGCCTTGCGTCGTATTTTGCTTTCGTCGTTGCCTGGTGCAGCGGTAGTAGAAGCAGAAATCGAAGGTGTGGATCACGAATACAGCACGCTTGAAGGTTTGCAAGAAGACATCATTGAATTGTTGTTGAACCTGAAAGGCTTGGCTATCAAACTCTTTGAGCAAAATGAGGCTGTTTTAACCGTGGACTTTAAAGGTCCTGGTATTGTGACAGCAGCTGACCTGAGCTTGCCCCATAACGTTGAGTTGGTGAATCTAGATCACCACATTGCAACGTTGGGTAACAATGGTCATTTGAAGATGAAGTTGAAAGTGGCGCGTGGCCGTGGCTATGAGCCTGTAGATGCACGTTATGCGGAAGGGGAAACTCGTCCTATTGGCCGTTTACAGCTTGATGCAAGTTACAGCCCAATTAAGCGTGTTGCTTATGTGGTCGAAAATGCCCGTGTTGAACAGCGTACGGATCTCGATAAGTTAGTGATCGATTTGGAAACTAACGGTACTATCGAGCCAGAAGAAGCTATTCGCCGTGCAGCGACCATTTTGCAACAGCAAATTGCTGTGTTTGTTGATTTGCAAAAAGATCATCAGCCTGTTGCAAAAGCTGAGCCTGAAACCGTTGATCCGATTCTTCTACGTCCAGTAGATGATTTGGAGTTGACAGTCCGCTCGGCGAACTGCCTCAAAGCAGAAAATATTTACTATATCGGCGACTTAGTTCAACGTACCGAAGTTGAATTGCTTAAAACACCAAATTTGGGCAAAAAGTCGTTGACAGAAATAAAAGATGTGCTGGCTTCTAAGGGCTTGTCGTTGGGTATGCGTTTAGATAACTGGCCTCCAGCTAGTTTGCGTGCTGACGATCGCTTTGCCTATCGTAGCCGCTAATCGCTTAACTTGATTTTAGGAAGTTTTAGCCATGCGTCATCGTAATAGTGGTGTAAAGCTCGGTCGTAACAGTAGTCATCGTCATGCAATGTTTCAAAACATGGCGATTTCTTTGTTCGAACACGAGTTGATTCAAACTACTTTACCTAAAGCGAAAGAGTTGCGCCGCGTTGCGGAGCCTCTCATCACTTTAGCAAAAGTAGATTCAGTTGCTAATCGTCGTTTAGCCTTTGCTCGTACACGTAGCAAAGATATCGTAGCCAAGTTATTTAATGTACTTGGCCCACGTTATAAAGAGCGTAACGGTGGTTACTTACGTGTGTTAAAAGCAGGTTTCCGTGCTGGAGACGCTGCACCAATGGCTTATGTGGAATTGGTCGATCGTCCAATGCCAAAAGCTGCTGAGTAAGCGCAAGTAATGTGAAGAAGCCGACCTCGTGTCGGCTTTTTTGTTTCTATCGTTTTCATTAATTTTCCGTTAACATTTTTCTACCTTATTTTCATCTCTGCATAATGTACGCACTAGTACACTTCTGTCATTATTCTACGATATTTATTATTAATACTTTTTGAAAAAACTCATCACTAGGGAGACCTTTATGTTTGCTCAAGCAAAAAGCAGCTTGGCAGGTATTGCTTTGCTTTTATCGTTGCCCTTAATGGTACAAGCAGCCCCTCCTAACAAAAAAGGTCCTCCAACGGTTGAAGTCATGTCTGTGAGTCGTGCATCAGTACCACAAGTATTTACTGCTATTGCTACTTTAAGAGCAGATGAAGCGATTACATTGAAATCGGAGGTCGCAGGACGTGTTACCGCTATTCGTTTTACTGAAGGGCAGCAGGTTAAAAAAGGACAGTTATTAGTTCAATTAGATACTGATTTGCTGAGTGCAGAGTTGGCTCAAACTAAAGCAAATTTGGATTTAGCGCAGTCAGAATATGCTCGTTATCAATCCCTGTATAAAGAACAACAAGTCTCTGCAATCGACTATGAACGGAAAAAAGCAGAAGTGGCTCAAGCTCAAGCATCAATGAGTTTAGTACAAGCGAAATTACGCCAAAAAGAAATTCGTGCGCCGTTTTCGGGTGTGATTGGCTTACGTCAGTTTAGTGTCGGTGATGTACTACAAGCGAATCAAGCTTTAGTCAGTTTAACCAGTTTTAGCCCCTTAAAGGCCGATATTAAAATTCCAGAAACCAGTAGTAGTAAAATCAATCTCAAACAAGCTATTACATTTACCGTTGATGCAATTCCTAATTTAGTGCTTAACGGACAAGTCGTGGCAATGGAGTCAAGTTTAGACAGCAGCTCGCGTGCGGTCGTTGTCAGAGCTGCGATTCCCCATGGCGATAATCGTATTAAAGCTGGGATGACGGCTAGGGCTAGTTTACAATTATCGACGCTTAATGAAATTGTGATTCCTGAGCAAGCTTTAGTCGCGCAACGCGGCAAGTTTGTCGTCTTTACGGTGAAAGGTGAGCTAGCGACAGCCGTTCCCGTCGAAGTTGGCGCAAGACAAACGGGGAAAGTGGCGATTGTCAGTGGTTTGCGTGAGGGCGATGTGATTGTGGTTTCGGGGCAAAATAAATTGTCCAAACCCAAAATGCCAATTAAACCCGTGCCGATGCAGGGAGGCTTGTAATGCAATTACCTGCTTTATGTATCAAACGTCCTGTTTTAGCGACAGTGATGAACCTGCTGATTGTTTTAGCAGGTTTATTGGCGTTTGACCGTTTAACGGTACGCGAATATCCCAATATTGATATTCCCACCGTGACGGTTGCGATTGATTATTCGGGTGCAAGTGCAGCAATTGTTGAGTCCACAGTAACTAAAGTTTTAGAGGATTCTTTGTCGGGCATTGAAGGCGTGGATTATTTATCGTCGATTAGTCGTTCGGGAAAGAGTCAAATTACCTTAGCGTTTAAACAAGGCCGTGAGATTGATAGCGCCACGTCCGATGTGCGTGACCGTGTTTCGCGTGTTCGTGGGCGTTTGCCTGATAGTGTCGATGAACCTGTCATCACCAAAACGGAGGCCGATGCTCAACCCATTATTTGGTTGGCATTTTCTTCAACCCAGCATACGCCTTTGCAAATCAATCAATTTGCCGATAAACAAGTCAAAAATCGCTTACAAACATTAGCAGGTGTCGCTGATATTCGTATTTTTGGTGAGCGCAAACCTGCCATGCGAATTTGGCTCAATGCCGAAAAACTCTCCGCATTTAATTTAACGCCGCAAGATATTGAAGCCGTTTTACGCGCACAAAATGTCGAAATTCCGTCGGGTCGGATTGAAAGCTCTCAGCGTGAGTTTTCGGTATTGGCGGAAACTGATGTGAATACGCCTGAACAATTCTCTCAGTTAATTGTCCGTCAACAAGATGGTTTGTTAATCCGTTTAGCGGATGTTGCGCGTGTCGAAATTGCTCCCGAAGATGTGCGACGTATTGCCCGTTTTAATGGCACGCCTGCGGTGGCATTGGGAGTCATTAAAACCTCAACAGCCAATCCTTTAGAAGTGTCTCAGGAAGTGCGTGCAGAATTACCACGCATCGAAAAAAGTCTGCCCGATGGTATGCAAGTACGCTTGGCTTATGATTCCTCGGTGTTTATTCAAGAGTCGATTAACTCGGTACAACGGACGATTCTTGAGTCAGTTGTCCTTGTGGTTTTAGTTATTTTCTTCTTTTTACGCAATATACGCGCAACACTCATTCCTTTAGTCACGATTCCTGTGTCGATGATTGGAGCATTGATTTTTATGCAGTTATTTGGCTTTTCGATTAATACGTTGACCTTGTTGGCGATGGTATTAGCGATTGGTTTGGTGGTTGATGATGCGATTGTCGTCCTAGAAAACATCTATCGGCATATTGAGGAAGGCAAAACACCGATGCAAGCGGCCATTCAAGGCTCAAAAGAAATCGGTTTTGCTGTGTTAGCGATGACCTTTACCTTAGCGGCTGTATTTGCTCCGATTGCCTTTACCGAAGGGCGAACAGGGAAATTATTTGCCGAATTTGCGTTAACCTTAGCTTCGGCAGTGATTGTTTCAGGTTTTTGTGCTTTAACTTTATCGCCGATGATGAGTTCAAAGTTATTACAGCCGCATCAAGGGCAAGGCAATGTCATTTATCGAGTCATTGAGCGAGGTTTAGATGCCTTAACGCGTGGATATCAGGCGGTATTAACTCGAATGTTGGCTCTCCGTTGGTTGGTGTTAATACTGGCTTTTGGCGCGATTGCCGCGATGTTGATGTTATTTCGCACCTTACCTTCGGAGTTATCGCCAACCGAAGACAGAGGGGTGATTGTGTCCATTGGTATTGGCCCTGAAGGTTCAACGCCTGCCTATTTTGACCGTTATGCTCAACAAGTCGAAGGGATATATGCCAAGTTGCCAGAACTGTCCTCGACGTTTTTAATTATTGGTTTTCCTGACGAAACGAAATTTATCAGTTTTAATCGTTTTAAACCGTGGGCGGAACGTCCGCGCAGTACCCAAGTCATTATGCCTAGTCTAATGCCACAATTATCGAAAGTGCCGGGTGTGATGGCGTTGGCGAGTTTGCCACCGTCATTAGGGCAGGGCACATCTAGCTCGCCATTAGAGTTTGTCATACAGACAACGGGAAGCTATGCCGATTTGGGTGTGGTAATTGGTAAGTTGATGGAAAAAATGTCAGAGAATCAAGGCATCGTTAATCCTACACCTGACTTAAAGCTCAATAAACCACAATTGTCATTAACGGTGGATCGAGACAAAGCGGCGTTAGTGGGTGTCGGGGTTTCGGATGTTGGTAAAACCTTAGAGACGTTATTGGGTAGCCGCAAAGTTACAACCTTTAAGCTGGATGGCGACCAATACGATGTCATTTTGCAGTTGGAAGATGACGGACGACGCACACCCGAGCAATTACAACAGATTTACGTGCGTAATAGCCAAGACCAAATGTTACCACTATCAACGGTATTAACGATGAAGGAAACGGTCAGTCCTGCGGAGTTAAACCATTTCAACAAATTACGCTCAGCAAAAATCACCGCCAGTTTGGCCGAAGGTTATGCTTTAGGTGATGCCGTGACGTTTATGCAAAAGTCGATGGAAGAAATTAACGACCCTGCCATGTCTTACGATTGGGGTGGGCAAACGCGCGAGTTTTTATCGTCGGGCAGCGCACTGATGATGGCGTTTGTATTGGCGGTATTGTTTATCTATTTAGTGTTGGCGGCACAGTTTGAAAGTTTTCGCGACCCATTGATTATTATTTTTTCTGTGCCATTAGCGATGTTAGGCGCGGTGTTAGCCTTAAAGCTGACGCAAGGAACAATCAATGTGTATAGTCAAATTGGTTTAATAACCTTAGTCGGTTTAATTACCAAACACGGTATTTTATTAGTCGAGTTTGCCAATCAATTACAGGAAAAAGGCTATAGCAAATTAGACGCCATTAAAGAGTCGGCAGCATTACGCTTACGGCCTATTTTAATGACGACAGCCGCGATGGTGTTAGGGGCATTGCCCTTAGCAATGGCGGTCGGGGCAGGCGCAGAAGTGCGTCATCCGATTGGTTGGGTCATTGTTGGTGGTATGACGATTGGCACGTTTTTTACCTTGTTTGTGGTGCCGTGTGTTTATCTGTTGATGGGTCGAGTGCATACGCATGTACAAGCAAAATAAGTGATTTTGTAGGGGCGGTTTTAACCGCCATAAGTACTTATGGGCGAATAAATTCGCCCCCTACAGGCAGTCATAAAAATGTCATTAAATTGCAGTATTTTGACTCAACACAACAATAATAAGGTTTCATTTGTCACCCCTATTACTCCTCTTGCTTGCTTCGTTATTCTTCTGCTTGACAATCTTTCGTTTGCCTCTACTAATAGCCCTTAAAAATCATTTTCATCAAAAAATAATTAGGAATACTCTGCAATGCTGACACAAAAAATTATCGGGCCCAGTGTGGCGTTGGTTTTAGCGTTGGCGGTGGGTGGCGGTATTTGGTATTCCAATCACCAACTCCCTGCCCAAAGCGCAGTGAGTGGCATACAAGCAGAACAAATACTGCAATTAAAAGGCTTAATTGGCTCGGAAAAACAAGATTATTTTACCGATGCGCGTGTCGTTGCCCGTTTAAAAGCACTAGGCATGGCGGTGACGGTAGAAAAAAGTGGCTCACGCGCGATAGTGAGTCAATTCAACCCGAGCCAATATGATTTTGGTTTTCCTTCAGGCGCACCTGCGGCCGCACAATTACAAAAACTGGCAAAAGCGAGTAATACCTATGTGCCGTTTTATACGCCAATGGTGTTGGCCAGTTGGCTACCGATTGCGACGATTTTAGAAAGTAATGGTGTGGTAAAAAAAGAAGGTGATAATTATTTTGTCGTTGATTTTCCTGCCTTATTTGCCTTGATGAACCAGCAAAAACGTTGGAAAGAGTTAAGTCACAGTGAAGCATTTGCGACCAATAAAGCGGTATTGGTTGCTTCTACCGATGTTAGAACCTCCAATAGTGGCGCAATGTATTTAGCTCTAGCCAGTTATTTGGTAAACAACGAAAACATTGTTCAAAGCCAAGCCGATGTTGATAAGGTTTTGCCACAAGTCAGCCAATTATTTTTGCGTCAAGGTTTTCAGGAGTCGTCTTCGGCCGCACCGTTTGAGGATTATGTTGCTTTAGGGATGGGTAAAACACCATTGTTGATGATTTATGAATCGCAGCTAATTGAGTTTTGGCTAAAACATCCGCAACGTATTGCCGAAAATATGGTCATGCTCTATCCAAAACCGACGATTTTCTCCAAGCATATTTTTGTGCCATTTAATGCTAATGCTGAGCGTTTAGGCGAAGCATTAACCAATGACCCTGAACTGCAAAGTATTGCTCAAGAATATGGCTTTAGAACCAATGGTGAGCATAAAAGTACTGAGCGTTGGGCGAAACAAAATATTATTGCACCTGAAAACTTAGTCGATGTGATTGACCCGCCGAGTTATGAATGGCTAGAAAAAATGATTGTCGCGATTGAGGCAAAATTTCAATAAGGGAATTATCATGAATCAAGCCGCCAGTCGCCCCGAAGACCTCAATCCTCAGTTTGTTTTAACGGAGGCTGAGCGGCAGATATTAGAGGCGCAAGCCAATGAGGTGATCGCGCAATTGCAACAATCATTGGATGCTTGGCAACACGTAGAGCGGGGCTTGCGGCAGTTGGCGGCACAAGAAATGAATGAAGCGGCGCAAATTACCTTAGCGGTCGTCGATAAATCCTTAGCTCAAGCCAATACCTCGGTGGATGCAAGTGCGATAAAACAGCAACTGACGCAATTAGAACAACGTTTTAAGCAAATAGAGCCTCAGCAATTTCCCACACATGCTAAGTTATTCGGTTTTATACCCTTAACATCACCCTTACCTCGTTATTTTGCCCAGTATCAAGCGATGCAACCGCAATTCAATCAATTGTTGGCGGGCTTGCAACACAGTCAAGATGCCTTATTGCGTGACAATGCCAGTCTTCAACAAGCGCGGCTTCGATTGTGGGAGGTGATGCTCAAGCTCAATAAGTATCAGTATTTAGCGGAATATTTACTTCAACAAACTGAAAGCATCGACAGTCAGCCTCATGTTCAGCAAACGATTGTGCCCTTAGTCAAACAAAAGCAGCATGATATTTTGTTGCAATTATTGGCCAGTTATCAAAGTGTTTTAAGCTTTGAGTTAATGATAAATAATAATCAACAGTTATTTGATGTACTTGAACGCGTCTCAACATCCACACTAACGGTGCTGCAAACGGCCATGATAACGGCACAAACACTGTTAAAACAGCAATGGCTATTAACGCAAATTAGCGCGTTACAACAGTCTAGTTCACGATTTTTGCAAGCGAATCAGCGGCTATTGGCGCAAGATGAGCCGAGCGCATGGTTGTCGCTGCAACACAGTTTTCAGCAGTTATATCGCGATTTAAATACCGTCGATTTCAACGCAATACAGGATAAAACATTATGATAATCACCCGTTATTTTGCGTATCTGTGTTTGGTGTTGATGTTAGTGGCGTGTAGTCGCCCGTCAACAGAAGACAAAGCAGCCGAAAGTAAAACAAATCCTAATGTCCTGTCGGTGGTGTTAGGTTCTGAGCTAAAAGACATGGACGCAGCGATGAAAGCGGCAGCTCAACAAGCAGGCATTGAGGTGAAAATCTCTTATGCAGGCACATTGGAGATGGTCGATAAAGTCAACAGTGGTGAAGCCATTGATGCCATCTTACCCGCAAACGGCGCGTATCCCAGTTTAGCCTTGCAAACCAAACCGTTGGCCAAAGAAAAGTTATTTTATTCGCGTATTGCCATTGGCGTAAAACAAGTGAAAGCGCAGGCTTTAGGTTGGGATAAGCGTGCGCCGACATGGGAGCAAATTGCTCGTGTGGCAAAAGCGGGGCAGTTTCGTTATGGCATGACCAATCCCATTACCTCTAATACTGGCATGAGCACCTTGTTTGCGGTGGCTTCGGCAGTGGCGCATAAAACTGAAGATTTAACCGTCGCGGAAGTTAACCAAGGTGTGTTAAAAGATTTTTTATCGGGGCATAAGCTGACTGCTGGTAGTTCGGGCTGGTTGGTGGATGCTTATTTAAAAGAGCAACAACAATTAGACGGCTTGATTAATTATGAGTCGGTATTACTGCGTTTAAATCAGAATCCTGCATTGATAGATAAACTAACGTTAATATATCCTGAAGATGGCGTGATTACCGCCGATTACCCGTTAATGTTGTTAAAAGAAGCGCAGCGTGAACGTTTTAATCAATGGGTGGCGGTATTAAAAGGGCGTGATTTTCAACAGCAACACGTTGTGAAAGCCTTTATTCGTCCCAGTCATGCCGATGTTTCTGCTGACCCTGCGTTGGTGAATGATACGGTGGCAGAATTGAGTTTCCCCAATCAATTAAGTGTGATAGATGCGGTATTACAGTCCTATCAAAATCAGTTACGTCGGCCAACGACAGCTATTTATGTGTTAGATATTAGCGGTTCGATGGAGGGGCAGCGCATGACTGACATGAAAGAAGCAGTGAATCGTTTGACGCAACATAAAAGCCCAACCACATCGGAGCGATTATTAGCATTTCATGAGCGTGAAACGGTGATTTTGTTACCCTTTTCGGGGGAAGTGTATCCGAGTCAACGTTTTGATTTTTTGAATAAAGAGTCGGTTGCTAAACAAAGCGCAGTGATTCAACAAGTGATTGCCAATTTAGACACTAGAGGCGGTACGGCTATTTATTCCGCGTTAGATAAAGCCTATGAGTTAGCGTTAAGCGAAGCCAAATTACAACCCAATAACCTCATTACCATTGTCTTGCTAACCGATGGCGAAAATAATGAAGGCATGAGTTTACTAGATTGGTTTAATAAACGTGACCGTACCACGCCTCAAGCCAATATCACGATTCGGACGTTTCCGATTGTTTTTGGGGAAGCCAATCCTGCTGAAATGCAGCAAGTCGCTGCCGCAACAGGTGGCAAAGTTTTTGAAGGCCGACAAGATAATTTAGCCAAAGTCTTTCGTGAAATTAGAGGTTATCAGTGAATGTAATGGCGTTTTGGTTGTACTTGTATAGCACGCGGAATATCGTCGCCTGTTTATTGGCATTGCTTGCGCCGTTATTGTTATTTATGGGCGTGATTCATGATTATTGGTTGGCGATTACCGTCGGGTTGTATGCGCTAGGTTATGCCATTGTGCCTGCAACAGCGGTGAGTATTGATATTCCCAATGAAACGCTATCGTTTGAAGCCTTGTTAGCGACCGTGGAACAATTACTTCAACAAAAAAATAGTCATTTACCGCCCGAAGCTGTTCAGCATTTACAGCGTATTTGTCAGTCTATTCAAGAGGTATTGCCGCGCTTACATGAGCAGTCGATCGTGGATGATAATGTCTTTACCATTCGACAAACTTTAAGCCAGTATTTGCCTGAAACCTTACACAGTTATTTGGCATTGCCTGCGGCTTTTCGGGTGTCTCATGCTTTACAGAATGGCAAAACCGCAAAAGTACTATTAGTTGAACAACTGAGTTTATTGGATGAGCAAATACAACAAGTGGTGGTGAATATTGCGAAAGGGGATGCCCAAGCCTTGTTAGCGAATGGCCAGTTTTTAGAGCAAAAATTCAAAGAGCGGTCATTTTTGGTGGTGAGATAACAGGACTCACACAAACTAGGCGTTTACCTGATGCCTGTTTGCTGTCAGCTTTACCTATCACCTAAATAAATTTTCAGACTAAAAATATGACAACTCCTAAGACAAAATCGTATTTTATCCCCACCAAAACGGTCACCAATGAAGTCTGGCAAAAGCCACAACTTGACATTAGTGCGCCTCATTTTAATGGTCAGCGTTTTTTTAATCCGTGGGAACGGGAAGACCGCAATCAAGCGGCATTATTCAAATGGATTTTGACACGCCAAAGCCAAACATGGCCGCGTTGGTGTCAAAACGAAACGTTTAGCTTGCCTACAGCACGTTATAGCGACAGTTTGAACGATTGGAAGATATGGTTTGTTGGTCATGCGACCTTACTACTGCAAATAGGTCAGTACAACTTTTTAACCGACCCCGTATGGGCAGAGCGATGCAGTCCGTTTGCCTATGCAGGGCCAAAACGGGTACGTGCCGCAGGCATTGCCCTTGAAGATTTGCCGCCGATTGATGCGGTATTGCTCAGCCATAATCATTACGATCATCTTGATACTGCGAGTCTATTATGGCTGCATAAACATCATCAAACACCCGTCATTACAGGTTTAGGTAATGGCGTGTATTTGCGCCAATATGGCATAAAAGTCATTGAGTTAGATTGGTGGCAGTCTCATGCCTTTGCCGAAGGTGTCGATATTCATTATCTCCCTGCCAAGCATTTTTCGGGGCGTGGGGTGCGTGATAGAAATGCCGCCTTGTGGGGTGGTTTGTCTGTTGTTACCCCTTATGGTCATGCTTTTTTTGCGGGGGATACGGGTTATGCACCACACTTTCAAGAAGTCAATCAGCGTTTAGGTGCGCCGCGTGTTGCCTTGTTGCCGATAGGTGCGTATGAGCCACGTCCGTTAATGAAGCAAGTACACATGAACCCTTTAGATGCCGTCAAAGCACATCAAGACCTTGCGGCACATAAGTCGATTAGTATGCACTTTAATACCTTTCAATTAACCGATGAATCCATAGACGCACCTGCTCAAGCGTTAAAAGAAGCCTTGCTCAAGCAAGGTGTGCCTGAGCATGACTTTTTGGTGATGTTGGAAGGCGATGGGCGAGTTTTTTAAGGCTTCATTGCCGAAAACTGAGTGACGTCATCATCAATCGTCCACCATTCCGCCTTGCTATCACAATAAATATGATAAGACGGGGTGGCGGTAATGGGCGTATCAAGCGTGCCTAATCGTAATCTTAAAACATCCAATTTATCATCACGTTGGCTATAGAGCGGACTGCCACAATTGGCACAAAATACCCGCTTTTTAATCGGGCTAGAATTATAGCTTTTGAGCAGTTCATGGCCTTTAACGATATGAAATTGCGCACTTAGCAAAGGGGAGTTCGCAGCAAATGCCGAACCCTGCGCTTTGCGACATTGACCACAATGACATAATGAGATTTCGTTAATTTCGCCATCATATTGGTATTGAATGCCACCGCATAAACAACTGCCTGTTAACATGAGAGTTTTCCTTGTTTTTGTTGAAATAAACCCTTCGACTCCGCTCAGGGAGCATTTTTCCGTTGGCTGAGCGGAGTCGAAGCCTTTTCTGTTGGCGAATAAATTCGCCCCTACAGTTTAGGGGTTACGTGGTTATCGCTTGAACATAACACTTCATCGTCATCTAAAAAATCTTTGCTCAAAAATGTTGATTATTTATATAAGAAATACTACTATGCGCGCCATTCGTACACACAACACTAATTTTGGAGGTTCTTGCAAGATGAGTTTTATTCAATCCCTACAATTTGATTAACACACTCTTTCAAGAACACACGCTTGAAGGAGACCTAACCTTCAAGCTAGAGAATAAAAAGCCCTAGCTAACCATGCTGGGGCTTTTTCTTTGGGCAGCCGTTTTGTTTCTTACCCTGAAGCAAAATGGACTGTAAGGATTACCCAATGGCATAAACGCATTTACCCGTGTTTATGCCTAGAGAGATTTATCATGCCTATACAATTGGTATTAAATGCCAACGAAAAAAATGGTCATAAACCCGTCAAAATTTTTACTGACGAAGTTGACCAACAAGCTTTACAACAATTGCGCAATATTGCCGCCTTGCCATTTATTTATGGTCACATTGCGGCAATGCCCGATGTGCATGTCGGTATTGGTGCAACCGTTGGTTCGGTGATTCCCACGCGCGGAGCCATTATTCCTGCGGCGGTGGGGGTGGATATTGGCTGTGGTATGAATGCCATTCGTCTATCACTCAAAGCCCATCAACTACCCGATAACCCCAAAGCCTTACGTTCTGCGATTGAAAAAGTCGTGCCTGTTGGTTTTGAACATCATAAACGTGAAACAGTAAAAGCCTCTAGCATCAATGCCTTAGATGTGGGTATCGACAAGATCGTTGCCAAACACAGTGGCTTGCTGAAGATGATGAAACAGTTTCGACAAACATGGGCGCGGCAACTGGGTACGCTCGGTGGCGGTAATCATTTTATCGAAATTTGTTTAGATGAAAGTGGCGATGTCTGGGTGATGCTGCATTCGGGGAGTCGTGGTATTGGTAACTGTATTGGTCGTTATTTTATTGAGTTGGCCAAGAAAGATATGCACCGCGAATACGGCCATTTACCCGATAAAGACTTGTCGTATTTGGTCGAAGGCACACAACATTTTGCCGATTATGTCGAGGCCGTGTCATGGGCACAAGACTACGCCTTATTGAATCGCCGCGAAATGATGCGCTTAATTGTCGAGGCTCTAAAAACGGTATTGCCGCCGTTTGAATTGACCAAAGAAGCGATTAACTGTCATCACAATTACATTGCCCAAGAAATGCATTTTGGCGAAAACGTTTATATCACTCGTAAAGGCGCCATTAGCGCACAGCAAGGTGAGTTAGGCATTATCCCCGGTAGCATGGGTGCAAAGTCGTACATTGTCCGTGGTAAAGGCAACGGCGAGTCTTTTTGTTCTTGCTCGCATGGTGCAGGCCGAAAAATGAGTCGAATGGAAGCCAAACGTAAATTTGATAGCCATGACTTAGTGTTGCAAACCGAAGGCATTGAATGTCGTAAAGACAAAGGCGTAGTCGATGAAATTCCTGCTGCCTACAAAGATATTGATGTGGTGATGGCGCACCAAAGTGACTTAGTGGAAGTGGTGCATACCTTACGACAAATTGTGTGTATTAAGGGGTAATAACGCCATGAAGCAACTACAGTTTGATGAAGTACGGGCTTGTTTGCCAACGGGGAAAACCAGTTTTTACTACCACCGTGACCGTTATGTGTTGTACTTGTTGCAGCGGCTGCAACACAGCGGCGGGATGCGGACTATTCGGGACGTAAAAAAAAGCCGCTACGCTCATTGGTTAAACAAGCCCTTCATCAAAGCGTGGTTAGCGAGTATTGGCCGCGATGATGTGTCTTTAGACGAGTTGTTGTATTACTGGCCTAAAGACACCGCAGCATCGACCTATTTACTGAGTTTAGGGCAGTGGGGTAACGAAACATGGGACACATGGTATCAAACATCACGCGCAGGCATTAACGCAGTATTACAACTGAACTTGCCGTTTGAACATCAAAAAGTGTTTGAACAACAAGGAATTGAGCAAATTTGGCGCGCCTCACGTTGGCATCACCCCATGTCAGAAAGTCGTTTAACGATGGCATGGGCACGTTTAGATTGGGATTGGCAAACAGGCCAAGCAATCATTGAAGAAATTCAATCGGATTGGTTGCGTGATTATCCTGATTTATTAGCCGAAGCTGTTTCGGCAAAGGCGAGGGGTGAAAGTAGCGTCTGGCGTGGTGGTGAAATTCCTTTAGAGACAGTGTTTAGTTATCAATCCATGTTTACTCAACATCAAAAAACATGGAGTGAAGCGATGTTGACTGCCGCATTATGGTTTTTGCAACAAGAGTTAGGTTTTAAAGAAGTGTTTTATCATGGCTGGCAAACGGGTAATGCGGTGAAACGACTGGGTGAAGATCATGTGCCACCACGTTCGTTATATACCGAACTCCCCGAAAAGTTTGCCTTTGAACGAGTCAACCAAGGGCCTTTATTTTTGGAGCGTGACCCGAAAGTGAAGAAAGTGAAAAAACGCCAAGATGTTTGGCAATGGTATCGCTGGGCAGCGTAAGCTGTCCTTTATTCAACGACAGGAGAGGCATCATGCCTAAACGTAAAAAAGTGGTGAAGTTGCAAGAAAGACCGCGTAATTTGCTGACATTAGCACCAATTATGCAAAAAGGTGGTGCGCATGGCAAAAGCGATAAAGCCTTGCGTCGCGCTGAACGTCAACATACGCAATTATCCGCACGGGAGGAGTTTTCCTCTCGTGGGGATGCCCCTATTCAGTTATTAGCAGCCTAGTTTTTATCTATTTATCTGCTTTATATCTTTGATAATTATTCTTTACAAACTCCCTTGCCATAGCAGTATCATTTAAAGGTAAGTTACTTTTTTATTGGGAAAAATGATGTCTAAAAAATACTATCTAATACGTATGGGTGTAATCTTAACACTGGCGTTTTCCGTCAATGTGAATGCAGAAGATTACTTTTTAACGGCAACGCAAAAAAAAGAACTGTTGTTACGCGGTCAACTCCACGATGAACAACAACGCCTATATGATATTTGGATTGTTCCCGGTTATGTTGTGCCGCTAAATCATGTGGAAAGTGGCTGGCGAAATGCAGGTGAGGCGTTACAGCGTTATCGTAACCCTGTTTTTTATCGTGACTTAAAGAAATACTCAAAAGAAACATGGCGTTATGGCCATAAAGACATCCTAAAAGAATTTACATTTACAGGTACAAAAAAAGCGTGGCAAACAGATATGGCTACCGCCAGTCAACGGACACAGAAGCGTGTTTTTGGTTGGTGGTTAGCGTATCCGTGGGGTGTATTTGAAGCAACAACGGAGTCTGTTTTGCGTTTGGCGACGGGTATTCCTGTGGGGATAACCGTGAGTGCATCGGCTTATACTTTACTTCCTGTGCTTTATATGAGTTGGCCTGCGGGAGAAAGTCTGGGTTACGCGTCTATTGAAGGTACAACTTATCCGTTAGTGGCTTCGGCGTGGAACACCGTAATTGCGCCACCGTTGGCGTTGCTAGGGCAACAACCCGCACCGCAACGTGCTGATGGCTTTTGGATGAAACAAGTTGATGATCCGAATTTACAAGCCTTAGCGGATGTTGTGATTAAATGGCAGCGTCAATTAGCTCTCAACAATCCGCATAACGAAACGGTAGCGACGAAAGATAAAAAAGCAAAAATTCAGCAGCTTTATCAACAAATTAGACTTTTAGAGCAACAAGTTCAGCAAGAAGAAAAGCAGCAACAATCACAACACATCAATCAGTTATTGTTAAACGCTCAACAGCAAAAACCGCAATTAGAAGCCGAGTTACAGTCTAAAGGCTTGTCTTTGGCGATATTGGCTCGTAATCGTCAGGCGATAAAAGTGAAAATGAGTGTACTGAATTTGTCGTTTGAAGATTTAGATAAGTTATTAAATGTATTGTTAATTGATGGCGTTCCGCAAAATTTACCAGAACGCTCGTCTGATGATAAAACTGATCCGTTGCAACGTACACTGGACGTGTTGCATTAAGTGGATTTAATGCGTTAGTTTGAAGTTAACCATGACTAAATGCTAAGCAACTTAATTATGGTGTTAATGCTATTTTAATTGGAATTTTTCGATAGCTTTGTAAGCCACTTTTGCCAGAAAACTCAGGGTGAGCGGAGCTGAAATTTTTAGCAATGAAAGCAATATCGACATCACAGTTATTAAAGCTTAAGTTAGTATCGGGATAGGTGCTTTTTAAACCTTTGGCCATATCGTCAATGGATTGTTGAATGTGCAGAGTTCTTGTTCTTAAGTCTCTTTCTTTATCTGTTAGCGTAATATCAATCTCTTGACCATTAGTGAGTTCGGTTTTCATTTTTTGTGATTGAGTATCAAACACCGCAGGGTTAGCAGTCCACGAACAACCATAGCCACCTCGTAAAAATAATTTTTCACTATTAACTTTAGTATCCCATTGGACATTAATGGTTGGATTTGCAGCGACAGAAAAAGTCTGTTTATCTGTAGGAAACACAATGCTAAACGCAGGCGGAATGGCAGGGAAAGTGTTTTCAAATTTTTGATTTTGTGCCGCTCTATTAAAAATGATTTTATAGGTATTGTTAATATCTAAAGGGAGCGTTGTGCGATAAAAGCTACCCAGAATTATATTGCTTTGATATTCCATGGTATTAATGCTTTTACCATCCGTAGCTTGTAAAAAATCGCCACCATTTAACACAATAGTGACATAAGATTTTTCTTTGCTAAAAGAGACTTCCATCTTAGCGGCATTGTTTTCGACATACAGAATGCCGTCTAACACAAGCCTATCTGTGCTTATGTCATTCGAGTCAGATTCATTACAAGCAGTTAAACCGCCCACCAGAAAAACCAAAGCAAGAGTTTTGTACGTTGTCATGGTCATTAGCTCTACAAAGCGATTCTTTGGCTAAATATTAGCAAAAGAAGTTCGTTTTGTAGAGGGTTTGTTGTTTATTTAGCCGATTTTTGGCTTAACCCGTCCTGCCGCCTCACGCGCGTTTTCTCTTGCACTATCCACATCTTGACCGCGACATAACGCTACACCCATCCGTCGTTTAACAAAACTTTCAGGTTTGCCAAACAAACGAATATCGCTATTAGGCACTTGTAACGCCTCAGCAACACCTTCAAAAGCAATGCCCTGCGCTTCTAAACCACCATAAATCACTGCACTGGCAGCGACACTGTGAGTGCTAGTATCAACGGGTAAACCTAAAATGGCACGGGCATGAATTTCAAATTCGGATTGATATTGACTTGCTAGGGTCACTAAACCTGTATCGTGTGGGCGAGGGCTAACTTCGGAAAACCAAACCTCATCACCTTTCACAAATAACTCCACACCAAACAGGCCGCGTCCGCCTAAGTTGCTGGTGACTTTTTCGGCAATGTCTTTGGCTTTGGCAAGTGCAATTGTGCTCATCGCTTGTGGCTGCCAACTTTCAACATAATCACCTGCGACTTGTTTATGGCCAATGGCATCACAAAAGAAGGTTTCGACTTGACCGCTTGCGCCAACAGCACGAACGGTGAGTAAGGTGATTTCAAAATCAAAATTTATCATGCCTTCTAAAATCACTTTGCCATGATTGACGCGACCACTGGCAATGGCGTAATCCCATGCTGCGGCTAATTCATCCATGCTATCCAATTTGGATTGACCTTTACCTGAAGACGACATCACAGGTTTAATAAAACAGGGAAAACCAATATTTTGTGCGGCTGTTTGTAGTTGCTCTAAGCTTTCGGCAAAAGCATAAGGGGAGGTGGGCAAACCTAACTCTTCGGCTGCCAAACGACGAATACCTTCACGGTTCATGGTTAAGTTCACGGCGCGTGCGGTAGGAATGACTTCGGCAATGCCTTCTTGCTCAATATCGACTAACACTTGGGTAGCGATAGCTTCAATTTCGGGGACGATAAAGTGCGGTTTTTCGGCCAAAATTAACGCCCGTAATTCATCGGAATTACTCATATTAATAACATGAGCACGATGCGCCACTTGATGAGCAGGGGCATTGGCGTAACGGTCAACGGCTATCACTTCGACCCCTAAACGTTGGAAAGAAATAACCACTTCTTTACCGAGTTCACCTGAACCTAATAACATCACTTTGATTGCGTTTGGGCTAAGTGGTGTGCCGAATTTCATAAGCCAATACTCTGGTGAATAAATGTTGGTGCGTATGATAGCGGTTTGTAGCAAAAGGACAATTCAGGATTAGGTTTTGTCCTGTAATATTACCTCGCAGCGTTGAGGTGTCGTTTTTATTATTATTGAGTATTTTATGATTGTTCGTCCACGTCAACATTGGCTACGCATGTTATTTGTTTTACGTGGTTCGGTATTACCCCGTATTTTGCCGCAACTTGCAACGGTCACTTTTTTTGCACTCTTAGTGACGTTTCTACATGGCCAATTATTTCATCTTAAAGTGCCATTAACCTTTGTGCCGTTTACCTTAATTGGTGTGGCATTGGCAGTATTTTTGGGTTTTAGAAATAATGCCAGTTATGACCGTTATTGGGAGGGACGCAAACTGTGGGGCATGATTCTCAGCGAAAGCAGAACCTTAGCTCGACAGTTTTTAACTTTGCCACAGAAAGCAGATGTCACACAGCAACGTCATTTCGTGTTGACATTAGTTGCCATTGCCTACAGTTTACGTCATCAATTACGCGAGACAGACGCAAGTCATGACTTACAGCGGCTGTTGCCACCAGATTTAGCACTGTTTTTGCAGTCGGCGCGTTTTGCCCCTAATTTATTAATCTTGCATCTGGCAAGTCTGCTACAACAACAACGTCAGCAACAATCATTCGATTCGATGTTAGCCGCGCAAATGGAACAACCGTTAGCCAAAATCACCGATGGTATTAGCGGTTGCGAACGACTCAGCAACACGCCCTTACCTTATACCTATGTGGTGATTTTGCATCGTACAGCGTATTTATATTGTTTCTTATTACCCTTTGCTTTGGTAGATGCGATTGGCTGGACAACACCGATTATGGTTGCTTTTATTGCTTATACATTTTTTGCTTTAGAAGCATTAAGTGACGAGTTGGAAGACCCTTTTGGAACAAGTGCGAATGATTTACCGTTAGAGTCGATGTGTGTGATGATAGAAACGACGCTGTGCGAGATGTTGGGAGATAAAGAATTGCCTGTAGCACTGCAGCCTGTTAATTATGTGTTGCTTTAGATCGTCGCGTAGCAGTGAACGTAAGGGCAAAAATCACTTGTTTATCGAAACATGGCTTTATATCAAAAGTTTTTTATAGGCCAAAAAAAAGCCCTGATTGTTGTCAATCAAGGCTTTTTTAGAATTACGTGCTGGTACGAGAGTCGGAATACAGAATTTAATGTAAGCTAATGTTTTGTAAGTGTATTTTATTTAGTGTGATCGACTTGTGCCCCAAAATATGCCCCATTTGATTTAGTGCTAGGTCGTTGAAGTCGTTATTAGACCTTACTTTCCTTCAATGGTCAAAGATGATTGGCCGTTTTTCGTAGACGGAAAATCGTCTAAGTTAGACGCTTTTTAGACGCATCATCTACTATGGCTTTTGTTCGTTGGCAATTTAAACCAATAAACAAGTTGTGATTTCAATTAGCCACCTTTGAATATATGCGAATCTGCTACGTAAAATCCGAATAATAAAGCCAGTCCAACCGCCTAAAATTTACCAGAGATAAAATCCCTTAAAAAGAAACACTCAATCAGTCTTTAAAACTTTTAGTAGGCTTCGTGCTTTTTTGGTGGGAACGGTGGGAACAGTGGGAATATTGTTGTTATATATAGGGTTTTTCTGTTCCCACCTGTTCCCACCACTCTAAGTAGGTGGGAACACTTTGGTTGTTTTTTGTTCTTTTTGTTCCCACGGTGGGAACAGAGTGGGAACAAGGTGGGAACATTTTAAATTATTGATATATATAGATATTTAGTATGTTTTTATAGGTTGTTCCCACTGTTCCCACCTGTTTATTGATTTTCTCCAAACCCAATTGATTTTTATGATGGCTGATTTTAAGTTTCCATTTTGGAAACAATCAGAGGCAAGAAAGGCGCAATAATGCGCCTTTTGATGTGGTCTTGTAGTGGCCTTAATCACCGTCAAAGATACGATTACCTAACAAGGCATAAATGCGAATATTCCCTTCTGGTAATCGCTTTCTCATTTGAGCGTGCTTACCTTCGCCCATTTTGAGCCAACCAGCCTCCCTAAGCACCTTAATGGCAAATTCTGTGTCATAGCCTGTAATAATCTCCTTGAATGCTTCAGGCAGGCAATAAAACAAAATGCCGTCACTGTCAGGTTCACGGTAGCCGACACGGTTCGTGGTTCTCACGGTGGTATCGGCTTTTAAACACAAATCAGAAAAACGACTTTCTCCAAATTGCTCTAAAAAGCCTTTCACTTGCCGTAAAAGGTATTCTTTTTCCATGTTGGCGACACTGCCACGCGCTTTAAGCCATGCCTCAAAGCAAGTTTTAACGGCTTGTTTGGCTTCTCCTTGTTGCCAGCCTGTAATCCCGTATTGACTGGCTAACTCGCCTGCAATGGCCACCAATGCGAACCGTGAGGCCACACGTAATACTTGGCTACCTGCACCATCAGGCACAATGTCGGCCATAAACGCTTGACGTAAGGTTTTAAGCTGCTCGCCTAGTTGGTGTGCTTGTGGGGTGATGGCCATTAAGAACGCATGGCCAGCCGTGCCGTAGTGGTCTAGGGTGTGCTGGTTCAGATGTTCTACTAAGTCTTTGCCTGTAGTAAATTGGTGTAGGTGTTCTAGTAAGCCATTGCCTGACTCTGTATCGGCTGGAATATCGACTAGGCGTAGTTCTTGGCCTGCACGAATTTTACGGCCACCTGATAGCATGTGCTGGCTAAGGCTCATTTCACCCGATGATAAAAATAACAATCCCCATGTTAGTAATTTACGCGGCATAACTGATTTAGAGGCGCGGCTTTTACCTTGACCATTGGCCAGCATATACACGGTTTCGCCGATGTCTTTGGCTTCGGCTTGGCCTATTTCATCCAGCACTAATAACCCATCGTTATACATGGCGGCTGTGGCTTCTAGGCCGTTAATCGTGGCACGCCAGCTTTGTTTATAGTCTCTGTTGCCCCATACCGAACAGGCCGCGTGTTGAGCGGTACTTTTACCTAAGCTGGAATCACCGCGTAAGTGAAAGCCGCCTGATTCATCGCCAATCAGTTTTAGTAATGTGCCAGCAAAGGCGGTACATACCGAAAATACTAAACGCGAATTACCAACACACAAGGCCGCTATATGCTTACGCCAAGCCTCTAATGTCCCTTTCTGCTTGTAACCATGTGGCGTATGGCTTTCACTCTGGTAAACCACAGTGTTGGCGTGTTTGCCATAGGTTTGATCGGGGGTGACATATACAAGGTCTTTTTCGTGTTCTTGCCAGCCCGTTTTTTCGACACACAACACGCGGTCATTGGTGTGCTGAGTTTGAATGTATTGAGCTAATAAGGTTCTTGCGCTTTGGTTTGGTGAGATAAACAGGCCGCCACTCATCAAATAACCGCGTACTTCTGAGCCATCGCCTTTGAACATTTCTGCAGGCATTGCCCAACGATGCTTATGGTTGTCACGGTCTAGCCATTCCAGTAAATAACCGTGGCCACGGTGATCGGCATTACGGGTCAATGCTAAGATTTTCAAGACACCACATATATGCTGTGGATTGCGTTGATTGCCTTCTTTGTCCAAGCCAACGTAGTACACCCCGCGTTTAGTGGGGGTAGGGTTAGCTTCATCCAAATAAAAATAGGTACCTTTAGTTTCTGTCGCCTCTGTCGTTGCTGCCTTTTCTAATGCTGCGTTAACGGTATCAATGGCTGTTTGAGAAACACTTTCGCTTAGTGCTGGCTCTGCTATACTGACGGTGTCAATTCTAAGGGCTGTGCTTTCTGTGGTGGGGAGCATGGCCTTTTCCTTTTCAGGCGGTCGTGCTTGTTCTATTGTTGTTTTCACGGTTGTTAAACCTTCCATTCGTGCCAAGTCGTTAAAGTCTTTTAAACCTTCGCCTGTACCTGTAAATAATGGATAACTGACTAAGCCATTAACGGCTAAAGCGGCTTTGTGGGCTGCTTCTAGTCCTGTGTTTTTGGGTTTTTCATGGTCGTTATCAGCACATATAATCATTGGCGTGGTTGGGTAGGCTGTTTGTAAGGCAAGGCTAACAGGTAGCAGGTTAGACGCATCAAAGGAAACTGCTACGCTATAACCTGTGGCTTGATGAAGACTTGCGGCTGTGGCGTAACCTTCGCACACTAAAATGCACTCACTATTCCCCGCTATTAGGTAGTAATGGCCTTGTTTATTGCCATTGGGTAAAAAGCGTTTTTCACCTGTAGGGCGAATAAATTGCAAGGTATAAATCTTGCCCGTGTTATCGGTGACAGGTATCACTAAGCAGTCTTGGCACGCCATACCACTTATGACTAAATCACCGCTATAGCATCGTAGGTTAAACGCTTTAACGCCTTTGTTTTGTAAGTAAGGATGGCTGTCGTTTATGTAATGACAGCCTTGCCATAAGCCCTGTGCCGTAAACGCGGTTCGTTCATAACGTAAGGCTTTTTCCTGTTCGGCTTGGGCAATAGCTGCTTGCTGTTGTTGCTCACGTTCGGCTCGTTGTTGTGGGCTTATAAGTTGCGGTTTATGGTTTTTATCGTAGGTAAAGCCATGCTTTTTAGCGTAATAAAAAACTGAACCTAGCTTGTTTTTGCCAATTTGTAGCGATTGCCATACGGCTTTAGCATCACTCATTTGGTAAGTGTCGGCTGTTTCGCTCCAGTCCGTCCATACGCTAAAACCTGTGTCACCAAGCTCTGTTTTTAGGGCATTACCAATTTTTAACCATAGTTCACGGTCATTGGCGGGAATGAAGGTAAGGGCAGAACGGACTAACTCGGTATTGTCGATAGTCATGGTTAAGCCTCCTTGTTATGACTAAGGGCTTGGCATTTAGCCGCTGCTTGCTTAAAGTCGATAATGTTGGAGAGCTTAGGTGGTTTGCTGAGTTCTTCTAGTTCATGAACGCGGGTTTTTGCCGTTTCAAGCGTATCTTTCATTTGGAGATAGTGCGTTTTCCAAATATACAGACTGCCTAATTCACCTGCTGACATTTCAACGTTGGGTACATCGTGACAATACAGGTGGCCGTCACGAAAACAGACTTTATAGCGGTCAAATTGTGGGTCGGGAATGTAGCCAAATATCTTCATTTGCAGATACACCAGCTCATGGTTTTTGAGTGGTCTATTATCTTGGCAAATTCTTGCTGCGGTTCTTTGCGAGATGTCTAGCATTTCTGCCAGTTCTTGAGTCGAAAGGGGAAAGTAAGGGATTTTATGGAAAGGGTCGGGCAGTTTATAGCACCATACGCCGCATGTCTGAAAGCCATTAGCCATGATAGTTCTCGTTTGTTTGGGGTGTAATCCCATCACCCAAACCGCCAAATAAGGGTGACAAGCTGAATAGGGTTGGCGGACTGGTACAAACGACACCAGCACACCCGAAGGTGTCCCTATCCAGCTTGTCATAACGAGGACATAACTGAATAGCACGCACAAAAAAACCGCATAAAACGCGGTTGTGCGTCGTTTGTAGAACAGGCCGCCAAGCCTGACTACGCAATGTGGCGTAGCGCGGTCATTATGGACAAATTGTCCGTTAGCGGTCAAGCGGTAGTTATGGAGTGTGCAATCTCTCGCCATAGCGACTGAAAGACTGCTATGCTTGGATTGACAGGTTTTGTGGCTTGTCATTGCTTTATCAACAAAGCCCGCCTGCTCGCGGGCTTTGTGCTTTTTAGAGGTCATCATCATGTTATGCCTCTCATTTCTTTTTAGGTAATGATTGCAGGATATAGTTGCCGATATCGTGCAGTTCGCCACTCTCGGTTGTTACCTTGCATTTCGTAGACGTGATCTTCCAGCCCTTTTTCACAAGTTCAAATTTGCGGGCAGTGGGGGAGTAAATGTCCAGATAGCGAGAACATTCATAAGTAGTGATACTACCAAGTTTTTTTAATGCTTGTTCAAAACGGAAGCATTGAGTATTGGTACTATTACATTTGGCCATAGCCATGATTTTATTGAGGGCGGCGATACGAGCTTGAGAAATATTCATATTTGGCTCCCTTTATGCTACTTGCGGCAGTTGATTAGGGCGGCTGGATTGAACACGACTGTTAATCCAAGTTTGCACCTCACTTTCTACCCAGCCGACACTGTTAAGGCCTAATTTGATTTGTGAGGGAAAGTCGCCTGCTTTAATCAGGTTGTAGATGCTGGCGCGGCATAAGCCGACACGAGCGATTACTTCGGAGAGACGGATAATTCGCGGGGATACTGGTTGTTGAATAGATGCTGTTTTCATGGGTTAGCCCTGTTTAGATGTCGGAGTGACAGGGCATTGTGGATAGATAGGTTTTGATAGTTACCGAATTCGGTTTTTAGATTACCGAAAAATGGCGGGTAGTCCGTTTTCGGCAAATCGGTTTTCTATTTTTTATAGGCGGGATGGTCTGGTCTTATGTCGATTTTATCAATTTTTTCAGAGGCTAGTTTTAAGACTGTTCTGATAGAGTCCTCATCAATTCGCACTCCTAAAATATCGAGAGCTTTTTTCATGTCGCCAATGCCATTCAACCTTTCGGCGTGAATATTTATGTAATGAGCATCTATTGCTAATGCTCCAGCTAGGCGTAAAGCCGAACGGCTTGGACTATCGTTGTCGGTAGGCCGTGAAGCCAATTGTTCTTGTAGATTTTGAATAGTGGTTAAGGCTGCCTGTAGTTGTGTTTCATTATCGTTGCTCCTGTCTTGTAGTATTTTAATGCGGTTAGATAATGTGTTGATGTGGTTGCGTAGAACATCACCCGTCAGTCTAGGTTGTACGCTGGATATAAGAATCCCTCGCTCAATAACCATTCGTGTTGCAGGTACTTTTTCTGCTTTATCCCAGACGGATTTGAACATAGTTAGGTCGGCAATTATGCCTTTGTCCGTGATATAGCTTTTGAGAAAGTCAAAAGATATTAGATAGTAGGGCAGTACATGTTGTCTTAGATAAAAAACACAAGGCGGATTGTCACGGTGCTTGAAAAAATCACTATCCTCTATGGGCTTTCCAAGTAGCAGAGCGTTATTACTGCCTGCTTTACCCATGTCCATAAAGCCTTGCTTATAAGTGTCTTTGTTCGATTCTTTGAGGCTGGGTAGCGTGCCGTTATTATTGAAAACAGTCAGGGATTCTTGTGCAGGGTGCTTAAGTGCATAGTTTAAAGCGGCTCTAACCTGTGCTTCTGTAATCAGGCTCTTTTCTGGAAAAACCATCCCCTGAAAACCTGCGGTAGCATCATTATAGATAACGGTATCATGATAAAAAAAACAAAGCTGGTCTGCTATGTCGAAAAGGACACTATCAAGCGAAAGCTTTAAGATTTTATTTAATACGGCTTCAAGGGCAATATATTGCTTTTGCTGAAATTCAAAGACAAGCACGTTACGGCACTCCCTATGTGCGACTCCCTGTAATAAATACACTCAAGTCAACAAGCAGGGTACTTGCTTTCGGATGGCCGTCCTAGACTTGAGTAAAGCAAGTGTACGCTATAAAAGTGGTTTATTGACAAGGTTATAAGCGGCTTGTGATTGTGCTTATAAGTGAAGCTATAAGCGGTTTTGGCCTGTGTTTATAAAAGGGTCGATGTTGTGTTTATAAGCAAATTTATAAGCGGGTCGGCATGACGTTTATAAACATATTTATATGCAATTCTAGCGTGTGTTTATAGGCAGGTTTATAAGCCTATTCCCGAAGCAATTCCCGTAATTTTTCGGAGATGCTTATAACGCAATACCTATATCTAGTGAGCGGTCTATAGTGGAGAGGCCTATAGAGAGATGTTCTATAGGCATGGTTCTTATAGGACACTATCTGACAGCCTATAGGACAAGGAAGTGTGTCTATTCTTATAAGCTGTCGGTTATAAGAGTTTTGCTTGTCGGATAAGCTATCGGACAAGCGTGAATTATTACTCAAATAAGACCATATCTATAGTCCGACAAGCTGTCGGAACATATCAATTTTCTTGTCGGATAACGTACTCCGCTAATGGTCCGATATTGTCGAAACTGTCCCACTTTTTCTGAATATGATCCTGAATTAAGAGCGCGGGCTTGTCGGTCAGTGTAGGGCGTTGTCGGAGTCGTATTCTGAATAATATTCAGATAAGCGGTAATGCTGTTATTTGATTTCTATGGGCTAAGGCAATCTGATTGCTATTGCTGGCGGTATTAGATTACTGTTTTTAGGCTAATCTGATACCAAAATCAGAATCTTACATAAGGCTAAATCTGAAAAATAATCAGATAAAAATTAGATTTTGTCGGGTGTTGACCATAAAAAGTTAAGCGGGCTTCTGTTGACCAAAATCAGCATGAATTACGTTTTTACCCTGTAGCTGGTCTAGGTAGTCTGCCCAGTGCTGCATCATCTTATGGCGTTTAGCTAAATGCTTGGTGCGGTTGTAGGCTCTACCGTGCATATCTTTGACTTGGTGCGCTAATTGTTGCTCTATTATTTCTATAGGGTATTCCAGCACTTCCTCAAGAATGGTTCGCGCCATTGCTCTAAAGCCATGCCCACACATTTCGTCTTTGCTATAACCTAAACGCCGTAAAGCAGGGTTAATGGTGTTATCTGACATTGGCCTTTTAATGGTTAGCACACTTGGAAATACATAAATGCCGTGGCCTGTTTGTTGATGTAAGTCGGTTAATATCGCCACTGCTTGACGGGATAACGGCACAATATGCTGTGTATTCGTTTTGCTGACGTTATAACGCCATTCTTTAGCTTCTAGGTCTATTTCTTGCCAAAGAGCGGTTCTAAGCTCGCCAGGGCGAACGAACACTAAGGGGGCAAGTTTTAAGGCGCATTGAGTCACGAATTGCCCTTGATAGCTGTTAATGGCCGTTAATAGTTTGGCGACTTCTATCGGGTCAGTAATAGCGGCTCTATGGCCTGCTTCTATGGGCTTTAATGCGCCGCGTAAGGCTTGTGTTGGGTCGTAAGTGGAGCGACCTGTAGCAATGGCATAATGAAATACTTGGCCGCATTTGGCTTTAATTCGGTGTGCTGTTTCTAGCTTATTTTGATTTTCTAGTACACGACAAACGGCTAAAACATCGGGGGCGGTAACGTCTGTTATGGGCTTATGACCAAAGCCCGAAAAAGCAAAGCTTAAAAAATATAGGCTTTTAGCGGCGGTAATTTCGGCTTTTGGCGGTTGTTTTTCCATCCATTCACGCGCTAAAGCTTCAAAGGTGTTGGCTTGAGTTAATACGGACAGTAGTTTTTCTTCTTTCTTTTGTGCGCTAGGGTCTGTGCCTTGTCGAATGAGTTCTAAAGCTTCATCTCGTTTAGTCCGAGCTTCTTTTAATGAGACAGTCGGATAGACACCAAAGGCTAAACGGCTTTCTTTGCCATTTGGCCGCTTGTATTTCATTCGCCAATACTTAGCACCAGTAGCCAAAAGCTCAAGATACATACCATTCGCATCATAGTGACGTTGTGGCTTGCCATCCTCACGGGTGTACTTGATTTTCTTAACTTCTATGTCAGTAAGAGGCATTGGGGCATATCCTTTTGATGTTTTAACTTATGCCCCAAAATATGCCCCGAAAAATAGTAGCTTTCAATGGTTTTCTTTAGACGGGGTTAGAAAACAAAAAAGCCCTGACTCTTAGAGAATCAAGGCTTTTTAGTCGGGCTTAGACAGCCCTGTATTACGTGCTGGTACCGAGAGTCGGAATCGAACCGACACGCCCTCACAGGCAACAGATTTTGAGTCTGCCGCGTCTACCAGTTCCGCCATCCCGGCACGTAGAGTGGGGTGTATTATAGGCAGCAAAAAATGTACGTCAAGCATTTTCAATTAAAGTTGTTATAATGCTACCCCGTTTGAATATTTCTTATGCAAAACCTATGCGCCTGACTGATTTTAGCTACGAATTACCCGATGAATTGATTGCCCGTCATCCTTTAAGCGAACGCTCTGCCTCACGTTTATTGCATTTAGCGGTAGATAGTTTGCATCATCGTAGCGTCCGTGACTTACCGCAACTGATTCGCCCCAATGATTTACTCGTCTTTAATGATACGCGTGTCTTGGCCGCTCGATTGTTTGGTAATAAAGCCACAGGCGGCAATATTGAGGTTTTAGTCGAGCGCATTGTTGATGAACATACGGCTTTAGTTCATTTGCGAGCGAGTAAATCACCGAAAGCAGGCATGAAATTGTTTTTTGCCCGTGGTCAAGCATCGGCAATGATGATTGAGCGTGTAGAAGATTTATTCAAATTACAGTTTTCGCAACCTGTTAGGGCAGTATTAGCCGCACATGGTGAAATGCCGTTGCCACCGTATTTAGGTCGAGAAGTTGAAAAAGCCGATAGCGAACGTTATCAAACGGTCTATAGTCACCCCGATAAAGTCAATTCGGTTGCCGCACCAACCGCAGGTTTACATTTTGATGATGATTTATTAGCGCAATTAAAAGCCGCAGGCGCGAATTTTGCCTATGTCACGTTACACGTTGGTGCAGGCACATTTCGGCCTGTAAAAACGGATGATATTCGTGACCATCACATGCACAGTGAATGGTTAAATGTGCCTGAAGAAACAGTACAAGCCGTCCGTGATACTAAAGCCAAAGGTGGGCGAGTCATTGCCATTGGTACAACCAGTGTACGCGCCTTAGAAAGTGCGGCGTTGTATAACAATGGTCAGTTACAAGAATGGTCGGGTGAAACACAGATTTTTATCTACCCCAGTTATGAATTTAAGGTAATAGATGCTTTGTTTACGAATTTTCATTTACCCGAATCGACTTTGTTAATGTTGGTGTGTGCGTTGGCAGGGCGTGAGCGCGTGATGGCGGCTTATGCGGAGGCAGTGGCTCAGAAGTATCGCTTTTTTAGTTATGGCGATGCGATGTTTGTGGAAGCGTAGCCTGTAACAGCAGGTGTTAGCTTCGTGTGAGGGTGGCTATATTAAGGTTTATGGGACAGGTTATGGTTGTATATAGCCATCTTCAATTACGTTTTGTGCGGGAAACACATATTTTATATGGGCGAGATTATCTTTAACTAAAAGTTGAGAGTTTGGATTCCCATAATAATAGATAGTTCCTAGTTTTGACGATTTATTTAGTGTGATTGAGTTTTCTGTGATTTGGAGAAAACGTTGGTCGTGAGATGGAAAATAAAATGCCATTCCACTATAAGAGCCAGATATAACAACCTTGTTATTTTTTACGATGCTAGATCTAATATTATCGTTTTCAGATGCCATGACAATTGCGCCTAGATTGAAGCTTGCTTTGTTATATATTAGTTTGTGAGATGGATTTTTCATCTTAATGTTGAATTGGTTGTTTATAATTTGGCTATGACTGAGTGATCTAAGTGCAACTCCAACCATATTGCTGCCAATAAATTTATTATTTTTGATTACTGTATTGCTTGTGTTGTTTGAAAGCACGAGTACACCTGCCCAAGTGCTATTTTCTGATTTTTTATTCTGCTTTATTATGTTTTTTTCAAAAATAATATCACCCTTAGTGATCCGAACGGCAAAGTTTAGCGTACTCGGCTTCTCGAATATATTTTCTAGAAAGTGAACAGAGTCAGCAAGATCAGCACCTTCTTTAAATACTCTATTTTTAACTAAGCCAGTGACTTTTTGTGCCTGAGTATTCGGTTCAATGTCAAAAAAATCATAGGACGTGCCGCCAATAATTTTAATATCTTCTACGGAAACTAGTGCTATACCCGTAGCCCCTTGTTTTCCATGAATGAACTCTTTGTTAATTCCCAAGTTGCCTAGGGTATCAATATTTTCAAGCAGGATACTCTGAGGCATAAGCGATTTTTTTGTGATTTTACCATCAATATCTACTTGATCTTCAATGTTGCCTTTAAGTAATAATCCCCATTGAACACCATTTTTAATCGTGCAGTTTTTTAGCTGAATGTTTTTTGATAAGCCTTGTATTTCTATTAGTGCTTTTTGCCTATCTGATTTTATATCCTCTGGTGTTTGCTCTAACACATTCCCATCAAATATTAATCCGTCAATAGTAATATTAGACACATTTTTTATAGAAAAAATCATGATAGGAAATTTTGATTTGTTTATTTTTTTTATTATAGGGCTTCCAAAGCCAATCCATGTTTGGTTGCCATGAAGGACTATTCGCTTATTGAGTAAATAAGTACCAGAGGGAATGATGATAATGTCAGCGTCACTTTTTGCAGCCCGTTCAAAGGCATCTGTATCATCTGATATGCCATCGCCAATAGCATTAAAATCAGATATTTTTATAGTTTTTTTATGATCTAAATTGTACGAGCTTAGTTTGTTTCGATTACCGTAGTAATTAATGTAAAAGTTACTTTTTTTGTTACTTATTTCATATTCTTGAATATAATGATTAGAAGTCAGCTGATGAGAAGGGATGGTACTTCGGGGAGTGATTATACTTATTACAATAAATAGCAATAAGATCAGTTGAAAAATCATAAAAGACCTCTTATGTTCGATAGATATTAGCTTATCTTAGGCACTTTTGTGCAGATGAAGTTCACGTTAGGAGTTTTTTAACATTGCTTCTCGGAGTATTTTTGGGATAAATAGAGCATAATAATCTAGCTAATAACATGATATCAGCTAAAACAATGTTTAGCCCATGCTCCCCAATACGCTATACTTGCGCCCTTGTTTTTAACCGCACCGTATTTTTATCATGCAATTTAAACTTTTAGCCACCGATGGCCTTGCGCGTCGGGGCGAACTCACCTTGCAGCACGGCAAAGTACAAACGCCTGCATTTATGCCTGTCGGTACTTATGGCACGGTCAAAGGCATGTTTCCGTCGGATATTGCCAATATTGGCGCGGAAATCATGCTCGGCAATACCTTTCATTTATGGTTAAGACCGGGTACAGACATCGTTAAACAACACGATGGCTTACATAAGTTTATCAATTGGGATAAACCGATTCTCACCGATTCGGGTGGCTTTCAAGTATTTAGCTTGGGCGCATTACGCAAAATCAGCGAAGAGGGCGTAAAGTTTCAATCGCCTGTTGACGGCTCAAAAGTGTTTTTAACGCCCGAAATTTCTATGCAAATTCAGAAAGATTTGAACTCTGATATCGTCATGATTTTTGACGAATGCACGCCGTATCCTGCTACCGAGAAAGAAGCGCGTGAGTCAATGGAGTTGAGTTTGCGCTGGGCGGCACGGTGTAAAGTCGCCCATGAAGGCAATCCCAATGCGCTATTTGGCATTGTTCAGGGTGGTATGTTTGAAAATCTGCGTGATGTTTCTTTAGACGGCTTATTAAACATAGGCTTTGATGGTTATGCTATTGGCGGCTTGTCCGTTGGTGAACCTAAAGAAGAAATGTTGAAAGTCTTGGATTACGTCCCCACTAAATTACCTGATGATAAACCGCGTTATTTAATGGGCGTTGGTAAACCTGAAGACTTAGTCGAAGCAGTACGCCGTGGTGTCGATATGTTTGATTGTGTCATGCCCACGCGTAATGCCCGAAATGGCCATTATTTTGTCACTGATGGCATTGTCCGTATTCGGAATAGCCAGTACAAAACCGATACTGACACATTAGATGCACATTGCGATTGTTATACTTGCCAAAATTTCTCCCGTGCCTATTTACATCATTTAGACAAATGCGGCGAGATGTTGGGTGCAATGTTAGGCACACTACACAACCTTCGTTATTACCAACGGTTAATGGCAGGAATGCGTGCCGCTATCGAAAACGGCTCATTGACCGAGTTTGTTGCTGACTTTTACGCTCGTCGTGATTTACCCGTTCCAGCGTTATGATTTCGTCCTAAGCTATAGAGAGAGAAAGCATGAGTTTTTTTATTGCCGATGCCTACGCCGCCGCGCCTGCTGCCGCTGAACCTTCCGCATTTGCCAACATTGCCATGTTAGTGGTGTTTATGTTGGTGTTTTACTTTTTGTTATGGCGGCCACAGGCTAAACGTCAAAAAGAACATAAAGCGTTAATGGATAATCTACAAAAAGGCGACGAAGTGGTGTTTGCTGGGGGCTTATTAGGACGGGTTATTAGTGTTGATGATGATTACGCGGTCATTGAAGCGAGCAATAATCTGACGCTCAAAGTGCAAAAAGCAGCCGTGTTGGCAACCTTGCCAGCAGGGACATTAAAAGGCATTGGTGTGGCATCCTCCACCAATTTAAACAAAGACTAAACGAATAAGAACTGCTATGCGCTATCCTGCTTGGAAATACATATTGATTGTACTGGTGTTAATCGTCAGTACGCTTTACTCCTTACCGAACCTGTACCCCGATGAACCCGCCGTGCAAATTTCTGGTGCAAATGCGGGTATTAAGGTTGATCAAACGGTATTGGCGCAGGCCAATGCGGCGTTAAAGCAAGCGGGATTGCCATTTCACGGAACCGAAGTGCAAGAAAAAGGTGCTTTGATCCGTCTAGATAGCAATAATGCGCAACTCAAGGCACAAGAAATTATTAAAACAGCCTTGGGTGACGGTTATGTCGTGGCATTAAACCTTGCGCCAACGACTCCTGACTGGTTGCTGGCGATTGGTGCTAAGCCTATGAAGCTCGGTTTAGACTTGCGTGGCGGTGTGCATTTCTTGCTCGAAGTCGATATGTCAAAAATTCTTGAGCAGCGTCAGGAAACGTACACGGCAGAAATTAAGAGCAAACTACGTGAAGCGAAATTCGCCTATCGTGCAGTTAGTGATTTGCCTAATGGCTTGACCGTTAAGTTTGAATCGGCAGCAGAGCGTGACAAAGCTCAACCGCTACTGACAGCTGAGTTTCGTGACTTTCTGATTATCCCCGCCGCGCGTGAAGAGGCATTCTTCCTCGATATGGGTTTTTCTCCGGCTAAGCTCAAAGAGTTTGCCGACTACGCGATTGACCAAAACTTGACGACCTTGCGTAACCGCGTTAACGAGCTGGGCGTGGCTGAGCCGTTGGTACAACGTCAAGGAGCCAGTCGGATTGTTGTTGAGTTGCCTGGTGTGCAGGATGCGGGCGAAGCCAAGCGAATCTTGGGGCGCACTGCCAGTCTGGAGTTCCGTTTTGTTGATTGGGAACATAGTGGTGCCGTGGACGGTATTGCTCCGCCAGGTACTGAGTTGTTTCCCTTCAAGGACGACAAGATAGAACGGGTACTATTGCAAAAGCGCAAAATTGTCACGGGTGATCGGGTCGTGGGTGCGCGTTCTGGTTTTGACGAGTATTCCAATCCACAGGTTGATATTTCTCTTGATTCACGCGGCGGCAAGCTGATGGCAGAAGCCACGCGTGACAATGTTGGTCGCCAAATGGCGGTGCTGTTTGTTGAACACAAACAACGTATGCGCATGGAGATAGATGCCAACGGCCAAAGTATAAGCGTACGCGAGCCGTACGTTGAAAAAACCGTCATCAACCGTGCGACAGTACAGTCGATGCTGGGTTCACAGTTCCGCATTACAGGTCTTGATTCACCCGCCGAAGCTGCCGAACTCGCGTTGTTATTGCGTGCGGGTGCTTTGGCTGCACCGATGTATTTTGTTGAAGAACGCATCATTGGGCCATCGCTGGGGGCTGAAAATATTGAAAGAGGCTTCCACGCTACGTTGTGGGGTTTTGTTGCTATTGCCCTATTTATGATGGCTTATTACCATGTGTTTGGCGTGATTTCGGTGTTCGCACTGACGGCCAACCTAGTGTTTCTGATGGCCGTACTCGGCGTGATTGGTGCGGCACTGACTCTACCCGGTATTGCTGCGATTGCCTTAGCATTGGGTATGGCGATTGATGCTAACGTACTGATTAACGAACGGATTCGCGAAGAGTTGCGCGGTGGCGCAGCCCCTAGAACGGCAATTATTGTGGGTTACGAGCGCGCCTTTGGCACGATTGTCGATTCCAACGTCACGACCTTAATTGTGGGTGTGATGTTGTTGGCTTTCGGCTCAGGGCCAGTGCGTGGCTTTGCGGTGGTGCATTGTTTGGCCATTTTGACCTCCATCTTCTCGTCCGTGGTGGTGTCGCGTGCACTGGTTGAGTTGGTTTATGGCAGGCGTACTCGTTTGACTGGTTTAGCGATCGGTCAAATCTGGATGCCAAATTCTGCGCCAACGGCGAGCAAATAAGGGGTTTTGTTATGGAATTTTTTCGGATTAAAAAAGATATTCCGTTCATGCGTCACGCGTTGGTGTTTAATGTTCTGTCGTTAATCACGTTCTTGTTGGCGGTATTCTTTCTCATCTCGCGTGGTCTGCATCTGTCGGTTGAATTTACGGGCGGCACCTTGGTCGAAGTCCGCTATGAGCAGGCAGCCAATCTAGACAACATTCGCAGCTCTTTGCGTCGTGTAGGCTTTAAAGATTTGCTAGTGCAGAACTTCGGTTCGCCACAAAGTGTCTTGATCCGTGTGCCTTTGGCTGGCGAAGGTCAAGAAAAGCAACAAAGCAACAAAGTAATGGCGGCTTTGGCTGCTGATGTGCCTGGTGCCACGCTACAACGGGTAGAGTATGTTGGGCCGCAAGTAGGCAGTGAGTTGCTGGAAAAAGGCCTGTTGGCCTTGGCCTTGGTGGTGGTTGGTATTGTTATTTATCTGGCCATTCGTTTCGAGTGGCGGTTTTCAATATCGGCGATTATCGCCAACCTGCATGACGTGGTGATTATTCTGGGCTGTTTTGCCTTCTTTCAATGGGAATTCTCATTGCCTGTACTGGCGGCGGTGTTGGCGGTGCTGGGGTATTCGGTCAACGAATCAGTGGTGGTCTTTGACCGTGTGCGGGAAACCTTCTATACCCGACGCAAAATGGATACTCCCGAAGTCCTCGATCATGCTATCACCAGCACTATTTCGCGTACCATTATTACTCACGGTTGTACGCAGATGATGGCGTTGTCGATGTTGTTGTTTGGTGGCGAGGTACTACATTATTTTGCCCTCGCGTTGACCATCGGTATTATGTTTGGTATTTATTCTTCGGTGTTGGTGGCGTGTCCACTGGTGATGTGGCTGGGTATCTCGCGTGAGCAGTTTATTAAGCAGCCGCCAAAATCCGAGTTTATGGAAGAGGGTGATGAAATTCTGCCTTAACGTTTAAAGTCTGTGTTGTGTTTATAAGGGGCGCATATTTGCGCCCCTATGTTTCTCTGTTGTTTCTAGCTACTAATCCCCACTTTCTTATACAACGCATCCATACACCATGCAGGGCCAATCAATAAAAACTGTAAGTCTTTAAAAAATGACGGTTTTTTCCCTTCAATATGATGGCCAATAAACTGCCCAATCCACGCGACAACAAATAACCCCACTGCCCACCAAACTAAATTAGGTAATATGGCGGCAATCGCCAACATCACCACAGTCATCGCCAGCATGCCAATAGCTAATGAAGTAGAAAGTTGGGCGTAAAACCATATCGAAGCCGCTACCGCAGCCAATGCCACGCCATAATGCAAGCTATAAGCAAACGCCAAAACCGTAAAGCTAATGACAGGCACACAGAGCCAGTGAATTTTTTTATTGGTTGGGTTTTGGTGGCTTTCGCTGTATTCCTCCAGCCATACTTTTAAGGTTTTCATCATCAATCTCGTGTTTTTATAAGGTAATAGTGCTTATTTAGACTGAAATAACCAAAAAGGCAAGCTATTCAATCGTTGGCTTATAAGAAATTAACAGCACGCCAAACAACACTAAACACGCACCAAAAATTTGCCAGTTCGTTAAAAACTCATCTAACAGCCACGCGCCTAAAGCTAAGGTAATGACAGGGCTAATAGCACTCACCAACGCCGATTGCGGTGCGCCAATCCGTCGAATGCCTTGCGTTAATAAAGTTGCAGGTAAAAACGTACAGAAAAAACCCAATGCAGCACAGATTAGCCAAACAGGTTGGGCGAGCGTGGTTAGTGTTTTTAATGGGTGAGAAAGGGCAAATTGCAGGAAGCAACATAACGAGGCAATCGTCAAAGCCAGCGCGGTAAAACGAATCGCGCCAAAACGTTGAATTAATACACCACTACCGACTAAATAACCTGCATACGCTAATGCACCAGCAAACACTAAACTGCCGCCGAGTATTAAGTGAGTACTTTCTTGTTGTTCATTACCGACAAACACAAACATCATGCCCGTGTAGCTAATCACAATCGCCAGCCATGTTTGTCGGCTAATAATCGTTTTCAAAAACAACGCCGATAAAAACACCGTCAACGTTGGGTACATAAACAAAATCAGCCGTTCTAAACTAGCACTGATAAATTCCATACCCCAAAAATCTAAAATACTTGCGCCGTAATAGCCTACAACTCCTGCCGCCACTAATCCGCCATAATCTTTACGCGTTAATGGCTGACTAGGCTCATGGCTAAAATAAAGCATTACTAAAAAGAACGGTAAGGCAAAAGCCATTCTCAAGGTTAAGACGGTGACTGAATCAACCGAATATTGATACGCCAGTTTCACCAACACCGATTTAGCTGAAAATAAAATGGCTGAAATTAATACGCAAATGACGCCAGTAAGATACGTTTTCGACTGCATAAAACCATGATCTAGCGAAGGGAAAGTGCAAAATAACATGTCTTTATCACAAAAACACAATTTGTATTTTTAAGTGTAAATAGTCATTGAGTAAAGCCGAAAGATGGCTTAATAATCGCCTGCATTAAAAATGCGATTCGTATAACACAAAACAACATAAAAACATCACCATGACTTATTGATGAGGCTAGCGATGATAGAAAACGGCGATCTTATTTTAAATTATTTAGAACGACTGGGTGTGAAATATGTTTTTGGTGTGCCAGGCGGCAGCATTGAACCTTTTTACAATGCGCTGGCACGACGACAGAGACAGGGTGGTATTAAGGCAGTGACCGCTCGCCATGAAGCAGGCGCGGCATTTATGGCTGATGGTTACACGAGGGAAACAGGGCGTATAGGTGTCTGTTGTTCCACCGCGGGGCCAGGGGCAACCAATTTAATTACAGGCGTTGCCTCGGCCTATGCCGATGGTATTCCCATGTTGGTGATTACCGCACAGACTTCCATCGAAAAATTTGGCCGTGGTTCGTTTCAAGATAGTTCCTGTACAGGCATCAATACTGCCGAAATGTTTACCCACTGCACCCGTTTTAATACCTTGGTTTCTCATACCGCGCAACTTGAGCCAAAGTTTCTGCAAGCCATCAGTTATGCCATTAGTAATCGCCCTGGCCCTGTGCATTTGAGTATTCCTTTAGATGTGATGCGTGCCAAAGTTGAGCCGCATCGTATTAACGGCACTATGCGGGCATTTATCAATCATGAGGTTGTACCCAGCCAAGAAGCAATGCAACTGGTATTAAAAGATTTGGCAGATAAAAATAAAGTCACAGTGGTGATTGGTGAAGGGGCAGCAGGAGCAATAGATACCATTATTAGTTTGATTGAGTCGCGTGGTTGGCTCTTTGTGACCACACCTAGAGCCAAAGGTTTGGTCAATAGTTTTCATCCCTTGTATCGTGGCGTGTTTGGTTTTGCTGGCCACGACAGTGCATTAGAGGCACTACAGCCTGAAAATGCTCAACGCGTTGTTGTTGTCGGTACAGCATTGGATGAAGTCTCTACCAGCGGTTGGGATACATCGGCGATTATGTCTGAACGATTAATACATTTGTCCAGTAACTCTGAGCATCTCAGTCGTTCGTTTATGGCGAAGTTATGTATTTTGGGTTCGTTGGAATTAATGTTAAAGCCGTTTGCTAAACTGTTAGAAAACAACAACTTCAAAAAAGGCTTAGTGCTGTCTTCTGATGACCGTGGCTTGCCAAAAATGGTCAATTTAGCTAATAGAGATAAATGTTTCAGCCGTGAAGGACGAGTGAAACCCCAAGCTTTAATGACCAAAATGAGTGGCATTTGCCCTGATGATACGCGGGTACTCATGGACACAGGCAATAGTTTTTTGTGGGGCATTCATTATTGGAACTGTAAGCGCCCGATAGATTTTAATCCGAAAAAAACTTTATTTCATATTGGTATTGGTTTTGCGTCGATGGGTTGGGCGATTGGCGCTGCAGTGGGTATGGCGGCAGGTGCAAAGGGTAAACCTGTCGTGTGTTTTACGGGTGATGGCAGTATGTTGATGAGCGGTCAAGAAATCACCACTGCCTTGCAAGAAAATCTCAATGTTTTGTTTGTGGTCTTGAATGACTCCTCATTAGGCATGATAAGACACGGCCAACAATTGGGCGGAGCAGAGCAGATTGGCCATGAATTACCCGCTGTTAATTTTGCTCACATGGCTCAAGCAATGGGTGTGGAAGCGTATCGTATTGAAACGATGGCAGACTTTGATAAATTAGATATTCCTCTTTTATTAAGTAAGTCAGTACCTTGCTTATTGGATGTGTTGATTGACGGTGATGAAGTGCCACCGATGGGCGCGCGCATGAAAGTTTTGACAGGAGCAGTGTGATGACCGAAAAACAGCCTGTGTTTTACAGCAATATTTGGCAAGAAGAGGCCGAAGCCGACAATCCTTTTGCCGCCAAAGCCTGTTATAGCCACGGCTATGATGTTTATGGTGAGTTACTGCATAAAGCGAGTTGGTTTGAGTATCTACTCTTGCAGTTTACGGGTGAAAAACCTACAGCCCAACAAGCACATTTATTGGAGCGTGTGGCCATCGCTATTGCTAATCCGGGAATGCGTGATGCCAGTGTTCGTGCGGCAATGAATAGTGGCGTTAGTCGAGCGACTCATGCGGCAACTTTGATGGCCGCATTGGCGATTGGTGCAGGTCAATACGGCGGTAGTCACGAAGTGTATTTGTGTTTACTGCGTTGGCAACACTGTGGATTAGATAAAGATAAATGGCTCACTCAGCTAGTAATACAAGATGACGGCCAACAAACCGATATTTGGCTACCGATAGAACATATTGCTGGTTTTGATCCTCATGGTGAAAGTTGTCCAACCCCCGTTTTGCAGACCTTAGCCTTATTGTCATCTATCAAAACGGATGGTGCGTTAATGTGGCTGCAAACACATCGCCTATTTCTAGAGCAAGAAGTGGGTTATCCCTTAGCGATGTCGGGTGTTGTCGCGGCTGCTTTTTATGATTTGGGTTTAGACGGGCATCAAGCGTCAATGTTGTATTTGATGTTGAGGTTGCCAGGTGCTGCGACTCATGCACTGGAGCAAAGAGGCGTAGGGTGGAAAAAGTTCCCCTTTGTTGGGAATCAAATTGAATTAACGGACGATCCCAACGTACCACAAATGGCAGTTGATGGAGCAACGGCATGAGTAATAAAGCACTATTAGCCGCTGAAGGTCATTTGATCACCGCAGTAGGCAAAGCCTTTTTGAGTGAACGGGTGGTGATGCGAGGCAGAGATTTGCACCGTGACTTAGGCGACATGAGCTGGTTTGCACTCCATCTCTATGGCATTACAGGTCGTGATTTTAGCGAGAATGAATTAAAACTACTTAATTATTTATGGGTATCGACCAGTTATCCTGATCCGAGTATTTGGCCAAACAATACCGCCGCATTAGCAGGCTCGGCAAGAGCAACGGCTTCTTTAGCCATGGCGGCAGGTTTGGTGACTTCGGAGGCTTCGTTATTTGGAGTCAAACCGTTAAAAAAGGTTTTAGCCTTTTTTTTAAGAGCCAAGCAAGCTCAAGCCAATGGTCAATTATTAGCAGATATTGTTGAAGAGGAAATAAAAACCAACGGTTTGGTTTATGGTTATGGTCGGCCATTGGTGAATGTTGATGAACGTGTACCGCATACTATAGCAAAGGTTAAAGAGTTAGGTTTCGCCAAAGGCGAGTGCTATAAAATGTCTTTAGAAATTAACGACTATTTAATTAACACCCGAAAAATCGCAATGAACATTGCTGCCTTAGATGGTGCTTTAGGGGCTGATTTTGGTTTTACGCCTGAACAGTTTCATTTATATATGAATTTGATTGTATATGCAGGGCAACCTGCATGTTATTTAGATGCCATTAGTAAACCTGAAGGCAGCTTCTTTCCTATGCGTTGTTCCAATATTCGATATGCAGGCGTGCCACGCCGAAAATGGTAGAGGTATGCTTTCTGCATTTAATTGCTAACCGCAGAATCCCCCTCTTTGTTAAAGAGGGGGCAGAGGAGATTAAAACTGATACTGTACTTCGGCATACACACTACGTCCCGCCATCGGGTAGTCATTGGGAATATTAACCACCGCACCGCCAGTACTTGGCTCACGCACATCGGCATCAAACAGATTGCGCACAGACAATGCCAACTCTAAACCATTAATAACTTCTTGCTTACGCAACGTTAAGTCAACGGTGGTGTAGGCACTTAATGCTGGCCGTGCGTCACCAGCAACCCGCTTTTGTTCGCCAACCCATGTGACTTGACTATCGACGTGCCAGTCAGACGCAACCGTCCACTCACCACGCGCATATATTTGCTGATTAGGTGCGTCACCTATATCGGCATCTGTTTTTTTGTCGGTTGATTGTTGATAGGCAAAATTAACCAAGAAACGTAAGTTATAAACAGGTGAATAATCCGCTTCTAGCTCTAAACCATGCCCTTGTAATTCGCCGATATTTTGCGCTTTTGCGCCGCCGACTTGAGGGACAAAGGTAATAAAATCCTTGATGTTATAGCGATAAATGTTGGCAGTATAGAGTAGTTTCGATGATAGTTGATGAGATAGTGCCAACTCATAAGTATCAATGGTTTCAGGCTTTAAATCAGGGTTGCCCAAAGCAATCGGGTTGCTGATGCTAAATAGCTCGACAAAAGAAGGGGCTCGAAATGCTTTTCCGTATAACAGTTTAGTGGTGATTTTATCGGTTGTTGCCCACACAAGAGCCAGTCGTGGGTTGGTGGTATTGCCAAAGTCCGAAAAGTGGTCATAACGAATACCTGTGGTCGCTTGCCAGTTGGGGGCAAACTTCCATTCATCCTGAATAAACACATAATGATTGGTGCGCTGACTTTCGGGTAAATAGACTTCAGGTGTATCGCTCACATCTTCAATCATCCCGCTGGGTCGAGGCAGAAAAATAGGCGAGCCATTGGGCTGAAAAGCAACCATGAAATTTTTGGTTTCAGTGACTTCAAACATATCATCCCAAGTAAAACCTGTGCCAAGTCTGATTAAATGGTTGTTTATGCCTTTAAATAAACCACTTAAATCGACACGCGCATTTTCTTCTTGGTAACTGGGATTCCCAATAAAACCGTTGGGGAACAAGCCAGCCCCGCTTCCTTTAGGAAAAAGAAAGATATTGGTTTGAACTTCTTGCGTGTTTTTGTAGTAACTGATTCTGCTTTCAACATCGACGTTGGGTGCTAGCTCGTTCAGGGTGTAAGTATAATCTAAATTGTAGCGTTGACTTGAGATGCGTGAGCTTGGATCGAGTGCTTCAGCATAACCTACGGTAGAGCCAACATCATAACGCCCTTGATAACCGACTCTGAGTAAGGAGTTATCATGAGCAATATCAAGTCTTGCTTCAATCGAATCTTTCATGTTACTGGTTGAGTTGGGAGCTAGACTAGCAGGTGGTGCGCCAAATGCTGCCTGAAGTTTTGGGTCATTATCAACCACCGTTTGAGCATCGTACTCCACGGTTCTCTTAAAGCCATCCGTAGTTTCTGCTTCCAGTGTAAAACCAATATCAACCTTATTATAAGAGCCGCCGTGCTCTAGCCAAACGGATTGCGTGCCAAAGCTGCCGACTCTCGCCCCTGTTTTAGTGCCGTTGATGTCATTACGTTGTTTCGTGACAATATTGATGACCCCTGAAAAAGCATCTGCACCGTAGAGGGCAGAACCCGGGCCACGAATCACTTCAATACGGGCAATAGATTTAATCGGCATTTCTCCGCCCGATATATGTCCTCTATCGCCTGTAAACAAACTGGTGATCGGAATGCCATTAACAAGCATTAAGGTTTGCGGGTTATAAGTAGAGGTAATGCCACGAATAATATATTTGGGGAAATAGGTCTGGTTGGAGCGTGTGACGTGCAAACCCGGTACAGTTTCCAATGCCTGATCTATGCTCGTTGCTCCCATAGCAGCAATATCATCTTCGGTAATAACCGTCGCAATTGCCGCTGCTTTATCTAAAGGCGTTTGTGTGCCTGACGCAATCGACGTGACCCGTATTTTACCTAAATCATCCAACGACATATCCCACAAGTCGCCGCTGGCCAAGACAGGTTCGGTCAACAATAGCGTACTGGAAAGGCTAAGACATAATCTAAGCATGGGACGTTTGCTGGGACGAGAGTTAAAGAGCGACACGATTGAAATTTTTTTCATAATGAATACTCACTATTTCTAATTTTTTGTAATAGTCACAAAGCGGCTAATAATAACTTTTTGTTGATGACTTCCATTTGCGGTTTTTTATGACGAGTTACGCTAAACAAAGCAAGAGTACATCGCTTACCAGCGCGGTTACACACTTTTTATTATTTTTATCGGAAAATAACGTAATTTTGTCGTTTGCACACTTGACAGATTGTTAGGGGTGGTGTTTTTGCGAGCGTTATTGGCTCAAAAAAATAGAAAATGTTGGTATTCACGCTAAAAATATCATTCAAGGTAGGGTACAATCGCGCGCTTTTTGCTTTTTTAGTGGCTGAATGTTTTATTCCATTTTGCTCACTATCTTTTGGGGTTAGTCGGTCACAAGCCACATACTAGCCGTTAGTTGTAAAAACTCAAGCTGAGGGTTGACCATGCAAATCGGTATTCCAGCGGAAATCATCGCTGGCGAAACACGTGTTGCAGCCACACCTGACACCGTAAAGAAATATATTACGGCAGGGTATATCGTGGTCGTGCAAGCGGGGGCTGGCGTAAATGCCAGTGTGCCAGATGCCAGTTTTAGTGCAGTTGGTGCATCTATTGTTAAGGATGCAGCGGCTGCTTATGCCAGTGATATTATTCTCAAGGTGCAAGCACCCACAGCAGAAGAAATTGCGCTGATTAAAGACGGGGCAACCGTCGTTGCGATGTTCGACCCCTATCGTAACCCCAATTTGGCCGCGTTTGCCGCTAAAAACTTGCAATGCTTTGCCTTAGAATTGCTACCGCGTACCTTGTCGCGTGCGCAAAATATGGACGTGTTGTCTTCACAGTCCAACTTGGCAGGTTATAAGTCGGTATTGTTAGCCGCCAATGAATATCAACGACCATTCCCAATGTTTATGACTTCGGCAGGGACAGTGAAACCTGCGCGCATCGTCATCATGGGTGTGGGAGTCGCAGGTTTGCAGGCGATTGCAACCGCTAAACGTTTAGGTGCAGTGGTTGAAGCCACTGATTTACGGCCAACAGCCAAAGACCAAGTCGAATCATTAGGCGGTAAATGGCTTGATGTCCCGATGTCGGACGAAGAAAAGGAAAACGCCAAAAAAGCCGCTGCCAGTGGTTATGCGTGGATGCCCGGCCCGCAATATGTGCAAGACCAAGCCGTGATTGTCGATAAAGCCGTTTCGCAAGCCGATATTGTCATTACCACCGCGTTAATTCCCGGCCGTAATGCCCCGCGTTTAATTAAAGCCGAAACCGTTGCCAAAATGAAGGCAGGTTCGGTGATTTTAGATATGGCTGTTGAAACAGGTGGTAACGTCGAAGGTTCAGTGGTGAACGAAATTATCACCACCGCGAATGGCGTTAAAATTATGGGTATTCCTAATATCCCTGCCAAATTAGCGGCGCAGTCTTCGGCTTTATATGCCAATAACGTCTTTAACTTCATCAGCACCTTATTTAATAAAGAAGGTGGTTTGGCCTTTAATCCAGTCGATGAAATTCAAAAAGCCTTGCTGATTACCTCAGCAGGCGAATTGTTATTTAACAAGAAGTGAGGAGCTAAATCATGAATGAAGTTGCTCAAGCTGCCGTACAAGCGGCAGAACACGTCTCTAGTGTTCCTTTTGTCAGTGTATTTACGATTTTCGTCCTTGCGATTTTTGTCGGTTATTACGTGGTGTGGGGCGTTACGCCTGCGTTGCATACGCCGTTGATGGCGGTGACGAACGCGCTGTCAGGTATTATCGTCGTCGGCGCAATGTTGCAAGCCGTCACAATCCAAGGCAGTGATATTACTGCCACCAGTTTACTCGGCGCATTTGCCGTCTTTTTGGCCAGTATCAACATCTTCGGCGGCTTTGCAGTCACCGAACGGATGCTTGATATGTTCAAAAAGAAAAAGAAATAAGGGGTGATGACAATGCAAGGTTTCGCTCAATATGCAGATTGGTTTTACCTAATTGGTGCCGTCCTCTTTATTTTAACCTTACGTGGTTTGTCGGGCCCAAAAACAGCGATTATGGGTAATCGCTACGGGATGGCAGGTATGGCTTTGGCCGTTATAACCACCTTTTTTAGCGCACCCAGTCCAGTCGTTGGCTTGATTATTGCGGCTATGGTCGCAGGTGCAGCGATTGGTATTTATCGTGCCAAAACCGTTCCCATGACCCAAATGCCTGAAACAGTGGCAATGATGCACTCCTTAGTGGGTTTGTCAGCGGTCTGTATCGCCATTGCTGCGGTATTACATACGGGCGTTCATCATGATGGTGTTCATCGTTTTGAATTGTTTGTTGGTTGTTTTGTCGGTGCGATTACCTTTACCGCGTCCGTTTTTGCGTATGGCAAATTAGCGGCAAAAAAATGGGCGAAAACCGTGAAAGGTGCTTGGGTTAAACCGACGCAAGCGACATTGTTTTTTGCCATGTTGGCCTGTGGTGCGAATTATTTTATCAGTGGGGATATTAATTCTTTCTACCTGATGACGGCTTTGGCTTTGGCATTAGGTTATATCTGGATTGCGCCGATTGGTGGCGGTGATATGCCTGTTGTTGTGTCGTTGCTGAATTCATTTTCGGGTTGGGCAGCCGCAGGTATTGGTTTTACGTTAAACAACTCTATGTTGATTATTGCAGGTTCATTGGTGGGTTCGTCAGGTGCGATTTTGTCGTATGTGATGTGTAAAGCGATGAATCGTTCATTAATGAACGTGTTGTTTGGTGGTTTTGGTGCGGCTGCCGCAGGTGCATCGGTGGATACAGGCGAGCAAAAGCAAAAGAATTATCGTTCTGGTTCGCCAGAAGATGCAGGCTTCTTAATGTCTAATGCCAGCAGTGTTGTCATTGTACCGGGTTACGGTATGGCTCAAGGTCGCGCGCAAAATGCGGTCAAAGAGTTGTACAACACACTCAAAGCTGCGGGTGTGACTATTCGTTTTGCAATTCATCCTGTAGCTGGTCGTATGCCAGGTCACATGAACGTATTATTGGCCGAAGCCGATGTGCCGTATGATGATATTTTGGAAATGGACGAAATTAACTCGGACTTTGCAGGTACTGACGTAGTATTGGTGATTGGTGCTAATGACGTAGTTAACCCAGCCGCTAAAGACGATGCTAGTTCACCGATTTATGGTATGCCGATTTTGGAAGCCTATAAAGCACAAACCGTCATGGTGATTAAGCGTTCAATGGCGACAGGCTATGCAGGCTTAGATAACGATTTGTTCTACCTTGACAAAACCATGATGATTTTTGGTGATGCCAAGAAAGTTGTGGAAGAAATGACGAAAGCGATTAACGGTTCAGGCCACTAAACCTGATATTGTCTTGCTTGGCAATAAACCCCGATTTTTCGGGGTTTTTTGTTTGTATGGATAGTTGAAAAACCTGTGTTACTCACTTTTTGATGATGATACTTGCCAATAAAACGAAGGTGTTATATACCTTAGTTAGCACGTATGACAAACAACATACAAGCCCAGATTTTAATGCTTGCAAATGACTTATGGAGAAAGGGTTATGACAACAACAATTAACGGCACCGATAACAATGATGCGTTAACAGGCGATGCCAGTAATAATATAATTAATGGTGGCGCAGGTGCAGACACGATGCGCGGTGGTTTGGGTGATGATGTTTATATTGTAGATGGTGTGGGTGATGTGGTGGTTGATGGCTTAGGCACTGCTGCAACCATTATGCTGAATAGCAAGGCTGATGGTATCGTGGGAAATGGAACTAGCAGTAGTATTAGCATCTCACCTGATGGTAATAAAGTGCTGTTTATTAGCCAAGCATCCAATTTATTTGGTGGCAATGCTGGATATTTGGTTAAAGATTTAGTGACAGGTGTATTAACTAATATTAATAGTGCAAGTGATGGTACTAGTGGTAATGCTAATGGTTCTTGGGGGAGTCCTCTTTTTTCAGCTGATAGTAGTAAAGTGTTTTTTGTAAGTCAGTCGAGTAATTTGGCAGTAGGTGATACTAATAATACTTATGATATTTTTGTTAAAAATTTAAATACAGGTGCAGCATCTATTGTTAGTGCGGCAGCAGATGGTGCGGTAGGTAATAATGGCGGTAATTATGGGGGTAATCTGAGACCGTTTGCCAACGATACAAGACTCATGTTTATGAGCAATGCCAGCAATTTGGTAGCAGGCGATACCAATGGAACAAATGACCTATTTGTTAAAGACTTAGTGACAGGCAAAGTTACGCTAGTTAACAGTGCTAGTAATGGCGCTGTCGGTAATGGTCTTTATACAGCTGATAATATTAATATAAGTACTCTACAAATATCACCTGATGGCACCAAAGTGCTGTTTGCGAGCGATGCCAGCAATTTTGCAGTAGGTGACACAAACCGCGCTGTCGATTATTTTATCAAAGACCTTGATACGGGCATTACAACTTTAGTTAATAGTGCAGCTGATGGCACGGTGGGTAATAGTTACTATTATCAAAGTGGGCAGTCACCCGTATTTTCTGCCGATGGTAGCAAGGTGCTGTTTGCCAGTTACGCCAGCAATTTGGTGGCGGGTGATGCCAATAATACATGGGACTATTTTGCTAAAGATGTTAATACAGGCGTAGTTACTTATTCTTATACTCAGAGTAATAGCATTTTATCGCCCGATGGCACTAAAATGTTGTTTATGAGTTACGAAAAAAATCTAGTGGCAGGCGACACCAATAATCAACAAGATGTATTTGTCCGTGACTTGACCACAGGTAGTGTTACCTTGGTAAGTGGCGCTGCCGATGGCACGGTGGGTAATAGTTATAGTCATAGTTATAATGGTGCGTTTTCACCTGATGGTAGCAGAGTGCTATTTTATAGTCAGGCGTCAAATTTGTTAGGCGGTAATAATTATAATAATGGCGGCCAAGTAGCCTATATTAAGAATTTGGCTACAGGTGCAGTCACCGTTCTAGATAGTGCCAGTGATGGTACACTAGGTAATAGTGGCAACTATCAATTTTCGACCTTCATTCCCAATACGAATAAAGTTGTGTTTAGTAGTTACTCAAGTAATTTGGTGGCGGGCGATACCAATAATACACCAGATATTTTTGTTAAAGACCTCGAGACAGGCGCAATATCGGCCGTCACCAGTACCGCCAATGGCGTGATAGCGAATAGTCAAGCTCCCGACTATGGCTATGGCTTTAAGCTGTTAGCTAATGGCACCAAAGTATTATTTATGAGCAATGCCAGTAATTTGGTCGCAGGAGACACCAATAATGCCCACGATATTTTTGTTAAAGACCTTGCCACAGGGGCAGTAACAGCTCTCAGTAGTGCCTCCGATGGCACCATGAGTAATGGTGTCTCCTACCTAAATGGTTTATCACCCGATGGCACTAAGGTATTGTTTCAAAGTTACGCCAGTAATTTGGTCGCAGGCGACACCAACAATGCCCCCGATTATTTTGTTAAAGACTTGCTAACAGGCTCACTAACCTTGGTGAATAGTCAGGCCAATGGCACCATAGGCACCGACTATATTGGCACGGCCTCGTTTTTGACCGATAGCCAAATACAATTTACAGGTTATGCTTTAAAACTTAGTGAGGGTGGGCAAAGTAGTAGCCCTAATTATTTTGTTAAAGACCTTAACAGTGGCAAATTAACACTCATTAACAGTGCCTCCGATGGCACCGTTGGCAATAATGATGTTTATAACATTATTAGCTACTCATCAGACAAAAGCCGAGTGCTGTTTAGGAGTAAAGCCAGTAACTTGGTTGCAGGTGATACCAATGGCGTAGAAGATGAATTTGTTAAAGACTTAGTCACAGGTGTGGTTAATTTGGTTAACAGTGCCAGTGACGGTACGGCAGGCGATGCTGGCAGTAGCAGTGCACAGTTTTTTCAAGACGGCAGCAAGGTAATATTTAGCAGTAATGCAAGCAATTTGGTGAGCGGTGACACCAATGGCCAACAAGATGTCTTTGTCAAAGATTTTGAAGCGGGTGGCGGGGGTATTGATACCGTTTTATCAAGTATTTCTTACACCTTACCCACCAATATCGAAAACCTTACTCTAACAGGTACAGCCAACATTAATGGTGTTGGCAACACCCTCAATAACGTGCTTAAAGGCAATAGAGGCAACAATATGCTAGACGGTGGTTTGGGTATTGATACCGCCGTGTATATGAGTACCTTTGCCAACGCCACCGTTAGCCGCATTGATAATCACACCATTAGTGTTAGCAGTGCTTTAGATGGCAACGATACTCTTAGCAATACCGAAATGTTACAGTTCGCTGATACCACACTGAGTGTGGCTGCAATTTTAAGCCCTACGTTTGACCAAGGTGCAGATGGTGGCCAAACCGTTGTATTTGAAGATGATAGTGGCAGTAAAACCCAAGTTCACCGCGATGTAAATGGCAACCTTGACTGGCAGCAAACGGTTAATGCGGACAATAGCCGTAACCAGACAGACTATGACAATAAAAATGAGCATGGTTGGCAAAGTCAAACGCGTTTTATAGATGCAGGAGCTGTGTTACTAAAAATTAGCACCCGCAATGACGATGGGACTCGTGATGATCTAGACCTTAACGCTAAGGGTGTAGAGGTTTGGCAACAGCAAAATCGACATTATGATACCTTAGGTAATGTAGACTATGTGCGTACCAAGAATAACGACGGTACAGAAGACTGGCAAGACCAAGATAATACTGGCAGTCACACATGGGCAACCATCAATAGTCACCAAACCGCAACGGGTCAATTAGATTGGTTACGCCACATTAACGATGACGGCACAGAAGACTGGTTTGACCTTGACCAAGACAACACACAAGCATGGATGCAACAAGTGACCCACAAGAATACTGCGGGTAACGATGCAAAGCGTACCGTGGTTTGGGATAATGGCAAACTTGATGTGATGTTTTTGGATCCAGAAAATAATCAAATATGGCAACAAAACACCCAGCACTTTGACCTATCTTCGGCAACTGTCGCTTATATTGGCAGCGATGTATTGCTAGATGCAGGTATTACTGCCAATCAAGTATGGTTGCGCAAAGAGGGTAATAACCTCGAAGTTTCACAAATTGGCACTAATAACAAAATGTTTATTGCTGACTGGTTTAGTGGCAACGCCAAAGCCAACTTTAGCTTAGATAGTGTCAGCGGTAATTTAATGGCCAACGAAGTCCAAGCCTTAGTAACCGCTATGGCAGCCTTTGCGCCACCTGCACAAGGTCAAACCACATTGCCACAAAATTATCAAAATGCTTTAGGCGTGCAAATTTCGGCTAGTTGGAGTTAAGGTGTAAGTGCTATTGGTATTTGGAACAAGATCCAAGTCAGTTAAAATGGCACCTGTGGTGCGCGCATTCAAGTAGCGTTTTTGTTTTGATGTGCGCGTGTCCAATCCTTGACTCTTGCAGTGTGTACCCCGACAAACTCGGGGTTTATTGTTTTAAAGAGCGAACAAAAACAAGGTTTGAGAATCAATTATCATCCGTGACAAGTTCAACCCTTAGCAATTTAATCCGTTGGCCATCCAATTCCAGCATAGTAAACGTGACGTTCTCAATGGTGACTATTTCGCCCGCTGTTGGCAGCCGTTCTAATTCACTGAGAATTAGTCCTGCTACAGTGATGTAGCCTTCATCCCTCATCAAATGGTCTGTGCCTAGCTCTTGTTCTAATTGATAAAGGTCAGCTCCACCTTTGACCAGCCAGCTTTGTTTGTTTTCCTGAATAATATCGGGCGTTTCATCTTCATCAGGAAACTCACCTGCAATCACTTCGAGAATATCTAAGGGCGTTACCAAGCCTTGCACCGCACCGTATTCATTGGTGACGACGGCTAGGCCACCTTTAGAGTTTCTCAAGACATTCATCAGTTTTAGCACAGGCATACTTTCAGCAACAAAAGTCGGTCGTTGATTGCTCAAAATTTCAGTCACATCAACATCACGATCGAGCGCATCAATTAAATCTTTAGCGCGAACGATACTAAAGACTTTATCCAAACTACCGCGACAAACAGGAAATAAGCTGTGGGGTGTCGCCAGTAATTGTTCACGAATGCGTTCATGGCTATCGTGAATATTAATCCAAGAAATATCGGTTCTTGGCGTCATGATGGTTCTAATCGAACGTTCACTCAAGGTCAGTACGCCACTGATCATATTACGCTCTTCTTCTTTAAACGGCTGAGTATCTTCGTCGATATAACTACCATCATCGTCTAACACGAGGTCTTTTGGTTGGCCGCCCATGAGTTTCAAAATTGCGTCGGCGGTACGCTCGCGCAGTGGGGTAGATGAAGTATGTCGGTGAAAATTTCTGATACGGAACTGGTTTAAGGACTCAATTAAAATCGAGAAGCCAATCGCGGCGTATAAATACCCCTTGGGAATATGGAAACCAAAACCATCAACAATTAGGCTAAAACCAATCATCAACAGAAAGCTCAAACAAAGCACAACCACCGTGGGATGGGCATTGACAAAACGGGTTAACGGCTTGGAAGCAATAACCATAATTATCATGGCAACGACGACAGCAGTCATCATCACATAAATATTATCCACCATGCCAACCGCAGTAATCACCGCATCTAGCGAAAAAACGGCATCTAAAACAACAATTTGTGTGACTACAATCCAAAAACCTGCATAAACCAGACTGGTGTTTTCGGGATGTATTTTGCCTTCCAGTTTCTCGTGTAGTTCCATCACTGCTTTATAAACCAGAAACAGGCCACCAAAAATCAAAATTAAATCTCGACCAGAAAAGTCAAGGCTGCCAACGCTAATCAAAGGCTTGGTTAACGTTACTAACCACGACACAACATTTAACAGGGCTAAACGCATTAATAAGGCGAGCGAAAGGCCAATAATGCGTGCTTTTTCACGTTGATGAGGGGGTAATTTGTTGGCAAGAATGGCAATAAAAACAAGATTGTCGATACCTAGAACCAGTTCTAGGACGATTAAAGTGAACAATCCAATCCAGATTGACGGATCCATTAAAAATTCCATTTCTTGTCTCTTATTATTTTTGTACAAGAAAAAGATAGCGGCAAAGACCAAAACCTACACGGTCGATCTGAACACATGAAAAGTGCCTCGGATAATAAAGAGGCGAGCATTTTAACATAAACAATACGCACGCACCTACCCACGATAAATCTGTTGGCTGAAAAAACAAAATAGCTATTGTCATGGACTATGGCAATAGGTGAGAATGAGTCTCATTTATTTGCATATAACCGTTTTATGCTAGCAACTCTCCTCATGCTCCAAACACGCTACCGCACTGCGTTGGTGTTGGGCGTGCTGTTGCCTGCGTATTTGCTTGTGGTCTGTGGTTTATTTAGTTGGTTGCCTGTCTTGTGGTTTGGTCAACAACATCATCAATTTGAAGCTGATGATAAAGGCGCAACAGTGGAGTGGGTGATTCATCACGGCCACGAACAAAACGCGTCTATTGCGCAGAGCCATGTCGATGACCATTCGTTGACGCTGCCTTGTGCTGATGAAATCAAACAAGGCCTTAGTCCTGTTGAGCAACTCCTGCTACTTGTGCCGTTATTACTGTGGTGTTGGTGCTACTTTGCGTGGCATATCTATCCGCGTTGGTCTCCCGTTTATTTTCCCTCTGTGCCTATTTTGTGTCGTAACTCGCGTATTGCGATGACGCGCACGATTGTTTTACGCCATTAATTTCTTGTTTTAGGACTGATGAAGTTCGCTCTTTAGTCCGCCCTCTATCGTGTAAATCTTTCAGGTGAGTGAGTTGTCCTAATTGGGGGCATTGTCGCGTGCCTGTATCTATCCGAATCGAATACCGCAAGAAACAGAGAGAAAAGATGAAATTACCCCTCAAACAGATAGCTACTGCTATAGGTGTTTTATTATTGGTGATGATTTTAGCCTATGCGTGGCAAAAAACGGGCGATAAGCAAGCTCATCAACACGATGAAGCAGGTGAGCATCATGCAGAAAAAATCACCCCAGAAGTTGAAAAAGGCGTACATGGCGGACGTTTATTTCGTGCCGATAACTTTGCATTAGAGGTCAAAATTTTTGAACAAGGTGTCGAGCCACAATTACGCTTATATGCTTTTGATAATAATAAAGTCATCGCGCCAAAAAGTGTGCAAGCTCAGGTGCTTATCACCCGTTTAGATGCCACTCAGACGCTAAATTTTCGCCCCGAAGCGGATTATTTATTGGGCGATGCCATTGTCTATGAGCCGCATTCCTTTGCCGTACAGGTCAAAGCGAGTTATGCAGGAAAAAATTATGTGTTTGATTGGCAACAAGAAGAAGGGCGTTTAACGCTACCAACAGCTTCTTTGGCTAGTAGTGGTATTGAGTTGCTTCGCGTTCTCCCGCAAACCTTAGCGAATAGTTTGTCCTTACAAGGCGAAGTGCAAATTCGTCCCGAACGAGATGTGGCTGTATTAGCGCGTGTGGCTGGTGTGGTGCTTAGTATCAATAAGCCCTTAGGTGCGACGGTGAAACAAGGAGAAGTCTTGGCGGTGTTAGAAAGTCGAGAATTAGCGACTTTACGCGCCAGTTTATACAGTGCACAACAACGCTTGATACTGGCTCAAGAGCATTTTCATCATCAAGACACCTTGCTGCAACAAAACATGATTCCCGAACATGAGTATGTGACCGCGAAAACCCAACTAGCCGAAGCACAGATTACCGTCACCGAAGCCAAAAGTTTACTCAAAGCGCTAGGCGCAGAAGCAACAGGTGGCACACTTTTAACCGTGCGTGCGCCCATCAATGGCGTGGTGGTGGATAATAAATTAGCGGTTGGTCAGGCCGTTAATACTGACAGTGTATTAGTCCGTGTTGCTGATTTATCGGCGTTAATGGCTGTAGTGAATGTTCCTGAAGCCAACATCAACGCCTTACGTGTCGGGATGAACGCGCAGATAACAGCCCAACAAGGCCAAACGGTTACTCAAGGAAAAATCAGTTATTTAGGCTCAGTATTGGGTGAAGAAACTCGCAGCGCACCAGCCTTTATCTGTCTCAATAATCTGTCTCAACAATGGCGTGTAGGGCAATTAGTGCAAGTTGATATTGTCCAAGACACCGTCACCGTACCGCTGGCAATTCGTGAAGATGCCCTACAAACTTTTCGAGATTGGCAAGTGGTGTTTGTCCGTGTTGGCGAGCAGTTTGAGGTCAGACCATTAGAGCTAGGCCGTCGAGCTAATGGTTATATCGAAGTGTTGAGTGGTTTGCAGCCAAATCAAGTGTATGGCGCAGGCAATTCGTTTTTGCTCAAGGCTGAGTTAGGTAAAGCAGGAGCAGGTCATGACCACTGATAATTTATTTGATCGTGTGGTGCGTTTTTCTATTGAGCAACGCTGGTTGGTGTTGTTGGCATTTATCGCTTTAGCGGCGTTAGGCATTTATAACTATTTGCGTTTGCAGATTGATGCCGTGCCTGACATCACCAATGTCCAAGTACAAATCAACACCGAAGCCCAAGGTTATTCACCGTTGGAAGTGGAAAGCCGTTTAAGCTTTCCGATTGAAACGGTGTTGGCGGGTTTGCCACATCTGCAAGAAACACGCTCGTTATCGCGTTATGGTTTATCACAAGTGACAGTCATTTTTGACGATGGCACAGACATTTATTTTGCGCGTCAATTAGTTAACGAACGCTTGCAAGCTGTGCGTAGCCAGTTGCCTATAGGTTTATCACCCGAATTAGGGCCTATCGCCACAGGTTTGGGCGAGATTTTTATGTACACGGTGGAAAATAAACCAAACGTGCAAAGCAAACTGACACCGACCGAATTACGCACCGTGCAAGATTGGATAGTCAAACCGCAATTACGGCAAGTACAAGGTGTGACGGAGGTCAATACCATTGGCGGTTTTGTTAAGCAATATCTTGTTGCGCCTAAACTCCATGAGTTACAGATGCGCGGTTTGTCGGTGCGTGATGTCATGCAAGCACTGGCTGCCAATAATGGTAACGTCGGCGCGGCCTATATCGAAAAGTCGGGCGAGCAATATCTGGTGCGTTCACCAAATCAAATCACCTCACTCGCAGAAATAGGCCAAATTGCCGTTAAAACAGTAGAAGGCCAAGTGATTCGCCTGAGTGATGTCGCGACCATTAGTTTAGGCCACGAATTACGGACAGGCGCGGCGACCAAAGATGCTCAAGAAGTGGTCTTAGGTACGGTTTTTATGTTGATTGGTGAAAATTCACGCACGGTTTCCACCCGTGTTGCCGAAAAACTAGCAACGATTCAACAGAGTTTGCCTGAAGGAGTGATTGCCAACACCGTCTATGACCGTACTACTTTAGTCGATGCAACCATCAACACTGTCAAAAAAAATCTGCTCGAAGGCGCGTTATTAGTCATTGCCGTGTTGTTTGCTTTTTTAGGCCATTTACGCGCTGCACTCATTACCGCCTTAGTCATTCCCTTAGCGATGTTATTAACCATCACAGGCATGGTCACTAATCGTGTGAGTGCCAATTTAATGAGCTTAGGCGCATTGGATTTTGGCATTATTATTGATGGCTCGGTGGTGATTGTTGAAAGTAGCTTACGAAAATTGGCCGAACGGCAACAACATTTGGGGCGCATTCTCACCCGTAGTGAACGCTTTCATACCGTGTTTGCCGCTTCAAAAGACTCACGCCAAGCCTTAATTTTTGGCCAGTTAATTATTATGGTCGTGTATTTGCCTTTGCTGACGCTCACAGGTGTTGAAGGCAAAATGTTTATCCCGATGGCGTTAACGGTGGTTATGGCGTTAATGGCAGCGATGTTGTTGTCAGTGACTTTTGTCCCTGCGGCGATAGCGATGGTGACGACTGGCACAATTAGCGAAACCGATAACCGTTTGATGAGTCATTTACGCAGCTTTTACCAAACTTTATTAACGTGGGCTTTGAGTCATCGGGTGCTGGTATTGGGCGGCGCAAGTGGCTTATTAGTGTTCTGTTTGTTATTGGCAACGCGTTTAGGCTCGGAATTTATTCCCTCTTTAGATGAAGGCGATGTCGCCTTACACGCGCTCCGTATCCCCGGAACTTCACTGACCCAAGCAATACAAATGCAATATGCCCTCGAAGCAGAAATCAAAAAACTGCCCGAAGTACAAACTATCTTTGCCAAACTCGGTACGGCTGAAATAGCTACCGACCCCATGCCGCCGAGCGTCGCCGATAACTTTGTCATGCTTAAAGCGCGTAGTGATTGGCCAAACCCAGACAAAAGCAAAGCCGACGTTGTTGCTGATATTCAAGCGGCGGCAGAACGTGTGATTGGTAATAATTACGAATATACCCAACCGATTCAAATGCGCTTTAATGAATTGATTTCAGGTGTCCGTTCGGATGTTGCGGTGAAAGTGTTTGGTGATGATATGGCGCAATTACTCGAAACAGGCGAAGAAATTGCCAAAGTTTTAAGCAAGGTGACAGGTGCAGCTGATGTCAAAGTCGAACAAGTGACAGGTTTGCCGATGCTAACATTACAACCAAAAAAAGAAGTGATAGCCCGTTATGGCCTCGCGGTTGCCGATGTGCAAGCGGTGATCACAGGCTTAATTGCAGGTGAAAAAGCAGGTGAAGTGTTTGAAGGCGATAAACGTTTTGAATTGATTGTGCGTTTACCCGAACAATTACGCCAAGATATTGAAGTTTTAAAACGTATCCCTGTACCTTTACCAAATAACAGCCAAGCCACTATTCCTTTAACGGAGTTAGTCGATTTTCAAATCAGTACAGGGCCAAATCAAGTGTCGCGCGAAAATGGCAAACGGCGAGTGGTTGTTACTGCCAATGTTCGTGGTCGAGATATTGGTTCTTTTGTTAATGATGCTCAACAACAAATCAGTACGCAACTGACTGTTCCTACAGGTTATTGGCTGGGTTGGGGCGGCACATTTGAGCAGTTACAGTCAGCACAACAACGCTTAATGATTGTCATTCCTGTGGCATTGTTGCTGATTCTGATTTTGTTATATGCCAGTTTGGGCAGCGTTTTAGATGGATTGCTCGTGTTTACAGGCGTGCCATTGGCATTAACTGGCGGCATAGTGGCGTTGGCATTGCGTGATATTCCGTTGTCTATTTCCGCAGGGGTAGGATTTATTGCATTGTCCGGTGTCGCGGTACTCAACGGTTTAGTGATGTTAAGTGCTATTCGGCACCTTCGTGACAATGGTATGGACTTATTGCAAGCCGTACAACAAGGCGCAGTCAATCGTTTACGCCCCGTGTTAATGACGGCGTTGGTCGCGGCTTTGGGCTTTATTCCAATGGCGGTGAATGTGGGTATTGGTGCTGAAGTACAACGGCCATTAGCCACAGTAGTCATTGGTGGCATTATTTCCGCGACCTTGTTGACGTTGATGGTATTGCCGACTTTGTATTATTGGCTGCATCGGCGTTTAGAAGTGTAAATATGGACTCAGAGGCGGTTGATGCTTGATTAAATCAACCCTTCGACTCTGCTCAGGGAGCATTTACGCTCGTTGAGCAGAGTTGTGATGACTGAGCGAAGTCGAAGCCTTTTTGTCAGTGAAAATCTCCCACAACATCCACAAGTTACGCTACAATTATTTGTTTATACCGTCGTAGCTTGGGTTGTCACCCAACGCTTGCTGAGTAACGCTTTATGCTGTTAATGATTGATAATTATGACTCGTTTACCTATAACATCGTCCAGTATTTAGGTGAATTAGGTCAAGATGTGCGCGTTTTTCGTAACGACGAAATTACCTTAGCTGAAATAGAAGCCCTCAATCCGCAACATATTGTTATTTCACCTGGCCCTTGCTCTCCCAATGAAGCAGGTGTATCAATGGCGGTGATTCAACATTTTGCAGGAAAAATTCCTGTATTGGGCGTGTGTTTAGGTCATCAAAGTATCGGCCAAGTGTTTGGTGGTGACGTGATTCGCGCACGCCAAGTGATGCACGGTAAAACATCACCTATTCATCATAAAAATCAGGGCGTATTTCGCGGCTTAAATAATCCTTTAACCGCCACTCGTTATCATTCCTTAATTATTGATAAAAACACCTTACCCGATTGTTTGGAAATTACTGCATGGACAGAATTAGAAGACGGCTCGTTAGATGAAATTATGGGTGTGCGTCATAAAACTTTAGCCGTAGAAGGGGTACAGTTTCATCCTGAGTCAATCTTGACGGAACAAGGTCATGATTTATTAAAGAATTTTTTAGAGGCTTAATCAATATGGATATTAAATCAGCCCTAGCCAAAGTTATCGCGCACCAAGATTTAAGCCTTGCCGAAATGCAAGCCGTTATGCGGTCTATCATGACGGGTGATTGTACGCCCGTGCAAATTGCAGGTTTTTTAGTTGCTTTACGCATGAAAGGCGAGTCTTTAGACGAGATTGAAGGCGCGGTGCGCGTCATGCGTGAACTGTGTACGCCTGTTGTGTTATCCACCTTAAAAAATACCGTTGATATTGTTGGTACGGGTGGCGATGGTGCAAATTTATTTAATGTTTCTACGGCTTCGTCTTTTGTTGTTGCTGCCGCAGGAGCGACCGTTGCCAAACACGGTAATCGCGCTGTTTCCTCTAAAAGTGGTAGTGCTGATGTTTTAGAAGCCGCAGGCATTAATTTACAATTAACCGCAGAACAAACAGCCCGTGCGATTGAAAGCATTGGTGTCGGTTTTATGTTTGCGGTTAATCATCATACCGCAATGCGTCATGCGATTGCACCGCGCCGTGAGTTAGGAATCCGTACATTATTTAATGTTTTAGGACCATTAACCAATCCAGCGGGTGTTAAACGACAAGTATTAGGCGTTTATGCACAGGAGTGGTGTCGTCCGTTGGCTGAGGTTTTAGGCCGTTTAGGTAGCGAGCATGTCTTAGTGGTTCATGCTCAAGATGGCTTGGATGAATTGAGTTTAGCGAGTGCAAGCCATGTTGCGGAGCTAAAAAATGGCCAAGTGCATGAATATTTACTGAATCCCGAAGATGTTGGCTTAAAAACGCAATCATTAGACGGCTTAATCGTGGATAATGTGGCAGAGTCACTGGCGTTGCTAAAAGATGCTTTGGGTCAACGCACCACATCCGCAGGGATGAAAGCTGCTGATATGATTGCTTATAATGCAGGCGCAGCGTTGTATGTCGCAGGCACTGTCGCTACGATTAAGCAGGGTGTCGCAATGGCGGAAGATGCCATTCACAGTGGTTTAGCCTTGGAAAAGTTGATCGCTTTGCGTGATTTTAGTCGGACTTTTATCTCTGCTTCTGCCTAATTACTAGATTATTATTATGACTCCACATATTTTAGGAACAATTCTGCAACGTAAAGCAGAAGAAGTTGAAATACGACAACGGCAGATTTCATTTGCTTCTCAAGAGGCGCGTGCGCGTACAGCGATGCCTGTCCGTGGCTTTTATAACGCACTTAAACGTCGTGTTGACAAAGGTGAGCCTGCGGTTATTGCAGAAATCAAAAAGGCATCTCCCTCGAAGGGGCTGCTACGTGAAACCTTTATCCCTGCTGATATTGCTCGTAGTTACGAAAAAGCGGGTGCGGCCTGTTTATCGGTATTAACGGATGTCGATTTTTTTCAAGGTGCAGATAGCTATCTACAGGCGGCACGTTTTTCTTGCACCTTGCCTGTCTTACGTAAAGATTTTATTGTTGATCCGTATCAAATTGTTGAGTCGCGTGCGATTGGTGCAGATGCGGTATTGTTGATTGTTAGCGCATTAACCGATAGCCAGCTTGCGGATTATTATGCTCTGGCTACTGAGTTAAGTTTGGATGTGTTGGTTGAAGTACACAGTCAAAGTGAGTTAGATCGTGCATTAAAACTGCCTGTACCCATGATCGGCATTAACAACCGTAATTTAAAGACCTTTCAAGTCAGTTTGAATACGACCTTGGCGTTAATGCGCTCTGTGCCTAAAGACCGCATGATTGTCACCGAAAGTGGGATTTTACATCCTGCTGACGTGACCTTAATGCAAGCGAACGGTATTAATGCCTTTTTGGTTGGAGAGGCATTTATGCGCGCTCCCGAACCTGGTGATGCCTTAAAAGAGTTATTCTTTCCTGTACGTCGTGTTAGCGGGTACCAAAAATAACCATTGTTTTGCCTTTAACGCCAATAAGTCCTTGGTCTTCCAAGGACTTTAATACCCGTCCGACCATCTCGCGTGAACAACCAACAATCCGACCAATTTCTTGACGGGTAACGCGAATTTGCATGCCATCAGGATGGGTCATCGCATCAGGTTGCTTCGATAAATCTAATAAACAACGCGCAACACGACCTGTTACATCCAAAAAGGCAAGGTCACTGACTTTACGAGTGGTTGCCCGTAAACGACCTGCCATTTGTGCGGACAACGCAAACATCAAGCCTGCATCTTGGCGAGCCATTTCTTTAAACTTACGATAACCTATTTCTGCAATTTCACAGGTGGTTTTCGCTCGAATCCATGCACTACGTATGGGCTTCTCTTCAAATAAGCCCATTTCACCAAAAAAGTCACCAGCGTTAAGATAAGCCACAACCATCTCGCGGCCTTCACTGTCCTCAATCACCACGGACACTGAGCCTTTGACAATAAAAAATAACGAATCAGACGCATCACCCGCATGAACAATCGCCGCACGTGCAGGGTATTGACGAATATGACACTGTTCTAAAAAAGGCTGTAAATGGGGTATGCGATCAAGAGCAGGTATAATAGCCATAAGAATGTCCTAATCAGTTAGACTTATATTTATTGTCATATAATAAGTCGAATAATTTACAAAGACAGGGAAATTTGTAGCAAAATTGCGAAATAGTTCCCAATAAACACTGGACTTCCGCAAACTCTACGGCAGTTTACGTTTTTTGACGATACGGCATAGTGACAAAGCGTAGAAAATTGTTAGTGGAGTAATAGTACGTCCACATTCTAAATGCTTTTATTAAAGGTGAAATTGACGATGCAAGCAAGTGTTCAGTGGGTTAAAGATGTGTCTTTTGTGGCCGAGTCGGGTAGTGGTCATGCGGTGGTGTTAGATGGTGCGCCAGAATATGGTGGCCGTAATATTGGCGCGCGGCCAATGGAGTTATTGCTCATGGGCTTGGGTGGCTGTGCCTCTTTTGATGTGGTCACCATCTTGAAAAAAGCACGTCAACAAATTACCGATGTGCGTGCAGAGCTGAGTGCGGAGCGAGCAGAAACGATTCCAGCCGTATTTACTAAAATACATTTGCACTTTGTGATTACTGGTAAAGACTTAAAAGAAAATCAGGTTAAAAAAGCGGTTGAATTATCGGCTGAAAAATATTGTTCTGCTTCAGCGATGTTGAGTGCTGGTGGTGTTGTCATTACCCATGATTATGAAATGATTGAAGGCTGATTTGATGTAGGGGCGAATTTATTCGCCCATGACTGGTTTTAGGCGAATAAATTCGCCTCTACGTTGATGGTTTTTTCTTTCGTACATACAGTGTTTTTAACACACGAGCGACGACTAAACCATCCTCGCCTAAAACTTCAATAGGATATTCAGGTAAAACGGCTTTGCCACTTTCAGCGGCTACACGCACGCGCTCAATCTCACTCTGCGTTAAACGAAAGTGCGCTTTGACTGTCCCACGACCGGGCGCAATAAAATCAATATGTGCCGCTTTATCCCACACAATATAATCTTTGCCGAGGTTTTCCATGAGCATCACCATAAAAAACGGGTCAGTCATGGCATATAAACTACCGCCAAAGTGTGTGCCAACATAATTTTTATTGCCTCGATACAGAGGCATTCGGACATCAATGGCTAAAAAGTCATCGCTAATATGCTCGACGCGAATACCTGCACCTAAAAAGGGCAAATAAGTGTTGAGGAAAAAGTGTAGTTTGCGTGTTTTTGTTAACAAAGAATCAAACATAAAAGCTCGTTTTCGTCATCACTTTAGAAATGAAGCCCATTAAGTGCTTAATTGGTGGCGGTAATTCCGCGCCACCCGCATCTTGAGCTTGTTGGCGATGTTGATCTTCATCTTGGTGCATTTGCGTCAAAATGGCATGTGTGCGTTCGTCGTTAATGGGAATACGCTGTAAATGTTCCTCTAAATGGGCGCAGACTTGTTTTTCGGTTTCCACGACAAAACCTAAACTCCATTTGTCGCCCGCAATGCCAGCCGCCGCGCCGATACCAAACGATAGGCCGTACCATAATGGATTAAGTAAACTCGGTTGGCTATTGAGTTCTTCTAGTCGATCTTCGCACCATGCTAAATGATCTTGCTCTTCTAAAGCGGCATGTTGCATTTCTTCACGTACCGTGGGGAGTTTCGCCGTGAGTGCTTGGCCATGATATAACGCTTGAGCGCACACTTCGCCACTGTGATTAACACGCATTAAACCTGCTACTTCTGTTTGTTGCTCGCTGGTCAGTGCGAGGGATGGCAGGATGTTGGCAGGATTAGGACGCAATGCGCTGGTAGCACTAGGCGTTAAGGTGCGCAACACTTGGTCAGCATGATTAATCAGTTTATCGGCTAGGGTGTAATGTCTCATCGGTTGGTTTCCATTAGCACAAATGACATAACAATGTCTTTAGAAGAGGGCAAGTTGTCTTTCATCAGGCCACTTTCAGCCCGGTGGCCAACTCAAACGGCGACCCGCTAACAAATGCAAGTGAATGTGATAAACACTTTGGCCGCCATCGGCATTACAGTTCATGACGACACGATAACCCGACTCAGCGACACCTAACTCTTTTGCAACGTGTGCAGCGGTGGTGACTAACTCACCCAAAATAGCTCCTTCGGTCATAGGCACATCATTTAAGGTCGTGTAGTGCATTTTAGGAATAATTAAGACATGGACAGGTGCTTGAGGAAATAAATCATGAAAAGCAATCACGCGCTCATTCTCAAAGGCAATTTTAGCATTGATTGCTTTGTTGGCAATTTTACAAAATAGGCAGTCCATCGTTAGATCCTAATCGTTTGAAAAATAATAGGATAAGTTACCTCTTCAATACGTTGTTCACAATAGCTATTTTTGCGCCATTTTGGTTCACTTATTTAGATTTTGTCCTTCTTTGGTGCGTATGTAGTAGTGGTATAAGCGGAGGGATGCTGTATTTTCGTGATATTTTGCCTTGTGATAAAGGTGGCATAATAATTGCTTTTGCAGCCAACAGCGTTATCTTCTGTGCGTTGTGACTTGAGCATCGACATTAATCTGCTAAACTGCCTGTGCTTTTTAGTGGTGCATTGGAAATAAGGCCATTTAGATAACAGTTTTGTTGTTTATCGGTGTTTTTTCGTGAGTTGGCGCGCTAAAGATAAGTAGAATCACTGTCAGAGAAAAATCCCCCGTCCAGTGACGAGAGCATTTAGCGGTGTAAACCGTTGTGATGAATATTTAGATTGCTGGTAATTTTTGGAGCAGATGTAAATGACCAATAAAGTCCTAGAACTGATTAAACAAAATGAAGCCAAATGGGTTGATTTGCGCTTTACAGATATTCGCGGTAAAGAACAGCACGTTTCTTTCCCTTCTTACACCGTGAGTGAAGATACATTTGTGCAAGGCAAAATGTTCGATGGTTCTTCCTTAGCGGGTTGGAAAGGCATTGAAGCCTCTGACATGATTTTGATGCCAGACCCAGAATCAGCATTTATGGACCCGTTCTTTGATGAAGCCACAGTGGTTGTGACCTGTGACATCATTGAGCCATCGACGATGCAAGGTTATGAGCGTGACCCACGTTCTATCGCTCGTCGTGCAGAAGAGTACTTAAAAGCCACAGGTATTGCTGATACTGCTTATTTTGGTCCAGAACCAGAATTCTTCATTTTTGACGAAGTGAAGTGGGATATCGACATGAGCGGTGCTCGTCATACTATTTATGCCGAAGAAGCTGCTTGGTCAACCAACAAAGACTACGAAGGCGGCAATACTGGCCATCGTCCACGCGTCAAAGGCGGTTACTTCCCTGTTCCTCCAATCGATTCCGCTCAAGATTTGCGTGTTGCGATGTGTAACGCCATTGAAGCCATGATTGGCGAAGGCAAAATCGAAGTTCACCATCACGAAGTGGCTTCTTGCCAAAGTGAAATCGGTGTAGCGTTTAATACCTTAGTTCGTAAAGCTGACGAATTACAAATTTTCAAATACGCTGTACACAACGTAGCTCATGCCTTTGGCAAAACAGCAACCTTTATGCCTAAGCCATTAGTAGGTGATAACGGTTCTGGTATGCACGTTCACCAATCGTTAAGCAAAGATGGCAAAAACTTGTTCTCTGGCGACCTCTACGGTGGTTTGTCTGAAACAGCATTGTTCTACATCGGTGGTATTATCAAACACGCGCGTGCGTTGAATGCGATTACTAACCCGTTGACGAACTCTTACAAGCGTTTAGTTCCGCATTATGAAGCGCCGATTAAATTGGCTTACTCTGCGCGTAACCGTTCTGCGTCGATTCGTATTCCTTACGTCAGCAGCCCTAAAGCTGTGCGTATCGAAACACGTTTCCCAGATCCAGGTGCAAACCCATACTTATGTTTTGCTGCCTTGATGATGGCTGGTTTGGACGGTATCAAAAACAAAATCCATCCTGGTGATGCAGCTGATAAAAACTTGTACGATTTGCCGCCAGAAGAAGACGCGTTGATTCCAACCGTAGCTGAAAGCTTAGATCAAGCATTGAGCTGCTTAAAAGAAGACCATGCGTTCTTGTTGGAAGGCGGCGTATTCACTAAAGAGTTTATCGATGCTTATATTGACTTGAAAATGGAAGAAGTTCGTCGTCTAAACACGACTGTTCATCCAGTTGAATTTGATATGTACTACAGCGTTTAATCATTAAGTTGATTGTTCTGCTATAGTTAGTTCACTTCGGTGACAAAAAGGCTCATGTAAATGAGCCTTTTTTGTTTCTATAATGCTTAAAATAAATAGATTAAGTTGAGGTGTATGATGCGTTATCTGCCCATTGTTTTGTTATGTGCGGTGGGATTGGCACAGGCAGGAATTTATAAAACCTATGATAAAAATGGCAATGTTATTTTTTCTGATGCACCGAGTACGGACGCTCAAGAAGTTGAAGATAAGCCTGTTGCGACGATTCCTGCCTTGCCAAGAGCAGTTATTGATAAAAAAATACAACCGATTGCCAATAATAAAGCAGCCACTGAACCCACATCGTATAAAGTAACCGTCGCAAATATTAAAGCGAGTGACACGCTGCATAAAACAGATGCGGCTTTAATAGCAACCATTCAACTTGAACCACAATTATGGAAGGAACATCATTTAATTGTATTGTTAGATGGTAAACAAATAGGGCAAGATAACTTTTCACCCAAGATTGACCCAGCAACCCTAGAACGTGGCCAACATCGTTTAGAAATTAATGTACTGAGTAAAAATAAAAAGAGTGTTGCTACCGAGGTCATAGACTTTTTTATTCAGCAACCCAGTGCGATCAAAAAGAAGTAGCTCATGATGGACTGTGCATCCCCACAATTACAACAACACATCCATCGTCAGTTTCAAGTCTGTGCTGACGCATTTGCCCAAGCCAATTTACTGGCCGAATGGCAAACGCTCCAGCAAGCCATTAGCCCTCAACTGACTCAATTAGTGATGAGTAGTGACTATGCCATTAAAACCTTGTGTCAATTTCCTCACGTATTTTGGCAAATGTTTGAACGCGGTGAACTAACACAAGCTCAACCACGGCCGTATTATCGTGAAAAATTAAGCCATGTGTTGGCGGATAAAACAACGGATTTTTTATGGATGCAAGCCATTCGCCAATACCGTCAACAGGCGATGTTGCGTTGGGTGTATCGTGATGTCAACGGCTTATGTTCATTAGAAGAATTGACCGATGAGTTGTCCGCTTTTGCCGAGGCGAGTATTGATGCGGCGATTGCTTATGCACAAGTGCCGCTGATTGCACGTCATGGTCAAGCCATAGGCGAAGAGTCGCAACAACCACAGCAAATGGTTGTCATTGGTATGGGAAAGTTTGGTGCACAAGAACTGAATTTATCGTCGGATATTGATTTGATTTTTAGTTATCCCGAAGCAGGCGAAACAACAGGCCGTGCGGTGATTAGCAATCAAGAATTTTTTATTAAACTGGGTCAAAGCATTATTCGCTTGTTAGATCAACAGACGGCGGATGGTTTCGTTTTTCGCATAGACATGCGCCTACGGCCTTGGGGCGATGGTAGTGCGTTAGCATTGTCGTTTAATGCGATGGAGCGTTATTACGAGCAACATGGCCGTGAATGGGAGCGTTATGCCTTTATCAAAGCACGAGCCGTTGCGGGTCATTTGGCGCATGGCGATGAGTTGCTGACGACGCTGAAGCCTTTCGTTTATCGCCGCTATATTGATTACAGTGCATTTGCTGCCTTGCGAGAAATGAAGGCAATGATTGAGCGCGAAGTGCGCCGTAAAGGCATGAACGATAATATTAAGCTGGGTTCGGGGGGCATTCGCGATGTCGAATTTATCGCCCAAGCCTTCCAATTGATTCGTGGTGGTGTACACAAATCTCTGCAGAAGCGGCCATTGATTCCTGTATTACACGTTTTGGTTGAGTTGCAATTATTGCCCGCACAAGTTGCCGAGGATTTAAGCCACGCTTATCGTTTTTTACGAATGGTCGAACATCGTATTCAAGCGTATAACGATCAACAAACACAAATGCTGCCCGTAGATGAATTTGTGCGTTTACGTTTAGCCGTCAGTTTGGGCTTTAGCGATTGGGACGCGTTTTATCATACGTTAAATTATCATCGCGAAAAAATCTGTCATCAGTTTCAGCATGTCATCGTTGCTCGTAGTGAAGCAAAAACAGCAACGACGCAGAGTGAATGTGCACGTTTATTATGGCTTGATGGCGCAGAAGAACCGCTTTCTGCTCTCAAAAGTATTGGTTTTAGCGATGTTGAAAGCACTCTGCAACGATTACAGCAATTGCGTAGCAGTCGGGCATTAAAAACCCTGCCGCAGCTGAGTCGTGTCCGTCTTGACCTGTTTATGCCGTTATTTATTGAAACAGTGGGGCAACATCCACAAGCCGATTTAGCCTTTAGCCGTTGTTTGCCATTAATAGAATCGGTATTACGTCGAACGGCTTATTTAGTGATGTTGTTGGAAAATCTGTCCGCGTTACAGCGTTTAATTATGTTGTGTGCCGCAAGCCCGTGGATTGCCGAAGAATTAGCCCGTTATCCCGTGTTGTTAGATGAGTTGTTAAACGCCGATACTTTGTTTGCGCCACCGCAAAAAACACAATTACTCTCTGAGTTGCGCCAACAACTGTTACGTATTCCGCAAGAAGACATTGAAGAGCAAATGCGCGTGTTGCGTATCTTCAAGAAAAGCCATGTCTTGCGTATTGCAGCGTCTGATTTGCAAGGCACATTGCCGTTAATGAAGGTGAGTGATTATTTGTCGTGGGTTGCTGAGTCCGTTTTGGAATCGGTTTTTGCCTTGGCATGGCAGCATCTTACTGCTAAATATGGCTACCCTAAACGTTTAGATGGCTCGGTGGCGACAGGTGATTTTATCATCCTAGGTTACGGCAAGTTAGGTGGTATTGAGCTGGGTTATAGCTCCGACTTAGATTTAGTTTTTATCCACGATACGGATAGCAGCGCGGATACAGATGGGCAAAAAGTGATTACAGGTGGCGAGTTTTATGCTCGTTTAGCGCAAAAAATGATTAGTTTACTGACCACAGCAACGGCAGCAGGACAACTATACGAAGTCGATATGCGCCTACGGCCATCAGGTAATGCCGGTGCACTGGTCAGTAGCGTTAAAGCGTTCACCGATTATCAGCAAACGCAAGCATGGACATGGGAGCATCAAGCCTTAGTGCGTGCGCGCGTGGTGGCGGGGGATCAGGACTTAGCGCAGACCTTTGCAGCGATTAGGCAGACGATTTTGGCGCAACCACGAGAGGTCTTGGCTCTGCAAGCTGAGGTCTTATCGATGCGGCAAAAAATGCGCGATCATTTGTCGAGTCAGGCTAAACATAAAAATAGCGCGATTTTTGATATAAAACACGATGCTGGGGGTATTGTTGACATCGAATTTATGGTGCAATACGGGGTTCTAGCGTGGGCGAGTGACTACCCCGAACTGACCCGCTATCCCGACAATGTGCGTATTTTGGACGGCTTTGCCGCCTGTGGCAAATTAAGCCTTGAGCAAGTGGATGCTCTGAAAGCGGCTTATCTAGAATATCGTGCCCGCAGTCATCGTTTGGCCTTAGCGCAACAACCCGCGCAAGTGCCTGATACGGAATTTATTGCCACGCGAACATTGGTACAGCAATGTTGGCAAGCGTTTATAAGCCCTCACCCCAACCCTCTCCCTCAGGGAGAGGGAGTAAAGTCCTCTCTCCCTGAGGGAGAGAGCTAGAGTGAGGGTAAAAGTTACCTAATGTTTTGGAGAAAGTGCTGTGATCAGTATGGCAGATCGTGATGGTTTGATTTGGTTTGATGGAGAAATGGTTGACTGGCGTGAAGCAAAAATCCACGTCTTAACACACACATTGCACTACGGTATGGGCGTGTTTGAAGGGGTTCGTGCCTATGAAACAGCAGAAGGCACTGCAATTTTTCGCTTGAAAGAACATACGCAACGTTTGTTAAATTCGGCCAAAATTTTTCAAATGAACGTGCCTTTCGATTTAGAAACACTCATGGATGCTCAACGCGCAGTCGTTCGTGAAAACAATCTCGCCTCAGGTTATTTGCGTCCCATTATCTGGATTGGTTCAGAAAAAATGGGTATTGCTGCCAAAAACAATAAAATCCACGTCGCTATTGCAGCATGGCCGTGGGGTGCGTATTTGGGCGAAGATGGCATGACCAAAGGAATTCGCGTGAAGACCTCGTCGTTTACCCATCATCAACCGAACATTACCATGTGTAAAGCCAAAGCGGTGGGTAACTATCCTGTCTCTATTTTGGCGCATCAAGAAGTGGCCACTAATGGCTATGATGAAGCAATGTTATTAGACCCACACGGTTTTGTCTGCCAAGGCGCGGGTGAAAATGTGTTTTTGGTGAAAAATGGCGAGCTACATACTCCAGAATTGGGCGGCGGTGGTTTAGATGGTATTACCCGTCAAACCGTCATTAAGTTTGCCAAAGATTTGGGCATTCCTGTGTTTGAGCGACGCATTACTCGCGACGAGTTCTACATTGCCGACGAAGCCTTTTTTACAGGTACAGCTGCGGAAGTCACCCCTATTCGTGAGTATGATGATCGTCCTATTGGTACGGGTGTCCGTGGTGAGATGACGGCCAAATTACAGCAGTTGTTTTTTGACACGGTGAATGGCAAAAATTCCACCTATAAAGATTGGTTGACCTTCGTTAACTAACATATCAATTGTTTTTGTTTTTAGATTGTTTCTGTCTGTAGGGGCGAATTTATTCGCCCAAGAAACCGTATCATAGCCCGTATTTCATACGAGTTTATGTCTCCTATATTGCAGCTACCTTGTTAGATGCCAATTATGCCCCTGACTTCATCCCCCCAATCGCCCTTAATTATTTGGCAATTTGTTGATGGCAAATCAGGTCATGAGCAACAAAGCTTAGGCTTAACGCAGGCGCTTGCCCGTTATCTTCCTGTGCAAACCATTAACATTGATATTCGGCAACATCCTATTGGTGTGATGGATTTCATTCTCAAACGTTTGCCACTTGACTATCCTTTGCCGCAGTATATTGTCGGTGCTGGTCATCGTACGCATTTAGCCTTGCTAACCGCAAAACGAGTGACAAAAGCGAAATCGATCGTGTTGATGAAGCCTTCTTTACCCGTCTCATGGTTTGATTATGCCCTGATTCCCGAGCACGATAGCCCAACACCCCGCGCTAACGTGTTGGCAACCCGAGGTGTACTAAATGCCATTCAACCAAGTACACAGCTAAATCCTAAAAAAGGCGTTATGCTGTTGGGAGGAGCATCGAAGCGACACGGTTGGGATGACAAGTTATTAGTCACCCAAATGAAAGCCGTACTCGCCGCAACACCAGAAATGACATGGCAAATCAGTACCTCGCGGCGGACACCTGAACATATTTTATTGGAAATTCGTCATATTGCGACACATGCAAAAGTATGGTCAGCTAATGAAACGCCTCAAGGTTGGGTGGCGGCGCAGTTACAAGAAGCGGGACAAGTATGGGTCACCGAAGATAGTATTTCAATGTTGTACGAAGCACTTACCGCGGGTGCGCAAGTCGGTGTCTTAGCAGTACCACGTTTACAAACGGATAGAATTACCGCTGCAATTGATGAGTTAATCAAACAGCAATGTTTAACTCCGTTTACACAATGGCAAGAACAACAGCAACTTGCACCTGCACATCATTTTTGTGAAGCTGATAGAGCTGCTCGTTGGTTATTGGAGCAAGAAGGATTATGGACAAGCGATTAAGAATCGTCCACATCATGACCGCAACGGGTGGTGTCATGGGTGAAGCAGAGAGACATACCTTTGACTTATGTTCAGCCCTTGCCGAAAAGCACGAAGTCCATTTATTAGCCGATAAGCCTTATATGGCGACTTGTCCAAAAAACGTTATTTTTCATGCCATTGATTTTAGGCAAAGCCAATGGAATCCGTGGTTGTATTGGCAAATAGCCCAACTTATTAATCATCTTCAGCCCCAGCTTATTCATGCACAGTCGGCAAGGGCTGCTTATTTAGTCAGTAAGATGAAGTGGTTTTTTCAACATGTCATTTTTGTTGCTACCACACACCGACTTAAAACGAATCATGAAGCCTACGCATTGATGGATGGTGTCATTGCTACCAACACGTCGTTGGTGACAGACCTATCAGATGAAAAAGTACGTGTTATTTATCATGGCTCAAAACCACCTTTCGCACTAACACCCCATGAAAAAAAAGGAATTAAGTTAAGGCTATTGGCAGGGCGAGAACAGCCGTTAATTATGACTGTGGGGCATTTTTTATCAAGCGAGGGACTTGATGTATTGCTTCGTGCTTGTGTCGATGTCGATGCGAAATTGCTGATTGTTGGCGATGGCGTTGAGCGTAAACGTTTAGAAAAACTGACGAAAATACTGAAACTAGAACAGCAAGTGCAATGGTTGGGGCAGCGTAAAGATATTGGACAGTTATTGCAGTCGGTGGATTTATGTGTCATTTCGTCGATGAATGACGAATTCCCATCAATCATGACAGACGCTTTGCAAGTGGGTTGTCCTGTCATTGCAACGGATACGGGGGGAGTGAAAGATTGGTTATCTGAGGGGTTGTTATGTCCTGCAAATAATGTCGAAGCCTTGCATAGTTTACTCTGTGATACACTACGTCGTTTACCACTCTTGCGTAAAAATTATTTGCCGATATTCTTGCGTGCACAACAAGAATTAACGCTTGCGACGATGACGCAACGCACCCAAGATTTCTATTTAGCCTTACTGGAACAACGTCGATGACTGCCAAACCTCAACAAGCAATCGCACCATCACAGCCGTGGTTATTAGCACTGGCGTTAAGTTTGCCCGTTATTTTATTACCAAACGCACATTTATTCTCCTTGTCTTTTGGTGTGTTGGCAATCTTGGGCGTGTTTATGTTGATTGGTTTGTTACGTCATCGCAACACGTACAATGGTGACGATAAAGCCTTACAGGTATTGCCACGCTGTTTCTTGTTTATTTGGTTGCCCATGTTGATTTCATGTATAGATGCGAGTGCTGCTGAGCAAGCACTAAAAGCAACGGGTTTATATTTTAGTTATGGTTTCGCGGCATTAGCGGTGGCGGTTTTATTGCGTGCACAAGCGGCCTTTAAGCAAGTGGCTATTTTACTCAGTATCGTTATTTGCATTTGGGCATTTAATGGTGTGGCACAGGTGGCTCTGGGTATTGATATGTTGAATAAACCACTGGTTGACCCTGATGGGTATGCAAATTCGTTTTTTGCCACTAGCCAACAATACGGATTTTACCTCGGTGCATTAGCGGCGATTCCGCTTTATACCTTGTATCTCATGGGGGCAAATCGTTTAAGTCATTTATTAGTGACTATTCTGTTGATTGTTGCCGTATTTTTTGGCCGAGCGCGTTCAGGTTGGATTATGTTTGCTGTGGCATTGTTGCCTTATTTTTATTTACTTTATATCAAGCCTGCCAAGCGTAAAATTATTCCTATTGTGATAGTTCCTGTTTTTTTTGGCAGTATTGCGATGGCTGTTATGTCATTGAGCTCTCTGGTACAGCAACAAGTGACTCTGACGAAAAGCGTGTTTGCCAATAATTATGAGCAAAGAGACCCGTTGGCTCGTGACTATGTTGAATTGTGGAACGACACCATCGAAATTGCCGAGCAACATTGGGTGAATGGTGTGGGTGTCGATAATTTCTTGCCTGCTTTTATGCCATATTTAGCGCCTAATGCACCTGTTCCTACACATATTGATGTCTCTCATCCTCACCAAGTTTGGTTGGAAATTGCCGTCAGCACAGGCGTGATTGGACTGTTAGGCTTGTTGCTAGCGTACGCGGCTATGTGGCGTTTATGGTGTTCGGCTACGCCCGCGCAGCAGAAGTTGGCATTGCCCATGCTGATGCCATTATTGGTGTTATGGTGGCCAGTCAATGCGAGTCATGCGTTTTACAGTGCGCCATTAGCGGCATTAAGTTTGTTTTTTTTAGCCTTTAGTGTTGCTGCATTAACGTATCGTGGTGATGTGAAATGAGTCTAGGCTTTGTCCTAGTGATAATAGTCAGTGTGCTGGTGGTGCTGGCAATCGCAAATCGTTATCAGCTATGGCGACTTCCTAAACCGAATAGTTGGCCTCGACTATTGATGTATCATAGTATCGCCAATGAAGCGGCAACGGGCATGAACACGCCTCCTGAGAAGTTTGATGCACAATTGGCGTGGCTAAAAAAGCAGGGCTATGTCTTTTGCACGGTGAGTGAACTGCTAACTACATCAAAACCAAAAGCGATTGCGATTACTTTTGATGATGGCTTTGCGAATAATTATCATCATGCCTTTCCTCTGCTAAAAAAATATCAGGCCAAAGCAACGATTTATCTTGCGCCTGAGATTGCCGCGATCGACAAACTGACGACAGCGCAAATTAACGAAATGCAGGCTTCAGGTTTGATTGAGTTTGGCGCACATAGCATGACCCACCTCAATTTATTACAAGCACCAACAGATATTGCTCAAGCAGAAATAGTCTCATCAAAACAACAGGTCGAAGCACTAACAGGTGTGGCGTGTCTGAGTTTTGCCTATCCGTTTGGCCGTTTTGGTGCGGAGACGATTGAATTGGTGAAGGCCGCAGGCTTTAGCAGCGCAGTCACTACCAAGAAAAAAATTATTCCTCATTTAACGACACAGGCGTTGACTATTCCTCGTATTAGTACACATGGGGCAATGGACAATATTCAATTTTATGTCGCGGTAACGCGTGGGAGATATAAGTTTTGATCCCTGTCAGCGTCTATATTATCACCAAAAATTGTGAGTCAACGCTTCACGCTACCTTAGCAAGTGTCGCTGACTTTGCCGAAATTATTTTAGTTGACTCAGGCAGTACCGATAAAACCATTGAAATTGCTCAAGCCTTCAATTGTAAAATTTATCATCAAGAATGGTTGGGTTTTGCTAAGCAAAAACAGTTGGCGTTGAGTTATTGTCAGCAGGATTGGTTGTTAAATTTAGACGGTGATGAAGTCGTCTCGCCTGAATTAAAAGCCGAAATGGAGTCCTGTATTCGTGACAACAGTGCCGATGGCCTAGATATCCCAATTGTGAATTATTTTTTGGGTTTTCCGCCACCACGCTTTAGTCGCTTTAACTGTCGCATTCGCTTTTTTAAGCGTAGCATCGGCGGTTATGATCTCAATAAACAGGTACATGAGTCCATTAGCGTCAAGGGTCGGGTCAAGCGTGCAGTGGGTGGTATTCGTCACTATGGCGAAGATACGATTGCTATTCGCATGGATAAAACCAATTGGTATTCGAGCCTCGGCGCACAAGAAAAATTTGCCAAAGGTAAAAAATCGAGTCTGTTGAAATTGGTTTTGGTGTTTCCGTTGACGTTTTTGAAATCGTATATTTTAAGACGTAATTTTCTCAACGGTCAGCGTGGTTTTATTGGCAGTATGATTAGCGCGTTTTATGCCTTTTTGAAAGAAGCCAAGTTGTATGAAAGTCACGTCAAAAAGAATTCACGAGATTAGTATGACACCCACACTGAGTTCTGTAACTGCTTGGTTGCAGAAAACAACCAACAACTTTGATGTATTAGCGTTTCTCATCGTGATGTCGATGTGCCTACTGGGAGCAACCAATGGCGTTGGCTCAACGGGCATGCAGTTAGCATTCATCCTCGTGATTTATTTACATCCTGAACTATCTAAACAATGGTGGCGGGTGAGTCGTTACTTTCTACTGACGGCAGTGTTACTGTTATTAGCACTTGTTGCTTATTCCTTTAATTATAAGCAAGCACTGCATGATGCATGGGGTGTGACGCGTGGTTTGTTAATGAGCTTGTTGGCTGTTTATTTGCTGCAAGTATCGGGTCAGCAGCTATATCGTGTGCTCACGATGACATTGATGATGTGTTCGTTATTAGCCACAGGCATTGTGTTGTGGAACGTGCATCAATATGGCTTGCAAGAAACCGTAGAGCGACAATGGCTAGATACCGTTATGCACCGTAATCGTCTAGGTCAAGGATTGGCAATGGCGTTTATTGTCGGCTTGGCGGCATTACTCTCTCAGTCACAGCCGCTTTATCGGCAAAAATTACAGCTTTCGTGTGTGTTATGGTTAGGTGCTGTCTCGTATATTAATCACTCCCGTGGCGCACTGTTGGCAATGATTGTAGCAGGCATGGTGATGCTGTTTTTATGGAATTGGCGCAAAGCATTAATCGTAGAGTCCATAGGATTAGTCGTGGCTCTTATCATTAATCATTTAGGCATTTTAAGTAAAATTGCAACGCATAATGGTGGCAGCTTGGGCAATGGCCGAGAGTTTTTATGGCCGCCTATTTTTGAGCGTGTTTTGCAAAATCCGTGGTTTGGTCATGGTTTACATGCGGTGAATAACGACCCTGTGTTGTTGGCTCAAAAGATAGAAGCCGTTTCGCATGTCCACAGTATTTATTTAGACATTGTCTATGCCAGTGGCCTAATGGGTTTTTTGTTTTGGGGGATATGGACGCTTCTATTTGCTAAAAACATCAAAAAAATACTCACGCCTAATAACAACATGGCCTGTTATTTAGGCTTAGGGTTGTTAACGTATATATTGGTGCATGGTGTCGTGGATTTGGCTTTTTACTCAGTAGGCACATCAGCGATATTGGCTTTTAGTGGTGTATTAACCATCGGTTTGTTCGTTAAGGAACGTAGTCATGAAAATACTTCACATAGCTAATTTTTCTTACAATAGTCATGGCGCTGCGTTTTATAATTGTGACCGCAAAATATCGGCAGGGTGGACACGCCGAGGACATTTTGTTTATGAATTTAGCTTACGTGATATGGCACGCATGGGGACGATTTTTCGTACCAAACGTTTAGGGACGGGCTGGGCTAATGCCGAAGTGTTACGCGTCTGTGAGCATTTACAGCCTGATTTAGTCTTGTTGGGACATGCTCAAATTCTAGCGGCTAATACCTTAAAAGAAATTCGTCGTTTATATCCCAATACCCGTATTGCCATGTGGTATGTTGATTGGCTGTCCGCTGCCGATAAAGTGCAATATATGCAGACATTTGCGCCGTATTTGGACGCTCTGTTTGCGACCACAGGTGGGACTTTGTTAGAGAATGTTGTGCCTACCAGTGTCACTCGTGCTTTTATTCCCAATCCTGTTGAGCGTTCGGTTGAGTCGCTACAAAATTTCAAAAAACGGCAATTTTCGCATGAGTTAATTTTTTGTGGCACCGTCGGTGATGACGTTGAACGTCGTCTGTTTATGGAAAAAATTCAGCACGATTTAGCGCATCTGCCGTTAGCGTTTCATGGCTTGTTAGGGCAAAAGCAAGTCGAAGGTGTTGACTATACCCATGCCTTGTCGAACAGCCGCATGGGGCTAAACTACTCTCGGCGTAACGATATTCCTCTTTATAGTTCTGATCGTATTGCGCAATTAACAGGCAATGGTTTATTGACCTTCTCACCGCGTATCCCTGAGTTTACTAAGTTGTATGCCGAAGACGAACTGGTGTATTTTGACCATGTCGATGATTTAATTGAAAAAGTCAATCATTACCACCGTTATCCAGAGCAAGCCGCGCAAATAGCCGAAAAAGGCTGGCAGCGAGCACACAGCACATGTACCGTCGAAAGAGTGGTGCGATTTATGGAAGAAACGCTCCTTAATCAAGGCTATTCTGAACAGTACGAATGGTCAGATCATGTCTTTTTTGCCCAATAATCGACGGAGTTGTGTCCATGAACGTCTGGCAACGCTTTCAGCAATTACAGCAACGACGCAAAGGGCGAAAACAAGATAAACGTGACGAACAAGGCATGCGTCAGCAATGGTTTTTATTGGCAGGCAAGCATAATGGTGCAGCCTATCCGCAGCCACAACAATTAACGCCACTCTATCCGCCCGCCGATTGTTTTTGGGCTGACCCTTTTTTATGGTCGAAAGATGGCCGTTATTTTATCTTTTTTGAAGATTTTCCCTATGCAACATGGCGCGGTATTATTAGCGTCATTGAAATAGACGAGCACGGCAAACAAATCAGTGAGCCTCGTCCTGTTCTCGAAGAAGCCTATCATTTGTCTTATCCCTTTTTGTTTGAGTATGACGGTCAGTTGTATATGATGCCCGAAAAATGCTCACAAAAACGGGTCGATATTTATAGGTGTGATGAGTTTCCGCATCGTTGGTCGCAGGTCAGTACCTTAATAGACAACTTGAAAATTGTTGATTCAACGTTATTTGAGCATGATGGCAAATGGTGGTTATTTGCGGCGGCCAAACAAGGGCGCGTCAGGATTAATGAGTCACTGTTTGCTTTTTATGCCGACTCACCACTGAGCACCACATGGACTCCACACCCCTTAAACCCTTTAGTGCGTGATTTAACTCGTGGCCGCCCTGCGGGACGTATTGTATGTAATTCGCAGGGGAAATTATTGCGTCCTGCTCAAGATTGCTTACGTCGTTATGGTTATGGCGTTCATCTGCAAGAAATCACCCAGTTAACCACGACAGCCTATCAGGAGCAGACGGTTTGGTCTGGTCTTGCCCCTGATATCAATCATACTTGGCGTGCAATGCATCATCTCGACCAACACAAGGGCATGATGGTGATGGACGCTCAACGCTTATTGCCAATGGCGGAGTCAGTCGTTTGACCGCACTCACGCAGGCTATTGCCGTTATTTTGCCGCCGCGTGAGCGGTTTCGTGCTGCTGATGCAGGTGCGGTGGCGTTAACCGTGCATGACTTTGTGCTTGCAAGTCGTTTTCATTCACAGATCGTGGTTTTTGGTGGTGAAACTCAACCCTTTAGCGATGTGAATTTTTGCCATGTCCCCACAACATGGGCATGGTTGTTGGGAAAAAACTTAGCCTATGCTCAAGCCTGCATTACGCTGTTGCGTGAGCAAAAAGTACAATTGGTGGAAGTGCATAATCGTATTACCTTAGCGTTACGCATTAAAAAATCCTTACCACGTTTGGCCGTAGCGACACATTTACACAATGATCCTCACGGTATGGAAGGCGCAAAAACAGCCAAACAACGACAGTCTTTACTTGAGCAACTTGATGCGGTGTATTGTGTCAGTGAGTATGTTCGCCAACGGCTATTAGAGGGGGTTGCACCCGAACTGGCTGTTAAATGCCACGTGATTCATAATGCTTTAGCGGATAAACATTCCGTGGATATTGCCGCGCAAAAGCAGCATTGGCTGGTCTATGCAGGGAGATTTATTCCCGAAAAAGGGGCATTGGCATTAGCGCAGGCATTAGCGGAAGTGTTGCCTCATTTTCCGCAATGGCGCGCGGTCTTTTTGGGAGCATGGGGTTTTGGGCATACCGCTGGCAAAAGTGACTATGAACAACAAGTCTATGCGGCATTAAGGACAGTGGCTTCGCAAGTGGAGTTTCGCGGTCATGTGCCACACAGCGAAGTCATGGCGACATTGGCGCAGTCGTCGGTGACGGTCGTGCCCTCTACGTGTGCTGAAGCCTTTGGTCGTGTCGTTTTGGAAGCGATGTCGATGCAAAATGCGGTGATGGTGTCAGCGTTTGGAGCATTACCCGAAATTGCAGGCGATGCCGCGATTGTGTTAACTGAAGTGTCAAGTTCAGCCCTCGTACAACAGTTAACGGCATTATTAGACTCACCTGAACGTATTGATCTTGTGGCAACGGCGTGTCAACAACGCGCGCATCAACAATTTAACCTCAACCGTATTGTGCATGAACTGGATGCCAAGAGAGTGCAATTACTACACGGAGTTTAATAATGTCATCACCCAAACAAGAGTTAGTCTATCGCCAAGATATTGATGGTTTACGCGCGATTGCAATTTTGTTGGTCGTAGGGTTTCATTATTTTGGTGTCAAAGGCGGTTTTGTTGGTGTTGATATTTTCTTTGTGATTTCAGGTTATTTAATTACTCGCATTTTATTAGTCGATATTAAAAATCATACCTTTAGCATGTCGGCATTTTATGCGCGGCGTGTACGTCGAATTTTTCCTGCTTTAATTGTCGTGCTGGTGGCGTGTTTAGCGTTTGGTTGGAGTCAGTTATTTAGTGATGACTTTCAAAAGCTGGCCAAACATGTCATGGCAGGCAGTATGTATGTGCAAAACTTTTTACTTTGGCATGAGTCGGGTTATTTTGATGCGGATGGCATTACCAAGCCGTTATTACATTTATGGTCATTAGCCATAGAAGAACAGTTTTATTTAGTATGGCCAATATTATTAGTCGCATTAAGTGGTTTTCGCTTGGGTTTAATTGGCTCGATAGTGTCTGTATTTTTTATCAGTTTTTTCATCAATATCTATTTTATTTATCACGATACAACCACTGCTTTTTATTTGCCGTTCTCTCGTTTGTGGGAGTTGGCCTTTGGTGGTTTAGTGGCTTATATAGAACTTTTTCATCAAAAAATTAGCCAAAAAATATTAGAAAAGAAGTTATTAATGAATGTGTTATCGGTAATGGGTTTACTGATGATTAGTGTTGCGGCGGCAATCCTGAATAAAGACGCAGCCTTTCCAGGGTGGTGGGCATTATTACCGATTACGGGAACAGGATTATTAGTATTGGCAGGTGATAACAGTATTATTAATCGAACGTTATTATCCAACGCATTCATGAAGTGGATCGGAAAAATCAGTTATCCCCTGTATTTATGGCATTGGCCAATGATTTCTTTTGCCATGATTTTATTTGGTTCAGATAATAAAATTAGCCGCTCGGTGAAGTTATCTGCATTTGTTATCAGTGTGTTATTGGCGTGGGCAACGTATTTATGGGTAGAGAAGCCGATCCAACGCTATAAAATTACGCCAAACAATACCTTAGGTGTTTTAGGGCTAGGCTTAGCAACAACGGGTGGTATATTTATTATCGCTTACTTATGTTGGCAGCAAATCATTAGCCCACGTTTTGGCGACATTAAACCGATTGCGGCCATTGTGCCTGAAAAATTAAAAGGCTGTATGCCCGAAGGTAATCAAGAGCATGGCTCAATTGATGCATTTAAAGCGTGTGAACAGCCGTTATTTGCCAATAGGCCAACGGTGTATATAGTGGGTGACTCTCATGCCAATAGTTTATATCAAAGTTTAGAAGCGTATTTCCATCAGCGTCGTATGAATGTTGTGGATTATTCGGTGATGCACTGTATTCCCTTTACCTTGCTAGATACTCGAGGGGCATGTGTTGATTATAATCGTTATATTCAACAGAAAATTGCCGAGCAAAAACCTGCCTTAGTTATTTTTGCCGCGTATCATACTAATAGCAAGATGGCTGATTTTTATCATGAAAAAATAGCATACCCTGATTTTGTTCAACAACAAACACAACAAATGACGGTATTAGGCGCGCAGCATGTCATCATGGTCGGAGAAATCCCGACGTGGGATGTTTCCTTGCCTCATGTGTTAAATCGGTATTTTTTACGAGAAGGCAAAGCCATTCCCAAACGGACTTATACAGGTGTGATTCAATCCTCTTTAGTCATGGATACTACGCTGCGACAGCTATCCTACAGCCCAAAGGTCAGTTATTTTTCGTTAAAGGATATATTATGTCAGCAGCAAGGTTGTCTCACGCAGGTAGGGGAACAATTGCCAAATGATTTAATTGTCTATGATTATGGCCATTTAACGCGAGCAGGTTCTGAGTATGTCATCAACAACGGCCTTTCAACGCTCATTGAGTCTTTCGTGAAATAGGTGTTTGTATGCATATTTGTCAAATCGTCGCCAGTTGGGGCAATGGTGGCTTAGAAAAGCACGTCATTGAGTTAAGTAATGCTCTCAGTATTGAACATCAAGTCACGGTGATTGTTCACCCTCTGATGAAAGATCGTTTTGTCGAAGCGGTCAATGTCATTACAGTGGATTTTTCGCAGTCTCGTTGGTCGCCACGTCTATATTGGCAGCTATTACAAATTGTTAATGAGTTAAAGCCTGATATTATTCATGCACAAGCCAGTAAAGCCGCATTGTTGGTTGCTCGTTTGCGTCAATGGCTACCATTGACCCTTAAATACGTCGCGACCTTGCACAATCAAAAAGGCACAACGTCGATGTTTGAAGGCTTTGATCAGGTGATTGCAGTCAGTCCCGGCATCGCCCATTTAATCAAAAAAGCCCCCGTCACCGCGATTTATAATGGTGTTATTGCACCGACACCTGTTGAGAATGGGCGGCAATTATTAGCCCAAGAGTTTGGTTTTGATATCGCTAAACCCATTTTAATCGCCATTGGCCGTTTAGTAGATGCCAAAGGTTTTGATATTTTAATTCCTGCGGTGGTACGTGCAGGCGTGCAGGTATTGATTGTGGGTGAAGGTGAACGGCGTACCTCATTAGAAGCGCAAATCGTCGAGACTAAAGCGACTGTGGTATTGGCAGGTTTTAGGCAAGATGCGCAACGCTTATTAGCGGCCGCCGATGGTTTTGTTTTAAGCTCGCGTAATGAAGGCTTTGCTTATGTGTTTGTCGAAGCATTATTAGCGCAACGTCCTGTGGTGGTGACAGCCATACCGATGGTGCAAGAATTTGTACCAGAGCAGTTGATTGTGCCTGTTGAGGATGTGGAAGCCTTGGCGGAGCGTATGCAATGGGCGGTCAGTCATTTGGCTGAGTGGCGCGAGTTAATGCAAGCGTCATGGCAAAAGGCACAGCAACAGTTGACGTTGGAAGCGATGGTTATGCAAACCGTTGCCGTGTATTGTCGCACACAGACGAGTCTCTAAAGATCAATGACATGAGTCATCTCTGCCATGACATTCAACAAGGTGAGTTCTTGGATATCTATCGAATTGGTTTAATTGTACCCACACTCAATGCAGGAGAGCTTTGGCCTGCTTGGCTTGAGGCAGTCTCGCAGCAGACTTATCCTATTTATCGTAAATTAGTCGTCGATTCATCCTCTGACGACAATACCGTCGCATTAGCCGTGGCTCAAGGTTTTGAAACCATTATCATTGCGCGTAAAGATTTTAATCATGGCGGTACGCGGCAAATGGCTGCTGAATACTTAGCTGATTGTGATTTTTTGGTTTTTTTGACTCAAGATGCACTTTTGGCGACGGTAGATTCCTTAGTTAACTTACTAGCACCTTTTAGCGACCCAAGCGTTGCCATCAGTTATGGTCGCCAGTTACCGCATAAAAATGCAGGTGATATTGGTGCTCATGCGCGCCTTTTTAATTATCCTGCGATGAGCGCAATCAAAAGTAAGAAAGATATTCCCCAATTAGGTATTAAGACGACGTTTTGTTCGGACTCCTTTGCCTGCTATCGACAAACGGCTCTTTTGGGGGCGGGAGGCTTTAAACAGGACTTGATTTTTGGTGAAGATGCCCACATTGCTGCTCGTTTGGTGTTGGCAGAAAAAAAAGTGGTGTACGTTGCTGAAGCAGCAGTTTACCATTCTCACGACTACAGCATCATGCAAGATTTCAAACGTTATTTTGATGTGGGTGTTTTTCATGCGCGTGAGTCCGCTATTTTTTCACAGTTTGGTAGTGCTTCAGGTGAAGGGTTACGCTTCGTAAAGTCAGAGTTACGCTATATTTGGCAACACAATCCGTTATTGCTAGTGAGCGTGATTGTCCGTACGTTTGTAAAGTATAGTGCGTATAAAATGGGTTTGCATGAACGTACGCTGCCTCGTCGCCTCAAGGCGTTCATGAGCATGAATATAAAGTATTGGAATAATAAATAACGGTATATGTGTCAGCATTATCCTGCTGGTGGAGTATTTAATGGGTCAAACTAATGCCTCCCCATGGCAGTTAATCGAGCTTCAATCCATGGGGGACGAGCGCGGCTGCCTTACGGCATTGGAGTCGGAAAAGAATATCCCCTTTGCTATTCAGCGTGTTTATTACATTTATGGCACGTTACCCAACATTAGACGGGGTTTACATGCGCATCGAGATTTACAACAAGTTGCTATTTGTGTCTCTGGTTGTTGCACTTTCTTATTAGATGATGGTTATCATCGGCAAGAAATAGTCTTAGACTCGCCAACAACGGCACTGTATATGAACTCAATGACATGGCGAGAAATGTTTGATTTTTCACCTGACTGTGTGTTGATGGTATTAGCGAATCATCATTATGATGAGTCTGACTATATTCGTTCGTATGACGATTTTTTAAGGATGGTGACATGACGATACACCCGACAGCGATTGTCTCAGCTGCCGCAAAACTGGGTAATAATGTCAGTATAGGTGCTTTCTCTATTATTCATGATCATGTGGAAGTGGGTGATAACTCAATCATTGAATCGTATTGTGAGTTGGGTGTCAGTAACCATTTAAGCCAAGGTGCATTATTGCGTTTAGGTGCGAATACGCACATTCGCTCTCGTAGTACATTTTATGAAGGCTCAGTGTTTGGTGCGGGATTAGTAACGGGGCATAATGTCACGGTCAGAGAGCGTACGATTGCGGGCGAAAACCTACAAATAGGTACGTTGTCAGATATTCAGGGACATTGTGTGATGGGTGATTATGTCCGTCTGCATAGCAATGTCCACATTGGTCAAAAAGCCAAAATAGGTAACTTCGTTTGGATATTTCCTTATGTCGTTTTAACGAATGATCCTCATCCGCCCAGTGCTGTTATGAAAGGTGTAACCATTGAAGATTACGCAGCCATAGCGACGATGACAACGATATTGCCCGATGTGTGTGTTGGTAGAGGTGCGTTAGTAGGGGCGCATTCTTTGGTGAGTAAAAATGTCGATGCGGATACGGTGGTTGCAGGATCACCAGCGAAATTCATTTGTTTGACGAATAAAATTAAATTACAAGATGGTTCAAATAGGCCAGCGTATCCGTGGACAACCCATTTTCATCGTGGCTATCCTGAAGAGATTGTGCGCCAGTGGTTAGAGAGTATTAATGCATGATTCCTTTCCTTGATCTTCACGCTGTTAATGCCACTATCCAGCACGAGTTAGAGGCTGCTGCGTTACGCGTTATTCGCTCGGGATGGTATCTTTTAGGTCAAGAATTACAGGCCTTTGAGCAAGAGTTTGCTGCGTGGTGTGGCACACGCCACGCGATCGGTGTGGCTAATGGTTTAGATGCCTTAACGCTCACGCTGCGGGCATGGAAAGAGCTCGGTAAGCTGAAAGACGGCGATGAAGTGATTGTTCCTGCAAACACCTATATTGCCAGTATTTTAGCCATTACTGAAAATCGCTTAACGCCTGTACTGGTTGAACCAGACGAAAACAGCTTTAACGTGAGTGCATGTGCCATTAAAGCGGCTATTACGGCACGAACTCGTGTAATCTTGCCCGTCCATTTGTATGGTCGTTTGGCAGATATGCCTAATATTATGAAGCTTGCCAATGAGCATGGATTGTTGGTGTTAGAAGATGCCGCACAAGCGCACGGTGCAAGCTTACAGGCTAAAAAAGCAGGTAGTTGGGGTAATGCCGCTGGCTTTAGTTTTTACCCTGGTAAAAATTTGGGCGCGTTAGGTGATGCAGGGGCAATTACCACGGATGATGATGAATTGGCAGGCATCTTACGGGCATTACGCAACTATGGTTCACATCAAAAATATCAAAATATCTATCAAGGTGTAAACAGTCGCCTAGATGAAATTCAGGCTGCCATGTTACGTGTTAAATTGCATTATTTAGACCATCAAACCAAGCAACGCCAACAGATTGCCCAAACGTATTTGCAGCAAATTCATCACCCAATGATTCAGTTGCCTGATGCAGGTTTAGAACAACAGCATGTCTGGCATTTGTTTGTCATTCGTTGTGCGGAGCGTGAGAAGTTACAACAATATCTGACGTATCGAGGCATACAAACGTCGATACATTACCCAATCGCTCCTCATCAACAACAGGCGTATCCCAACTTTAATCACTTATCGTTACCGATTACTGAATCGATTCATCGAGAGGTGTTGAGTTTACCTTTATCACCAGTCATGACTTCAGAGATGGTTGAGCAGGTTGTCGCAGCCTGCTGTGAGTTTGTTGGATAATGTCGTTACTCAAAACATCGACCTTAAACGGTTTTGGGATGGCGATTAAGCTGTTATTTGCGCTGCTAGCCAATAAAGTTGTTGCTGTGATGTTAGGGCCGAATGGCATGGCGGTGTATGGTCAATTCCAAAGTCTGATGACGCTGATTAATGGTCTTGCTGCTGCACCTGCTCAAGCGGGTGTCATTCGTTTAACGGCAGCTAATCAGCATAATATGCCGCAAGTCCATCATTATTGGTCGGCTGCTTTGCGCGCTGTTTTAATCTCTAGTGTGTTGTTTATTGGTTTAGGAGTGGTATTCGCACCTTTCTTGGCCGAGCATTTACTGAAACAAACGGATTTGACCTTGCCATTGATTGTCTTTTTCTTGACCTTGCCTGCGGCATCTTTACTGACGTTATTTTTGTCATGCGCGAACGGTGTGTCAGAGATTAAAAGTTACGTGATCATTGGTATAATCATTGCGCTCGTCACCAATATAGCCGTCATTGTGGGTGTATTTGCCAGTGATATGCAGGGTATTTTGATAGCTGTTGGTTTAGGACAACTCTTAGCTGTGCTTTTAGTGTTGTCTTATTTGCGCTCGCAGTCATGGTTTTCTGTGGGTTATTTCCTCGGAACTGTATCACCGATTGCCTTACGCCACGTTTTTTCTTTAGCGACGATGGCTTTTGCTGCCGTAATGGTTGCGCCACTCATACAAATTGCAGTTCGGCATCTCATGACCGCGATGTTTGGTTTAACAGTGGTGGGTTATTGGCAGGCTGTATCGCGTTTTGGTGATATGTATGTCATGGCGGTGACTGCATTGTTGGGTGTCTATTATTTTCCGCGTTTCAGCGCAATCTCACACATTGCTGCTTTGCGTAAAGAAATCCTCAGTTTCCTTTGTATTGTTTACCCAATTTTTTTACTAGGCTACGCAATCATCGTGCTTTGTAAAGACTTTATGATTACATTAATGTATTCGCCTGCATTTTTGCCCGCTGCTCAGTTAATGCCACTGCAAATGTTATCTGATGCGACACGTATTCTTGCATGGTTAACAGGTTATCTAGTCATGGCTAGAAGCTCGCCCACGTTGTTTGTGACGGTTGAGATTGGAGTAGGTATCTTATGGGTTGGCTTGGCTGATCTGCTTATGAAAAACTATGGTTATGTTGGCGCTCTTTACGCGTCTACGTTAGCGAATTTAATATATACGGGCATTTTTGTTGTTTGCCTTGTTAAGAGTCGGCAAGTATGAGTAAACCTTTGGTGACGGTGATTATACCTGCGTATAACCATGAGCGTTTTGTTGAGGCGAGTATTCGTAGTGTCATTCAGCAAGATTATGAAAACATAGAATTAGTGATTATAAATGATGGCTCTCGAGATCGAACACACGAGATTATTTGTACCTTAGAAGATGAGTGTAAAAAACGCTTTAGCCGTTTTGAATATATTAATAAAAAAAACGAGGGTTTAGCACAAACGTTGAATCGTGGTGTTTTATGGTCTCACGCGGATTATATCACGGTGATTGCTTCAGATGATTTAATGAAACCCTGTAAAACCAGTAGCTTACTACAGGCATTAGTAACGGCTACGCCAGACGTTGGTCTCTCTTATGCGGATGCCGAGTTTATAGATGATGAAGGGCGACAGATTGGTTTAGATAATCACAGTAAAAGTTGCGATTTAACGACAGGCTGGACAACTTTTATTGGTTTTTATACTCGCCATCGACCCGCAGTGAAAATTGGCGAAAACTCATTTGATTATAAAATATTATTGCGGGGTAATTTTTTACCTGCGATGTCAGTTATGTGGCGACGGAGCGTCTTGCAACAGGTCGGTATGTTTACACCGGGGGTTGTTATTGAGGATTGGGACTTATGGTTACGAATGGCGCGTAGTTGTCACAGCGTTTATGTTCCTAAAATTGTCGCCTCTTATCGTTGGCACGCCAGTAACTCCGTAAAAACATTAATACCGCAAATTAGAAAAGGTCAAGATTACATTCTGATGCGTGAGCTAAAGTGTTTTATCAGCGATCCTGTATTGTCGAGATTGATTGCAAAATTAGTCATCATTAATGCCTTAAAGCTGATAGTTGCTAGGCAGTTTAAATTAGCATTTATTCGATTACTCGATGTAAGTTTATGGCGATGTGTTTTGTTTGGGGGCGGAAAATTATAGGAGTGTTTTTGTGGCTAGAAGTTGAACATGTGTGATGTCGAGGTGATATGTTGAAAGTTGCAGTATTGATGTCTATGTATAACGGTGAAAAATTTCTCCAAGTGCAAATGGACTCTTTGTTAACTCAACAAGGTGTTGATGTAACTATTTTTGTTCGGGATGATGGTTCACACGATGCATCGGTTTCTATCGTAGAATCATTTGTCACTAAACATCACAATGTAAGATTGTTTACAGGGAAAAATATCGGCATTGTTCAAAGTTTTGTGACGCTGGTGGAGTTGGCAGGTGAAGATTTTGATTTTTATGCGTTATGCGATCAAGATGATTACTGGAAGCCTAAAAAACTAATGTCTGCTGTCAATTTTTTAACTGAGAAAAATAATAATCAGCCTTTATTGTATTGTTCCGCGCTTGAGTATGTCGATACTGAACTAACATATTCTGGTCGTTCAAGAAAGAAAATGCAGCCATCTTTTGGCAATGCTCTGGTGGAAAATATCGTGACAGGTTGTACGTCAGTCTTTAATCGTCAATTACGTGCACTCATTATTCAGCATCGGCCACGAAATGCAGTAATGCATGATTGGTGGATGTATTTGTTGGCTACGGCTTTTGGTGAAGTTGTGTTTGACCCAACTCCGCATATTAAATATCGACAACACGCTAACAATGTGATTGGGGCTACTCCCCGATTTCTCCCATTATGGCGACGGAGGTTAGGTGTGGTATTGAGTCGAGAAATAATTATATCAGTTCTGCAAGTTGAAGAGTTTAATAATTATTATGGTAACCAGCTTGAGAACGAAAAACGGACACTTATTCGTCGCTTCCTTCAACGAAAGGAGAATAAATGGTCGCGTTGGTTGTTAGTAATATCGACGGGAATTACTAAACAAAAAATCTTGGACACCATAGCTGTCAGGGTGTTAATTCTTCTCGGATGGTACTAGTAATATTTATGTGCAATTGTCAGACAGGAATGAAGATTCAACATGGCATTCATTTGCATGCTCTGTTAACATTGTAGGGCAAGAAATAAACGCCAAAATTCTATACGTGTAAGTGATAAGGGTCAAGATATGGCAATTCTGGTAACAGGTGCGGCAGGTTTTATTGGCGGAAATTTTGTTCTTGATTGGTTGGCACAATCGGATGAAGTGGTGATTAATCTAGATAAATTGACCTATGCAGGCAATTTAGACACCCTCAAATCTTTACAGAATGACGAGCGTCATATCTTTATTAAGGGCGATATTGGTGACACTGTGTTAGTGTCAAGACTACTCACCGAGCATCGTCCACGAGCTGTGATTAACTTTGCCGCAGAAAGTCATGTCGATCGTTCCATCATGGGGCCAGGCGACTTTATTCAAACCAATGTTGTTGGTACATTCAATCTCCTAGAGTCTGTGCGTGGCTATTGGACAAGCTTGTCTGATTTGGATAAAACAGCTTTTCGTTTTTTGCATGTCTCCACCGATGAGGTGTATGGCACGTTATCAGCCACTGATGAACCTTTTACAGAAACTCACACCTACCAGCCCAATAGCCCTTATTCCGCCTCAAAATCAGCTTCTGACCATCTGGTGCGTGCATGGCATCACACCTATGGTTTGCCTGTACTGACAACGAATTGTAGTAATAACTACGGCCCTTACCATTTTCCTGAGAAGTTAATCCCATTAGTGATCTTGAATGCCTTAGCAGGTAAACCGTTGCCGATTTATGGTGATGGTCAACAAATTCGCGATTGGCTCTATGTCAAAGATCATTGTAGTGCGATTCGTCGTGTATTAGATGTTGGGATGTTGGGTGAAACTTACAATGTAGGTGGTTGGAACGAAAAAACGAATCTTGAGGTTGTACATACTATTTGTCGTTTATTAGATGAACTTCAGCCAAAACAACAGGGAACATATGCAGAGCAAATTACGTTTGTGCAAGATCGACTAGGCCATGACCGTCGTTATGCTATTGATGCGCGTAAATTAGAGCGCGAATTAGGTTGGAAGCCTACTGAAACATTCGAGTCAGGTATTCGCAAAACTGTAGAGTGGTATTTAAGCAATCCTGAATGGATTAGTAATGTCACCACAGGCGCGTATCGTGCGTGGGTAAGTCAACAGTACGGAGCGTAGTCATGAGTCGTATTTTATTGACGGGTGTGAATGGTCAAGTGGGCTTTGAATTGCAACAAACCCTTGCGCCGCTAGGTGAGGTTATTGCGCTGACACGTCAAGAAATGAACTTGGCCGATCCTGCAAGTATCATTGCCGCATTAAATCAATATCAACCGACGATTATTGTCAATCCCGCAGCCTATACAGCAGTTGATAAAGCAGAAACCGATATAGAGCAAGCAATGGCGATCAATGCTCATGCCCCTAAAGCCTTGGCTGAGTGGGCAGATCAACATCATGCTTTATTGGTTCACTATTCAACCGATTATGTATTTGATGGGCGTAAAGAAGCAACCTATATTGAGAGTGATATTGCTAACCCACAATCTGTTTATGGACGAAGTAAATGGTTGGGCGAGGAGGCTATTCGTGCAGCGACACCTCATTATCTCATTTTACGTACGAGTTGGGTTTTTGGCGCACATGGGAATAACTTTCTAAAAACTATTTTACGTTTAGCGAAAGAGCGCGATAGTTTAAGTATTGTTGCTGATCAATATGGTGCGCCAACATCGGCGGCATTAATAGCGAGTATTAGTGCGCAAATTTTACAGCGTTATATCGTGTCAACTCACAACTTCGACTATGGCACGTATCATCTATGCGCTAGCGGTGAAACAACGTGGTGTGATTATGCTCGTTTTGTGGTGCAACAGGCGGAAGAGAAAGCACTAGCACTTAAACTGTCATCCTCCGCTATTCAGCCGATTCCAACTTCTGCCTACCCATTGCCAGCGCCGCGCCCCACTAATTCACGGTTAGATTGTAGTAAGCTGATGAGTCACTTTGGCTTATGCATGCCTCATTGGCAGCAAGGTGTAACAGATGTAATGGCGCAACTTTAGGCTGTTTTTACTGGGTTTTTATAGGAAAATTAAATCATGCAACGTAAAGGTATTATTTTGGCGGGTGGCTCTGGTACTCGTCTTTATCCCGCAACATTGGCCGTAAGTAAACAGTTGTTGCCAATTTACGATAAACCCATGATTTATTATCCATTAGCAACTTTAATGTTGGCGGGTATTAAAGAAGTTCTCATTATTTCTACACCTCAAGATACACCGCGCTTTGAGCAGTTACTGGGTGATGGTAGTCAATGGGGCATGAAGCTGGAATATATTGTCCAACCAAGTCCTGATGGTTTAGCTCAAGCTTTTATTTTGGGTGAGACCTTTCTTGCGGGTGCACCCAGTGCATTAGTTTTGGGCGACAATATATTCTATGGTCACGATTTTACTCATCTATTGAAAGATGCCTGCACTAAAGAAGTGGGTGCAACAGTTTTTGCTTACCATGTGCAAGACCCACAACGTTATGGTGTCGTTGAGTTTGATGCTGAAGGTAAAGCGATTAGCCTTGAAGAAAAACCAACACAGCCAAAGTCAAACTACGCAGTGACAGGTTTGTATTTTTATGATGCCCAAGTCGTTGAAATAGCAAAGTCGATTAAGCCATCGCATCGGGGTGAGCTGGAAATAACCGATGTGAATGCGGTGTATTTACAAGCGGCGCAGCTAGATGTGCAAACGATGGGGCGCGGTTATGCTTGGTTAGATACAGGTACTCATGAGTCAATGTTAGAGGCTAGTCAATACATTGCGACGATCGAAACTCGTCAAGGCTTAAAAGTTGCTTGTCCTGAAGAAATTGCCTTTCGCTCAGGGTGGATTAATGCCGAACAATTAGCCAAATTGGCAGAACCATTAAAGAAAAATGCGTATGGCCAATATCTATTATCTATCCTCAAAGAACGAGTATTTTAAATCGTGAAGATTATTGATACGGCTATTGCTGATGTCAAAATTATAGAGCCTGCGGTATTTGGTGATGAGCGTGGTTTCTTTTTTGAAAGTTTTAATCAGGCTAAATTTGAAGCCGCGATTGGTTATGCTGTCAATTTTGTGCAGGATAACCACTCACGGTCAGTTAAGGGGGTGTTGAGAGGCTTGCATTATCAATTGCCACCTCATGCGCAAGCCAAGTTAGTACGTTGTACGTTGGGTGAAGTATTTGATGTTGCCGTAGATATTCGTCAAAGCTCCCCGACATTTGGTCAATGGGTGGGTGTGCATTTGTCCGCAGAAAATAAACGCCAATTGTGGGTTCCTGAAGGTTTTGCGCATGGTTTTGTGACATTGTCAGATACGGCAGAGTTTTTGTATAAAACGACCAATTATTACGCACCTAAAAGCGATGCCTGTATTAGTTGGAATGATACAGATATTGGCATTGTGTGGCCGATACAAGAAGTCCCACAACTTTCTACTAAAGACCAACAGGCAAAATCGTTTAAGCAAGCTGAGGTATTTGAGTGAATCCTCATGCCGCGCAGCCAACTTCGTTTTTGGCCTTAATACGTAGTTTATTACAGCATCGTCAGTTAATCTTGCAAATGATTAAGCGTGACGTCATAGGCCGTTATCAAGGCTCAGTGATGGGATTGGCTTGGTCGTTTTTGAATCCTATCGTGATGTTGGCAGTATATACCTTTGTTTTTTCGGTGGTATTTAAGTCGCGGTGGGGTGTAGGCGGAGACGAAAGTAAAACGCAGTTTGCTTTGGTGTTGTTTGTTGGCATGATTGTGCATGGACTATTTGCAGAGGTGCTGAATCGCGCACCCAGCGTAATTTTATCAAACGTTAATTATGTCAAAAGGGTTGTTTTTCCACTAGAAATTTTACCTGTCATTACGATGGGGGCTGCGTTATTTCATAGTGTGATTAGCCTACTCGTATTACTAGGTGCATTTATTGTTTTTAATGGCTATTTGCACTGGACAGTCATTTTTATGCCCTTAGTATTATTACCTTTTATTGTTTTAACATTGGGTATTGCATGGATGTTGACTTCTTTGGGGGTATTTGTACGAGACATAGGACAAACCATAGGTATAGTTGTGACTGTGATGATGTTTTTATCTCCTGTTTTTTATCCTGTGACAGCTCTTCCCGAAGAATTTAGACCTTTTCTAATGGCTAATCCTCTCACTTTTATCATTGAGCAATCTCGAGAAGTCATGATTTGGGGACATCTGCCTGATTTTACAGGGGTAGCTCTTTATACAATAGAGTCTTGCGTGGTTGCATGGCTTGGTTTTGCATGGTTCCAAAAAACACGAAAGGGGTTTGCGGATGTCCTCTGAAATGCAGCAAGAAGTCGCTATTCGTGTTAACAACCTAAGTAAATGCTACCAAATCTACGATAAGCCCAATGATCGTTTAAAGCAGTTTGTTGTGCCTCCTATACAACGTCTAGTGGGTAGGCAAGCGAGTCAATATTTTCGTGAGTTTTGGGCATTAAAAGATATTTCTTTTGACATCAAAAAAGGCGAAACCGTCGGCATTATCGGTCGTAATGGCTCTGGCAAATCGACGCTATTACAAATGATTTGTGGCACGCTACATCCAACAGCGGGTGATATAGAGGTCAATGGACGGGTAGCTGCTCTATTAGAATTAGGATCTGGTTTCAATCCTGAGTTTACAGGCCGTGAAAATGTCTATTTAAATGCAGGGGTACTCGGTTTAAGCAATCAACAGACACAAGAACGATTTGCTAACATAGAAGCCTTTGCCGATATTGGCGATTTTATTGATCAGCCGACCAAAACATATTCTAGTGGCATGATGGTGCGACTTGCCTTTGCTGTAATTGCCCATGTTGATGCTGATATTTTGGTGATTGACGAGGCGTTAGCGGTGGGAGATGCCGTTTTTACTCAAAAATGTATGCGTTTTTTACGAGATTTTATGGAAGGAGGGACCGTACTATTTGTTAGTCATGATATTGGGTCAGTTACTAATTTATGTCGGCAAGTTGTTTGGTTAGATCATGGAGTGAAGCGTATGTACGATACTGCTTTAGAGGTAACTAAAGCATATGCTGAGTACTGTACTCAACAAATCTATGGAGATAGCGTTAAGTTAAATGCAATTCGTGGTGAAAGTAAAAGTGTACAGCAATCGGCAGGTCAAATAGATCACGATACTAAGATTCATTTTTATGAAAATATTGTAAATTCTGATGGATGGAAAACAGGTTTTGCAGAAGTTTTAAGTGTATTAGTTATGCAGGCGGATGGCGTGCCTGTTACGGCACTGGTAGGAGGGGAGCGACTATTGTTGAGAATAGAAGTCGTTGTTCATAAAACACTTTTAAGTCCAATCGTTGGTTTCTTTGTTAAAGATCGATTGGGACAGTCTTTATTTGGCGAGCATACTTATACTTATATTAATCCTCCATGTGTTGTTGAAGGAGGAGAGAAAATAGTTACAGAGTTTGTTTTTGCATTACCGCTGTTACCAAACGGTGAGTATTCGATGACTGTTTCGATTGCAGATGGTAAACCCGATAATCATGTACAACATCATTGGTTGCATGATGCAGTTATTTTACACGTTCAATCCACAACGCTGCGCTACGGATTGGTTGGCATTCCGTTTGAATATGTTTCCATGCAAAAGGAACGTATCGAATGATGCAAGAAGATATCGTTTGTAAAATACCAGTTTGCAAATCATCAGATGCTCGTGTGACGATTGGACGGTTTACTTATGGCGATCCCCAGTTAATGCTGTGGACGGAAAGTGAACGAATTGATATAGGAGCTTTTTGCTCTATAGCTCAAAATGTAACAATATTTGCGGGCGGTGAGCATAATTTAGATTGGGTTACAACATATCCTCTGCGCATAGCCTTTGGCCATTCACTTGCCGAAAAAGATGGCCATCCGAAAACAAAAGGTAAAACAATAATAGGAAATGACGTATGGATAGGGTACGGAGCTACTATTTTATCTGGCGTTACAATTGGTCATGGGGCTGTGATAGGTGCGGGTGCTGTCGTAAGTAAAGATGTTCCCCCTTATGCAATAGTCGTGGGTAACCCTGCTAGATTAGTTCGGTACAGGTTTGATAAAGCCACACGGTTAAAACTGCTTGATATTGCTTGGTGGGCGTGGCCTCTTGAAAAAATTCAGACACATGTGTCTATTTTATGTGATAAAGATGTTAAGAGTTTTATCAACTTAATGTCACCGACCCGCTCTCCTACGTCGTTGAGTCGATTGGTAAAATGGTTGTCGAAAGTTCCCAAAAGTTTGAGGTAAAGTAAGTCGTGGATAAAGATAAATTGTTAAAAGCCGCGAGCTTTACTCCTTATGTTTTTCGGCAGAATAGTGCATGGTTAGGACATCTTCCTTTTGCAGCGTTCTTAATGCAACACGTTGCCCCCAAAATATTTGTTGAGTTAGGTGCGCATTGGGGGCATTCATACTTTTCATTTTGTCAGTCTGTAAAAGAGGCTGGGCTTTCTAGTAAATGCTATGCGGTGGATATTTGGCAAGGAGATGCTCATGCAGGGCATTATGGCGATGATGTTTTTCAACAAGTAGACACTCATAATCAAGCTTGTTATGCAGGCTTTTCTCGTCTGTTGAGAATGACATTTGACGAAGCTTTAAATTACTTTGAAGACGGAACGGTAGAATTATTACATATCGATGGCTTCCATACTTATGACGCGGTTAAGCACGATTTTGAAACATGGCTTCCAAAATTGGCACAAAATGCAATAGTGCTTTTTCATGATACAAATGTTCGTGAACGTGGCTTTGGCGTATGGAAGTTTTGGGAAGAGTTGCAGTCTCGCTATCCCAATAATATTGAATTTTTTCACTCTCATGGATTGGGTGTATTGCAGGTCAATAATGTATCTTCTGATAAAGCATTGTGGCTTGAAAGTGGCACTGTAGAGCAGAAGGCATTTCGAGAGTATTTTGCTGTATTAGGTGAAAGACAACTAGAACGATTTGAACTTAAGCAACAAAGAGGTCAAGTTCAGACCTTAAATCAGTTGGTTTCGGAGCGAGATGGTCAAGTTCAGACCTTAAATCAGTTGGTTTCGGAGCGAGATGGTCAAGTTCAGACCTTAAATCAGTTGGTTTCGGAGCGAGATGGTCAAGTTCAGACCTTAAATCAGTTGTTTTCGGAACGAGATGGTCAAGTTCAGACCTTAAATCAGTTGGTTTCGGAGCAAAACAAGTTGATTGCCGATTTGTTGAATTCTGAAAGTTGGCGTATCTCTGCTCCGTTACGTTGGATCGGCCATCAAGTTCGGCGTGTAGGTTCGGGAGTTAAAGCGACTAAGATTGCCATTAACGACCGTGGAGGTTTGTGGCGTGCTTTTCATAAAATATTCAAAATATTTATGTTGGAAGGAGTTGACGGCGTAAAAAAACGCATTCATTTTTTGCTTACTATAAATAATCATGCGAATAGTTTATCTCCTCATGCATCGGTGGCATTAAAAACAGAACCGCATAGTCTTGAATTTTCCAGCGAAGAGTCCAAACGCTCATGCGAAGTGAGCGTTCACGATAAACAAGTTGATATCATTGTTTGTGTTCATAATGCACTAGAGGATGTTACGCGTTGCCTTGAGTCTATACTGTGTCACACAGTACCACCTTATCGGTTGATCTTGGTGGATGATGGGAGTGAAATAGAGACGCAAGAGTATCTTCAATCATTTAGTGCAAGTCAATCGGCATTACTTATTCGGCATGACTCTGCATTGGGTTACACAAAAGCAGCCAACAGAGGAATGTATGCAGCAACAGGTGATTATGTCGTTCTATTAAATAGCGATACGATTGTACCTTCTCGTTGGTTAGATAGGCTTGTTGAATGTGCTGATTCGGATGAGTCCATAGGAGTGGTAGGGCCTCTTAGTAATACCGCATCTTGGCAATCAGTTCCTTACATATTCAATGCTAGTGGTGATTGGGCAGATAATCCTCTTCCTGATGGTTGGACGGTTGATCAGTATGCTAACGAAGTGGCGCGTGTTGCTCCACGAGTTTACCCTAGGGTTGGTTTTCTTAATGGTTTTTGTTTATTAATAAAGCGTAGTTTAATTCAAGATATTGGATATTTTGATGAGGTGACTTTTGCTCGTGGGTATGGTGAGGAAAGTGATTATTGCTTACGTGCAACACAACAGGGGTGGGGCTTGGCGATAGCTGAGGATTGTTATGTTTTTCATGCTCAATCAAAAAGTTACTCTCATACTCGGCGTGCTGAGTTAAGTCGCTTGGCGGGGGAGGCTCTCGCAAACAAATATGGACAAAGTGCAATTAATCTTAATTTGGAGTTGACTCGATCGCACCCAGTTTTGTCATACATGCAGCAGCGCTGTACGCAAATTGAGTTGACGGCCTCTATTAGAGAGGAAATGTTGATTCGCTTTGAGGGGAAAAAAGTTCTGTTTGTATTGCCTGCAGGTACGACTGGTGGTGGTGGAAATATCGTCCTTCTTGAAGCAAAAACGATGCGCGAAGCAGGCGTTAATGTGTGGATTGCCAATTTAGAAGCAAATCGCCATCTATTTGAGAGTAGTCATCCTGATTTGTCCACGCCCGTACTTTATTTAAAAAGTCCAAACGATATTAAGAGTTTTGCCGCAGATTTTGACGCTATTATAGCAACATTGTATTTAACTGTATTTTGGCTAGCTCCCTTGGCGAAGCAAAATAATTGCCCCGTTCTTGGATATTATATACAAGATTTTGAGCCTGATTTTTTTGCTAAAAATACGTCAGAGTACGCTCAAGCTTTTGCTAGCTACACGGCGATTCCCAATATGAGTCTTTTTACAAAGACAAATTGGAACAGCCAAATGCTTAAAAAAGAATTGAATCTTAATCCCAATGTGATTGGGTCTAGTCTTGATGTTGATTCTTTTTATCCAACTTCAATATTCAACACAAAAAAGCTTAAAATTCGTATCAGTGCCATGATTCAGCCTAGTACACCAAGGCGTGCTCCAGAAATGACAATGCAGGTCTTGCGTTTATTATCTGAGCGTTTTAAAGATAAACTTGAAATAGTGATTTTTGGCGTTGAGCCCAATAATCGCGTTTATGAAGCCTATCCAAAAGAGTTCCCTCATCAATGTTTAGGTGAGCTTGATGTTTTTGGTGTGAGAAACGTGCTGGCAGTGACAGATATTTTTGTGGACTGTTCAATATTTCAAGCGATGGGGCTTACGGCCATGGAGGCGATGGCTGTAGGTGCCGTTGTTGTAGGGCCAATCAATGGTGGCTTATCAGAAATTATTACAGATGGTCATAATGGTTTACTTGTTGATACACAAAGCTGTGATGCTATTGTTGAGGCGGTTAGCAGCCTAGTTGTTGATGAAAAAAGACTTAAAGATATTCGTAGCCATGTTTCAGATGTTTTAAGTCACTCACCTTTGCTTTCGGCATATAAAATTCTAGATTGCTTATTTCCTATAGAAAAGCCGCAGGCTGTAAATGTTGGAGAGGTAATATGAGGCTATTGAAAGTCCATGTACTTTATGAATGCGGTGGAGATGGACGTCCTCATGGATGTGGTGAGATTCGATTGATTCGCCCACTTTCGTATCCGTCGATTAAAGATGAAATACAGCTAACGTATGGGACAGATGTTCCTCAATCCAATGTTGATATCGTTGTTGTTGAACGCCTATGGGACAATCACCGACGTAACCCTGCTCTTTTAATGTCAGAGTTGTGTGCTTTAAAAAAGAAGGGGGTGAAGATTATTTACGAAATTGATGATGATCTTCTCAGTGTGAATAGCGATATTGGTGTCCGTTTATTTCCGAGCACAACTCAAAGAATGTGGATTAGAGAGGTAGCTAGACTAGCGGATGGCATAATCGTCTCTACGCCTAATTTAGCGAGTCGGTTTAAAAGTCTCAATAAAAATATTGTGATTGTTCAAAATGCCCTTGATGATACCCTGTTTAATGATGCGGTTAGATTAAATATGATTGCATCAAGTAAAAAGCCGATTGTTTTTGGATATATGGGAACACCAACTCATTTTGAAGATTTACTTTTGATCCTTCAGCCATTGCGCAGTATTTTGTTTGAATTTAGAGAAAGTGTTCAGTTGGAAATAGTCGGTGTTGGTGACTCTTCGATGTTAAAAAGCTTATTTCCCAATTTGCCTGTAACTTTGCGTCAAGTACCAACATCGGCTGTTTCATATGTAAAGTTTGTGAACTGGATGCAAAGCAATTTACGATGGGATTTTGGTATTGCACCATTGGTCAATTCAACGTTTACATCTTCCAAGTCGGATATTAAATATCTTGATTATGGAGTCCAAGGAATTCCCAGTATATTTTCTAATGTTCCTGCTTACAATAATACCATTAAGCATGGCGTAAATGGTTTGCTTGCGGATAATAGTGTTGAGTCATGGGTGCAATGTCTCCGAATGATGATTAATGATAAAACATTGCGTTCTAATTTAGCCGCCGAAGCACATTCACACATTCTAGACTCCAGACTGTTGAAAACTCAGTCAAATAATTGGGTTGATGCACTGAGACGATTAATTGCACATCCCTTAGTATAACTATTAGTGTACGTAACGAATGAGTCTATTAAGTATAGGCTATAGGTAATGGGCATTAGAAAAGGTTAAAACGACAGAATGAATATTCCCGTCAGTGTTGCTGTTGTGATACCAAGCTACAAGGTATGTAATCATATTCTTGGTGTAATAAGCCAAATAGGCACAGAAGTTAGTCAAATTTACGTTGTTGATGATTGTTGCCCCGATGGTTCTGGAGATTATGTTGCAGCTCATTGTAAAGATGATCGTGTTATTGTTATTCGACTGCCAGAAAATCAGGGGGTTGGTGGTGCTGTAATGGCAGGTTACCAAGCTGCAATTGATGCAGGCATTGATATCATTGTCAAAGTTGATGGTGATGGTCAAATGGATCCTCGATTAATCCCAAGCTTTGTAGCACCAATCATCATGGGTGAGGCTGATTATACAAAGGGCAATCGTTTTTTTGATTTAGAAGAAATACTTACCATGCCTAAGATGCGACTGTTTGGCAATGCAGTGCTTTCTTTTATGACGAAAATCTCGTCAGGGTATTGGAATTTGTTTGATCCAACGAATGGTTATACGGCCATTCATCGTGATGTTGCTCGACATATGCCATTCAAAAAAATTAGTCGTCGTTATTTTTTTGAAACGGACATGCTATTTCGCCTTAATACCTTACGTGCGGTCGTTATTGATATTCCAATGGATGCAAAATACGAGGATGAAGTCAGTAATTTGAAAATATCGAAAATTGCGGGCGAGTTTTTAATTAAGCATGCTAGAAATTTTTTGAAGAGGATTTTTTATAATTATTATCTCCGAGATATGTCTTTGGCATCCATTGAACTCCCGATAGGTTTACTCATGTTGTTGTTCGGGACTGCTCATGGAATAGTTCATTGGACACATTCGTTACAATCAGGCATTCCTACACCAGCGGGTACAGTTATGCTGGCCGCAATTCCTATAATGCTGGGTATGCAATTTATTCTTGCTTTTGTCGGCTATGATATTTCTTCTGTACCTCAAAGACCCTTTCACCGTCAAAGTAGAATACTTGAACAGCTTAATCAAAAGAAGCCCTGACAATTATGATTTATTTTATAGCGATAATTTGCGTGATAGGCATTGCAACAGGCCAAATATTGTTTAAATTAAGTGCGTTGTCACTACAACGAAGTGGCAGTTTTTTTGATCCCAATACGATGGTTACACTTTTTTTTGCCTTTGCATTATATGGTATTACAACGATTGCATGGATTTGGGTGTTGCAGAAAATTGAACTTGGCCGTGTTTATCCGCTAATGGCTCTTGCTTTTGTTTTTGTACCAATTGGTAGTCATGTCTTTTTTGGAGAGCGATTTCAGCCGCAATATTTTGTCGGGGTAGCGATGATCCTGACAGGGATTATTGTTGCGGTAAAGGCGTAATATTATTATGTATTTAAATGAAAGAGACTCTGTTATGAAATCAAATAGAGTCAGCTTTTGGATTATTCCATTAATTTTTGTTATTGGTTCTTTTTTTTCTGCAATCATTCCACCATTACAATCCCCTGATGAGCATGATCACATTAAGCGTGCATATTTATTAGCGCATGGAATATTTGTGTTAGAAGCACCCAATGGTAGTGCATCAGGCGGCCTGATTGACTCTGGTCTTTTGGCTTACATGGATTTTTATGAGGTTTACTCCATTAATAGGGATAGAAAATTTTCAATCGATGAGGTAGATGCTGCTACCAGTATTAAATGGACTCGTACTAAAATATTTAGTCCTGCTCCTGGCACAGGCTTTTATTTTCCTGTTATTTATGCACCACAAGCCATTGGCTTAATCGTGGGTGAAAAGTTTGGGCTAACCGTCAATAAATCGTATTTGCTGGCAAGATTTTTAGCACTTGCTGCTATTTCAATAATTTTATTTTGTGCATTTTATCTCTATCCCGTGAGTCCTCTCACTATTGCCTTACTCATTATTCCAATGAGTGTTTTTCAGTTTTCCTCTGCAAGTTTAGATGGTATATCTACTGCTCTGTCGGTGTTTTCTATTGCGGCTTTTTTAAGGATTGCAACAGATAAAGAAGATTCTAATCTATTAATTTTTTATTTATTGACCGTTTCTGTAATGTTATTAGCCACAAGTAGGATTCATTTATTACCATTATTAACGTTGGTATTGGCCTCTTGTTTTTATATTAAAAACAAAAAGTGTTTTATTGTTTTTTCATTGGCATCATTAGTTGTTTTTGCGTGGATAATAATTGCATTAAAAACAACAGTTGATACTAGAGTTATCAGATCAACTTCAACTTCAATGATTGCATTATCATATATTACACATCCATTGGTGTTTATTGATATATTAAGGGCAACACTCATAGTTAATGCTAATAGTTATTATATGGCTTTTTTAGGTGTTCTAGGCTATCTTGATATTATATTTAGTGGTGATATATATGATTTTTTAACGAAATGTATTCTATTAATTACCATGTTTTCTATATCTATGAAAAGTATTAGAGCAGAGTGGTTACCCCGTAGTTTACTGATTCTTAGTGCTTTAGCTTCTGTATTTTTGATTTTTTTTGCACTTCTTATTGCTTGGACACCTCATCCTGCAAAAGTTATTGAAGGGGTGCAAGGACGTTATTTTTTAGTTCCAATGATTATGCTTGCTTATGCCGTTTCTGGAAAAGCAGAGATAAATGAGGGTGTATTTCGAAAAGTTGCACTGATATTTGTGGTTATTTTGGGGGGGGGGACAATAACCGCGACAACGAAACTGTTAATTGAGCGATATTACCTTGCACTTGAACAGCCCAAACAAATATCAAAAATAATAATGACACCTAGTGCTCCCTTAACAAAAAATAAACCTATTACACTTGTGATGACTGAAAATCATCTGAAAAATTTACAGCCACTTAATCGTATTGGGATAATGTTTGGGACGTATATGCGTCAAAATTCAGGTGTTGCAGAACTTTTTTTATCTACTTCAGATAACCAGACTCATTCTGTTTCTTTTAATCTAGCAGATATGAGTGATAATCAATATAAGTATTTTAATTTAAATGCTCGTGTTTACTCCTCTGGACATATTTCGTTTGTGACAGGCGGTGGAGTTAGCTCTTGGGAAGCACATGATGAGCAAGGTAGTGTAATAGCCACTTGCTTAGTATATGAGTATGCAAATGGTGTAAAGAATTATACGAAAGGCTGCCCACGACTATAATTAAAATGTATTTAGTAAACGGGTTTTATGAGTCAATATTTGCTAGGTCATATTATATGTTAAACAGTCAGCGAGATGTTTGTGCTGTTATTGTTTCTTTTCAACCAGATTTATTTAATCTATCCAACTTAATTAAAGCCTTAGCTTCACAGGTTAATAAAATTATTTTGGTGGATAATGGTTCTGATGTGGATATTTTACGTTGGAAACAGCATGAGTTTTTACAAGAATTAAAATTAGAGCTTATAGTGCTGGGTGAAAATTTGGGGGTAGGAGCTGCGCAAAATGTTGGTATTAATAAAGCTAAAAATTATAATGGTAAATATGTGATACTGTTCGACCAAGATAGTGAGCCAGCGTCAAATATGATAATGACATTGTTTATAGCGGCGCAAAAAAAAATGGAAGAGGGAGTTAGGGTTGCTGCAGTGGGGGCTTGTTATTGTGATCAAAACACTACGAAGAAATCTGGTTTTGTTCGTGTGAGTTGGTGTGGTTTTTCACGGATTGATTGTGATGAAAGTGATTGTGCTGTAGTGGAGACAGACTTCTTGATCTCTTCTGGCACACTTATTTTATTGTCTGTGATAAGTGACGTTGGAATGATGGATGAAAGTTTGTTTATTGATCATATAGATACCGAGTGGTGTTTTCGGGCTAAGTCTAAAGGTTATAGACTCTTTGGTTCTTGTGACGCATTCATGACGCATTCACTTGGTGACAGCCGAACAAGAATATGGTTTTTACGTTGGCGTACCGTGCCGCACCATTCGCCTTTTCGTTATTATTATATTTTTCGCAATAGTTTGATATTGCAAAGTCGATCATACATACCGATTCAATGGAAGATTGCAGATGTTGGCAGATGTATACGGTCAATTATTTTTTATGGTCTATTTTCGGCAAATCGTTTGGCTTGTTTGAGTATGATGTACAAAGGAATAAAAGATGGTATGCAAGGAATTAATGGAAAGCTTTCTGACTAATTTTTTCTTATCTCATTGAGAATGCTGAGGTTTCAATAGTGTTGATTGGTTTGTCTAAAGTTTATTTTTCAGGACAGTTGTATGTTCTATGACCCTCGTAGATATTGCACAAAATGAATGTATATTTTTTAGATGCAGTTTGCATTTCAGCTTTTCATATAGAAATTAATTATGCCCCCACATAACAGCACCCGACGTTTACTATGGACAGATATGTTTACGGTGCTACTAGCTTTTATCGCGGGTCAATCATTACGTCTGATGGAATTTCAAGGCTCACTCTCAGTCTGGTGGCAACTCGAAGGCCAATTCCGTATTTACGGATTATTAATTGTCTTAGGTGGATGCCTATTTACTTTTGGTTTCTTTTTTCAACACTACAGTCAACGTAAACCCTTTTGGGATGAATTACGCGAAGTATTAGGGGCGTTATTCATTTTAATGATTGTAGATGCCGCTTTTTTCTTTTTTAATAAAATCTACTTTTCGCGTTTAGCCTTTGCTGTGCAATGGTTAGTGCTAATCCCCTTATTACCAACATTGCGTACGGTCTTCAAATTGCGATGGTTAAAGCGTGGAACGTGGCAAATTCCTGTTCGTTTAATTGGTAGTAGCAATAATGCTCACGAAGCATGGTTAGCTCTAAAAAGTGAAGGCTTGATGGGTTACGAATTAAAAGAAGTGGTACTCACACAGCCGTTAGATGATTTTGTAGATGCCGATTGGGGAAATGTAGTTAAAATTTCTTGGCATCACGGCCTAGAGCTAGTTAACAATCGACAAATTGTCGTTGCTTTAGAGTCAGAGCAACAACATGAGCTTGAGGAAGTCGTCAGAAAGTTTTCTCGTTTTTACCAGAATATGATTATCGTTCCTCCAACTCGCGGCTTGCCGTTGTGGGGCATGGAGCCTTTGCATTCATTTTCGCATGAAGTGTTATTATTGCGATCGCGTAATAATTTATTGCACCCTTCATCGCGTACGATTAAGAGACTGTTTGATATTCTTATTTCTTGCTGTTTGTTGGTATTGTTGTCCCCTTTATTTGGTTATCTTGTATATAAAGTCCGAAGGACAGATGGCGATGCATTTTTTGGTCATCAACGTATTGGCGTGAGTGGCGCTTCATTTCCGTGTTATAAATTCAGAACAATGGTGACTAATTCCGCAGAGGTATTAGAGCGGTTGTTGCGTGAAAATCCAACCGTGCGGGAAGAGTGGGAACGAGAGTTTAAACTGAAAGATGATCCGCGAATAACCTCTGTAGGTCATTTTTTACGGCGTACGAGCCTAGATGAATTACCACAACTATGGAATGTGCTTCGTGGTGATATGAGCCTTGTTGGGCCAAGACCTGTTGTTGAAGCTGAGCTGGAAAAATATGGCGATGATGTGGATTATTATCTTCATGTTAAACCAGGCATGACGGGGCTATGGCAAGTCAGTGGTCGTAATGATGTTGATTATGAAACACGGGTGGCTTTAGACGCGTGGTATGTGCGGAACTGGTCACTCTGGAACGATTTAGTCATTTTAATTAAAACAGTCCGTGTCGTTCTACAACGAGATGGCGCGTATTAGTTTTTATGACTTTGCCAGTGCATCATAAACCGCCAACGTACTCTCACACATATCCTCCAACCTAAACGCAGTGATGGGTTTAGGTGGGTTTGGCTGTTGTATCAGTTGTATGCTTTTTGCCATGAGTTCGGTCATATCTTGCAGTGTCACTGCGCCTTGTGGATAACACGTTGTTAATATTTCGCCGACGCCACCATGATTCCAGCCAATGACAGGTGTGCCAATAGACAAGGCTTCTAAGGTCGTGCGTCCAAAGGTTTCAGCTTGGCTTGACAGCGAATAAACGATGTTACTTTGGCTAAAAACTTCTCTCATGTCGCTACGGTGGCCAATCAGTGAAATGTGCTCCTCTAAACCTTTGGCATGAATGAGTTGTTTTAATTCATTTAAGTACGCGGTTTTTTTAGCTTCTGCACCACCGACAATCAAACCATGAATCGATTGTTTGTTGTTAATCAGCTCATCAATCAAGGTAATAAACGCTTCGTGGCCTTTAAGTCGCGTAATACGTCCAGCCAAAGTTAAAACGATTTTACCTGCTAATTGTGGATAGTCTTTCTGCCATTGGTTCAGCCATGCGTGGCTAGGTTGATAACCATGTGGAAATTCAGCCGCACTCACACCACGATAAATGACTTGGATTTTTTCTGTTGGGCATTGGGGATAGTTTTTTAGGATATATTCTTTGCCCGTATTAGAAACGGCAATGACGCGTTCGCCTTTTGTCATAATCGCACTGTAAGGGCTAACGGAATACAAACCATGAACCGTTGTGACAAAGTGAGGACGATGATTTTGAGATAAGGTGTTCGCAGGTAATTTTCGCCATGCTAGCCATGCAATCCATGCAGGCACACGTGAGCGGGCGTGTAAAATGTCGGGTTGAATATCGGCTAATAATTGACGAAACGGTGTCACTTGCCACAGACTTGCTAATGATTTTTTATGGACGGGTAGGGTGATATGTTCGCTACCCTCCGCCTCTAATTGTTTCACTAAACGCCCGCCGTTAGAAATAACAATCGAGTGATGTCCTGCTGCTACCAATGCGCGCGCAATTTCGAGTGTGCCACGTTCAACGCCACCTGCATCTAAGGCGGGTAAGGTTTGAATCACGGTGAGCTTTTTCATGGATTGGCCTTCTCTTTGGCTTTAGCCGCAGCTTCGGCTATTTCTAACTCTTCTTTTAGATGTCTGGGTTTTTTAGGGTATGGCATGGCCTCACCTTCGGGGCGTGTTTTAAAACGACGATGAAACCACATATATTGTGTTGGCGAGCGACGAATCAGCAATTCGAGTTCGTGATTGATGCGCGTGGCATCGGCAATGGCATCATTCGTTGGGTAGTTTTCCAAGGGGGGCGTAATCAGCATTTCATACTGTTCTAAGGTAGGATGACGGCGAAAATGTACCATCATCACGGCTGAATTATTGATTTTTTGCAGGCGACGTGGCGATGTGATTGTCGCGGCTTGTATGCCAAAAAAAGGTGCAAATACGCCTTGTTTTAAGCCGAAATCTTGGTCTGGTGTGTACCAAACCACATGATTTTCTTTCAGTGCTTTAATCAATAAGCGCATATTGTCATGGTCAATTTGATAGTCATAAATGCGTAAACGTAAACGCACCATAATGTATTCAAGGGCTTTGTTGTTTTGTGGTCGGTACACGGTGTCAACATGAAAAAATAAAATCGCCAATAATCCACATAAATCGACAAAGCTATAATGCGCGCCTAACAGCAACACGCCTTTGCCTTGTGCTTGCGCAGCTTGTAAATGTTCTAAACCGTGAATCGTGACTTTGTTTTTATAATAGCTAACGGGTTTAAACCATGCATTTGCTGTTTCCAATAACGAAATGCCGCCTTGCACAAAGACATCTTTGGTCATTGCCGCGTGTTCCGCTGCCGATTTTTCAGGAAAACATAAACGAATATTGGTTTCGGTATCGCGCCGACGTTGGCCGATGACATGGTAAATCAACAAGCCTAAACCTGTACCCAAACGCCGTTGTATCGCCCACGGCAGGTGCGACAACATAAAAATTAGGGGCAAGACAATCAACCAAACAGGCCAATAGCGAGGGCTGAGTAATTGCCAAGTAAACGGTGTTTTATTCATAAAATAGAGCTATTACGCAAAAAATCGTTCCCACACGGGATGCCCTAAAGTCGCTTTATGTAAAGGCAGGGCATCGGGTTGTGGATGTTGCGGCAGTTCGTTGTGTTGTTGCAAGTGCTTTAACACTTGATGAGCGGCATTAGGGGCTAAAATTAACCGTGTTGGCCACATTAACGCGTTATTGCCAATAAACTGAACATGAGCTTTGGCTGAGCTGAGTAAGCGTCGTTCTTGTGGGTAAATACGATTAATGAGTAGCGATTTATAGCGCGCACCTTGTAAGCTTTGCCACGGTAGCAGCGTTTTTAACTCTTCTAGCATCATCGCGGTTTGCAGTTTTTCATCACGCTCAACACCGTCTTCGGCTTCTTCGCCACCGACATACCACATATTTTTACCATTAACGGGATGTGTGCTAATCGTCAAACGCGATTTACGTTGCGCGCCTAAACAGTGGCCATAAAACGTCGGTAGCCGTTCATGTTGTAAACACAGCATGTGTACCGGTTTAACATTCATCATGGGCGTAATAATACCGATTTTATGCAGTAATTCGGCGTTACCTTCGCCACCGGCAAAGAAAACATGACGCGCACGAATACGGGTTTGTATTTTGCTTTGATGAATAAACACGGCTTTACTGTGTTGTTTATCGTTAGTTTCGATATGGACATTGGTAGCAGGCACAGCATAAATACAATCCAAATGCGGTGCAGCCAAGACTTCGACCAATGAAACAGGGTCAACAACAGGATGTTCTAATTGATAGACATCGCCCTTAAAAGAAAAGTTTTTAAAGAGTGTTGGATAATTGTTTTTGGCCAGTTTACAGACTTTTCCTGCCAGTAAATGTGCCGCTAAAAATAACGCAGTTTGGGCTGTCAGGTCGGGTTCAGCCCAAAGGTGTTGTTCTTTGGCTAATAAACGGACGCTGCTCAAATCGATTTCACCTGTCCCTTGTAAGCACTGTTGCCATAGCGTAGGCATATCATCTAAGTGTTCGTCGTGATTTAACGCGGACAAGCCATATTTTAAGCCGCCATGAATCATGCCCGCACTATTTAAGGTTTGATGACCACCGAGCAGGCCATCATTGAGCAATAGCGCACTATAACCTTGTTGGCGTAAACGGTTCAGTAACCACAGTCCTGTGATACCGCCACCAAAAATCAGACAATCGACGTGTACAGTATCCATAAAAAATTCGTTGTTGGCTAAATTAACGGTAGAATCATACACCTTAGGACTTACGCAGTTATCGCTTATTTGTTCGCATTGCAGCCGCCTTAAGCGGCTTTATGTTCACAAAACGCGCTAATCGCAGTGCGATGCCTAAGTCCTGATTTGCTGACTGAGCGAAACAATATGGCACGCTGGCTTTACAACTTATTATTGCATTTTCTGTTGCCGTTGGTGTACTTACGCCTGTTTTGGCGCGGGCGAACCACGCCAGCCTATAAACATAATATCGCTGAACGCTTTGGCGGTCATCAAGGCTTGCCCAAAAATGGGATTTTAATTCATGCGGTGTCTTTGGGGGAGACCTTAGCGTCACAACCCTTAGTCAATGCGCTGTTAGCTCAGTATCCACAGTACCCTCTCATTATTACCAATACCACCGCCACAGGGGCGGAACGTGCGCGAGCCATATGGGGCAATAAAGTTCATCAATGTTATTTGCCTTATGATTATCCGTGGGCGATGCAGCGTTTTATCAACCACTGTCAACCCCGATTAGTGATTATCATGGAAACGGAGTTATGGCCGAATTTTTTGGCCAAACTACATCAGCAGCATATTCCTTCACTTTTGGCGAATGCCCGTTTATCGGCAAAGTCGGCGCAAGGCTATGGCAAAATTCGCGCGTTGGTGACACCGATGTTAAAAAGTTTGTCGGTTTTGGCAGCACAAGATGAGGCAACAGCAGAACGGTTTTTAGCGTTAGGAACACCACCATCGACGGTGACAGTGACGGGTAGTTTAAAGTTTGATTTGTCGATTCCTGAGCATTTGCCACAACAAGCGGCAGAATTAAAAGCCACATGGCAATTACACGGCCGTCCGATTTGGGTGGCTGCAAGTACTCATGATGGTGAAGACATTATTATTTTGGACGCATTTAAGCTCATACAAATGGCTTTCCCGAATGCCTTGTTACTGCTCGTGCCACGCCATCCTGAGCGTTTTGATAAAGTCGCGGAGTTGATTGCTAAACAAGGATTTTCAATGGCGCGTCGTAGCCTTAAACAAGCGGTTTCGCCTTCGGTGGCGGTGTTTTTGGGCGATAGCATGGGCGAACTGTTGTTATGGTTGGCGTTGGCGGATGTGGCTTTTATTGGCGGTTCCTTAGTCAATGTCGGTGGCCATAATCCTTTAGAGCCTGCGGCCTTAGCTGTGCCGATGGTGACAGGTTTAACGATGTTCAATTTTCAACAAATTACGGACACCTTAATGGCGGCAGGTGCGTTGAAGCAGGGAAGTGATAGCACCTCGTTGGCGAGAATCGTCTGTGACTGGTTGCAACATCCTGAGCAAAAACAAAAAGATGGCGCAGCAGGCTTAGACGTGGTTTTAGCCAATCGTGGGGCATTGGCGAAACATTTGGCAATTGTGGATAGATTGTTGAAGTCATAAATGCCTTGTATGTGAAGTATATAGACAACAATTTCAACAAGAGCATGTATTTTCTAAATCAAACTATGCTACAACAACCACCATATTTGTCTTAACCAATCAAGTGAAAAAAACAATGACTACTCCAACTATCTCCTCGTTATTTCCTGTGCCTGAAGCCGATGTAGCACAGATAAAAAAGGTTTTTGCCGCACAACAAGCCACCGCCATTCAATGGCGCGAATCGACTGCTAACCAACGTATAGAGCGCATAAAAAAACTGCGTGAGGCGGTATTAGCTAATCGAGATGATTTTTATCAAGCTTTTGCCAAAGATTATCGCAAGCCGTCTGCTGAGGTTGATGTCACAGAATTAATGCCTGTTTTAGATGAAATGCGTCATGCGATTGGTGATTTAAAAAGTTGGATGAAGCCTCAAGGAGTATGGCCAACCAGTTTAATGTTAACGACAAAAGCGGCGATTCATTATCAACCCAAAGGGCGAGTGCTAATCATTGCACCGTGGAATTACCCCCTGAATTTATGTTTTGGCCCTTTAGTGTCGGCGTTGGCAGCGGGTAATGTCGCTATCATCAAACCCTCAGAAATGATGCCGCACGTTTCGGCAGTGATGGCACGAATTATTAAGGAAGTTTTTGCCGAGCACGAGGTGGCTTTATTTGAAGGCAGTTTACCTACAGCAGAAGCGTTATTAAGTTTGCCCTTTGACCATATCTTTTTTACAGGCTCGCCCGCTGTAGGCAAAGTGGTGATGACGGCAGCGGCTAAACATCTCACCAGTGTGACGCTGGAGTTAGGCGGTAAATCACCGACGATTGTTGATGAATCGGCCAATTTACGCGTTGCTGCGGAAACGCTGATGTGGGGAAAATTCCTCAATGGCGGACAGACTTGTGTTGCACCTGATTATATTTATGTCCATGAGTCGGTGAAAACCGCTTTTATGGGGGAATGTAAAATCGTGTTGGCGGCGCGTTATGGCCAAGGTGCAGCAGAGCAAAAAAATAGTGAAGATTTAACCCGCATTGTCAATCAGCGACATACGCAACGCGTGGCTTCGTTATTGGCCGATGCGGTGAAGGATGGTGCGGAAGTAGTCATGGGTGGTGAGGTGGATGTGGAGCAATGTTATGTCCAGCCAACACTATTGGATAATATTCCTGCTGGCTCACGCATTATGGAAGAGGAGATTTTTGGCCCTCTGTTACCGATTATTGGTTATTCCAGTCTTGATGCCGTGATTGCGGAAATTAACGCCAGTCCTAAACCGTTGGCTTTGTATATGTGGAGTCAAAATCAAGCTCATATCGACAGTGTTATAACTCGCACAAGTTCGGGTGGAGCATGTATTAATCACTGTTTAATGCAGTTTGTGCACGGTAATTTGCCTTTTGGTGGTGTCAATAATTCGGGTATTGGTAATTCGCACGGTTATTTTGGTTTTAAAGCGTTTTCCCATGAACGTGCTGTGGTTCGTGCGTCTAAAGTGATGTTAGTACGTTTGTTTTTCCCGCCTTATGATGAAAATCGCCGTAAGATTATTCGGATGACAGTGGATTCGATGCGTTTGCCGAAGTTGTAAGTAGTTGACAACGGGAGGGGCGAATTTATTCGCCCTGAGCTATTAAACTGCCCAAGCAAAAAGTTTTTTGTAGGGTGGGTAGGCGGAGGAAGCCCACCGTTTGGGTTTGGTAAAGAGTGGTGGTTTTTAGTGTGTAACCCATTGATTGTGATGGGTTTCGTGACTCTAGCTATCCTACGGTACTTTAAGTGCGCGCAAATATTCAACGAGTAGAGGCCAAGCTTTTGGATATATACTTCTATTCGCCTTGAGAGATTTAGGTTGTGCTAACTTAATAGATAACTCCCCAAAGTCTGGATTATTGGCTAATCGCGCCACAATTAAACATCTAGGAGCCTCTAAACCATTTTCATGTCGAGTGTAATTATAGCTCTCCCAAATAGAGGGTAGATTACCATTTATTGCTTTATCTAAGCCTTGAAAGCTCTGCGTTAGATACACAAATGGTAAAGCTACCTTCTCATAAAATGCTAAGCGGTCTAAAACGTCTTTTTTTGTATAAAGTGGAGCAAAGCCTAGATGTTCTCGCCGAGTATGTCCTTTAGGAATTTCATCGCTTTTGGTAAAAGTAGAGTCAGATATTGTAAATGTAGGCTGAGTTTTACCTAAGATCTCCACACAACAAAAATCATGTTGCCTATAAATATCCATTACTTTTGGTATGTAAATGCTTAGGGCGAACTCCACATTATACCCACCATCATAAGCCCCTCGTGAAAACTCGCGGTTTTTGCTATAGGTCACTATTACCTCTTGATACCCCATTTCTATTGATCTGTTATAAATATGAGAAACCCACGTATTGATATCTTCTTTTTGTTTTTTCGGTGGCTTTGTTAAAGTAAAACCTTCTTTGAGTAACATTTGACTCACGTATGGCTCTATCCATGCGGCAAATGCCATTTCATCTTTGGGTAACTCCTGCTCTTGTTCTTGTATTTCTAATACATCCTCAAAAATACGTGCTCTTTCTATAGGCCATATTTGCCCAGAGGGTAAAAAAACCATCGCATAACGGTCATCAAATGCCACTAGCTGCGCTCCTGTAGCGACCTTCGTGACTAATTTCATAATCTCTAAATCATTTTCAACAGGAATATGAATCGTAAATACCGCTTGTTTATGCTCGTGCATTTCTTGTTTTATGTCGTGAAACCACTTTTGAAATTCACGATTGTTGTTGAGTTCTTCACTCGTTTCTAAGCGCAAACGCACAATATTTTGCATACGCTCTGCAAACCTAAGCATCGGTAGGCTGGGCTGTTCATTTAAATTCTCTATTTTTTGAAAAATAGTCACAGCATCTTGAAAGCTTTGTGGTAACCCATGTTTAGCATCCCATACATAAATGATATGTCCGCTCATATTATGTTCCTTCAGTTTTTTGTAGGGCGGTGGACGGAAGATACCCACCGTTTTGGGTTAGATAAAAACGACGGGTTATCAAATTTAAGTATATAAACCATTGATTGGGATGGGTTTCGTGCCTCTACCCATCCTACAATGCTTTCCACGGGTTAATCACCTTCACCCTAGCGGCTTCAAAAGGAGCTGTATCTCGTGACGCAATCATGAATCCTCGTGATACAGCAATTGCAGCAATATAGCCGTCTGGTGTTGGAAATCCTCGTCCTGAGACTCTGGCTGTTACGGCCAATTCGGCATAGTGCCGTGCGGCATCGACATCGAATGGCAGTACCCGATCACTGAACAACTCCATCAGGCCATCAAGCGTCTGTGCCAACATATCTTTGCGTTTACCTGACGGGAGTGCTGCGATGCCAAACAATAACTCGGCTAAGGTAACGCTAGATAGAAAGAGCGTTTCGGCAACTTGATCGTTTAGCCAAGCTCGTACGGCAGGGTTCGGCTCGGGTTTCATCGCCTCGGAAACGACATTGGTATCAAGAATAATCATTCAAACCTCAAAGGTTCGGCGGGTATCTGGTCTCTAATTTGCTGAAAGACATCAAAATCTTCGTTCGTCAGACCGACTTTACGGCTCAGCTCAGCAAGGGCATTCCCCAATCGCAAGCGTGACTCGGGTTTAACGGCAAGTGCCAAAATCTCACGAACTTCGGCCTCGGTACTGCGCCCATGTTGAGCGGCTTGAGCCCGTAACGCACGATGTACGTCGTCGGGCAAATTACGTACTGTCAGCATTGCCATCGCATCACCTCATAAAAACATATTCCATGCATTCATTTTATGACTTTGAATGCATTATCGCAAGAAGTCTTGTAATGTAAGTCTATATCCTACTAAATTCATCAACTATTATACTTGACTAAAACAGTAGGGATTAACTAAAATAAGACTATCAGCTAAACCGTTGTCTGGAGCGTGTGATCATGCGATTAACTACCAAAGGCCGTTATGCGGTCACCGCAATGTTGGATCTGGCTATTCATGCTCGCATAGAGCCTGTTAGCTTGGGCGACATTTCAGAACGTCAATCTATCTCTATTTCTTACCTAGAGCAGTTGTTTGCCAAACTCCGTAAAAATGGCTTGGTATCCAGTGTTCGCGGGCCAGGTGGCGGCTATCAATTAGCGCGTCATGGCGCGGATATTTTTATTGCGCAAATTATTGATGCTGTTGATGAGCTGGTCGATGTCACGCGTTGTGCAGGACAAGGCGATTGTCAACAAGGTATGATGTGTCTTACCCATGAACTATGGACAGATTTAAGCCACCAGATTCATACTTTTTTATCCAGTATTAGTCTGGAAGAGTTAGTGCGCCGCCGCGAAGTACAAGCTGTTTCTTTGCGTCAAAGCAATACCCAGCGAGTAAGTGAAGACTTTCCCTTATTTGCCCTTTAACCCAGCGTAAGCCAGGTCTCTAATGAAACGTCAAATTTATCTTGATTACTCTGCAACCACGCCTGTTGATCCACGTGTTGCTGCCAAAATGATGGAATGTTTAACTTTAGAAGGAAATTTTGGTAATCCTGCGTCTCGTTCGCATGGTTATGGTTGGCAGGCAGAAGAAGCGATTGAAACCGCTCGACAGCAAGTGGCTGATTTAGTGAATGCGGATCCGCGTGAAATTGTCTGGACATCAGGTGCTACCGAGTCCGATAACCTTGCTATTAAAGGCGCAGCGCACTTTTATCAAGGGAAAGGCAAGCATATCATCACCTCTAAAATTGAGCATAAAGCGGTATTAGATACCTGTCGCCAATTAGAGCGTGAAGGCTTTGAAGTGACTTATTTAGACCCCACGCCAAAAACAGGTTTGATTACTGTTGAGATGGTTGAGGCTGCCATTCGTCCTGACACCATTCTTGTGTCGTTGATGCACGTGAATAATGAAATTGGCACGATCACCGATATTGGTGCGATTGGCGCGTTAACCCGTTCTAAAGGCATTATTTTTCATGTTGATGCGGCTCAATCCACAGGCAAAGTGTTAATTGACCTTGAAGCGATGCAAGTCGATTTGATGAGCTTCTGCGCTCACAAAACCTATGGCCCTAAAGGCATTGGTGCGTTGTATGTACGCCGTAAACCGCGTATTCGCCTAGAAGCGCAAATTCATGGCGGTGGCCATGAACGTGGTTTCCGTTCAGGCACATTACCGACACATCAAATTGTCGGCATGGGTGAATGCTTCCGCATTGCTAAAGAAGAAGGCATGGCTGAACAAGCTCATCTAAAAGTCTTGCGTGATAAACTATGGAACGGCTTGTCGTCGTTAGAACAAGTGTTTTTAAATGGTGATGCCGAACAACGCATTGCAGGCAATATCAATATCAGCTTTAACTTTGTTGAAGGTGAGTCGTTGATTATGGCGTTAAAAGATTTAGCAGTGTCATCAGGTTCAGCCTGTACTTCCGCCAGTTTAGAGCCTTCGTATGTGTTGCGCGCTTTAGGTTTAACCGATGAATTGGCGCATAGCTCCATCCGTTTTACCATTGGCCGTTTTACTACCGAAGAAGATATCGACTTTGTCATTCAACATGCCCAAAACGCGGTGAATAAACTACGTGATTTGTCACCATTGTGGGATATGTATAAAGACGGTATTGACCTGAGCCAAGTGCAATGGGCTGCTCATTAATTTTTAAGAGGATACGATCATGGCTTACAGTGAAAAAGTGATTGATCACTACGAAAACCCGCGTAATGTTGGCAAGCTCGATACAGGCGATACCCATGTCGGTACAGGCATGGTCGGCGCTCCTGCGTGTGGCGATGTCATGCGTTTACAGATTCGTGTCAATGATGACGGTGTCATTGAAGATGCTCGTTTTAAGACTTACGGTTGTGGCTCAGCCATTGCCTCCAGTTCTTTGGTGACTGAATGGTTAAAAGGTAAAACTTTAGATCAAGCACAAACCATTAAAAACTCTGATATTGCCGAAGAGTTAGCGTTGCCACCTGTTAAAATTCACTGCTCCGTATTGGCAGAAGATGCCATTAAAGCAGCAATTGAAGATTATCGGCAAAAGCAAGGGGTGTAATCGTGGCAATGACTTTAACGCCAGCGGCAGCAACGCATGTCGCTAGTTTTTTGGCGAATCGCGGTAAAGGCGATGGTGTTCGTGTTGCGGTTAAAACATCAGGCTGTTCAGGCTTGGCCTACGTGCTTGAATTTGTTGATGGTGCGGATAGTGCAGATCAAGTATTTGAATCTCATGGTGTCAAAATCTATGTTGATCCCAAAAGTTTGGTGTATTTAGACGGCACAGAAATGGACTTTGTCAAAGAAGGGCTAAACGAAGGCTTTAAATTCACTAACCCGAATCAAAAAGGGGAGTGTGGATGCGGGGAATCGTTTACTATTTAGCTCTTTCTTTCATGCGTTTGCTCCCTAAGTGTCATTATTTGGGGAGTAAATGTATCTTTCTGTGAAGTCGAGGCTCTCGTGAACGTGCATGATAACTATTTTGTTTTATTTGGCTTACCCAAAGCCTTTCATTTAAACAAAGATGTTTTAGCCAGTCGTTATCGTGAGTTGCAACGGCAATATCATCCAGACCGTTTTGCCCATCACCCTGAAGAGCAATTAAAGGCGGTACAATGGTCTTCACGCTTAAACACAGCTTATGAAGCGCTAAACACGCCAGTCAATCGCGCTAGTTATTTATTGGAGTTAGCCGATCATCCAATCTCTTTAAATACCAGTATCGCGGATACAGATTTTCTCATGAGTCAGCTTGAATTGCGCGAGCAGCTGGATGAAGCGGAAACGTCTGAGCAATTGGTCAGTTTAGGCTTAGAAGTGGAAGAGTGGCTAGAGAGTTTGGCGCGTGAATTTGTCATTGATTATGAAGAAGAAGACTGGTTAGAAGCGAAAGATACCGTTCGTAAAATGCACTTTATGTCGAATTTTTTGCGTGATATTCGTCGTTGTGAAGACAAGCTCGAAGACGATTATGACGAGGATGATTTAGATAACTAATTTTTATTTTTGATTACCCACCTACTATGGCTCTATTGCAAATTGCTGAACCCGGCCAAGCGCAAGCACCACACCAACATCGTTTGGCGGTGGGTATTGACTTAGGCACAACCAACTCCTTAGTGGCGACTGTCCGTTCAGGGCAGGCCGCAACCTTAGCCAATGAACTGGGTGAGCATCTATTGCCTTCGGTGGTGCGTTATTTAGATTCAGGTGCAAAAGTTGTAGGTAAAACAGCAAAAGACGCCGCCGTTCAAGACCCGCATAACACCATTATTTCTGTCAAACGCTTGATGGGGCGCGGTCTAAATGACATTAAACAATTAGGTTCAGAATTACCCTATCAATTTCGTGCTACTGAGGCAGGAATGCCTGCTTTTGTCACCGTTCAAGGTGATAAAACCCCCGTTGAAGTCTCTGCTGATATTTTAGCAACGCTTAAACAACGCGCTGAAAACACCTTGGGTGGCGAGTTAAAAGGGGCGGTGATTACTGTTCCTGCGTATTTTGACGAAGCACAACGCCAAGCGACACGCGACGCAGCAACGTTGGCAGGTTTAACCGTTTTACGCTTGCTGAGTGAGCCAACCGCCGCCGCCGTCGCCTATGGTTTAGATAATGGCGCAGAAGGCGTACATGCGATTTTTGATTTAGGTGGCGGTACGTTTGATATTTCCTTGTTGCGTTTGCATCGCGGTGTGTTTGAAGTTTTAGCGACAGGTGGCGATGCCGCATTGGGTGGTGATGACTTTGACCGCGCCATCGCCTTATGGATGATGAAACAAATGGGCTTAGAAAACCCGAATGCCGCGCAACAGCGCGAATTAATGCAAATTGCTTGTGCTGCAAAAGAGCAGTTAACGTCAACTGACAGCATCAATTTAGTGTTTCATGATTGGCAGACAACATTTAGTCGTCAGCAGTTTGATGATTTGATTGCGCCGTTGGTGGAAAAAACCTTACGCGCCTGTAAACGTGCCTTGCGTGATGCCAAACTGAAAGCCAGTGATATTTTAGATGTGGTGATGGTTGGTGGTTCAACTCGTGTGCCCTTAGTACGTGCGAAAGTCGCGGAGTTTTTTGCCCGTCAGCCGTTGACCGATATTGACCCCGATAAAGTGGTTGCCATTGGTGCAGCGATTCAAGCGGATGTCTTAGTGGGTAATAAGCCTGACTCGGATATGTTGTTATTGGATGTCATCCCGTTGTCGCTCGGCTTAGAAACAATGGGTGGTTTGGTCGAAAAAGTCATTACCCGTAATACCACTATTCCCGTCACCAAAGTTCAAGAGTTCACCACTTTCAAAGATGGCCAAACGGCGATGAGTATTCATGTCGTGCAAGGTGAACGTGAGTTAGTGCAAGACTGCCGTTCCTTAGCACGTTTTGAATTGCGTGGTATTCCAGCGATGGCGGCAGGGGCAGCACGGATTCGGGTGGTTTTCCAAGTCGATGCCGATGGTTTATTAGCAGTGAGTGCCATTGAATTAAGCACAGGCCAAAAAAGTGAAATCACCATTAAACCGTCTTATGGTTTAAACGAACAAGATATCAGCCGTTTGTTGACCGAAGCCTATCAAACCGCCGAAGCGGACAAACATGCTCGTGCGTTGCATGAAGAAAAGATTGAAAGCCAACAGTTATTAGAAGCGGTATTGGCCGCGTTAAAAGATGATGGTCATTTACTGTGTGAAGGCGAACACGATACGCTCGCCGAAGCGATTAAGCATGTTCAGATTGCGCTAGGCTCTAGTCAAAAATCGGTGATTGAAAAAGCAAAGCATACCTTGTTGCCGTTGTCCGATGCTTTTGCGGCGCGTCGAATGAATCAACATATCCATGATGCCTTAAGTGGCCATAAACTTAGCGATTGGGAATAAACACTGTGCCAAATATTATTTTTTTACCCCATGCCGTTTTGTGTCCAGAAGGTGCGGTGGTTGAAGCCGAGCAAGGCGAAAGTGTCTGCGATGTTGCCTTACGTGTTGGCATTGATATTGAACATGCCTGCGAAAAATCCTGTGCTTGCACGACTTGTCACATTATTGTTCGTGAAGGTATTGAAAGCTTGAATGAAATGGATGATTTAGAAGCCGACATGCTCGATAAAGCATGGGGTTTAGAGCCAGATTCGCGTCTGTCATGCCAAGCAATTGTTGCCGATGAAGACTTAGTAGTAGAAATTCCTAAATACACCATTAATCATGCTTCGGAAAAAAATCATTAATCAGGAGATATGTCATGAGTTTAAAATGGACAGATTCGCGTGAGATTGCTCTCGATTTAATCGACGCACATCCTGATGTTGACCCGAAAACGATTCGTTTTACCGATTTATATAATTGGGTGTTGGCGTTACCCAATTTTAAGGATGACCCACAACACAGTGGTGAAAAGATTTTAGAAGCGATTCAAATGTGTTGGCTGGAAGAAGCGGATTAAAGAGGGAGGAGTACAATACACTGTATTCTCCCTGTGGAACATTGTCTTAAATTGCCCTTCGACGCTGCTTCGACCAACGAGTATTCTACGCTGGCTGAGAGGAGGGTTTTTTATGGTTTATTTATACTCATCGCACTTGAAGATACTGGATGGGTATATATCATCACTCTGTCCGTAAAATGTACTTCTGGTAGTCCTCACGCTTTTGAGTGCAAGGGTCTAAATGCTCTGACACTAAGGGAGTAGTCCTCGTTGATAAAGCAGGTAAAGTATGTGCCAGATCCGTTGTGCTAATCACTCCTTGAGAATAAGCGGATACTTTCATTGTTTTATAAATCGGCGCAGTATCCGTCCCTCCCATTCTTTTCTCTATAAATAGTAACGATGGTATGCCAAAAGGACTTTCGATACCTCCCGGAGGAGCGACTGTCTGATCGGTTACATCGCTTTCTAATGTAGGCAAAATGAATGTTTTTTGGCTAGTCACCGTGATTTTTGGCGTTCTCTTGAGTGAGAAAGTGATAGAGGCTTCGAGCCAATCACCAAAAGGCTTGCCATATTCTAAATTGGTTTCCGCTTGTCCTATATTATCAGTCACTAATCGGGTCTCATAAATACTGAAAGGCAATCCAGGCCATAAAATGCCATCACTATTATGGTCTTCGGTAAGTCCATCAATTGTAGTATCTAGCTCGCCATTATAAGCCCCAATTCCATTTATACCTTGGTCTTCAGAAGGGCAGGCTATAGGTGTCATGAGCGAAGAGTAATCAACGGGGAGGTCTATTATCACCAATGGGGGAAATGCGTGAGGAATCCATCGGTTTTTGTCTTGGTGAAAGCTATACGCTCCCCGTAAATATGATGTTGCTTGATAACTAATGTCAATGACCTGATTTTTAATAGGAAGCCCTAAAGAATCCCGCACTGTTAGTTTAATAGGCTGGGAGTATGCTACCTCACTTACAGCTTTAAGTGAGCCTTTTGCGATGTCTATAGAAATAGTCCGTAATGGAATAGGGTCAACGGATAGGTGTTTATCAACTAAATACTGCTTAGTGGCATTAAGTTGGGTGACGTTATAGTTGGTTGCGAGAGGGCGTTGGCTATGATCCAAAACAAGATTTACAAAGTTGACGGCTTGCTGATGATAGTCATTATGGATATGGTCAACATCATAAGGCAACTTCCCTGTATTACTAGACCCATTAATGTCACCATCAGCGAAGTCTTGAGCTAAAGCTTTAGCAATAGTAAGAGCAGGTGTTTGATCTGTATTGCCTAAATAGTTATTGGCAAGTTTCGCTAGTGCTGCTAAATGTAAGGCATAGAGTGCAGATGGTTGGCTTAAATCTAAGGTGCTGAATTGTTTCAAGCTCTCAATAATCACGGGAGATTGTAAAATATTATCAATATCAAAGGTTTGTTCGACAAGTTTTTTGGACTGGATAAAATGGTCGATTAACCGACCTCCCTGTGCCAGTTGTAATGTTTCGGCTCGTTGCATTGCTGCTTCGGTGAATGCTGTTACCGCCATTTCGCTATTGGGAAAAGCGATTTGAGCGGCTGCGCGAAATATTCGGCCTTGTGGAATTTTTCTATACACTACGTTGTCATTGTAATCGGTACTCGTGGCCTCATCAAAATAGCTAGTATTATTGGTAGCCACGACTTCAATGATGACATTCTTCATCTCTTTAGCGATTAAAAATGTAACTACACCCGTATCTTCTGTATTTCGCTCTTCTACTTTGATACCTGTATTTGCATCTTTAAGTATGACGATAGCATTTTTAATTTTGCCTAATGATGGTTTCACTATCAGACTATTAAGTTCTATTGGCGTTGGCGTTGGCGTTGGCGTTGGCGTTGGCGTTGGTGTTGGTGTTGGTGTTGGTGTTGGTGTTGAAACGTCAGATTTAATATCACTAGGGTAGTGTACAAATTTAACGTGCTAATAGTTTTTTGCGTATCTCGTTGTTGTACTGAAGCAAAAAGACATGCAGCACCGCCTCATGGTTTTCCTGCTTCTTCGAAAAGGATAAGGTTTTTCGAGTCA